>R05__coassemble_3_pt1 | contig 176232 bp, 153 predicted proteins | sample R05__metabat2_low_PE_006 | metagenome-assembled genome bin R05
ACGAAAGTCGCATGTGTGTTTTTGTGAAGCACCAACCGAGCAAAGCCGAAAAGAGTGCAAAGTACCATCAGGGACTTTACAAGAAGAGGTTTTTATATGTTATCAGATTATAAATGGCTGATTCCGAAGCGTCGTGCGATCGATTTCTATCAGCTGGTAATGGATTTTCTGAAGAAATGTAATGATGATCATGTGGCAGCATTTGGCGCTATGTCCGCCTTCTTCTTCCTGCTGTCCCTCTTTCCTTTTATGATATTTTTTCTGACCATCACGAAATTTCTTCCATTTACCAAGATGGATATCGAGAAGATTCTCATGGAGTTCGTCCCCTTTGAGAATGGATCGATCATCAGCACCGTCATTAATGAGATTTATCATAAGACCGGAGCATCCGTATTTACCGTATCCATCGTCACGGCCCTCTGGTCCTCCTCGCGTGGAGTCTACTCCATCGTAAAGGGCCTGAACTCGGTCTATGACATCGATGATACCCGGAATTACTTTGTGCTGCGTCTCTTCAGTGCGCTCTACACGGTACTCTTCGCCCTGGTCATCGTGGCCATGCTGATCCTGTGGGTATTTGGCAATAAGATCTATGTCTTTATCTCCCTGCAGTTTCCTTTCCTGTCCACGATCACCGAGCTATTGATCCATCGGGTGGGACTGGTCACCTTACTGGTACTGGTCATCATCTTCATGCTGACCTATCAGTTCATCCCGGGAAGAGAGAGCCGATTACTGCAGCAGTATCCGGGCGCCATCATCGCCGGACTGGGATGGCTTGCCATATCCAAGCTGTCCTCCTTCTACATCGATCATTTCAGTAACTTTACTTATGTCTATGGCAGTATGGCAGGTATCATGATCCTGCTGATCTGGATGTATTTCTGTATGTGCATGATCTTCTATGGTGCGGAGTTTAATTACTTTCTGGAAAATAAAACGAATTACCACACCCTGATCCGTATCATCCGGCCCAATATCCGGGAGGTCCACCGGCAGAAGCTGGAGGAGATGAAGAAGGAAGAGACGGGGAAAGAAGAGGCAGAAAAGCAAGAGACAGATAAGCAAGAGATGGAAAAGTATGAAATAGATAAGCAAGAGATAGATAAGCAAGAGACAGAAAAACAGGACAAAACAGAGTAAACAATGGGGACCTGTCAATATAACTCAGGGATATGAGTCATATTGATAGATCCCCTTAATTCAGAAGTCTTCTTCTGCTCTCTTTGATATATGGTTGAGTGATAATCAAGTATATCACATCCATGCCTGATCTCTGCCAGGTCAGATCCGTCTTAACCGATCTGTGAAGCAATCCTTAACCGATCGAAAAGAATCTTAGCAAAGAGTCTCGAGATCCTGAGCGAGGAGCTTCTTCATGGCATCCAGTGCCTGCTTCTCGTCCGGTCCATCGCAAACGCACATGACCTTGTCACCCTTGCGTAAGGTACCGCTCACAATATTAATGATGCTCTTAGCATTAATGTCCATATACTCTGTCTTAAAATGAATCTGAGAATCAAACTTATCCGCTGTATTGGCAATCAGATTGGCCGGTGCCAGATGAATGCCTTGGGCACTTTCAATCGTCAGTTCCGCTCGTACCATAGTGGTAATCACCCTCCCAAAATAAAAAATATAATCTTAGTTAACCTGTGAATCCACCATGGATCCACACTATAGCTAATCTGATTATACCATACCATATTTTTGCTTGCAATCGGAATCCTGTGATTATTTACAGACATCTCATCAAAGATATCTACCATCCGGACAGGATCCTCCTGCTGTGCTTGCTCTTATTTGGCAGTGATGACTTCGATCTCTACCAGGAAGTCTCCAATCACGGCCTCTTCCTACTCCTTTCTAAAGAAGAAATCTTAAAATTCGAGTATTTCTGCAATCTGTAAAGTTGTCTTCATTACATCATCAAAAGCAATCTCAGATGCATAAGCATTGTTCTCACAGTAATTATTCCAAAGTTTCTTAAGCGCTGTATCAACCTTCATGTCTTCAATAATTTCTTCCCACTCAGACATTATTTCCAGCGACTCTCTTTTCTTTGCGGTTCTAGTCACTGCATGTTTCAAGGTTTCCAAATTAATCGAATCCTTATACAGATTATAGAATATATGCAAATCATAGAAATCTCTTGCTCTGGAAGTTCCAATATTTCTACGGATGACTGTCTCATACTTTTCAGCAATAATAGTTTCTGTGTTGTATGCCATTACTTCAATTTCATCATCATCCAAAATAGTCTTGTATAAATAGTGAATCGCTCCAGGTGTAACCTCATCTCCTGTTGTGATATCGATTTTCATTTTGTTCGCAATCTTACCATAATGTGCAACAAAGTACGCCCTGAAATTATTATAATCATCGCCTTCTCTAATAGGCTCAAGCTTTTCAAAAGTAAAGTCGATACCATCTCCTGCATCAATGAGAAGAATTTCACAAATGATTCTTTCGATTTCAGTCTCCACCATATTGATTCCTGTTACTGTAGTATCCATATCCATGGTCGTTCTTTCAGCAACTCCTATCATCGAGGAAATAAGCAACCCACCCTTTAAAATAAAATTATCCTTGTACTCTGATTTTGAAAGTCTATCCAGCACACGCTCTAACAAAAACATCTGAAGTACTTCCTGCGATTGAAATTCCTTTTTCCCGCAAAGCTACGTATCTGTCCCTTCAATTGTTCTGGTGTTCTCTCTTTCACCCCAACACCTCCATGTATGTCCTTACCTTCAGTTCCACATTAAACTTTCTGGCATACTTAATTAATTTTCTTGGATTGCATTTTCCACCAAAATATTCTTTCAAAGCCTGTGTGTATATCTGCGTATCAATGTTCTTTTTATCTCTGATTAAATCACATATGCATCTCTCCAGATCATAAGCCCTTACATCGTAGCCTTGTGGAGTCTTAATCGTAACAATCCCTATATCCCATAACTCCCTCTTGCAGTAATGAAACTTCGTCTGCTCATAGCGTTTCTTTATCCTGGATACATTGTCACCCTGAGGCACGGTTATATCCAACTTGTGAGGAACACGATCAGACATACCATGCAAAAACAGCGCAGTTCCATGTGAAAATATAAGCTTATCTGATCTGCTCTGAATAATTCTAAACTCATCAGGTTTATCATCTGCTAATACATAACTTCCATGAGATTCCTTCAAAATAATTCCCTTAGACAAACTATCATATATCAAAGCTCTATCAATTCCAGCTCTTTGAATATCCTGGGCAGAAGCAATTCCACCATTCTGTTCAATCAATAATTTAAGATGTTCGATATAATAATCCACATCTATCACCCACCTTCTTTAAAACGTTCTTTAATTTTATCATTTAAAAGAACGTTTGTAAATAATGTTCTTTAATTATCCGTCAAAAGTAAAAAAATACCGTCCCCGATCTTCAGATATCCCATCTGCTTCTCCGGAGCGGTATTTTCCTTATCTCAGTATTTATTTCATTGCCTCAGTGACTACACCTTCGCAGTCTCTCATGGCAAGTATTCCTCCTGCTGTACTACCTTTTATTTGGCAGCGATGACTTCGATCTCTACCAGGAAGTCCTTCGGCAGACGGGCAACCTCCACGCAGGATCTGGCCGGATAAGCGCCGGTAAAGTAGCTGGCATAGATCTCATTTACTTTTCCGAAATCGTTCATATCCTTGATGAAAACTGTGGTCTTGACTGCGTGATCCAGATCTGTTCCTGCCTCCTGCAGAACTGCCTGCAGATTCTCAAAGACCTGTCTGGTCTGCTCCTCGATGGTCTCTCCTGCCAGACCTGTGGCCGGATTAATTCCAATCTGACCGGATGTATACACCATACCACCTACCTCAATTGCCTGAGAATATGGTCCCAGTGCTGCCGGTGCTTTCTCTGTTGCAATTACTTTTTTATCCATGATATTCCTCCTGTATGTTATGACTCGCTCGCGAGTCCCGTCGTCGGATTCCGGTCAACTCTGCTGACATCTTCTGATTGGAATCCGTGCGCATCTTCATCAAAAGTTTCCTGACGCCATAGGCTGTTATCATCATATTACTTTTTCTGATCTGTGTCCACTATCTTATTGCTATATTTATGATAGGCGTAAGTCCATGGTTATATTTACGATAAGGCATATCCTCTAACACAGGATATCCCAGGTCTGTCCCGCTTCCCTGATCTCCATGATCTGACTGTCGGGATATCGCTTCTGATTCTTATCGATATAATGCTTGCTGAGGCGATAATCCTCCCACAGATGCATAGGATAGACATAGCTTGCTCCGATCTGGTCCAGGAAGGCATCCATGCCTCTGCCTCCTGCCCACTCCTGTCTGGGATCGAGCACTACAAAGGCGATATCTAACTTACGCCCGGCCATCCGTGCAAGCTCCGCCTTGTAATTACGGATATAGGCCTGATTCTCTTCTTCCGGTTCACCCGGCCACTCCCACCAGTGCAGATCGCCTGCATGGTAGATATGAAGACCGTCCAGCTCAATCAGGTAGGCGACTCCCAGATCTGTGGATAAGAGCGTCTCTACCCTGCAGTCTCCGATCACGGCCTCTTCGTGCTCTTTCATGAAATGAACCTGACCGGCATTCTTCCAGGCGGAATCCGCCTCTCTGACATCTGCAGACAGGATATAGCTTACCTGTGGGAGCTCTGTCTCAAAGTCATAGATCTCCGGATTATAATGATCATGATGGGAGTGAGAAACGAAGACATAGAGAGGCTTGCCGGGACGAAGCTCCGGCAGATCCCCGGTCCAGTAATCAAACAGAAGATAATGCTGCGCCGTCTCCATTAAAAATCCACTATGACCTAAAAATGTTACCCTGACCTGTCTCTTCATTTGTCATCCTCCATCTTCTGAAAAATATGCCTGGTATGCTGTGGAACAATTCCTTAAAGCGTATCATACCTTGTAGTGCGGCGCAAGTCACATGTTTTTTAAAATCAAATAGAGCAAGCACCCATGGGACACTTGCTCTGTATACTCACACCTAAGTGATTCACTCACGTGTCTTAGCGACGGATTCCGGTCAGCTGTGCTAACCTCTCCGGAATCTGTGCGCATCTTATATCTTCTCAAAATCAGACACCGGATGCTTGCAGACCGGACATACGAAGTCTGCCGGGATGGAATCTCCCTCGTAGATATAGCCACATACCTTGCATACATAGCCGGAGGTCCTCGGCTTTTCAGCCTTTGGTTTTACATGCGCCTGATAGTAATTGTAGGTCATGGTCTCCTTATCAGACAGAACTCTGGCCTCTGTGACAGAGCATACAAACATGGTATGAGTACCCATATCCAGTTGCTGCTCCACCTTCAATGACAGGAAGGCATTGATATATTTTGTGAGGAATGGGAGCTGGTTATCAGACAGAAGATAGTCCACATTCTCATATTTATCGGCATCTTTTCCGCTCCGGAAGCCAAAGTTCCTGAAGAGGGAGAATGGTGCCTCCACAGACAGGCAGTTGACGTTCAGCTGACCGGATGCCTGCACCAGATCATGGGTATAATTCTTCTTATTCATGGTAACAGCGATGCGATTCGGGCTATTGGTAATCTGGGATACTGCATTGACGATACAGCCACTTCTTCTGCCACCGTCCTCAGCTGTCACTACATAGAGTCCGTAACCAATCTTAAATAAAGCAGAGAGATTCTGCTTATCTGCAGTCTCATTATCACATGCCATATAATCCCTGCACATCTCCTCTGCCAGAGCATCGATGGCAGCACGGCTCTTGTCATCCAGTGCAGAGGTGATGGTAACGGTATTCTGTGCCAGATCGATATGGTCACAGCCGGCAAGCATATCCCTCATGAGACTGGCTGCACGAGGGGCCCAGGAACCATTTTCCATGAGACCTACCTTACGTTTCTGATATTTATGTTCCACCAGACGGTGAATATAGTCATGCATATATGGATACATGTTGGAATTATAGGTCGTGGTGGCCAGAATCAGTCTGCTGTAACGGAAAGCGTCACTGACTGCAGAGGCCATATCATCTCTTGCCAGATCATAAACTACTACCTTCGGTGCCTTACAGGCGATCAGCTTCTCCTTCAGAAGCTCCACAGCCTCTTTGGTATGGCCGTAAACAGAGGTATAGGCGATCACGATGCCTTCCTCTTCCGGTGTGTAGGAAGACCATTTATCATAAAGATCAAGATAATAGCCCAGATTCTCCTTCAGTACCGGTCCATGTGTCGGACAGATTGCCCGGATATCCAGCTTCAGAGCTGCTGCTTTGGCTAAGAGCTTCTGTACCTGTGCTCCATACTGGCCGACGATACCGATATAGTATCTTCTGGCTTCATCTGCCCATGGCTCCTCCACATCGAGTGCTCCGAATTTACCGAAGCCATCCGCAGAAAAGAGGATCTTATCCTTGACATCATAGGTCACGATAACCTCAGGCCAGTGAACCATCGGTGCCTCCACAAATGCCAGAGTATGGGAACCCAGACTGAGGGTATCTCCTTCTTTTACTACGATCTGCCTGTCTGAGAAATCTGTACCGAAAAACTGCTTCATCATAGTGAAAGCTTTCTCAGAAGAGACGATCTTGGTCTTGGTATAGATATTCATAAAATCTGCGATATTGGCAGAGTGGTCCGGTTCCATATGCTGAACGATCAGATAATCCGGATGAACCGCTCCCAGGATTCGAATGATATTCATAAGCCACTCTCCTCCGAAATGCTGATCCACCGTATCCATAACAGCTATCTTCTCGTCTTTTATAATATAGGAATTATAAGCCATGCCATTTTTTACGGGATACTGTCCTTCAAACAGATCCACCTGATGATCATTGACCCCAATATAATAAACATCATCTGTGATATACATCTTACCCCTCCCTTTGTATTTCTTTTAAACAAAAATAGTCACCTGGGATAATTATACCCCAGATGACTGTCTCTTCAGTGATAGAATCACTCACTTATTCTTTTAATATTCTGTCATAATCCCCTATCTTAAACATAGGAATAAGGATTCACATGGACCATCACATGCTTCACTTCCGGAAAATGAAGCTCAATCTCATCGTGTACCTTCTCCGCCACATCATGGGCCTCCTTCAGGCTCAGGTTCTCGTCAGCAGAAATCTCCACATCCACATAGCCGCGGGAGCCGAAGATACGAGTGCGGATATCGTCCACTCTGCGGACCCCTTCCTGCTGACAGATCAGGTCATAGATCTTCTGTATCTCTTCCTCTCCCATGGACTCATCCACCATCTTATCGATGGCATCCTTGAAGATATCGTAAGCTGCCTTAAAGATAAAGAGGCAGATCAGGATACTGGCGATGGGATCAAAGATCGGATAACCCAGTCTGGCTGCCGCAATACCCAGTAAGCTGCCTACCGATGACATAGCGTCGGTACGATGGTGCCATGCATCAGCCATCAAGGCTCCGGAGCGGATGCGGTCAGCTCCGGCCTTGGTATACCAGAACATGGCTTCCTTGACCAGAATCGACAGAATCGCTGCTAACAGGGCGATCATACCCGGTGCCTTCAGATTCTCACTACCTGCCCGGATCGCCATAATGCCGCTATAACCGATACCCGCTGCGGTCAGAGCTAACATGACTGCCAGCACGATGGAAGCCACACATTCATATCTCTCATGACCATATGGATGGTCTTCGTCGGAATCCTTACTGGATATCTGAATACCGATCATTACCACAAAGGTACTAAGCACATCCGACAGAGAATGTACCGCATCGGAGATCATGGCACTGGAATGTGCCACCACTCCTGCAAAAAACTTCAATATTGATAAAATTACATTGGCCGCGATACTGACCCTTGATATCCGCATCGCGATCTTTTTACTCTCCCTTGCATCCATCATTTTCTCCCTCTCTTATCAACCGATATTGAATCAATGGAATCAGATCCTTCCGGCTCGTCCCTGATTCATACAATACCCCTTTATCTGTTACTTTACAGGAAATGAATCTATAAGAGCAGTTTGTCCTCTGCTATAGTTGTTGCGTCCGAACAACCACTGTTCACTACAACAAACACCCCTGTAAACACAGAAAATCCTGTGAACTTCACAGGATTTTCTTTCGGTATGCCTTTTTACTATATCCTTTCCCTATGCTATTAGTCAATGATAAACTTAGTTATACAATGATAAGTTTAGTTATGCAATGATAAGTTTAGTTATGTAAGAATCAATATAGTCAGTTCTTTCTGACTCATATTCTGAGATGAGAAAATCTACTCTTTCTGAGCCGAAAATATCTGCTCTTTCCGATCCTCCCGAAGATAAGCCAGACCCCTTTGGTAACTGGGCGGGCGATGATACATACTATGGCCATCTGATCCGATGAGATCGATCAGATCCTGCCGGATCAATTCCTGAGCCAGCATGCGGATCTCAGGGATAGGCTCCTCCAGCAGACTATAGAGATTCAGCTGGAAGAGGCAGCCTCTGGCCCGCATCCTGCCGACAAAATCTATATCAGCAAATGAACCGGCATAGCGTTCGATATGGGCGAAGATGGGGATCCAGCCTGCATCCAGCAATCGATCCACACAATATAGGACCTCATCCTCTGTCAGATTCCAGTTTGGAAACTCAATCATCACATAGCGAGTTCCATTCATAGAAGGATAGATACCCCTGGCCAGATAGTCCAGTATATGTGTCATATATCTTGGCAGACAGAGGATTTCACATCCCAGATAGAGATGGATCTGCGGGTAGGCTTGCGCCACTACAGCCTGCAGCTTGCGGAACTGCTCCTTACTTCTGGCAGATTCCTCCTCACTGTCATAGGCAAAGCTATGGGAGCTTGCAATCATATCTGTGATCCCTGCCTGGACAGACAGGCCTATCATGTCAAGGGCGGTCTGCATATTCGGTGCCCCATCATCCACATCCGGGATGATATGGATGTGGGCATCCAACTCCAAAGGAATCCGATTGCATGGAATCTGTTCTTGTTGACTCATTCTTTCTGACTCACTTTCTGACGTAAAAAATCCCCCGGAAGAGATTCCGGGGGATAAATGTTTACATAGAATCAACTATATAAAGCGATATAGGACGAATTATTTAGCCCAACCATAGGATAATTTAACAGCTTTCTTCCATCCAGCCAGTAATTCCTGAACCTTCTCAGCATCCATAGATGGCTCAAATACTTTGTCGATAGCCCAGTTCTTGATAACGTCTTCTTTGCTGTTCCAGTAGCCAACTGCAAGACCTGCTAAGTAAGCAGCACCCATAGCTGTTGTCTCTACGCACTGTGGACGATGAACAGGAGCTTCGATGATATCAGCCTGGAACTGCATCATGAAGTCATTCTTACAAGCACCACCGTCAACCTTAAGAGCAGCAAGTTTAACACCAGCGTCAGCCTGCATAGCTTCAAGGATGTCATATGTCTGATATGCAAGGGATTCAACTGTAGCACGGATGATGTGAGCTTTGTTACATCCACGTGTAAGACCACAGATGATACCACGAGCGTACTGATCCCAATGAGGAGCTCCGAGACCTGTGAATGCAGGAACTACGTAGCAGCCGTTTGTATCAGGAACTTTGTTACAGAAGAATTCGGAATCAGGGGAAGCATCAACAAGCTTAACCTCGTCACGTAACCACTGGATAGCAGCACCTGCTACGAATACAGAACCTTCAAGAGCGTAGTTAACTTCGCCGTTAAGACCCCAAGCGATTGTAGTAACAAGACCGTTGTTGGATAATTTAACCTGATCACCGATGTTCATAAGCATGAATGTACCGGTTCCGTATGTATTCTTAGCTTCACCAGGATTGAAGCATGTCTGTCCGAATAAAGCTGCCTGCTGGTCACCAGCTGCTCCGGCGATCGGAATTCTGCCACCGAATAAAGCTTCGTCTGTCATACCATAGATCTCACTGGATGGCTTAGCTGTAGGAAGCATGCTCTTAGGAATGTTAAGCTCTGCAAGGATCTCATCATCCCACTGAAGTGTGTTGATGTTGAATAACATAGTTCTTGCTGCGTTGGAGTAATCTGTTACATGTAATTTCTTACCGGACAGGTTGTAGATTAACCATGTATCAACTGTACCGAACATAAGCTCGCCAGCTTCAGCTCTTTCTCTTACACCAGGAACGTTCTCAAGGATCCAGCGAATCTTGGTTCCGGAGAAGTAAGCATCGATAACCAGACCTGTTTTTGCTCTGATTGTGTCAACTAAGCCCTTGTCCTTTAAGCTGTCACAATACTCGGATGTACGACGGCACTGCCATACGATTGCGTGGAATACAGGTTCGCCAGTCTTGCGATCCCATACGATTGTTGTCTCACGCTGATTTGTAATACCGATACCAGCGATATCTTCAGCCTTAACACCTAAGTTAGCCATAGCTTTCTGAGCAACGCTGAGCTGTGTAGCCCAGATTTCTTTTGCATCATGCTCTACCCAACCTGGCTGTGGATAATACTGTGTAAATTCCTGCTGAGCAACGCTGCAGATTTCACCTTTTTCATTAAATAAGATACAACGATTAGAAGTTGTTCCAGCGTCTAACGCCATCATGTACTTTGCCATAAGTAAAACCCTCCCTAAAAATATAATACATTATATTCATGACTGTTTTCATACCTCTCAGCCATATAAGATATCTTAGCACATTTCACAGATTATGTATTTATACAATTCTAATGTTTTGTAAAATTTCCTAAAATATCTGCACTATTTTCTCATTTTATAAAGTGTTTTTTATAGCAGATTAAACAATAATCTTATTCCAGTTTTTTACATCTCGGCAAAATTTGAACATATCCGCTTAAGCATCAAGAATATTTTGTCATCCTGCCTGTGGGAGACTCTAATCCGCCCAGTCTCTCTGTCTCTGCGCTTCATAAACCAGAACTGTCGTGGCGATGGCAGCATTCAGCGACTCTACCTTTCCCTTCATGGGGATGCGGATCTTGTGCTCCGCCAGAGAAGAAATCTCATCGGACAGACCATTTCCTTCATTGCCGATCAGAAAGGCGCTGCCTCCTCGATAATCCTGCTCATAGAAGGAGCCTCCGGACAGATGGGCAGCATAACTGGCTATGCCGGCCTCTTTCAGCTTCCTCAGAGCAGCCGGCAGATCTTCCACGATCACAAATGGTACACGAAATACGGTACCCATGGTGGATCGGATGACCTTAGGATTATAAGGATCTACGGTCTCCTTATTCATAATGACTCCGGTCACTCCTGCCCCCTCCGCTGTGCGGAGGATGGTTCCCAGATTACCGGGATCCTGCAGATTCTCCAGAACGATGAAGAGGGGATCCTTCTTCAGAGCCAGCAGCTCCTGCAAACTGAGACTACTCTGTCTGACGACTGCCATCACTCCCTGGGGTGTCTTGGTATCGGAGATGTGTCGACATACCTGATCTGAGATTAGTTCATAATGATATCCTTCCAGCCTCTCCCGGTATTTCTCCTCGAAGCTCTCGGTGAGATAAACCTCCAGGAGCTGCTCGCGTGGCACTTCAAAAAACATCCTGGGGCCCTCCACCAGGAAGCTCTTCTGTTCCTTTCTGGCTCTGGCGCTCTTTTTCAACTGTGTGATATTTTTTATTCTTATATTAGATGTACTTGTGATCATGATGGCTTCCTTTCGTAAAAGAGCGATCTCCCCGGAATCAATTATGCGGGTTTGTATCCCATGTCATCGATTGATTCAAGGACATCGCTCTGTAGGCAATCCTTATTATTCTTCTAATGTGATGATAATACGGGACGTCTCATCGACAGAAATATGATCATCATCACTGTCTTTTACATGAATCGATACTTCATGTTCACCTGGGTCCAGACCCTCCAGATCGATCCATGGGGAGAAATCATCGACCTTGGCATCATTTACCGCCGTGCTTGCTCCGTAGATACTCAGTGAATATTTATTACTGTTCTCAAAGGATATCTTATATCCCGGATTATTCTTAATCTTCAGATCATTCTTAGAGAAAGTGATCTTACGATCGATTACCTGCTCTACCTTGGCATTTACCTTAATCGATGTGACGGTATCCGCCAGGATCACTCCATCCGGAAAGTTGGAAGAATCAATGGCAATATCATGCTCATAATTCTCACTGACTCCGTCAAGATCCACCGCATTCAGATCCAGAGTCTTAAGCTCATCATAGACATCCTCGGAAGCTGCTACGGTAACCGTCTTAGGCTCATAGTCAAATGAAGTTACCATGTAGCCATCTGCCGCATCTCCTTCATAATCCAGCTTTACCTTCACCTTCTTGGTCTTCCATAAGCCGATGGATACGATGACCGAATTCACCTCCATCTGTATCTGATTACTCTCGATTCTCTCACCGGAGTTATCATAGAGATATGGCTTGGCAGAGCTTGTGATATCCGTATTGATATCCTCGATATCGACCTCTACCCGGATCTCCTTGGCTTCACTGAGCAGGTTCTCAGGACCATCCACCCGAATCAGATTCGGTGTGGCTGAACTTGTTCCCACATAATAGCCTTCTGCGGCAGAGCCGACCAGGGATACATTTACCGGGAGACTCACACTGGTGATCTCATCCTTACGGATCTTCATGGTATTGGTATTACCCAGAGTGATCTCCAGCTGATCCTCATACTTAGCTGCGGTGACATCGATCGGCACTGCATCCGTCAGGGATAGCTTGGAGAAATCTGCCACAACATTAAAGTCTGTCTCCGTCATGCCATTTACGATACTCTTCTTGCCCTTGATGGTAAAGGAGGTCTCACTGCCATCGATCACCTCATAGGCATAGCCGTTATCCGTAAGCGCATTCTCATTCTCTATCTTCACCTCTACATTGGTAAATCGTTTGGTGATAACCGGATCGTTTGTATTCGCAACCAGCAGCCAGATCAGAATCGCGATGATGACGGACAATACCTTCATCCCTATATTATTATTCTTTTTTTGTTCCTCTTTCATTGCGAAGCAGACCCTTCCATTTCTTTAACACCGTTCCACTGGAGGTGGAATCCTTCTTATTGCTGTTATATAATGTCTCCAATCCTTCGAGAAGCTCCTCTCTGGATGCACATTTTCTCAGACTGCCATTCATAGCCAGGGTGACAGATCCGGTCTCCTCGGAGACGACGACTGTGATGCTATCGGTAGCCTCACTGATACCGACAGCAGCTCTGTGCCTGGTTCCCAGCTCTTTTGCGATCGACATATTATCGCTGAGAGGCAGATAACATGTCGCAGCAACGATACGATCACCACGGACGATCACTGCCCCATCATGAAGCGGCGTATTATGTTCAAAGATATTGATCAGAAGCTGACTGGTCACCAGACCATCGATACGGATACCCGTCCTCTCATACTCTGACAGCTTCTCATTCCTCTCGATCACGATCAGGGCTCCGGTCTTCACCCGCCCCATATCAAAGGAAGCCTTGGCGATCTCTTTGGCAATCTTCTCTGAGAAAATGGATTGACTCTCTCCATTATCCGAAGAAGAAAATATATTCAGACTACTGAATATGCTTCCGAATAACTCTCCTCGGCCGATCTGCTCCAGTGCCCGGCGAAGCTCCGGCTGGAAGATGATCAAAGCCGCTGTAATGCCGACACTGAGAGAGTTCATCAGGAGCCAGGATATGGTATTCAGCTGAAATACTGCAGCAGCCAACGCAAACAAGAGCAGTACCAGGATTCCCTTAAACAGAGTCCATGCTCTCGTGTACTGTACCCACCGTAAGAACTGATAGACGAATATACTGATGATAATGATCTCCAGAATATCCGTTATCCCTATGGAAGGCAGGGACAACCAATATAAATATTTCTCTATGACCTTATGCAATGTCTCTGCACTCATCTGATCTACTCCTGTCTCTTATGAATCAATCCCGAATCTCTTCGCTGTCCTCATCCTGCACAGCATTCTCCAATTCGAATTCCTCTTCCGCTTCCACATCATAAGCTTCCACATCATAAGCTTCTATATCAGAATCCTCTGTCACAGGATTCCTTCTGTCCATATTCTCTGTCTCCGGGTCATGCTCTGACGACTGTCCTTCTTCTGATACCGCTGCCATGTCATCCAGAGTATCCTTATCCTCACCAGCCGGATCTTCCTCCTGCACAACCGTCTCCTCACGGACAGCTGCATTAATATTCTTTACATTCGGATCGGACTCCGTCACTCTCATCTTCGGAACAGCCTTCACATAGTAGATATATTCATCATCCTCGAAGACTGTCTTCTCGATACGGGTCACATCACCGATCCCACGGTAGAATTCTACCAGAGCACAGAGCAGAATACCGGAGAGGGCCTCTGCCAGCACCAGCCAGACCGGTATCTCAATCTCCAGATACATCCTGCCGGCCAGAACCATAAAGGCCATGAGGATATTACCCAGCAGACTGGCGAACTGCCATGCTCTCTCATGGAAAAACCTGCGGATCGTGCAGGTGATCAGAATCGTCACAAAAACACCTGCCAGCATGACAAGAAACTCTCTGTCCGCAGTAATCTCCGTGACAACATGCTGCAGACCGACTCCTACACTGCTGTTGTCCGTACTGCTCAGAAGAGCATAGGCTTCCTGCAGATTCTGACACAGATAATAAATGATCACACCTGCCGCTACAGGGAAAAGGGCTTCCATACTATAGGCGATGGCAAAGACCGCCGGAACTGCCACTCCCAGCTTCAGATAAAAAAGTACAGGGACGATCACGGCAATATAGCTGTAATGTCCGTCGATCCGGAAATAGCCAATGGCACAGATAATAATAAATATCACAAAGGCGGCAAAAATATCAAAACTGACCTTCCATAGATTACATAAGATGAAGGCGGAAACGATATAATACAGGAAAGAAAAGGGCAGAAATGCCTGGAGCAGACCCAGTCCTGCATAAACCAGAGGCCGGTTCACCATGGGATTATAGGGCAGCATCCTGGCAGTCACATATAATACGGCAAAGGCAAGTAAACCACGGATAAGCGGTGTAATCAGCTTACTCTTATCCTGATATAATTTATGAAGTTTCTCCTTCAGACTGATCAGTGCGATCATAAATGTATTCTGCTTCATACGTCCTCTTCCTCTATCTCATATTCCTTACTGTCCGCCTCCCCATCCTGAAGATAGGCATCGAGACGGGACAGATTCTTATCATAACGTACGATACGTCGGTGCGCCAGACGATACTTCTCTTTATAATAGAAATAAGTAAAAATCTGACTGAATATCATAAGACCAACATAGAGAATCACCATATTGATTGCCATGGACTTATAAGGCTTAAAGCCATCTGTGAGAATGGAGGAGAAATATCTCATCGAATAGAGACAGACTCCCAGAACATAGGCGATCGTAACACAGAAGAGGGTCTCCAACATCTTAAGATGGACATAGGTACTCTGCTTACTGCGGTTCATCCTCATATCCTTCTTCCCTTCTCCCTGTTCATAGATGGAGATTCTGGTCATTAATTTTACCTTCGTCGGATCTATCATAATATTACCTCGATCAAAACTTGCTGCAATTATCCTCCCGGGATAATCGTCATAAGTATTCTTCGTCATGGATTAATCTCAAACTTTAGTATAGCATGATTGGCAAAAGAAATACAAGCTTAATCAAAAATGTCATAAAAATTTAAAATAAGGCTGCCATCCTGCCTCTGCAACAGGATAACAGCCTCTGTCTCTTCTTAAAAACTTAATTCATCCAAACCAACTCTACAGGTCCGGTCTGGTAATCTTACGAACCTCGTACCTGGAGATACCTTCCGGGCTCTCAACTTCTACGATCTCGCCAACTCTGGAACCGATCAGAGCAGCTCCGAGCGGAGATTCATTGGAGATAAGTCCCTTCATGATATCAGACTCTGTGGAACCTACGATACGATACTCCAGAACCTCATCATATTCCACATCATAAAACTCTACACTACTTCCGATATTTACCATGGTATGATCCATGTTATCTTCGCTGATGACTTCCGCATTCTTAATAATCTTCTCAAGCTCTTCGATACGAGCCTCGATCGAACGCTGTTCATCCTTGGCTGCATCATACTCAGCATTCTCCGATAAGTCGCCCTGCTCTCTGGCTTCCTTAATCTTCTGTGCGATTTCTTTTCTGGTAACTACCTTCAGTTCCTGCAGCTCATCCTGTAAAGCTGCCATACCTTTACTGGTCAGAATATGTTTCTTAGAATCCATTCGTCTACACCTTTCTTTCATGAGTGGCCTGTCTAAGGCAAATCATCTTATCATGGGATAAAATTATATACTAATCCCATCCGGATGTCAATGATCTTCTCCCAGATAGTCTGTCAGCATCCTCTCAAGCTGGTCATAGCCGGTCACCTGATTGACCGCATCCCGTAGTCGGGAAGATCCATGCATCCCTGCTGTATACCAGGCGGTATGCTTCCTCATCTCGCGGATACCGATGAACTCCCCTTTATACTCTACGCTGAGCCGGGCATGACGCAAAAGCATGCGGATGATCTCATCCTGATCCGGTCTCTTCGGGATCTCCTGTCCGGACAAAGCGGCCCTGACCTCCCGGAAGATCCAGGGATTCCCCTTAGCTGCCCGCCCGATCATCAGTCCATCACATCCGGTATAATCCCGCATGCGGATGGCATCCTGACCACTACAGATATCTCCGTTCCCTATGACAGGGATGGATACACTCTCCTTCACCCGGCGGATGATATCCCAGTCTGCCTCTCCGCTGTAGAACTGCTCCCTGGTTCTGCCATGGACCGCGATGGCCGCTGCACCATGGGCCTCCAGCTGCCGGGCAAATTCCACTGCATTAATATGTTCCTTATCAAAGCCTTTACGAAACTTAACCGTCACAGGAAGAGATACCCTGGAGGCGATCGTCTCCACGATCCTGCCCGCCAGCTCCGGATTCAGCATCAGAGCAGATCCCTCTCTGTTATTTACGATCTTAGGAACCGGACAACCCATATTCAGATCGATGAAATCATAGCCGTCTCCTTCGATCTTATGAGCCATCTCTGCCATCAGCTCCGGATCCGATCCAAAGAGCTGGATCCCGATCGGCCGCTCCTCCTCTCTGGTCTCCATGAGAGGAATCGTATTTTTATTTCCATAATATATGGCTTTGGCGCTGACCATCTCCGTCACCATGACATCACAGCCCTGCTCCTTACACAGCATGCGATAGGGCAGGTCCGTGATCCCCGCCATAGGTGCCAGAATCACCGGAACATCCGTGCCATATATCTGTCTCGTCTTCTTCATATATGATTCTTCTTTATCTTCTGAAATGATAACAGAGTCCTGTGCTGATACATATGACCTGCTTACTTCTGCTTCGCGTAAATGATCTGCAGACCCTTGAGTGTCAGATACTGATCATATTCATCAATCATGGTTGTCTCCTCGTAGATCATACGTCCCAGACCGCCTGTTGCGACAACCATGGCATCCTTATAGCCGGTCTCTTCTTTTAATTTACGGATAATATACTCTGTCTGACCGATATAGCCGTAGAAGCATCCGGCCTGCATGGCAGTTACCGTATCCTTACCAACCACCGTATCCGGCTTACGAATCTCGATCTCCGGAAGCTTGGCAGCCTGCTGGCCCAGCACCTTGACAGTCGTTCCCAGACCCGGTGTGATCACACCACCCAGGAACTCGCCCTTTTCATTGACGACATCATAGGTCGTTGCTGTTCCGTAATCGATGACGATAACCGGTCCGCCATAGGTCTCATAGGCAGCCACACCATCGACGATACGGTCCGCTCCGGTCTCCTTAGGGTTATTGGTCTTTATTCTGATTCCTGTTCGGATCCCCGGTCCGACGATGATCGGTCTCAGTTCAAAAAATTTAATGATTGCACTGGTAAAGGAATGCATAACATCCGGAACGACCGATGAGATGATGACATCTTCCACGTCTTCCACATTATATCCACGATATTTTATGGCATCTAACATAAACATGCCATATTCGTCGGATGTCTTCTTACTCTTGGATCTCATACGAAATGTATCCAGGAGCTTCGTCCCCTGAAAAAATCCAATCGTAAAATCTGTATTACCAATATCAATTCCAATTAACATGATGGCCTCCCTGAAATCCTAAGCCTGGTCGTGTTTTCCCCCTTCCAGGAAAAACACGCGATAGTAGGTCTCAAGACTCTCTAAAAGTTCTCTTTTCTCCTGCTGGATCTGCTTGATCTTCAGCACACTTCCGATCTCATCAAACATGAAATCATCCTCTTTCGACTCGACCGTGAGGTTGAGATTCCCCTCTTCATCAAACTCCAGTCTCAGGATTCCACCGATGTCCTCTGTGTATAATACGCAGAGAATCTGCAGCTCCTGTTTTACTTCCTTAGGCAGGGAGTCAAAATCCGGATTAAAATAAAATAATTGTTCATATCGGCTGGCGCCGCATAGAATCGTCTTATCTGCAAACATCTCTCTTCTCCTGTATAAGCCTGATCTGCATCACGGGTCTACACATAACCATATAGGCCGCGCACGGATACCTCTCCGGAGAAGATGGTCTCCACCTGTCCCTGATCATCTTCCACCAGAAGCTCTCCCAGCTCATTGATGCCCCGTGCCGTGCGGATCATCTCCTGTCCACGTTGAATCAGCTTCACCTGTCTGCCGATATTGATCAGGCAGGAATTATATTCCTCCATAAAAGGAGCCAGACTCTGCTCCCGGAGAAATATGTCATAGCGCCCGATAAAATCTATGATAAAATCTGCCACAAATGCTGCGCGATCGATCTTCTGTCCGGTCTCACCATAGACAGAACCGGCCGTAGCACGAATCTCGTCCGGAAATTCTGTCCGATTCAGATTAAAGCCGATCCCCGGCACAACATAGTGGATCTGATCCATATCTGCCCCCATCTCTGTCAGTATACCACAGACCTTATGACCATTCATCACCAGGTCATTGGGCCACTTAATCTGACAGGAAGCATGGGTATGCTTCTCTATGGTTCCGGCTCCGGCTAAGGCTGCGATCAGTGTCAGCATGGATGCCTTCTCCGGTGGCAGATCCGGCTTCAGCAGAAGGCTGAAGAAGACATCCTGTCCCTTGGGAGATAGCCAGCTGCGTCCCCGCCGTCCCTTGCCGGCAGTCTGCTGGTCTGTCACATAGAGACTCCTGTCCTGTCCGCCGGCTGCATAGGCTCTCTTGGCTTCCTCATTGGTGGAATCGATCACGTCATAGACCTGTATGCCACCCGGCAGCAGTCCCTGCGGCAGGTGTCTGCTGATCTCCTCCTTACTCAGGATATCCGGTCGATAGACCAGTCGGTATCCCTTGCGAGTCATCGATTCGATCTCATAGCCTTCCTCTCGCAGACCCTTGATATATTTCCAGATGGCTGTCCTCGAAACACCTAACGCCTGTGAGATGTCCTGTCCGGATACATAGCCCTCCTGCTCTGTCAAAAATTCCAGTATCTTCTGTTTCATATCTTACTGCCTGCACTTATCTGCCCAGGGTAGCTACCATCACTGCCTTGATGCTGTGCATACGATTCTCCGCCTCATCAAATACGACAGAATTCTCAGAGCGGAATACCTCGTCCTCCACCTCGCGGATGTCGAGTCCCAGTCTGTCACGCATGTCCACTGCAACGGAAGTCTCAAAATCATGATATGCCGGCAGACAATGCATGAATAAACACTTGTCATTCTCCGTATCAGCCATCATCTGCTGTGTTACCTTATATGGGCTTAAGGCTGCTACACGGACCGGATAAAGCTTCTCGGACTCTCCCATGCTTACCCAGATATCTGTGTAGATAACGTCGGAACCCTTGACATTCTTCGGATTATGAGAGATCGTAATCTTGGAACCGGACTTCTCAGCCAGCTCCATGGATAATTCCAGTACCTTCGGATCACATACTGTCTCTTCCGGTCCGATGGCCTTGAAGTTCACACCCATGATGGCACAGCCGTACATAAGAGCATACATTACATTATCGGAGAGATCGCCGACAAAGGTAAAGTTCACTTCCTCCAGTGGCTTATCGATATGTTCTTCCACTGTCATGAAGTCTGCCAGAACCTGGGTCGGATGGTCTGTATCTGTCAGGCCGTTCCATACAGGGATGCCTGCATATTTGGCCAGATCCTCCACGATGTCCTGACCGAATCCACGGTACTCGATGGCATCAAACATGCGTCCGAATACCTTGGCAGTATCCTCGAGAGATTCCTTCTTATTCATGTGGGAGTTAGACAGATATGTCACATGTGCACCCTCATCATGAGCTGCCACTTCAAAGGAACAGCGGGTTCTGGTGGAGGACTTATCAAATATCAGTACGATATTCTTGCCTTTTAATTCCTCTCCTGCGATACCACTCTTCTTCTTGGCCTTTAATTCATGTGCCAGATCCAGCATATAGCGGATCTCTTCTTTATTAAAGTCCAGTAATGTCAAAAAATTACGTCCTCTTAAATCCATATCTGATCTCCTTTATCTTTCGTAATCGTCTCTTTCCGGTCTCTTTCTATATTCATGACTCACTTCATATCCTTAGTATCCTAAAGACATCGATACACATGACGAGAGTCTCTACCCCCATCATGTGTATTCTCATTCTTTAAGAAATAACAAATTTTCACATCGATGTCAAGAAGTATTTAATGCGTGACATGATTGGCAATCAGATTCTGATCGAGCACCTGCTGACAGAGGTCGATCAGCCCCACCGCTCTGTCGCTCTCCTGCTGACAGAGAGAGACATTCAGGTTCATGGCTTCCCCATCCGGTATATGCAGACAGCGGCCATTCTCCACGGTGCTGTCCTTACCGATGGCATAGATCATATCATTTTGTCCTTCGATGAAGGAACCCTTACCGATATAGGAGATCTGGGCGATAAAGCCCTCCTCCGTGTTCAGCAGGTCATGTCCGAACTGATAAGGGCTCTCCGAGGTCAGGTCCATGAGATTGGCGATGGTAGGCATGGTATCCACCTGGCCGCCGACTGTGGTGATGGTCTTATGCTCTCCCAGTCCCGGGATATGTATGATCAGAGGCACCTTCAGCATCTCGTCATAGTCATAGGTCTTGCCCAGAAAATCTGTCATGCTCATCCTGACATCGAAGGTCTCCTTATTCATGCCCTGATGATCTCCATACATGACGATCATGGTATCCTCATATAAACCGGCCTCCTTGAGATAAGTGATCAGATCTCCGATGGCCTCGTCGGTGTAACGTATGGTCTGCAGATATCGTCCGAACATGGTATCCTTATCCTCCTCTGCCAGCTCCAGCGTGGCATATTGGGATGGCATATCATAAGGAATATGATTGGTCAGCGTGATCATGAAGCTGAAAAATGGCTCTTCCTTCTCCTTCAGGATATCCACTGCCTGGCGGAAAAGCTCCTTATCGGTCAGACCGAAGCCGGACTGCTCCGTGAGCTCCAGCTCCTCCTCGGAATAATAGTGCTCGATCCCCTGATTCTTATAGGCCTCATCTCTGTTCCAGAAGGTCTTGATATATCCATGAAATGCCATGGTAGAATAGCCCTCTCTGCGCAGCATCCATGGCAGACCGTCATAGGTATTATCGACATACATACGATAGCACTCTCTCTGGTCATTGGCATAGAGACTATTCAGGGTGGAGAACTCTGCATCACAGGTATTGCCGACACCCGTAGTGGAATAGAAACGATCAAAATACAGAGTATCATTTTCCAGTAAGGCATTAATATTCGGGGTCAGCACCTGGCCATTATACTCTGCACCGATCACAAAATCATTAAAGGACTCCATCTGGATCAGAATCAGATTCTTCCCCTTAGCGACGCCGTGATAAGCGTCTCCTTCCGATGCAGGGACGAGCTCCTTCAGCTGAGCCTGAATCTCGTCCTCATCCACCTGGCTTCTGGCGATCCTGCCGCCGACATTCACGATCAGGTCATTGGTATGATAGGTAAAAAACTCGATATGATTCACCTTCTGTACATAGCGCTCATTGGTAACATTCCAGCCGTAATAGACAAAACAGATGGCTGTCGCGATGTAGATGGCCAGATGGATCAGACGACGGATGAGCTTCAGATGCTTCTCAAGAAAGCTCTGCCAGCCCTTTTCGGCCCTGCCGATCAGCTTGTACCAGATGGCTTCCTCCGGGATGTGACAGGGGGACTCTTCTACGGTAAGCAGCTTCTCCTCCTTCTTTCTCAGATGGTGAAAATATAAGAATGCCAGTGGCAGATCGATGAGCGTCAGGATACAGAGCGGACTGACCGCTGCCCCGATCACATTACCATCCCCGGCGATCTCACCCAGGCTGGACAGCTGGAAGATCTGATTCACGGAAATATAGCGGCCAAAATAGCTGCTGTAGGCTGCATCGGCAAACATGACCAGAGTGATCAGCCCATAGGAAAGGTAAAATAAGACGGATCCGATCCGTCCCCTGCCTCTGCAGAATACCCACAGGCAGACCAGAAAGAGAAAGGTCAGCAAAGGAACCTCATACACCGTCATCATATCCAGACGATCCGTCTGCCAGTAATATATAAATATCTTACCTATAAATATAAGTATCTCCATCTCTCTACACCCTCTTCTGATAATCTGTAAGCAATCGTATCGGATCAGGACTCTCTGAACGGATACGATTGCCCACACGTGCTATTTTCAACTGCAGGACCCATCATATCATATATCACATAAAAAATCTATCCGGCATTCCTGCGGATAGATACATTCTCTTTCTCCGGATTCTGCCGGGATCCCTGACGACCGGCTGATCTTGCAACAGACGACATGAATTCAATAACATGAATTCAGGCCCCCGCATGTTCACGCGGGAGCCCTGTAATCAAGACTGAAAGAAATCTACAGCCCCTCCCTGTAGAGGAGGGGGTCATCTTCGACTGAGATATATGTTATATGAATATAATCAGGAATGTCCCGGCCTTCCTGCCAGATCAGCTTCCTGTATCATAGACGGATTATGACTCCTTATCTGCTGTCTCTTCCACATCCCCTGTAGTCACAGACTCCTTTAAAGCGGCAAGCACTCCGGCCATATTCTGGATCTCCGATGGGATAATGATCTTGGTTGCCTTACCATCAGCCGCAGCAGTAAATGCTTCGAGGGACTTCAGCTTAATCACTGCATCGTCTGCACCTGCTTCCTTGATGGCCTGCAGACCGGCTGCTGTCGCCTGCTGTACCTTAAGGATGGCCTCTGCCTGACCTTCCGCCTCGCGGATGGTCGCTTCCTTCTGAGCCTCTGCTCTTAAGATGGCTGCCTCCTTCTCCGCTTCCGCTTCCAGGATCATCGACTCCTTATGACCTTCTGCGCGAAGGACGGAAGACTTCTTCTCACCCTCTGCACGAAGGATGGCCTCACGACGTTCACGCTCCGCCTTCATCTGCTTCTCCATGGCATTCTGAATCTCTGTCGGAGGGATAATATTCTTAAGCTCCACACGATTGACCTTGATACCCCATGGATCGGTTGCTACATCCAGGGTCGCTCTCATCTTGGTATTGATGGTCTCACGGGATGTGAGTGTTGCATCAAGCTCCAGATCACCGATGATATTACGCAGGGTCGTCGCGGTAAGATTCTCTATGGCCATAATCGGGTTATCCACGCCGTAAGCATAGAGCTTAGGATCTGTGATCTGATAGTAGACTACCGTATCGATCCGCATGGTAACATTATCCTTGGTGATAACCGGCTGGGGTGCAAAGTCAACAACCTGCTCCTTCAACAGAACTCTCTTGGCCACACGGTCGATAAAAGGCACTTTAAAATGTAATCCCACGGACCAGGTGCCGTTGTAAGCGCCCAATCTCTCGATAACATAAGCGTGAGCCTGCGGCACAACTCTGACACAGGATAAAACAATATAAACAATAATAATAAATAACAAAATCAAAAATACGGAACCGAATCCAAACATAAGTCTTCCTCCTTACATATTCTGATATCGAGATCAAGTCCTGTCAACAAGACTTGTATGTCAATCTCACTATTCCTCCCAGGCTTCCTCTGTCATGATTCTTCTTCCGGTCCGGATCGCTCTCTCACGATCAGCTTCACACCGGATATCTTCACAATCTCCACGACAGTCTGAGCCGGTATCAGAATCTCCTCGCTCTCACTTCTGGCTGACCAGGTCTGACCACGAACAGTCACTTCGCCACTGGCACGCAGATTATCGATATCTTTGGTTACCAGACAGCTCTGACCAATCAGACTCTCTGCATTGGTCTTCACCGTCTTATTATTCAGGAAATGTGTCGCCAACGGCCTCGTGATCAATAAGAGGACCAGCGAAGTAACTGCAAAGACTATAATCTGTACTGCCACCGGACAGGATAACATGGCTGCCACTGCCGCCAGCAGAGCTCCGCCGGCAAACCAGATCGTCGTCAATCCCATGGTCAGAATCTCCAGAACAATCAGTATCGCCGCTGCCATAAGCCAGTAAAAAGCCACCATCTTCTTCACCTCCTGTCTGCAAAAGTCAGATATCTTCCTGTACAAGCTTGCGATATCCGCAGAGGCCTGTGTCATAGATTGATATCAAGGCCATTGTATCATAGAAAACCACATTGTAAAATATCGGAAAGCCGTCTGAATTCTGATGATTTTCTTACGGTTGATCCGGTTTAGAAAGCTCCATTCTCATTATGGTGGTTTCCGCCGCCATCCTGCTCATAATAATATTGATCAAGCAGGGAATCGGTATCCAGCATACGGTAAGATACCAGTCCCAGAACGATCATAACCAGAAAGATCACCAATGCAACGATGGAACAGATGAATCCTCCCAGTGCTGTACCTTCCCAGGTCTCCGTCCTGTTTTTCGCTACCATGGCACAGACGATACCGGCGATGGCAGGAAGGAAGGAAAAGATCGTAAAACAGCAGGAAAAGAGCATGACCAGCGCTATGATACCAAAGACCAGAGCTGCCGTGGAGAATCCGCTCTTCTCTGTCTTCATCTCTCTATATTCCGTATAGGCTGATTGACCGGAATCATTTTTCTCATATGGATCTGTAGTATATGGATTCTGTCCTTCCTGTGTACCTGTAGTATACGGATCCTGTTCTTCCTGTGTACCTGTAGTATACGGATCCTGTTCTTCCTGTGTGTCTCTATTATATGGATCCTTATCCTCATAGGAATTCATCGCTTATCTCTTTCTCCTCTCATATAATTAAAAAGATTGATATCCTATCCGTTTCTTATTTTATACCTGTCATGATATGGTATGTCAAGTGACATAAAAAACTTCCATGAGTCCTTCGGACTACCCACAGGGCATGATGCGCGTGACGGAATTTTTTGACTGTGGACTCACGCGTATCATTAAAAAGACCGAAATCATAGAGCGGACTCTCCATGATTTCGGTCATTTACAAGACTTGCCTGCGTATCCTCTGCGGATTGATCCGCTTGCAGAGTATCTGCAGTACGGTATCTTATTTCATTTCTCTGCGGTAATGTCTCTCCAGAGTCTGCATCTTCCGGCAGATTTCCCGGCATTCATCACTGATATCAAAGCGGTCCCCCTGCTGAAAGATCTTGCGGACCGTATCACGTAAGACAGCACTCAGGATACTCAGGAAGCAGATCTGCTCCTCCTCATCCTGCAGCAGGAGGGTAGAGAAATCGATCTTCTCCAGCAGATTCTGCTCGATCTTCCTCTCCACCTCCTCCTTCTGCTCTGCCTCCTGGCAGACCGTCAGGATCATACGGAAGGAATCCTCTCTCTGCAGAAACATACGGATCTCACCACATTTCTCACTCTGATAGAACTCATAAAATTTATCGATCAATACATAGATAAAGCGAAAGATGTCTCCATCTACACCGGAGAGGATGCGATCCAGACTCTCCTTGATATGCTCGCTGCCTTCTTTTATGATATAGAAGAAGAGGTCCTCCTTATCTTCGAAGTACTGGTAGAAGCTGCCTCTGGATATACCGGCAGACTTGATAATCTTATTAATAGAAGCATCCTCATAGGATACCCGCTGAAATTCCGCCATGGCTGCATCCATGATTCTGTCTCTCTTTTCCTCCGGCAGACGATAAAATGTATCTTTGGGCATGATTCCCTCCTTATAAGCTTCCCAGATCCTCTTCCATCATCAGATCAAAGCCGTATTCATTCAACAGATCCTCGGTCTCATCCGGGATATTCTCCATTTCATCATCCACATCAATAACCCTCGGTTTCTTACGATAGAGGATATCGTACATTACCGGTACGATGAAGAGGGTCATGAGGGTGGAGTAAACCAGACCGAAGGCCACGACGATGGCCATACCCTTCTGCATGGCATTACCGGCATCATTGGAAAATACCATGACACTCATGGACAGGATAGTCGTAAGGGCGGTCATGATGATCGGACGCATACGGGTCTTACCGGTGACGATCAGGGCGGTATGCTTCTCCACTCCCTTGATACGGAGCTGATTTGCATAATCAACGAAGACGATACCGTTATTAACAACCGTACCCATGAGGATCATGAAGCCCATCATGGACATGGCAGACAGAGAGGAACCAAATATCATCAGACCGATCATACCACCGGTGAAGGCCAGCGGAATGGTAAATAAGATGATAAATGGGGATAAGAGGCTCTGGAACTGGGCTACCATAACCAGATAGATCAGCAGACAGCCTAAGGCCAGTGCTTCTACCAGCTGGTACATCATGTCCATAACCTGCTCGGTCTCACCGGAGATCTCCACGGTATAGCCCTCCGGCACCTCATAATCATCCAGCTTCTTCTGCAGCTTTCTGGACAGGAGGGTCGTATTGGCACCATCTGCCGTCTCTGCTGTCACACTCATATAAGGAACCTGGTTCTCACGGGTGATATTATCCGTGGTATATCCTTCCTCGGATGTGGCAAACTTGGATAACTTATATTCATTTTCTTCGCTCTCACCGTCATCGTTAGTCTCTGTGGCTGTGATCTTCATATCCATGAGGTTCTCATAGGTGAGTAATTCATCCTCATCCTTGACGATATCCACATCCACATCCCCGTCCTCGTAGCTTAAGGTGATGGCTGTCTTATCTTCTGTGATCTTGGCTGCGATCTGCTGGTAGACTGTAGCTACCGTCAGACCGTGCTTGGCTAATTTATTCTTATTCAGGGTCAGATGGATCTGGCGGGTCTGCTCATCGATGCCATTGGTGACATTTTCACAGCCGTCCACGGACTCTATCATCTCCATGATATCCTTGCTCATGGTGATCAACTGATCCTGGTCATTACCATAGATATCAACCTCCATACCGCTGCTCATCATACTGCCCATACTACCCATAGCTGAGGATGCCACGGAGAATTCATCGCAGTCCACATCCGCGGTAACCTCCTCGATATCCTTGATGATACGGCGGAAGTCCTTGGTGCTGGTGATGCCATCCTCTGTCGTTACATAGATTGTAAATGATTTGTAAGCATCGGAGGATGTGGATCCTGTCATGCTGGACATGAGGCCGGAGCTTCCGTCCATGATACTGACTCGGGCTACGCCATCTACGGTCAGGATACGATTCATGGTATCATCCGCGATCTCATAGCAAGTCTCCTTATCCTGATCATCTCTCATATCCATGCTTCCGGTGATCTGATTACTCTCCATATCATCCATCATAACCATACCCATCTGGGATACCTGCCATACACAGAAGGCAAATAAACCGATGGAGATGGCCAGAGGCACGATCTTAAAGCGCAGGCAGAAAGCCAGCACGCTGCCATAGGCATCCTGTATCTTCATGAAGAGCTTTGATTTCTTATCCTTGGACTTACGTAATAAGACAGAGCCCAGAGAAGGTACTACCGTGAGGGCAACCAGGAGGGATGCGATCAGGGCATAGGAGATGGTAAAGGCAAATGGTATCATCAGCTGGCTGATCGTACCGGTCGTATATACCATCGGCAGGAAGACGCAGATGGTCGTGATAGTGGAAGCCACGATCGGTCCGGCTACCTGTTTGGCTCCGTAGACGGCGGCCTGTGGAGCAGAGTAACCCTTATTACGTAATCGGTAGACATTTTCCATGACGACGATGGAGTTATCTACCAGCATACCGATACCGATACAGAGACCTCCCAGGGACATTACATTAATATTAATTCCGCTGAAATACATAACAACGATAGCGGATAATACACTGAATGGGATGGAGAAGGCCACGACGATGGTTGGTCTGACGTCCTGCAGGAAGAGGGCCAGTACCAGAATCGCCAGAGCGGCACCAAAGAGAATACTACTCAGTACACTCTTAATGATACGGTCGATATACTCACCCTGATTCATCATGATGGTGAAGGTCAGTCCGTCATATTTCTCTTCCAGTTCAGCAAATGCTTCCTTGATATTATCGGATACTGCACCGGTGCTGGCTGTGGATGCCTTAAAGATGGATAACATAAGAGCATCCTCTCCATTTACCTTGGAATAGCTCTCTCCGGCATTATCCACTACAACCACATCTGCCACATCGGAGATGCGGATGGTTCCGACTCCGTCGATCTTGGTGAGGACCATCTTCTCCAGAGTCTCCACGTCATCATACTCATCGCCGATCTGAACCAGCCACTGATTATCATCCTCATCATCGATATAGCCGGCCGGCATCGCGAAGTTCTGAGCATAGATCAGGGAGGACAGGGTATCCAGAGATACCAGAGAGTCGATATTGGCACTATCCAGAGCAGTCTCGCGGGAATCATCCAGCTGTTCCTGGGCAGTATCTAACTGACTCTCCGCACTATCCAGCTGGGACTGGGCTGCAGAGATCTGAGCGGAAGCCGCACCTAAGCCCTCGGCTGCGGATAAACTGCCGGATATGGCCTGCTTCTGCAGCTCATCCAGATTCTCCAGCTGCTTATTGATCTTATCGACCATGGCCTGGGCAGCCTTGATCTCTGTACTTAAATTGGCAAGCTCGGTATCGATCTGTGGCAGACGAACCTCCACCGCATCATAGAGATCACTCATGGAGTCCGCATCCAGACTGGATACCTGATCGCCGTAGCCTAATTCTGACATCCAGGACTTAAAGGACTCCAGCTTGTCCGGATGATCCTTACAATCCTCAACACTGGAAGGAATCTCTACACCGGACTGCTCCGCCAGCTCGCCCAGACTATCCTGGAAACCGGAAAACATGTCATTCAGACTATCATAATTCTCTTCCACCTTGGCATCCTGATAAGCCTTCTTCTCTGCGGTCAGAGCACTCTGGCTGGCCTTGAGAGAGTTAAGATTCGCCTCGTAGGCTGCCTTATTGGACTGGGCCTTACTGAGCTGGGTGTTGGCATCTGCCAGCTGATCATTGGTGGAGCTCTGCTGCTTCTTCAGCTTCTTCTCCTGAGACTCCAGGGTGGACTTACCATCCTCGATCTCTTCCTTGCCATCGTCGATCTCATCCTGAGCATCATCCAGCTTGCTCTCGACATGGTCCTGCAGCTTCTCATTGAGCTTATCGACCTTATCCTGATCCAGTCGGATCTCCACGGTGCTGGTGATTCCGCCGGTGGCGGACACGCTGGCTACACCCTCCTGTCTCTCCAGGTAGGGCTCGATATAATTCTCAGAAAATGTGGTGAGTTCCTTGATGTCCTTGCCTTCGTAATTGACATTGGCATACATGGTGGCCATCATATCCATGCTGACCTCCATGAGATTCGGCGTACCACAGCCATCGGGATACTCGATAGCATTCAACGCCTGGGAGACACGGACCAGAGCCGAGTCCATATCGCTGTCCTCCGCGAACTCCAGCATAACATAACCATAGTTATTGGATGAAGTCGAGGTGAGGGTCTCCACACCATTAATGGTACCTAAGGCACTTTCCGTCGGCTCGATCACTTCCTGCTCCACCTCTTCCGGTGATGCACCGGGATCTGTGATGATGACGATCAGATAGGGGAGCTCCATATCCGGCAGCAGATTGGTCTGCATCTTGGTCAGACTGACGATACCAATCGTGATAACTGCCACGATCACCACCAGAGTCAGGAAAGGCTTTTTCACAAATAGCTTTGTCATAATCTTTCTTCCTCTTACATGTGTAACGTGCTTGTGAGACCCTGTATCATGTCCTGCATGATCCCGGTCTCCTGTTGATAAGCTTCGGTCACTTGCAACGCACAAAGTGACACCCTGTCACAGATTATATATGACAGGGTGTCACATGTCAAACACTTTCTATATTTTTTTACAAAATCTCCCGTTTTCCCAGCTTCCTATTGGGATTGCTCTGCCGATGTCTCCTCAGCGAACACCGCTGTGATCGTCACATTTTCCTTGAAGGAAACGGTGGTACGGATTGCCGTCGCGTCCGCAGCCTCTCCTCCCTGACAGGTCCATCCGACAAAGGTGTAGCCCTCCGCCGGCTGAGCCGTCACTGTCACAGGACAGTCCGTAAAATAACTGCCGCTCCAGCCGGAATCCTCATCCAGCTCCGGTGTGATGGTATTCAGGCAGATTCTGCCGGATCCGGCCGGGCCGGAAGTCTGTATGGTCACCTGGGCCAGATCTCCCTGCAGACCGAAATAATTCTTCAGATAGTCACTGCCATAGTAGAAACGCTCTTCGAAATAACTCTGTATCACATCAAAATGCCGGCTGTAATAATTGCTGCGGGTCGTCAGATCCGTCTTACCGGCCTCTCCCTGCATGGGATATCTCTCCACCGAGCGGCAGGTGGCCTCCCAGTACTTCTGCATGAACTCGATCCCCTGCTCCGCAAGCCTGGTAGAGGAGAAGACTTCATTGGCCAGGTCCATGTAGGTATTGATAAAATCCCGGCAGAACTGCGTATTCTTCATGAGAGCCGGAAAGAAGGGATCATTGGCCAGAGACTGGGTCGGTGCCAGTCTGGACGTGGTAAATGTATCGGTATCCGCCTGGGCTGTGAGGTGGGCTCCGGCACCATAATCCATATCGTAGATGGTCCAGTGCCACTGATGATCATAATACATGATACACTGATTCTTATACCAGCTCCAGTCCTGGTCTCCCGTGTAGAGTCTGGCGGCATAGCAGTCGATAAAGCTCTGCATGTCCATCATGGAACAGACCTTATCATAGACCCGGGAATCCGACAGATCGTGATCGGCGATATAGGACTTCAGGAGGGTAAAAGAGGTCTCGGCTGCCTCTTCATTTCCTTTCTTACTGGTATAGCCCTCCGGGCCGCCGACCAGGATATTATACTCTCCCTTATCCAGGTCATAGTGGGCCTTCATATATTGATTGCTGGCATAACGCTCCGTCAGCGCATAGAAGCCCCAGTACTCTCCATCGAGGAAGACCTGTACCATGCGATAATTCTGCGTATCCATGGTCCGATGATTCATGAGACCGCTGAGATAATAATAACGCACATCATTTCCTCTCATGAGAGTCACCGTGTCAGACAGGCTGCCATCCTCGAAGAAGGAAGCGCCGAAGGTATCCTCCCCATCGTACTCCTCCCTGGCAAAGAGATTGAAGGACTTATGAGCCTGACCCACACGGGATTGGTTGCCGTGCAGACGCAGGCCGATCTCCTGGGAGAAGACCAGATCCTGCCCGTCTTCATCAAAGTAATCGATATGGGTCTCCCTCTCCCACTCCTTGCCTCTGCCGGAGTAGGAATTGGTATAGGCACGGATATCATGGATCGTGACGAGGTCATCCAGCTGACCACTGGCCAGCTTCTCCTTGTAGGTCGCGCCATTTACCATGATGCCGGTATCGTCACTGAAGAGTCCTTCCGGATCGGAGACCAGAGAAATCACAGCCACATTGTCATAGCCTGTCTTATTCTGATAATCGATAAAATAGGAAGCAGTCGTAACGTCACTGCAATTCCCATCCTCATCCACTGCCATGGCACGGATGACCACACATTTATCGACCCTGCACTCCGGCAGGAGATATCTGCAATAGTAATCTTCGAAGTCCTCCTCTGTTACCTGGCTCAGTCCTTCATAGCTATAAGTGGTCAGATTGTCCGGCAGATAGGGTTCAAAATCCGTGCGGGCACTGTAGACATTGGCCTGATCACCGGGATCCTCGATCCGGATCGAACCCTTATAAAGCTGGGACTCCGTCGTTGGCATGGAGGAGTCCGTCGTATAATAGATCTTCGTTCCTTCTTCTGACGCAATGGTCAGATCAAATGCCTGGTCATAGAAGCCGCTGTCCGCAGACAGGACCGGTGCACTGACCTGGTCTGTGGATCTCTCCGCATCATCCATCGCCCCAATCTCCTGAGAATCCATGGTGGAGAAGGCAGAATCGGAAGCACCCGATGACACACCGGACCTCTCATAGGAGAGAAAGAGAAGCAGAAAAAGGAGCAGCAGGGCCGCAGGCAGGAGGATATATTTTCTCTGCATATTCATCGTTCTTCCTCCCTATTGCTGCAGGCTGATGCCATTCTGATTAACCTTCATGGTCACGCTGCCCTCTCTGGTCAGATAGGTCTCCACATGGGCTTCCTCCAGTAATTCCATGACTTCCTCCTCCTCCGGCTCTTCGTCGGAAGAAGTAATCAGACAAATCTCCGGCTGAAATACCTCCAGCAGAGCCCTGGTCACCTTGGTGCTTCTGCCATGATGAGGCATCTTAAGAAAGCAGAAGGAAGTCCCGTCGTATTGCTCCTTGAGATATTCGTTGATCCGCTCCTTCTGGGCATCCCCGGCATAGAGCAGGTGCTGTCCCATAAAGGTGATCTCGGTGATCAGCGAACAATTATTATCCTGATTACTGCTATAGTCATAGCTCAGCGGAGGATAGATGATCCACTCTCCACCCAGCTCCGAGAAGCTGCAGGCCTCTGTCAGCATGATCTGTTCCGCCTGACTTCGATCCAGGGCATCCATGAGTGCCTCATACTCCTCACTGTCTGCGGAAGCGCAGGACATATAGCAGCGCTCCACACTGACATGATCCAGCACTGCAGCCGCCCCTCCGATATGATCCTTATCATAATGGGTCAGGATCAGAGCCTTGAGATTCGTGATATGCTGCTGATCCAGCAAATGAATCAGGGTCTCACTATCCTCCGTCACTCCCGTATCCATAAGAATGGCTTCTCCATCCTTGACAAAAAGGAAGGCATCGGCCGCCTGACTCAGCTGCGGGGCATAGATGGTCATCACCTCGTCCTTAGCGTCCGGTGTCTGCTCCCTGCGGTCAGCCAGATATTTTCTGCCCAGAAAGAAGCAGGCCAGAAGCAGGAAGAGAGTCAGAAGATAAACCGGTATCCTGCGCCTTGCTGCCTGTCCGGCAGAATGGGCCCGATTCGATCTTACTGCAGCACGGCTGCCGGGATTCTGTTTTGTATTCTTCTTATTCTTCCGGTCCCGGGGAACTGAGCTGCCTGCAGAGCTGCTCTTTACAGACTTATTCTGTGCTGCACCGCTATAAGCAGGCTTCTTCCCGCTCTTAGCTGCAGACTCCCCACGGTCTCTTATCTTATCTCTGTTTCTTTCCATCTACATCATACCTGCTGTTCCTGCCTGTCCGGCTATCCTGTCTGTTCTTTATCCATCTGGCTGTGATCATAGCTGTCTGTTATGCTTTATCCACATGTCTGTCATCATAGCTGTCTGTTATGCTTTATCCACACGGCTGTCATCATAGCTGTCTGTTATGCTTTATCCACACGGCTGTCATCATAACTGTCTGCTGTTTCGTTCCACAATCTGAGGTGCCACGATCAGCACCACATTCATATTCCCGTTACGCACGCGGATATCGTCCAGTAATTCCTTCTGATTCATCCCCTTCTTAGGGATCAGTCGATAGCGCAGCTCACAGTTGGAGCCAAAGTCTGTCGTGCGAACCATGAGTAACTTGTATTCCTCTGTATATTTTCTGAGAACTGCATCAAATACCCCCTGAAAATTCAGGGATTCCGGCACCCAGATTTTTAAAAGCATGGGATCCCCGCCGCTTCTGCCCCAGCCGCATAGCTCCAGGATGCTGACAAGCAGGGCGATGATCAGGGTAAAGACCAGACCATAGATCACAAAACCGCAGCCGACCAGTACTCCGCTGCAGATGGCCGCAAAGAGATAAGCCAGATCCTTGCTCTCCACCGGACCGCTTCGAAAACGAACCAGGACAAAGATGCCGCTCAGGCCCAGACCGGCAGCGATATTCCGTCCTACCATCATGACGACCACCGCCGCTGCCACGGGAACGACCGCCATGACGATGGCCATGTCTCCGTATACCACGTCCTGTCTCTTATGAAATGTATAGACGCCTCCCAGCAGCAGTCCGCACACAATTGATGCAAAGACAACCAGTAAAAATCCTGTCAATGTTACATTCATCGCTATATCTGCATCCAGCAGCGATGATAAATCTGATGTGAATGTCATAATCTACTCCTATCTGAATTCTCTCCCCACAGACTGCGGTCTGTATGCCTGATCTATGTGGATTCCTTCGCTTATCTATATACGAAAGCATATACCATGCTATGTCTGTCAATTTATCATCTTATATCTGCGATAAGATATCAAGATAATCCGTATTTCCCTTCATGCCCCGGATCAGCTCTGTCTTGTAGGAGGCTCCGTATTTGGAGAAGGAGACCGGAATCACTCCATCGGTGTTCAGCAGATGGGCAAACCATAAGGGATAGGCATCCGACACCTTAACCTCCATCAGATAGAGATGCTCCGGCAGGATCATGCGCCCGGGTGCCGGATCCCGGAAGTCCACCTCCTGTCCGGCCCGCTCCGCCTTGAGATAGCGGAGATTCCGATCAAAGGTCAGTCGAAAGGATTCATCCTTTCTGCTGAAATAAGCCAGTCGCTCATAGGATATCCTGCTGGCTGCATACACCGCCTCGTGAGACAGATAATATGCGATCTCCCGCAGAACCTGCCGGGTCAGATAATCATCCTCCCCGATCCGGACCTGACCCTGCTGCAGGAAGGTCTGCGCCTGACCATAGGTCAGACCGGCACGGCGCTTGGTAACGATACCATCCACCTTCTTCTTCAGCTCCAGGTAAACCGGGCTGTCCGCGGTCTGAGGAATACCGTAGGATCTCATCCTCAGCTTCTCCTTATAATATGGCTTCTGCAGGGACTCCCGGATCACGTCATCTCCACTCGTATCATAGTAGAGATTCGATACCGGATAATAGCTCCCCTCCCGGCAATAGATATCCTTGCTCATATATTTATCAATCTGTGGGAGAATCTGCCGCATCACAGACTCCTCCATCAGAAACTTCTTCTCATATCTCTGAAATGTATGTATCATTATCTCTTCCGTCTCATCATATCTCTCAGCCTCAGCCTGCTTTCGACTCGCTCTTCTTTGACAATCGACTTTCCTTCCGTTGCCTCTTGATGTCTGGCTCTCCTCGATCCAGACCGGCTCTTTATCCGGAAAGCTACTGTCCTGTCTTATCGCCGGCATAGACGATAGTGCCATGACTGGCCAGATCCGAGCGGGCATGGCTGATATCAAGCAGAACATCCTCCGCCCGATTGATCCCTTCGTAGGCAAAGATACCATAGCGGTCGGCATCGATGCTCACGGAACCGGCCTGCAGATCCACAGAACCCTTATCATAGATACCATCCTGCCCTGCCGTAAGGGTGAGAGCCGCATCTTCCAGGGTAAAATGATCTCTGCAATGAATGGCCGTATGTACGGCAGTCACCTCAAGATTCCCACTCTTCACCTTCATATCATCGGCAGTATAGATTCCATTCCGGTAGTGTGCCAGTATCCTAAGTGTCGCATGCTCTCCCCTGATCGTCAGGTCACTCCGCGAATAGAGACAGGCATTCGGTGCCTTCTTCCCCTCGGGAAAGCTGGCATATAAGTCCCCATCACTGAATACATTTTCCGATCCGGCCTCCATATGAATGCGGACCCTGGCAGCACTCTGTATCCACAGTGCCGGTCCATCCTGGCAATGGATATTCAGATCACGGATCTTCAGCGTCACCTCATTCTCCGGACCGGCTGCCACGATGATCTGTCCATCCTGCAGACTGCCGGAGAGGATATATTTACCTGCGGATAAGATGGTAAGCCTGCTTCCTTCAACCAGGACAGCATCCTCCTCATCTGCCAGGATACTGTCTCCCTGCATGATAATATGAACCTTCCTCTCCTCATCACTATGATAGGAACCTTCATAGCTGCCGGGTCTTACATATCGGATATAGATCAGACAGAGAACAAGCATCGCCAGAAATACCGGCAGCAGAGAAAGGGCCGCTTTCTTTCTATTCATACTGTCATAACTCCCTCTTTTATCTTACAGGATAGGATGACCCTCTCAGAGTCAGCAAAATCCTGTCTCCCATCATATTCTCACGAAAAAATGTATCATATATCCCGTCGGCTAGCAAGTTAAATCGCGAATCTCGAAGAGGATTCGCGGGCGCTTGTCTCCCCGGACTGAGATGAAAATACAGGCAGAGAATGTCTTTCCCTGCCTGTATCTTATGCCTGTATCTCTGCTTTTCTGGTTATTTTTTAATCTTTACCTTCTTAATCTTACTCCATGCGGAATAGTATTTCCTGCCGGACACTGTCTTATAACTACGGATACGCACATAGTAGGTCTTACCCTTCTTAAAGCCACCGCGCTTGAGACTGGTCTTCTTCCTGCTCTTTACTGTAATAATTTTCATTTTGGAGGTAAAGCTGCGATTCGCGGCAATCTGAATCTGATATCCACTTGCCACGGTTACTTTCTTCCATCTCACCTGTATCTTCTTCGTTTTTATATTCTTAACACTGCGAAGCTTTGCTTTCTGCGGTCTGATAGTTACCGTGATCTTCTTCACGGTCTTCTGGTAGCCGGAAGCGGCAGCAGCCTGGATCGTAATGCTTGCTTTACCGATATATCCGGCCTTGACTGTAACCTTACCGGATTTGTTTACACTGATCTTCTTGTTATCAGAACGATAACTTAGCTTGGCACCGCCGAGACATTTTGCAGCAATGCTAAAGGATTGTTTCTTCTTAGAATAGGTTCCGGTGATATTCTTTGCTGTGATGGTATTGGCCGGAAGAGAAGCCACTCCGGATGCAGCATCGATATCCTTCTGATCTACTCCGCCTGTAGTACCTTCTGTATCGGTCTGCCCCTCTGTCGTGCCAGCCTGCGATTCTGTACTTCCTTCCTCCGGCTTCTTCGATGGCTCTACTTCATCCACTGTACTATCACTGCAGACTGTACCTGCATAGGAATAGGACTCTGTGGAGGAAAGACTAAGATATACCGCAGGACGAACTCCGTAATTTCTCTTCGCTGCCGTCGTACCCATACTCTGTGCGTAACCACTATCCCTAACATAGGCAGCATACCGCGTTGTTGATCCTGCGGAACGCAGCCACCAGTTGCAATTACCCAGATAGGAATCACTGGTATTGTTTACCAGTCCCATCGCCTTGGCATAGGTAGTACTCTTACTTCTTCTGGCCTCATCATAGACGGAACGATCTGTCACAAATCCGTAACGATTCGCTTCCGATGTATTATAAACCTCTGATTCTGAGAGAAGGAAGACCTTATCATAGGTATCATTTCCACCATTGGTACCATAGTTAAGATTATTATCATTCACCTGAGTGGCTTTCAACAGAGCATCTCTTTCATCAGTAGTAAATGCAGTGGAATAAAAGCTGTTACCTGTGTAATTAATCCCACAGTCATTCTCAGAAGAAGCATAGCCATTTAACCAGCTTCTTATGGTAGATCTCTCCCAGGTAATCTCATCACTTGTCTTATGATACAGCTGATCATCCAGTACTTTATCTGCAAGTAAAAGCGCACGATCATCTGTCGCCTTCAGTACACGCCACTTAATCGGTTCATAGCGGAAATAATGATACGTACTGGAATCCAGATAATAATATTCCTCATCATTTTCTGTATACGTAGCATCCGCATAATTGATCCTGTGATACCTGCTATCACCAATCGTCGTATCGCCATGTTCATCATAAGATGCGTCCTCTAGCTCCAGATATAGGTTGTAATCCACCTCATAGTCAGAGGATGTCTCCCAGGCCAATCCGGTCACACCGGACGCATCGCGCTGACTCACGATCTCCGTCTGTGGGTAAGATCCGAACCAGATACAGTCCCAGGTGACTTTCTGTTTTGATTCCATAGAAGAATCTTCTTCTATCCTGGGGTTACTGATACTAGCAGCTGCCTCTGCTCCTGTTCCGATCTCCATGGTCTGTAAGAGACTCTCTGGTGCCAGACTGACGAGCATCACTGCAGTCAATAATACGGACAGGAAGCGTCCCACACTGCTGACCATCGATGTGGTCTTTTTTCTTTCCTTCATGTAATCTCTCCTTTTCTTTTGTGTAATATATTTGGTTTCTATATATTTATAAGATATCATACTTGATAATTTATAACACAATATAATTGATCGCTGATGAGAATATAGAAATCCGGTCAGACATGAAATTTCTTCTCTGTTTGGCCTGGATTGGTTTGACTTTTACTGATCATCATGTTATGATTCGATTATATAAAAGGTGCTGGCGATAGACGGCTAGTCCTTAATAAATATGAATCATAAAAACGATCGCAATGGTTGGGGAACTACTGGCGGTCGTTTTTACTTGTGTTTTTATGTTCTTCGTCTTCATTCTTACTAATATATCGATCGACTTTCTCAGTAAATCTTCCGACTGCAATTCCAGCTACAAATATGGCAAGCACAAATCCTGCCAATGTTATATAATCTGTCATCATATACACACCACCCTCCTTTCACCTGCAATTTTCTTGCCTGCAAATGGAGGGCTTTTATAGCAGCACCTCCATCGCTGAAGGGCCAGCCGCCTACCTTTCTATGTCAGCACCTTATCTCTTTCGAGACTTACTTATTTTAGCAAATCATCTTATATATATCAATAATAAATTAATAATTTTATATGTTGATGTTCAAACCAGCCTAATGAAAAATCTCTTCTCTGTCTGGCCTGGATTGCTTTCTATATGGCTTTCTTCTACCATCCTCCATGGCCTTTATGCAGCATGAGTCCTCCTGCCTCGATATCCGTAAAAAACCGTCCTGCCGGCACACTTTCATGGCAGTAAGGGCAGGCTTCAAAGCTCTTTGCTATGATCCTGCTGCATGACGGACATTTCTTGCTGTGACGTTTATCTATCTTCTCCATCTGCTGATGAATCAGGCAGCCGCATCTGCTGCATCTTGTATCCTCTTTCTCGTTCTCGTGACCGCAATTGACACATTGATTCATAACTCGCCCTCCTGTCAGTGAGATATGTTTTCTTTTCCATAACCCACCCTCCTGTCTGAGATATGTTTTTCTTTTTCGTAGCCTGGCCTCCTGCCAGTGAGATATGTTTTTCTATTAATCCTGAATATAGAAGAAAGATCCCGATATGATTCTGATATCGGGATCTGACATATTCTCTTATCGAATTAATATCCTTCTTTCAGGAATCTGGCAACATCCAGTGCATGATAGGTGATGATCATCTGTGCACCGGCACGTTTCATGGCGATCATATTCTCCATGACGATCTTCTTCTCATCGATCCAGCCGTTGGCTGCAGCAGCCTTCACCATAGAGTATTCACCGCTGACATTATAAGCGCAGAGTGGCATATTGGTCTCCATGGATGCTGTCTTCAGGATATCCATATAAGCCAGAGCCGGCTTTACGATAATGATATCTGCACCTTCATCGATGTCATCCCAGATATCGCGCATAGCTTCTCTCGGATTATGGTAATCCATCTGATAGGTCTTTCTGTCACCAAAGCCGGGAGCAGAATGTGCTGCATCGCGGAATGGTCCGTAATAGCCGGATGCCATCTTGGCGCTGTAGGCCATGATCGGAGTCTTCTCAAATCCTGCCTCATCGAGGGCTTCACGAATGGCTTCCACGTGTCCGTCCATCATATTGGAAGGGGCTACCATATCCGCACCGGCCTGGGCACATGTCACTGCTGTCTTAGCCAGAAGCGGAAGGGTCTCGTCATTGAGGATCTCTCCGTCCTTGATCAGTCCGCAGTGGCCATGAGAAGTATACTCGCACAGGCAGATATCTGCGATCACAACTAATTCAGGAAATACCTTCTTGATATAACGGATGGCTTCCTGAATGATACCATGCTCATTATAAGCCTCGGAGCCGCACTCATCCTTATGCTCCGGTATACCGAATAAAAGCACGGCCCGGATGCCTGCCTGACGGATGCGATCCAATTCCTCATCGATGCGGTCCAGACTATACTGATAGATGTTCGGCATGGATGAGATGGGATTCTTCATATCCTTACCTTCCACTACAAAGAGTGGGTAGATGAGATCAGTTACACTGACACTGGTCTCACGAACCAGATCGCGCATGTAAGCGCTGGATCTTAATCTTCTTCTTCTGATCATAATATTTTCCCTCCATATATCCTATTATATTTCCAATTATATTTCCAATAATCATTCTATCTATGATTATACTCTTATCGAATCATTTTGGGTAATGTCAATTCATCTTTTTGGGATTCTGCCCAATCTTCCGATTTTCTTCCAGGTTTTTGGGCAGATGATAATATATCATGCTTTCTCTATGCCCAATATCTTCGGCCCTCTTTACTTATTTGGACATATGATATAATCTTTTTCCGTCTCCTGCCGTAATTGTTAGACCTTCTCCACTTTTTTGGACATATGACATCATCTTTTTCCGGCTCCTGCCCAAATTCTTCGGCTCTCGCCGGATTTTTGGATAATATCAGTTTATTTTCCTTTGTATATGCCCAATTTTCCTATAACTGCAGATAGGAGATCATGCCCGGTCCCAGATCATCGGTCGGTCTGGCGATAAAACCGTGCTTCTTATAGAACTCCTCTCTGCCCTTGGCGCACATGAGGCAAAACATCATGGTGGAGCCGGGAAAACCGATCTTCATAACAAAGTCCTTCAGGGTCTCCAGGATCATACCGCCGATGCCCTGACCCTGCACCTCCGGCAGGATGATAAGATCCTGTACGTAACAGATGACGGCACCATCTCCTACGATACGTCCCATACCTACTGCCTTGCCATCCTTAAATGCTGTGATGATATACATGCTGTTATCCAGTGCTCTTCTGGCCTGGTCACGGGTATAGGGTCTGAAATTCACGGCCTTTCTCAGATTGAGATAAGTATCTATGTCTAATTTGTCTTCTACCAGTTGAATCATGCCTTCTATCCTATCTATGTAACATCCATGTAACCTATCCATGTAACCTATTTATATAACCTATTTATATAACCTATTTATATAACCTAACTATATAATCTTATCTGTAATCTGCCCACAAGCAGCTTCTTCAGATAGGCTACACCTGTGTATCTACGATAATCGATTTGTAAATCAAAAGGTAGAATACAATAAATAATCCATCGATGCAAGAGCTTTTTCAGACCGTGGCGGGCCAACATAAGGAAGTACACCTGCTAAGATCGAGGATTAGCGATCCATATATTGACCATATATCTCCTTCAGCTCTGCAGCTGTCAGTATTCTCTTCTCAGAAAATGCATCGACAGCCACCTGTTTGAGTATCTTCCTGCGAATCTCCTCTGCCCCGAACTCTTCCTTCACAAAGCTTCTGACTCTGCCCAGCTGGTCTGCAATCTCAGCATAGTAATCCGGGACGGCCTCTTCGATGTCCTTACGTACCTGTTTGGAGACGATGGGGCTGCGGGCACCGGTATTGATTCCGATGCTGATCTCTCCCTTTTTCACTACGGATGGAAAGAGAAAGCTGCACTCCGAAGGGGCATCGATCACATTTACCAGGATATCATGTTCATGACACCAGGAACTGATGGCATGATTGAATGAGCGGGAGCTGGTCGCAGCGATGACCAGATCTGCCTGCTCCAGCCAATAGATGATCTCATCTTTTATCTCCCTTTCCGGGACAGACTTATCTGCAATTATCTCATGATCTACCCTATCGGATCCTGCGTCCTGTATCCGTGGATCTGCAGGCTGACTCCCTGGATCTGCAGGCTGACTCCAGGTCTCTGCAGCCTGACTCGCCGAATCTGCATCAATCCGGTGAATCTGCTGTTCCGGTAAGAGCTCTCTGATCTCAGCAATCACATCCTGGGATATCACTTCGATCCGGGCATGGTATTTTAATAAAGTTTTAATCTTACGCAGTGCAACCTGACCTCCGCCAAATATCATGCAGCGACGGACGCTCAGGTCCACAAAGAGAGGAAAATGTGCCATGGATTATTTTTCGATGCCTACGCGGGAAGCGATACCTTTATCAAATGGATGCTTCCTCTTACAGATCTCAGATACATAATCGGCATGATCAATCATTCTCTCTGATGGATTCCTTCCACTCAGTACGACCTCGAGGTGTTCCGGCTTATGCTCCAGGAAATCAATCATCTTATCCTCTGTCAGCAGATTACTGTCTATGGCATAAAGACTCTCATCCATGACCAACATGTCGTACTCGCCGGACATACTGATCAGATAATCCAGCATCTGATCATTCTGGCGATGAAGTGCATTCAGCTCCTCCTCATTCATCTGGAAGGTCCATTTATCCATCGGTAGAGTAGGAATCACCGTCACACCCGGCAGCTTCTCGATAATTTTACGCTCGCTGGAATCGTTATTCTTGAGGAACTGGTGCAGCAGTACCTTCTTACCGCTGCCGCTGGCACGAGTCGTCAGGCCCATGACACAGGTTGTCTTACCCTTTCCATCACCGCAATACAGATGAACCAGACCGATTCCTGATTTATTATCCTTCATACCGCCACATCCTTTCTGTTCTGCTTCTTCTGACTCAGCACAGGCTTCTTCCGGACCTTGTCCACATTCTTCTGTCTTTGCGGAAGATTTATCCACATCTTCTTCCCCAAAGAGGATCTGGTAGATACGGTCCATATCCATATGCTTACGGATCATGTCTGCCAGTTTATTATACTGAATCTCCTTATACTCTGCAATACTGAGCTCCTCCGCATCCGGATCGATGCCCTTCTCCTGCATGATCTCATGAACCAGAGCGAAGACCAGCTGCTCATTATCGAAGATACCATGCAGATAGCTGCCCCAGATATGACCATCCTCTGTCATGAAGGCATCTGTCCTGCCGTCCTCCAGAGTAATCATCGGCAGAGCAGAACCCAGATTAGTCGTAAGACCCATATGAATCTCATAGCCTTCCACATCTCTATCTTCCAGACCATAGATATTATGCTCCGCAGCGATCGTACCATGAATACGGGTCCTGGTCTTACCGCCCTGGAATACCGTGGAGGTATCCAGAAGTCCCAGACCTCGCATATCTCCGCCATGCTCCACACCGTCCGGGTCATGGAGCTCCTTACCCAGAAGCTGGAAGCCGCCGCAGATACCAATCACTCTGGTATGTCTGGCCTGTCGCAGGATGGCACCCTCGAGACCACTCTCGATCAGCCACTCCATATCGGCCATGGTATTTTTGGTACCCGGAAGCAGGATCAGATCCGGACTGCCAAGCTCTCTCTTATCCGTAACATAGCGCAAGGATACGCCTTTTATCAATTCAAATACACTGAAATCCGTAAAATTCGAGATATGAGGAAGACGGATTACTGCCACATCGATACCTTCCTGTATGGTCTTCTGATTCAGACGATCGGACAGGCTGTCCTCGTCATCCACATCGATCTTCTCCAGAGGCAGAACACCCAGCACCGGCTTATCGGTCAGCTCCTCCAGCATCTTAAGACCCGGCCGCAGGATCTCCACATCTCCACGGAACTTATTGATGACGATACCGCAGAATCGGTCCTGATCCTCCTGCGGAAGCAGCTTGACTGTACCGTAAGCAGAGGCAAATACTCCTCCTCGATCGATGTCTGCTACCAGGATGACCGGCGCATCTGCCATCTTAGCCATCCCCATATTTACGATATCATTTTCTGCCAGATTGATCTCTGCCGGAGAGCCGGCACCCTCGATAACGATGATGTCATTCTCTGCTGCCAGATGATCGAAGGCCTTCTTGACCTCGGGTGCCAGATTATTTTTGATCTTATAATAATCCTGGGCACTTAGATTATCATAAATCTCACCATTTACGATAACCTGAGAACCCATGTGGGAGGTCGGCTTCAGGAGGATAGGATTCATCCAGTGAGTCGGCTCGATCATGGCTGCCTCTGCCTGCATCGCCTGGGCGCGTCCGATCTCCAGTCCTTCCCTGGTGATATAGGAATTCAATGCCATATTCTGAGATTTGAAGGGGGCGACGCGGTATCCATCCTGCTTGAAGACGCGGCAGAGTCCTGCCGTCACGAAGGTCTTACCGGAGTTGGACATGGTCCCCTGTACCATAATTGCTTTTGCCATAACAGCCTCCATATTCTGTACCAATAAAATGTACAATACATTTTCATATGATAAAACTAGCCTCAGCCGGAACTTGTCGGCAGAGGATTCCTGTGAATTTGCGCTAAAATCTATCTGAATATATCCTGCAGCGCTGCAACCAGTCTCTCATTCGACGGATGATCCTTGACGGCCACACGCCAGTAATCATCGCCCAGATTCACATAATTGCTGCAATTGCGGATCATAATTCCTTTCTTTTCCAGTTGCTTGTCCAGATCCCGGCAAGCCGGAGCCCGGAAGAAGAGATAATTGGCCTGTCCGTCGTAGAGACGGATGGGCAGCCGACTCAGCTCCTCTTTCATATAGGCCAGTTCCTCTGCCACAATCTTAAGAACCTTCTTCTTATAATCCTCCAGAGTCAGAGCACAGACTCCCACCTTCTGGGCAATCGTGCTGACAGACCAGGCCTGCCCGGCATGATTGACTGCCTCGATGATCTCCCCATTACTGCTGAGCAGGTAGCCCAGCCTTATACCCGGTATGGCATAGAGCTTGGTAAATGATTTGAGAATCATGAGGTTCTCATAGGACTCCAGATAAGGTTTCAGGGTTCGCTCCGCCTCTGTGGAGCAGATCTCCAGGAAGCATTCATCCAGAAGCAGATTAGCTCCTGCCCTGCGGGCAGCTTGCAGAACCTGAAGGATATAGTCTCTGGTCAGAAGAAGTCCGGTCGGATTATTGGGATTGCAGAGAACGATCAGATCAATATCATCGGTAATCTGTCCGATCAGGTCCTCGCCCGGCAGAAGGCTGTCATCCATAGGAAGATAAACCATCTCTGCCCCGGCTGCGGTCAGGGCTTCTTCATATTCCACAAAGGCCGGCACCGGAAGCAGCACCTTCTTCGGCTTCAGGCCAAAGGCGATGCGGTAGAGCAGATCGGCTCCTCCGTTACCGCAGGAGATCCACTCTGTTCTGACATGATCATGCCCGGCGATCGCTTCTTTTAATTCCGTACATTCCGGATCCGGATAATTGGTGATTCCATCGATGGAGCGAATCATCGTATCCCGAATAGCATCCGGCAGCCCCAGAGGGCTGATATTGGCAGAGAAATCCAGAATCTGACTCTCGTCGATTCCTAATTCTCTGGCTTTTTTGTATATATTTCCACCATGCGAATCAATCTTCATCCCATAATCCTTTCTTTTGGATATATTAACATTTTTTTCTTTGCTTCTGCCCAATTTCTTCGGCTATCGCCGGGATTTTGGGCTGATGATCTTATTTTTCATTATTTCTGCCCAATTTCTTCGACTCCTGCCGCTTTTTCGGACATATGACATTATCTATTATAATATCACTCCATAGATCAGCCCACTGATCATGATGCCGACCAGCAGCATGAGAAAGGCGCTGACATAGAGCAGGTTGTTGGTGCGGCGGATATCCTCGTACTCCACCGGCCGGATATCATCACCGATCGTCGGCTTGACCACCGGTTTGCCGAAATACAGATGGGTACCTCCCAGCTGAATATTCAGTGCTCCCGCTGCCACGGCCTCCGTCTGAGCGCTGTTGGGACTCAGATGGTTAAAGCGGTCTCTGCGAAAGATACGGATGGCACCTGCAGTATCCAGTCTCAGGATTGCTGTCGCGATGATCATAAGGACTGCCGCCAGTCTGGCCGGTATAAAATTACAGATATCATCCAGATGAGCGGAAGCATGTCCGATGTGAATCAGCTCCTCATTGCGATAGGCCACCATGGAATCCAGAGTATTTACCGCCTTATAGGCAAAGCCCAGGGGCGCACCTCCCAGAGCGATAAAGAAGAGAGGGGCGATGATGCCATCTGCTGTATTCTCCGCGATGGTCTCAACATCCGCCTTGGCCACCTCGCTCTCATCCAGCTCCATGGTATCTCGTCCGACCAGGTAGGAGATCTCGATTCTGGCTCCCGCCAGATCTCCCTCCTTCAGCTTGTGGTAGACTTTCATGGACTCCGTCTTCAGACTCTTGGTTGCCAGAATCTGATAGATGAAGAAGGTCTCCAGCACAAAGGCCAGGAGAGGATGGATCTTACCTGCCAGAAAGAGGATTCCGTACACGACAGAAAATGTACCGAGCACGATGACCGTGGTCAGGAGATAACCGGCCAGAAGCTCCGCCTTCTCCTTCCGCTCGATTCCTCTCTCCTTTACTTCCTCATAGGAGCAGCCATAGATCATGTGCTGCAGCCCTTTTTTTATCTTTGTGATAAACCATCCGATGATCTGCACCGGATGAATGAGACCGTGAGGGTCTCCGATGATCAGATCCAGGATAAATCCCAGGATCATAGCATAGATTAATTTCATAACATTTACTTTTTCAGCAATCACGCTCCGGCGTGATCGGTCTGGGTGTATATCATGCTTTGCATGACAATTTTCTTAAGGTGTCTCTTTGTGTATCTTCGGATTCCTCTTGCTGGCCTGGTCGGCCATAGACTCTTCCGCCATATCCACAAAGTTCTTCGCCAGCTCCTTGCAGTTATGCAGATAAAAATGCGGATAGCCTGCCAGGATATGTTCTTCCACATAGAGTCCCTGCCAGCGTCGGCCGGTGGACTTCTCCAGGATGGCAGCATCTCCTCTCTGCGTGGCCCTGGAATAATGGAATTCATGAACCGGGATCTGAGTTCCTTTTTTAAAATAAGCAGTGTCTCTCTGTGCAGTCAGGGTCACATAGCCAAACTGCATGGACAGTCGTTTCGTCATCTCCACATCCGTATGGATCAGTCCCAGCATGGGCATACTGCTGCCATCGGTCTCAATGAGATGATCTGCCACATACATAAAACCGCCACACTCGGCGAAGATGGGCTTACCCTCTGCCGCCGCCTGTCGGATGGACTCCTTCATGGACCGGTTCTGTGACAGCTCCGTCCGATAGGTCTCCGGATAGCCGCCACCCAGATAGATGCCGCCGATATGCTCCGGCAGCTTCTCATCCTTCACCGGACTGAATGGCACCAGCTCTGCTCCCAGCTTACGCAGGATCTCCAGGCTCTCTTCATAATAGAAGCAGAAGGCCTTATCCATAGCCACGGCGATACGGGCTCTGACCGGAGCAGGAGCTTCTTCCTCCACCGGACTTAAGGGCTCTGCCTGTGCTGCGATCTCCAGGATGGCATCCAGATCGATGCCTTCCTCTGCGGTCTGTCCCAGAAGCTCGATTACCTGATCCAGATCCTCTATCTCTGCTGCAGTCATGAGACCCAGATGACGGCTGCCGATATGGATGCCTTCCTTGGGTGGAAAATATCCAACTACCTTCACAGGGAGCCGTCTCTCTATCTCCGGCTTCATCATCTGATACATGCCCTTGCTGCAGCGATTCAGGATCACACCAGCCACAGGATTCTCCTGATATTCGATCATACCCTTGATCAGGGGAATCATGGTATGAGACATGCCCTTCACATTAAAGATCAGGATGACCGGAGTCTCTGTCTCCACAGATACCGTGTAAGTACTCTTCTCACTGGAAACACCGATGCCGTCATAATATCCCATCACACCCTCGACGATGGTCAGGTCAGCCTGCCGGCTATCCTTGGCCATAAGGTAGCGCAGCTCCTCTCCCGTCGAGAAGAAGGGATCCAGGTTCCGGCATCCTCTTCCTGTGATATGACTGTGAAGCATGGGATCGATATAATCCGGGCCGCATTTATAAGCCTGTATGGATAAACCGCGATCTGTCAGCGCTTTTAATACGCCACAGGTGATACTGGTCTTGCCGCAGCCACTGTTGGCTCCGGCGAAGAGGATACGCGGCATGGTTTTCTCTGCCATAGGAATTCCTCCCTCTATATGCTCTGAGATTCTTCCCTGTCCCTCTTATGGCAGAAATTCAGAAATATACTTCTGCGAAGAATTCTCAGGCTTTCTCTACTGTGGTCTGCGAATCAGAACCATGGTGATCCCTGCCTCTTTGCAGGCTGCCACCTTAACATCCACCCCTCCGGTTCTGCCACTGTCCTTGGAGACCAGGATCCTGGCCTGCGTCTGACGGATCAGTCGCAGATTATCCTGCAGACTGTAGGGTGGCATCTCCCCGAAGACATGATCCGGTGCATATCCTGCCTTACGACAGCCCTGATAGGAGCTCTCATTATCAAGTACACGCACATACAGACGACGGGCCGCATCCGACACCCCTGCCTGATAGGCCCCACAGGTATTGACCCCTGTGGTCAGGAGTACATTTCCTTCGAGGGTATTGAGAAGGGCGATAGCCTCCTCCGTGTCGGCCACGGAGAGGATGCGGTCATAATCATAAGTCAGAGCATCACGCTCGTACCTCTCATAGGGAATCTGCAGCAGCTCCGCTGCCTTCTGCACCGTCTCTGTCACGATCCTGGCAAATGGATGAGAGGCATCGATGATCCTCTCACAAGGATTCTCACGGAAAAATGTAAGAAAGCCCTCCAGGTCCAGTCTGCCGACATGGATATCGATATCGTATTCCTTAAGCATCTCTGCACCCAGGTCCGTCGCTACGGAAGCCAGCACCGTCCTGCCTTCCTTCAATTGCTGCAGGATCACCTCGCGGGACTCGCTGGTTCCCGCGATGACGATAGTATTATAATTCATTTTTAATGATCATCGTTGTGAAATATCCATACTCTCTGTCGAGGAGCAACGGACCAACGTATTCTCCTTCCATACCAACATTACTGATGATCACGGCATTATTCTCGATGCCGCGGGCTGCCAGGATATCGTAGACATCCTTGACATGATTGCCCACCTTCATGATCACCAGATTATCGAAGATATCCAGAGCCTTCTCCACCTGATCCACACCCTTTAAGGATGGGATAACACCAAAGCCTTCATTCCCCTCCACGATGGAGATGTTGGCCTTGCTGGCGCCGGCACAGAAGGATGGGATACCGGATACCATCTCTACCTGGTATCCTGCCTTGATCAGTCTCTTATGCACATAGGCATAGGTACTGTAGATACCGATATCACCCAGAGCCAGCATAGCGATGCTCTTCCCCTCATCGAGGATCTTACCGATCTTATCTGCAGCCTCCTGACGGCAGGCCTCTCTCTTGCTCTTATCCTTATTCATGGTAAAGAGAACCTCGATCACCTTCTCCTCAGGAATCTCCACAGCACCCTTGGCAATATTCAGGGCGACACTGTCCTCGCCCTCCTTCTTGACAGGAACTGCCACATAGTCGCACTCCCGGATCAGGCGAACTGCCTTTAATGTCATATATTCCGAATCTCCCGGTCCTACACCGATTCCGTATAATTTACCCTTCATTCTTCTATCTCCTTATACTAATCAGGATTCTTCTATCCCTTGTTTCTCTGCGATCTCTTCACATCCTGCATGATCCGTCCGGATGGCTATCTCGCAATCTCCTTTGCCTCTCCCAGATGCTCCACGAACATCTGACCGATGGCATCGATCTCTCCCAGACCCTTCAGGATCACCGTCGTGCGGAATCCCTCCGCCTTCAGGATGGAATCCCAGGAATCTGCCTCGGCTCCTGCCAGGTCATTTCTGGCATGGTCGCCTGCCACGATCATCAGTGGCATGATCGTTACATGTTCTATTCCTCTGCGTCTTAATCTGGTGATCACATAATCAAGGGTCGGAAATCCTTCCACGGTTCCCACATATGCCTTCTCATGTCCCAGATCACGCAGCATATTTTCAAATTGACAATAAGCACTGTTGGCATGATGGTCTGTGCCATGTCCCATGAGGACGAAAGCATCCTTGTCACCCAATGGTTCTTCCAGCTCATTCATCACGATCTTACAGGCCTTTACATAATCCTGTTCATCGGTCAGAAGCGGACTTCCGATCTTAATGGACGGGATCTGATCCTTATACTTTACGATCATATCTGTCGCTTTATCATATTCATTTCCATTAATGATATGAGTCGGCTGACAGAGAACCTCCTCATAACCTTCTGCCACCAGCTTCTCCATCACTTGCTCCGGATTCAGAATCGTGATTCCCTTGGTCCTGTGAATCTTACGAATGATCATCCCCGAAGTAAATGCACGGAAGAAATCATAGTCCGGATATGCCTCCCGGCAGATTCTCTCGATATTCTCTATAGCCGGAATCGCTTCATCGAAGCTGGTTCCGAAGCTGACAACGATCAATGCTTTTTTCGACATTATACCCTTCCCCCAATCTGAGCAGTATAGATCATGACCGGATTATTGGTATCCATGATATGATAGCTTCCGATCTTTCTGCCTCGGCCTACGGTCGCCTGGATCACATCATAATCCGGATCATAATGATTCAGAATCTCGCTGGTCTCAGCGATGGTCTCTATGGTCACGGCAGAGACAGTCACCTGGATCGGCTGACCGAATCCGGCGATGGTCTCCATGATCTGAGACAGCTTTCCTCCGCTGCCACCGATAAATACCTTGGTCGGCATCGGAAGCTTCTTCACCTCTTCCGCGGCATCTCCCTGCCATATGGTCAGGTTATCCGTGGAGAACTTCTCCTTATTTTTTGCGATCAATGAGATGGCCAGATCATTTCGCTCCACTGCATGTACCTGGCCGAAAGGAACCTGACGGGCACACTCGATGGAGACGGAGCCGGTTCCTGCTCCCACATCCCAGACGATATCGTCTGCATGCAGCTTCATCTTATGCAGGATAAGCACCCGAATCTCCTCCTTGGTCATCGGCGTCTTATCTCTGACAAAATCCGCATCGGATAAGAAGCATGGACGGCTGATCTTCCTCGGCGACGGATTCTTTATCATGGCCACACAGAGACCCGGAAAATCCTTTCCGACCATCTCTGCCGGGCTGCCGCTCACCAGCATCTGGTCCTCATAGGACAGATTTGCTCCCGCGGAGACTGTCACCTCCTGCAGCCCATAATCCAGCATAATGCGGGACAGCCAGGCCGGTCCCTGCTCCTTGCTGCAGAGGAAGAATACCTTCGGATTCTCCGTCACCGCCAGAGCGATGGATCCTGCGCTTAAGCTTCTGCCATGCACACTTAATAATCTGGCATCCTCCATGGTCTCACCCAGGGCTGCCCCCAGCATCTGCAGCGAGCCGATCCCCGGCAGGACCTCCATCCTCCAGTCTCTGCTGATCGGATCATTTAATATGGTTTTATAAAGACTGTACATCAACGGATCCCCGCTGACGGTCAGTACGACATCTTTCTCTTCTTTTAATAAGCGGTCGATCAGAGTAAATGTATCCCGGATCTTACCCATCACCTGAAAATCTACGGTATCACTGCCGCAGAAGTCCTGCAGCATAGGCAGCAGACGTCTGGCTGCGATCACCGTGTGGGCCTCCTGCATCCTCTGTCTGGCAGCCGGCATAAAATAACCCTCACTGCCGGGACCGATTCCAACAATTGTTAGCAAACTCACGGATTTCCTCCCTTACTGAGACCTGTCTGTCTTAAGCACTCTCTGCAATACCTGTTCCGCATTCCGGCTCTGTGCCAGAATCTGATTCTCCCCGTCCAGCAGGATGATGCCGACCTCTGCCATCTCGTGGGCCGTCTTGCAGCAATAACGAGATGCCTTCTCAGCGATATCCGGCCAGATGTCCTGATAACCCTCTTCCTCCACGACCTTCATGGCCGCCTTGGTCGTCAGACAATCATAGATCCGGCGGATGGTCTCACGAGATCCCCCATGCAGAGCCACATGGGTACAGATGGTTTCGATCCTGCCATCTGCCACATGGCTGTGAGTGTTCATGGTGCCGGAAGCCACCTTGACCAGCTTGCCGACAAAGCCTCCGATCAGGATCGTGGTGAAGCCTCTCTCCACCGCTTCCTCGATCATAAAACCGATATAATTGCTGACCTGCAGGATACAGGTAAAATCCCCATAGGCTGCTTTTAATGCATTTTCTCCGGTGGTACCCAGAACGAAGAGGATCTCCTGATGTCCCTGTCTGGCATACATATCAAGCTCCGCCAGCAGGGAGTCCTTCATGGCTTCCTCACTCATGGGTCTTACGATACCGGTCGTCCCCAGAACAGACAGACCTCCCACGATACCCAGACGAGGGTTAAAGGTCTTGCGAGCCAGTGCTTCCCCACCGGGGATACTGACATGAACGATGGCTTCCCGGTCTCCGATAATCTTACGCAGAGCCTTCTCTGTCATCTGCCGGGGAACCGGGTTGATGGCCCAGTCTCCGGGTGGAATCTTCAGCCCCTCCTGGGTGATCTTACCGATGCCTTCCCCGCCTTGAAAATGTATGGGGCCGTCACGGTCCAGTATCTCCACGGAGGTGATGATCTCACTGCCATGGGTGACATCGGGATCATCGCCGGCATCCTTGATAATGCCGCAGACTCCTCTGCCTCTGGGGATGACATCCAGATATAATACTTTACCGATGGGAGTCTCCACCTCGACCAGCTCCGGACAGCGTCCTGTCATCTGCCAGATGGCAGAGGCCGCCGCTCCTCCTGTCATGCAGGAGCCTGTGGATACTCCCTCTCTCAGACGTTTCATATCTGATATAACATGGCATTACAGATGGTTGCAGCGATATTACTGCCGCCCTTTCTGCCACGTGCTACGATATAAGGAATCCCTGCCTTCATGATCAGCTCCTTGGACTCCACAACATTTACAAATCCCACCGGTACTCCGATGATCAGAGCCGGCTTGATCTGCCCCGCCTCGATCATCTCATAGAGACGGATCAGGGCAGTCGGTGCATTACCGATGGCGAAGATAACCTCTCCCTCCAGAGCTGCACCACGCTCCATGCAGATGGCTGCACGGGTGCAGCCTCTCTCCTTGGCTTCCGCTGCCACATCCTCATCGGACATAAAGCAATGTGCCTCTCCACCAAAGGAAGCCAGCTTCTTTTTATTAATGCCGGACCAGGCCATACGAGTATCTGTCACGATGTGTGCACCACGCTTGATAGCCTCCATACCGATCTTTGCTGCATCCTCGGAGAAACATAAATTATCTGCATAATCAAAATCCGCGGAGGTATGGATACAACGCTTCACAATCCCGAACTCAGGATCCGGCCAGGTACGGCCGTTCAGCTCGCTGGTAATGATCTCCATACTGCGTTTCTCGATATCCCCAGGCTTGACAATCTGAATCTCATCTAACATATTTTTATCCTTTTTTTATCTTATTTAATCTAATTCCTCATAGGTACCGAAATTGGTCTGCTCGAAGCTCGGCAGCTCCCAATATGCCTTAAAAGCATAGTCCGCGATGGTGAATCCCATAACCGCACCGGTGCCCTCTCCCAGACACATATTGGCCAGAATATATGGCTGTTTGCCCATGGCATCCAGAACCATATGTCCTGCCGGCTCATTGGAGCAGTGGGACGGGAAGAGATAAGGGGAGCACTGCGGAGCGATCTTCGTTGCCAGAAGAGCTGCCACGGAGGAGATAAATCCATCGATGAAGATCGGCACGTTCAGGGCAGCCGCTCCGATAAAGCAGCCTACCAGTCCGGCGATATCCAGTCCGCCGACCTTGGATAAGACGTCGATCGGATCCTCCTTCTTTACCTGATTGATCTCGATACTCTTCTTGATCACCTCGATCTTATGCTCCAGGTCCTTGCTGCTGAGTCCGGCTCCCTTACCGGTCACCTTCTCCACGGACTGATCCAGCATCACGGCGCAGATAGCACTGGAGGTGGAGGTATTACCGATACCCATCTCGCCGGTGGCGAAGACATTGTAGCCCTTCTCCTTCAGGTCTGCCACCATCTCGATACCAACCTCGATGGCCCGGATGGCTTCCACCCTGCTCATGGCCGGTCCCTTCATCATATCATCGGTGCCGTATTTTATCTTGCGGGAGATCACTCCCGGATTATCGCAGTCTGTCACGATGCCGATATCGACCGGATAGACATCCGCTCCGCTCATACCGGACATGATACAGATGGTCGCATTATGCTTTGTCATATTTTCCGTGACGGTCTTGGTTACCTCCTGACCCGTCTGGGTCACCCCCTCTGCCACGACACCATTATCCGCTGCCATGACGATGACCGCCTTCTTTGCCAGATGTGGCTCCTTCTCTCTGTATATACCGGCAAATGAAATGACCATCTCCTCCAGTCTTCCCAGACTGTATAGTGGCTTGCCCAGAGTGTTCCATCTGGCTCTGGTATATTTCATCGCTTCCTCATCCAGAGGAGTGATCTGTTCTATCGCCTCCTGTAATGTCATCTGATTCACCCTTTCTTTTATCACATAAAACACTCATAAGAGCTTCAGCCACCCCACAGAGTATCATACGTGTTTTTTATCTCAATTCATTTTCCTGTATCCTTATGGATTCCTGCATGGATCTCTGTTCATCGGTCCGCAGTCTTAGATCATTTTCTGTCCATGGATCTGTCTCATCCCACTCATATCAGAAGAGACCTGCCAGCAGGCTGCCCAGTCCCATCGGGAATCCCCGGAAGCGTACGATCACCAGCAGCAGAAGAAGCAGCAGGACTTCGCTCAGCTCACTTCCGGCACCCATGACATCTCCGGTGATTCCGCCGATCTTACCCGTGATATAGATACGGAAGAGATAGGCAAAGCCAAAGAGAATCACAAAGATCAGAATCCCCCAGAAGCCATAGGCTGCGATCATGGCTGCCAGACCCAGGATCATGGTCCCGATCACGGTAGACAGGCTGACGGTACCGACATAGATACCGATGCCGTTCTTTCTCGGATAGATGGCCTTATAGACGATGGCACCCTGCACCATCTTGCCGGCAATCGGCATCATAAGGATCATCAGCGGGATATGGCTCGTCTCGAAGGATGCCAGGCCGCAGACCTTAAGCATGATATCGAAGCACATGGCGATGCCGCCATTGGTTCCGATCCGGCTGTCCTTCATGATCTCCAGCATGCGCTCTCTGGTCCTGGCAGAGTAGATACCGTCTGCCGTGTCAGACAGACCATCCAGATGGAAGGCACCCGTCACGCAGAAATTCGCCAGCAGAGCAAAGATGATGCCCATGATCGGCGGCAGGATCAGGCTGACCAGCAGATAGACCGCCATATCGATCAGACCGATGATCAGGCCCACTACAGGATAGTAGAGGAATCCTTTGTGCATATCCTCATCTTTTACTTCTCCCAGATCCACATTGATGGGAATCCTCGTCATAAAGCCTACGGTCAGTAAAAAACGTTTTATCTGTGTATTCATGTATCCTCCCCGTTAACGGTTCTGCTGCACATCCTGGCAGATGATATCCACCATACCGCGGGCCGTGTAGGTTCTGGCTGTCTGAGCCATCTTCAGACCATAACGCTCCGCCGTCTTTGTCGTAACCGGACCGATACTGATATATTTTCCTCTCACCTCATCCGGATCCTTCACCATACCGACGAAGGCTCTGACTGCCGATGAGCTTGCAAATGTAATATAGTCTGCCGTCTTGATCAGGCGTCCTAACTCCTCCGCCTTTCTCTCATCCACTACTGTGTGGTAGAGAGAAACACAGGTATTCGGAATGCCTGCCTCATCCAGGGCATCCGGAAGCACTGCATTGGCCTCCTCCGCCCGAAGCAGGAGCACTCTGTCCTCCTCCGTCAGATGCGGAATCATGGCCTCTGCCATATCCTTAGAGGAGTAGGCTGCCGGCATAAAATCACTGAAGATGCCATGATCCTCCAGAGCATGTCTGGTACCCTCGCCGATGGCCGCAAAGCGGATATGGGCGAAGGAACGGATATCCTTACGCATGGCTTTCATCTTATCAAAAAATGTCTCGACCCCATTGGCACTGGTAAATACCGCCCAACTGTAGCTGTCGATCTCTGCCATGGCCTGATGGAATTCCTCCGTCTCCAGAGCCTCCGTCCGGATCAGACTGAAGGAGATGGCTTCCGCGCCCTCCTCCTTGAGGATCGGGGATAAACGATCCACCATGGAACGGCTTCCTGTCACGAGAACTCTCTGACCGGATAAAGGCTTCTTACCATACCAGTCCAGGACCTCTCTGAGACTTACCACATCACCTACCACGGTGATGGCCGGTGTCTGGATGCCTTCTCTCTCCACAACCTCCACGATGGTCTCCAGGGTTCCTGTCGCCACACGCTGTCTGGCTGTGGTTCCCTCCTGCAGCACACCGACCGGTGTCTGCGGATCCTTACCATGTGCCATGAGGGCTGCCACGATATTGGGCAGATTCTTAAGTCCCATAAGGAAGATCAGGGTTCCTTCTTCTCTGGCCAGGGTCTGATAGTTGAGGACCGTCGCTCCATTTTTATGATTGCCCTCATGTCCTGTGATCACATGGAAGGAGGAAGCATAATCCCGATGGGTGACCGGAATACCGCAATATGCCGGCACCGAGTAGGAGGAAGAGATACCGGGTACGACCTCAAAGTCCACACCGGCTTCTCTTAATTCCTGTCCTTCCTCACCGCCTCTGCCGAAGATATAAGGATCGCCGCCCTTGAGACGAACCACATTCTTGCCCTGCAGAGCCAGCTCCACCAGGAGCTGATTGGTCTCATACTGCTTGAGATGATGGTGAGAGGAACGCTTGCCGGCATAGATCAGCTCCGCATCGTCTCTCACTTCATTTAAAAGAGAGCTGGAGGCCAGATTATCATAGACAACCACATCTGCCTCACGGATCAGCTTCAGGCCCTTTCTGGTGAAGAGATCCTCATCGCCCGGACCTGCACCTACCAGATAAACCATACCCTTATTCACATCGTGAGCGATCACCTTACCCAGATTACGAGCCAGGAGCTTCTTCTTCTCCTGATCCGCATCCTCAGGAATCTCCACACGGCGGACTGCCTTCCTGCCATGGACCCCATCCTTCACATACATGGCATGCATGACATAAGCACCGTCCTCTTCTCTGCAATAGCCGGCCGCCGGAGCATTACAGCTGCCACCGATGGTCTTGAGATAGCTACGCTCTGCCTCCAGCAGGCAGGCTGCCTGAGGACAGTTGATGGCAGCCAGGATCCCTGCCATCTCCGGATCATCCAGACGACATTCCACAGCCAGGATACCCTGACCGGCTGCCGGCAGAAAGATCTCCGGATCCATATATTCAAAATGGATCCCTTCCTGCTCCCTGTAAGCAGGATCACTGTATTCCAGACGTTCGATTCCTGCTGCCGCAAGAATAATACCGTCATATTGTCCTTCTTTTAATTTTCTCAGACGAGTCTGTACATTTCCCCGCAGCATACGAATCTGCACATAAGGATTGATCTCCTTGATCAGGAGCTCGCGTCGCAGAGAGCTGGTTCCCACGATACTGCCAGGCTCCAGGTCCGCCAGCTTCCTGCCGCTGGTCGTCACGAAGATATCTCTCACATCCGCTCTCTCCAGCGCTGCCCCGATGCCCAGTCCCTGCGGGAAGTCCATCGGCATATCCTTGGCAGAGTGCACTGCCAGGTCGATCTGTCCATCCAGCAGCTGGGCCTCCAGTTCCGCCGTAAAGACCCCCTTGCCTCCGAAGGAGGTCAGGGACTTATCCAGGATCTGATCTCCCCTGGTATCGATCTTCACGATCTCCACCTGTCGGTCCGGACAGATCTCCAGGATACGATTCTTCACGATCTCCGTCTGGATCAGGGCAAGAAGACTCTTTCTCGTTCCGATTCGGATCGTATTATTCATCGTTACCTCCATCTGTGGCAAAGCCGTATTTATCCTGATAACCACGTGGTGTGATCATCTTGCCATCCTGCACGTAGGTATTGGAATTACCAACCACCACGATACTGAACATATCCACCGGTGCCTGACCGATCTCAGCCAGCGTTGTGAGATAGGAGCTCTCATCCGGACGGCCTGCATTACGCACAACACCGACCGGTGTGGATGCCGGACGATATTTCATAAGGATATCCGCAGCCTGTGCCAGATAATCCTTACGCTTCTTGCTCTTCGGATTATAGAAGCAGACGATGAAATCTCCCTGACCTGCACAGTCCACTCTCTTCATGATCAGCTTGAGCGGAGTCATAAGATCACTTAAGCTGATGATGGAGAAATCATGCATCAGCGGTGCACCCAGGATGGAGGCTGCCGCACTGGCTGCCGTAATGCCCGGCACCGTCTCGATCTCCACATCGGACTTCTTCTCATGCTTGATCTCAAGCAGGAGACCTGCCATACCATAGATACCGCTGTCTCCGGAGCAGATCATGGCTACCGTCTTACCCTCATCTGCCAGGTCCACTGCCATACGGCAGCGATCCATCTCCTGCATCATGGGAGTGGCTACATAAGTCTTATCCGGATAATATACCTTCATCATGTCCACATAGGTTGTATACCCTGTGATCACATCAACCATCTCGATCACATCGAGACATTTTTTTGTCATATGCTCTATGCCGCCCGGTCCGAAACCGACGGCGTATAATTTACCCATATCGTCCTCCTGATCTATGTTAATGATTGTTTAATGATTCAGGCACTTGAAGAAGATCTCCAGATCCTCCGGAGAATTATTCTCTCTGACCCAATAGAAGAGATGGTCAAATGCCTTCTCCACTCCCTTATGTTCCGTCACCTTCATGAAATTATCTCTGACCTTACCCATCACACCCAGAGACTTCTGAAAGACCATCCACTGGCGGAACTGTAATTCGTACTCCTCGATGATGCCGGTGGCCATCTCCGCCTCCTGCAGCTTCTTCTGATTATTCTCCGCTGCAATCCTGGTAAAATCATCGATATTATAATAGACACATCCCGGCAGACTATCCACCTTAGGGTCGATATCCATCGGTACCGCCAGATCCACGAAGACGCGATCCTTCTGCGTCGTCATGGCCTTCTTCAGCTTATTATAAGTGAGCGTATAATGGGGACTGGATGTGGCACTGATGATCACATCCATCTGATCGATGGAATCATATCTGTCCTCATAATCGATCATGATATAATCGTCCTGGCCATGCTTGGTACTGATCATCTTGTTACTACGTGTTGTCACATAGGCCTGGGCCGCATAGCCCGACAGAAGATTCATAAGAACGATTCCTCCGATCTTACCTGTCGCACCGATGATCATTACTTTCTTGTCTGTCAGAGTCGTCAGACGATCCTCCGCCACCTTGAGGGCCAGAGTAGCTGTGGATACCGAAGTCTTAGATAGCTCCGTATCCGTCTTGACCTTCTTGGAGGCGGTCACAGCCATACGGAAAAATGTATTGAGAAAGACACCGGTTGTGCCCAGCTCTCTCGCATTCTTATGGGCGGTCTTCACCTGACCCAGAATCTGATCCTCTCCGATGACCATGGAGTCCAGTCCTGCTGCTACATAGAAGAGATGATGCACGGCCTTCTGGCCATGATAGAAGAGCAGATAATCTCCGATCTCTTCTACATCCTCCGCACCGGCCTCCTGCAGGAGGGTCTCCTCCATGAGGCGGTAGACATGTCCTGTGCTCTCCGAATCGGCATAGACATACATCTCTGTCCGGTTGCAGGTGGAGAGGAGGATGCATTCCGTCACCTCCAGATGGTCCACCATCCTTCTCATCATATTATTCTGCTGATCCTGGGAGAAGGCGAACATCTCCCGGATCTCCAGCGGCGCCTTCTTATGACTGACGCTGATAATCTGAATGCCCATGTTACTGTTTATTCCTTTGCTGTTCTGAATTCATGTGTAAATGTTTTGTCGTATAATTTGGAGAGCTCATACTCATCTCCCAGGAAATCTCCAACCACCGTGAGGGCTGTCTTCTTAATTCCTGCCTCTCTGACCTTATCTGCGATATTGGTCAGATTACCGATGACAATCTTCTGATCCTCCCAGGAAGCCTTATAAACTACAGCAACCGGTGTGTCCGGACGATATTCTTCTCTGAGTGTGTCTGCCAGCTGATCGATCATACCGATACTTAAGAAGATGATCATGGTAGAATTATGCTTGGCCAGATCTCTTAATTTCTCCTTCGGCGGCATCGGAGTCCTGCCTTCCATACGGGTCAGAATCACGGTCTGGGATACTCCCGGTAAGGTGTACTCCTTCTGCAGAGCAGCTGCCGTAGCCAGGAAGGAGCTGACTCCCGGAATGACCTCATGCTCGATACCCAGGCGGTCCAGTTCATCCATCTGCTCTCTGTGAGCGCCGAAGATGGCCGGGTCACCGGTATGAACACGACAGGTATCCAGTCCCTGGGCCTCTGCCTCCTTCATCACCTCGATCACTTCCTCCAGTGTCATGGATGCGCTGTTATAAATCTTCGCACCCTCCTTGGCTCCTGCCAATACCTCTTTATTTACCAGAGATCCTGCATAGATGATCACATCTGCCTGATCGATTAATCTCTTGCCCTTGATCGTCAATAACTCCGGATCTCCCGGACCCGCTCCGATAAAATGTACCATATCTCCTCTTCCTTTCTGTTTCTGTCTCAGGATGCCTTCGATCCTGTTACGAATCTTCCCTGTCTCTGGATGCCTTCCATCCTGTTTCGAATCTTCTCTGTCTCTGGATGCCTTCCATCCTGTTTCGAATCTTCTCTGTCTCTGGATGCCTTCCATCCTGTTTCGAATCCTGTCTATCTCAGGATCGCATCGATCGTCTTCTGTATATCTTCCTCTGTATGTGCGCCGGATACAAACATAGCCTCAAACTGAGATGGTGCCACATAGATATTCTGCTCCAGCATCTGACCGAAGTAATCTGCATATGCCTTCGTATCAGAAGATAAAGCACCGGCATAGTCGATAACCTTCTGATCCGTGTGGAAGGCACAGAGCAGAGAACCTACCTGATTCACACTCAGTGCGATATGCTTCTCTTCGGCACGCTGTCTGTAAGCATCGGCCAGCCTCTTTGCATTGGCCTCGATCTGTGTATATACCTCCGGATGATCACAGAGCAGCTGCAGCGTCTTGATACCTGCAGTGGTTGCGATCGGATTACCGGACAGGGTTCCTGCCTGATATACCTTACCGGTCGGTGCCACATGCTTCATGATCTCCTTCTTACCACCGTAGACTGCCATCGGCATACCGCCGCCAACGATCTTACCGAAGGTGGACAGATCCGGATCGATACCATACCAGGCCTGGGCTCCGCCGATACCCAGACGGAAACCGGTGATAACCTCATCAAAGATCAGTACCGCACCGTTCTCTGCGGTGATATCGCGAAGGAACTGTAAGAAGCCCTCCTCCGGCAGAACCACACCCATATTGGCTGCCACCGGCTCCACGATCAGGGCTGCGATCTGATCCTTATTATTCTCAAATAATTCTCTGACAGAATCTCTGTCATTATATAAAGCTACCAGGGTCTGCTCTGCGTAAGAAGCAGGAACACCGGCACTATCCGGCACGGACTGAGTCAATGCGGCAGAACCGGCCTGAACCAGGAGTCCGTCGGAGTGTCCGTGATAGCATCCCTTGAACTTAATGATCTTATCTCTTCCGGTATAGCCTCTGGCTGCACGGATAGCACTCATAGTAGCCTCCGTACCGGAATTCACCATACGCATCATCTGCATGGATGGGACACAGTCACGGATCAGAGCCGCCAGCTCGCTCTCCTTCCCTGTCGGTGCACCGAAGGTCAGACCATCCAGACAGGCCTTCTGCACTGCCTCGATCACCTCCGGATGCGCATGACCCAGGATACCAGGTCCCCAGGAGCATACATAATCGATATATTCATTGCCATCCACATCAAAGATATGACTGCCTGCTGCATGATCGATAAATAAAGGATTCCTTCCGACCGATCCAAAGGCACGTACCGGAGAATTCACTCCACCCGGCATAAGATCAAGAGCAACCTTATACATGGCTTCTGATTTTGCTATATTCATAGATAACCTCCACTTCTTCACAAGAATTATGACAAGTGATTCCACTTGCTTCGAGACAGATAAAACGTCCCGGATTGCATATATTTCCATTTATTATAGTTGTTTTTTCCTATCCTTCTGTATTTCTGACAGAATATTATCCGAAAGAAATCCGAAAAATAGTTAAAAATGCCCATCGTGATTAAGTATAACATGAAACCGTTTTACACTAAAGGTAGTTTTCTTGAAATCTGTACAATTTTGTTCTGATAGTAGGTATAAGTTATTGTTCAAAAGACAACAAAATAATATTTCTTCCAAATTATGTGCGGGATTTTACAAGTTTTTTCGTCTTTTCTCGCTCTATCTATAATTTTTAGTATATAAAAAGGAAATTTTTTGTTTCAGAATAGTATTGTTCAGAGAACCTGACTCGCTTGCGGTCAGCTTTTCTGACTGAGATATAAGCCTCTCTTCAGAAATATCAGAAAATGTGTTAAAATCATCCTGTAAGGTAAATGTTCCTATAAAGTTAAAATCACCCTGCAAGGTAAATGTTCCTATAAGGTTAACATTATCCTGCAAGATAAATGTTTATATAAAGGAGTATCTCATGTCTCACACCGCATATTTTTATCTGACACCGGAGGGCCAGGCTCTGGCCGAGAAGCTTGCTGCCTCTCATCCCGGCGATCTCTATGGCAAAGAAAACTTCAAGCAGCAGCTTCAGGCTGCCTTTACCCGCTACGATTCTCTGGTATGCATCATGGCCACAGGCATCGTGGTCCGCATCCTGGCTCCCCTCATCGTCCATAAAACCAGTGATCCGGCTGTCGTCGTCCTGGATCAGAAGGGACAGCATGCCATCAGCCTCCTGTCCGGCCATCTGGGCGGTGCCAACGATCTGGCCAGAGAGATGGCCTTTTTATCCGGCGGAGAAGCCGTGATCACCACAGCCACCGATGTGGCAGGTCAGATATCCTTCGACAGCTTTGCCAAGAAATACGGTATGGCCATCGAGAATATCAGCCAGCTGAAATATATCAGTGGCAGCCTGCTGGAAGGGCGATCCATCCGGGTCATCACAGACCTGCACTACTCAGCGGAGAGCTATCCCGAACTCTACCGGGGAGAGCAGGAAGGCCGCTTGCTGATCATAACAGCCAGGGATTACAAGGAAGAGAGCCACCAGGAAACATCTTCGGAAGAATCCGCTTCCGCCGGGCTCATAAGCGAGCCTCTGCCCACCGTCGTCATCGATGAAGGCCTGACTCTGCCGGTGTCGGATCCGGCACCGATCCTCTACCTGCGTCCCCGTACCATCTGTGCCGGCATCGGATGCAAGCGGAATATGGATGCCGCCTCCATCGAGGCTGCCCTGCTGGAGACATTAAAAAAAGAAGGCCTGAGCCCTCTTAGCCTGAAATGTATCAGCACGATTCCTCTGAAAGCAGACGAAGCCGGAATTCTGACTACCTGCGACCATCTCCATGTCCCCCTGGTGGTGATTCCGACAGAGGAGATCCAGCGTCTGGATATCCGGGAGCTGGGTATCGCCAGCTCGGACTTTGTTGCACAGCAGACCGGCGTCCTGTCTGTATCCACAGCCAGCTCCTATCTGGCATCGGATAAGGGAGAGATTCTGGTGGATAAAGAGAAATATAAGGGCATCACCATCGCCCTGTCCAGATAAGATATTTTTCATGGTTTCGAAAGAAATCCGTCAGAAGAAACACACAACTTTTTCACATTTTTTCGATATACTCAAACCATCAAAACAAGGAACACATTGAAAATAGTTTTGATAAAGATTTTTTTCATACTTTTCTCTCTTTTATAAAATGGCGGTCATCGGGATGACCGCCATTTTATGTTATGCAAAAATATGATCAGCATGTGTCGCCAAGACCGCCATGTCTTCCTACTCCCCGATCACTTCAAGTACTTTCTCGAAGGACATGGGGCCTCCGAAGAGGTCCAGAGCACTTCCTATGGTCACATCCACGTGGTCGCGTCCCAGCTTCTTCAGCGTTTTCAGATCATCAAAGGAACCGACACCGCCGGCATAGGTCACGGGAATTCCATCCCAGTCACCCAGCAGTGTGGCGATCTCCTCCTCGATGCCGCTGGCCTTTCCTTCCACATCCACTGCATGGATCAGGAATTCATCACAGTAGTCTGTCAGCTTCTCCAGAGTCTCCCGGTTCAGCTCCACATCCGTGAATCTCTGCCAGCGATCCGTCACGATATAATATCTGCCATCCTTTTTACGACAACTGAGATCCAGGACCAGATGCTCCTTACCGGTCACTGCCAGCATGGCCTTCAGGTGATCCCAATGAATCTTACCATCCTTAAATACATAGGAGGTCACGATGATATGAGAGGCTCCCTGGTCCAGAAAATATGCCGCATTATCCGCATTCATCCCGCCGCCGATCTGCAGGCCTCCCGGATAGGCATGCAGGGCCAGACAAGCCTGACGCACATCCTCTTCATAATATTCACTGCTGGCCGGATTCAGAAGAATGATATGACCGCCAATCAGGCCGGCATCCCGGTAGAGCCCGGCATAAAAGTCCCCATCCTTCTCCGAGACATAGTTATCCACGGCATAGTCTCCCTGATCCAGCAGACTCCCACCGACGATCTGTTTTACTTTTCCATTATGTATATCGATACACGGACGAAATCTCATCTTACTCTTCCTTTACTTATTCGCTCAGGCATGTCCCATCTTCCTGTCGTGGTGTCATGGAACACACTAGAGCTCGATCTCCTCGAGATCATATGGCACATAAACATTTCCTTTAAAAGCCGTTCTGGCTTCCTTCTTATATAAAGACTTTCTCCTGCGGATATGGTCATCCTCCGTATGCCACAGAAGCAGATTCTTTACCTGCAGCTGGCTAGCCAGCTCCGCCGCATCCTTGACTGTGCTGTGCTGGATGTCATAAGGATTATAGATCTCCCGGTCCTCATAACGGCAGAAGGCTTCATGCAGGAACCAGTCTGCCTGATAGGCATACTCATAGCAATGCTCCTTGTATGGCTCATCCCCGCAAAACATGAATTTCTTCCCATTATTCAGAGTCGTCACAAAGCCGAACTGCTTGGCCTTGGTCGAACGGATATCGAAGAATTTCACCTTATAATCCAGAATCTGACGTTCTTCTCCGTCCTCCACCACGTGAATATGGATCCGTTTATCAATCAGAACGGTCTGTCTCGGGGAAATGATCAGATCACAGATGGTTCTCAGCTTCTCTGCCACGACATCATGACAATAGAGATGAAAATCTCCTTCATAAGTTCCCCATCCGATCATCTGAGCCACGGAACGGATCATCCACACTACCCCCAGCAGATGGTCAGTATGTTCGTGGGTCAGAAACATCTCATGGATATCTGCGATGCTGATGCCCTTCTTATCCAGCTGGGTCAGAATCCCGTTGCCTCCTCCTGCATCGATCATAAAGTAGCGTCCCTTCGCATCCTGCAGGATGGAACAGGTATTGTAGCATCGGTATACACTGGCATTACCGGTACCCAGAACGATTAATTTCTCCATAGCGGCCTCCCTCTCTATGTCATCATCTCATTCGCTTGCGGAACATGTCAAAAGCGGATGGAATCGCATAGTCCTTCTCCATCTCCCTCCGTGATACAGCGATCCAGTGCAGCTCTTGCTCAAAGAGTCTCCTGACCTGCTCCGGCAGACTGGCTATCTTGAGATAATAGCCGGTCATATGCCACTCCACATGGGAGAAAATATGTTTTCCCTCTCCTATAGATTCTAACTCATAATCGGTCAGATTCCAAGATGTAATCTCTTGGCGGGCTCTCTCCATGGTATAGCTTCCATCCAGATTAGGGAATTCCCACAGGTCTGCCAGCAGCCCTGTCCCGGGCCGTTTGTGCAGGTAAAATCTATCCTCACACTCGATGACAAATACACCTTTATGGATGATTTTTCTTGCCTTCTTCTTCTCCTTCACCGGAAAATGTATCTCTTCTCCCTGCTTATGGGCCTGGCAGATATTCTCCCATGGACAGCTGTCACAAAGTGGCTGACCATTGGGCAGACAGATCGTAGCTCCCAGGTCCATCAGGGCCTGATTAAAATCTCCCGGACGGTCCGGCGGCATGACACGAAGAACCTCTCTCTCCAGGGATTTCTTTACTGCCGCAGAGCTGATCTTACCGGATTCCGCCAGAATCCTGGAAAATACTCTCAATACATTTCCATCGATGGCAGCCTTAGGCTGCTGAAAGGCAATGGAGGCGATGGCACCGGCAGTATACTCTCCGATTCCCTTCAGGGACAGGAGCTGTTCATAATCCGCCGGCAGCTCTCCTCCATACTCCTCCACAAGTGTGACGGCAGCTGCCTTCATATTTCTGACACGATTATAGTATCCCAATCCTTCCCAGAGCTTCATCAGATCATCATCGGGGATCCGGGACAGAGCCTCCACATCCGGCAGTCTCTCCATCCAACGGTCATAGTAGTGTCTGACTGCCTCCACTCTGGTCTGCTGCAGCATAATCTCAGATACCCAGACATGATAGGGGCTGGGATCACTCCTCCAGGGGAGGATCCGGGCATTGTAATCATACCATTTTAAAAGGACCTGTCCGATTCCGGCGGGAGCTGCCTTCAGCGGAATCAGAATCTGTCTCCAGTCGGAAAGCAATCGATCCATATTGCAGGCAGCATTGGCCGGACTGGTGGAGGGAAGGCGGACTGCCTTGATCCCGGTCTCAGGCTCAATATAACGATGGAAATACTCATGGGATTTGGCTCCGTTACAGTAGATCTGACGGATATCTGCATGGTCCAGGATCACTGACAGATCATTGGGTACCACCTGACGGATGCTGCTGTCTGAAGAGCCGACGATCTCACAGCTGGCTATGGTATCCCAGACCGCGATATGATTCCGATGCAGCATGTCTGCCCTCTCCTCTACCGTCTCAGGAAATGTCTCGGAGAGCAGCTGCGCCAGCAGCCTCCAGAATCGATTCTGCGGATGTCCGTAAAAGAAGGCAGCCTCCCTTGATTTCACAGATGGGAAGCTCCCCAGAATCAGAATCCGTGAATCCTTATCATAAAGAGGAGGAATCGGATGGTCTATCTTCTGATAAGCCTTACCGGCGGAGCTTTTTCTTCTTTCCTTCCCTTTCTCCTCCTGGTGATTCAATCTCTGTGAATCCTCCGGCTTACGCTCTGTGCCTTGAGAGCTTTCTGTCTTATGGTCTCTTCTTTGAGAACTCTCTGTCTTATGTTTTCCTCTTTGCGGATTCCCTGTCTTATCTTCCGCACTTTGCGGATTCCCTGTCTGAAGATTACTATTCTTATCTGTCACGTTTTTCCCCTCGTTCAGGACTCCTCCAAGCCTGGATCAACCTGCCATCCTGACAAAATAAAAGCCGCAAAGCTCTCTCAAGTCTTGCGGCGATTTCTTTTAGCTACTATTACGGTATTACTTATTAACAATATCACTTGTTAACGATATCACTTATTTTTATTAACACCTGTTCTTATCAGAAGATCTCATATTCCTTACCATGGCGGTCGAGCCATCGTCTGCATTCTTTATATTCCGGCATGACCTTCTCGACCTCAGACCAGAATGCCTGTGAATGATTCATCTTCTTCACATGAGTCAGCTCATGAACGATAATATACTGAACGACCTCCACCGGCAGCATGGCCAGCTTCCAGTCAAACTTCAAGGTACGCCTTCTGGTGCAACGTCCCCACAGGGTCGTCTGATTCTTCACTTCAAGATTCACATAACTCATCCGTGGAAATGGAAATCTGGATGTTGTTGTCGTGAGGTTAGTGATATGCACATTCCGATAAGACAAGCCCAGCTTATCACTGAATTCCTTAACATATCGCTTCACAATAATGGTGGCACTCTTCTTATAATATCGCATGACACAATATCTGAGAAAGTCCTGACTCATATTATCCGTACGGATCGTCAGAATCTTATCTCCCTCTTTATTATGATCGAGATAGATCTTGGTCTCCTCCCCTTCCGGTACATGTCTTATGCGAAGCTTAAGATTCATATTACCCAGATAGGGAAGAATCATGCCGTTACGATAAAGTAATCTACCATCCTCCAGATCCAGAATGATCGGTAATGCCTGATGATTCCTGTTCTTCTTCTTCTCATACTCCCGGATGATCCGCTCACGATTCGCATCCAGATAATAACGGATCATATCCTGCTCCATGCCAATCGGTACCTTCATATCAATCGTCAGATTATCATTTACTTCCAGCTTAACATAACGCCAGTGACCAAGAATAAGATTCACATTCAGCTGAGAATCATTATATGGAATCTGTAACATCGACATGATATACCTCCTTTCATAAAGCATAGAAAAAGCAAATTAAAACAATTTAAAGTGTTATTTCATAGTATAACTTGTTTTTTCCGCTCTTTCAAGCTTTTTTGTAAAAATTTGCAGAATTCCTGTGACTTTCGCCGCTAGAGCCGGCTTAAGTTCCTGTAGCTTATCATATTCGGAGTCTCTCAGAAAGAAGAAGAATTTCTTCTTTTTTACCAGAAAATACACTCATGCAACCTTCGGCCTCTCCACAGTACATGAAGCACCACGGAATTTCTTCGTCCTTCGGACTCTCGAAATTCCTGCGAACATTCGTATTCCGGACGATCGTCCTACATACGAATGTTCTTGCACCTCGCTAAAGTCGTAAAATTCGCTTGCAAAGTCCCAAGGGGGACTTTGCGCTCTTTTCGGCTTTGCTCGGTTGGTGCTTCAAAAAAAGGGCTGAACCATAAGGTTCAGCCCACGAATGATCGTATCTCTTCTCTGTAGTCTCAGTATGCTGCACATACAGATTCCTCTGCACTTTACGTTAGATTGCTGTTTGAAACGTACGGGTCGCACAGTCGACTGATTCTACACGAATCTTATTATGAATCCGCTATGAGGACATAGCGGTATGTCGTATCGATTACGATTACTCTGCTGTGTAAGGCATTAAAGCAACGTGTCTTGCTCTCTTGATAGCAACAGTGAGAGCTCTCTGATGTTTTGCACAGCTGCCGGTAATTCTTCTAGGAAGGATCTTACCTCTCTCGGATACGTATCTCTTTAATCTGTTAGTATCTTTGTAATCGATTACTGCGTTCTGATCTGCACAAAAGATGCAAACTTTTTTTCTTCTGCGGCCGCCTCTTCTTCTCATGGAAGAATCGCCACGATCTTTACCATATGCCATTGATATTACCTCCTAATAATCCTGCTTGTCTTTCATCAAATAAATGGCAGTTCTTCTTCAACACCTTCCGGTATTGTCATAAAACCACTATCGACCTTCTGTCCGCCACTGGCTTCTGCCGGATTCGGACGAGCCATAGGCTGTGCTTCTGCTGCAGAGGAAGTCTGATATCCGCCGGACTGGCCATAACTATTCTGAGAATAATTATTCTGATATCCACCATTCTGCTGATATCCGCTACCATTGTAATTCGATGATGCCGCTTTACTCTCAGCAAAATCCTGCTCTTCCACAACGATATCGGTAGTGTATACTCTCACACCGTCTCTGTTTGTATAACTGCCTGTCTGGATTCTACCGGAAATCACGATCTTGGTACCCTGTTTTAAGTACTTCTCCGCAAACTCACCCTGTCTGCCAAATGCAACACAGTTGATGAAATCTGCCTCAGGTTCGCCATCTCTTTTGAATCTTCTGTTCACTGCCAAAGTATATCTTGCTACGCACGTCGCACTGGCACCCTGTGAATATCTCACATCAGGGTTACGTGTCAGACGTCCCATCAAAACAACTTTATTCATGGAATGCCTCCTCTTTGACTATGCGTCTGCTCTAACGCACAGATATCTTAAGACTGGCTCCATAATACGAACACGACGTTCAATCTCTGCCGGGCAATCACTTGATGCATCAAACTGAATGAAGTAGTAATATCCTTCTCTCATCTTCTGAATCTCGTAAGCTAATCTCTTCTTACCAGCTTCGTCGATGTTAGTAATCACGCCATTAAATCTTTCGATTAAAGCTTTTACTTTATCGAGTGCTTCTACTCTGGCGTCTTCTTCAAGTTTTGCATTAATAACCACACATAATTCGTATTTATTCATGGTATTTTTGCTCCTCCTTCTGGTCATTATCGGCCCTCTCTGCATGAGAGAGCAAGGAAATTTACATTTACAGTTCCCCATTCTATCATAGAGCCAATATAAAAACAAGTTAAAATTTAAAGAAAGCCACGGAAATTTTTCTCTACCAGCTTACGCGGCACCATAACCTCGCGCTGACATTTCACACATTGAATGCGAAAATCCATCCCGACGCGCAACAATTTCCATTCATTTCCTCCGCAGGGGTGTGGCTTCTTCATCTTAATTACCTGACCTACCTGAAAATCCATCCTGTCTCCTTTCAGGGAATCTTCCTCTTCCGGATCTCACTGAGGCTTCATTCTCTTCCTCTCCCGGATCTCGCTGAGGCTTCATCCTCTTCCTCTCCCGGAGATATCCTCTCCCTTGCACTCTTTGCGATTCTTGTTTTTCACTATACCAAAAAAACGAGACCGCGTCAAAAAAAAGAAGAGAAAGAGCATGCATCCCAATAAGAGGATTAATCCACAGGCAATCGGATATCGATAGCAGACTCTCAGTGGGGATTGCTCCATTAGCAGAATCCGCCTCTCGCTTCCGTTCTCTCTGCTGCTGATCTTATTGCCGGCATAATCCCAGGCTTCATAGCCCAGGATCTGATATCCTGCATAAGCTTGCAGCTCTGCCTGTATACTGTGTAGGTCATTAAAATCCTTCTCCGTGTATATCTGCACGGATTCTGCACCATACCCTCCGCATTTTCTCACATAGATCCTTACCTTTTTTAAACGGCCTTTATCCCATGCTGTGATCGTGTATTTTCTGCTGGCCGCATCATAATCTTCTTCTTCCAGACCACCGATCTCAACCGATGGCGGAGTCTTATCAATGGCAAATTGCAGGGATTCCGTCCATAAATTATTCTCACTTTCTGTAAGGATGTGATGATCCCGGAGATCTACTTCCTGACTATGCAGGAAGATCTGATAATCTCCTTCTTCCGTAAAGACACGCTTTGAGATACGATAAGTCGTTTCATACCATCCCCCGACTCTGCCGGGGAGGCCCTTTATCCCTGAGAGGTCTTCCCTTCCTCCCAGGATCCTCTCACTCTCCTCATAATCCTCCTGACCCAGAGTGAGATACTCCTCATTATTATATATCACTGTAACAGAGCTATGCAGCGGATGCAGCGAGTAGGCCTTCACTGTGATATCCTGCTCCTCTTTCAGATAATACTTACGGATCAGTTCTGTCGTCGCCTGGTCCAATTGATATCTGCTGCCATACCGATCCACATAAAATGTAATATCCTCTCCTTTCCATACATTTCCTGCCAGATCCGATCCGGTGATTCTGAGCCTATAACGATTATCTGTCTTCTCCCCTCTCGGAAAGTCCTGCCAGTAGAGGGTGACCTGTCCCTTCTCCTCCTCCCGGATCAGCAGCTTCTCCAGAGAACAGGCCTGACTGCCGTCCTCATAGTAGAGATCCAGCTTACAGGAGTCTTTATCCAGATTAAGGTCTCGAATCCTTATCAGAGGATTCACCTGATTGGTGTAGCTTATCCCGTCGGACAGCCGCTCCATATCCAGCTCCGGTGCAGTGAGATCCAGCACAAATTCCGGCATCCTGACGATCTGTGACCGATTACCGGCCAGATCCTGGCAGGAAGAATGCAGGCGATAGACACCCTCCTCAGATACTTTGCAGGAATAGACCTTCCACCCTCCTTCTCCAGTGAAGGAAGCGAGCGGGAGAGAAGATCCTTTCTCCTCTGTCAGCCTGAGCCGGCCCTCGCCCCTGTTCCACAGAACGACTCCATCCCTGTTGATATGATCGTCTTTCACACAGAGATAGATCTTTTTGGCATGGGCATAGTATTTCTTATGACTCACATCCTCCTGATTCATCCACAGATAAATCTGCGGAGCTGTCTTATCGATGATAAAGGCTTCCGGATCCTGCCATGTCCTGCGATTCTGTGCATAATCACTGGCGCACAGACCGATCTGATATGTACCGTCTCCCGTAAAATCCACTCTGCACCAATGCTTTCGCCCTTCTCCCTGCCAGGAACCGATCTCATATCCTGAGGAATCTCCCCGGATCTTCCAGACTGTGGCTTCCGGATCAAAATTGGCATCCGTCACTGTGATAAGGGCGGAACGATTGGCAGAAAAATACTCTCCTTCCTGACTGTAGCTCACCTGAATAGATGGTGCAGTATGATCTATGACCAGATCATAGTCCGTCTTCTTCTCTTTCGAATATCCGGCATTATCTAAGCTATATGCTGACAGAGTGATCGGATTCTCCCGATTCGATCCCGTATAATCTTCTGCCTTCAGCTTCAGCCTGGCTTCCGTCTCATAAGTAATCTCTGAGGCTTGATCATAATCCTCTGTCTGCTCCTGGGTCTGTCCCTTCCAGCGATAGCTGAGACGAATCCTGCGAATTCCTGCATAGAGATTCTGACTCTGCAGAGTGATCGTCGGTGCCTTCTTGTAATACAGGATATGATTCTTCTCATCTTTATAAATCGCCTGCGGCAGCAGAAGCTCCAGCTTCAGAGATTGATCTGCCTGCTTCTGTGATTCCCATAGCATGACCGGACTCTTTATCACCTGGCTTTTCCGTCCCAGACCATCCACAGCCCATGCTGTGATCCAGCCACAGAAATCATCGGCTTTCAGAGAGATCTCAGCAGAGTAGCTATTTACATCATCCGTCCTGATCTCCTCTTCCTGCAGGATACCATCGGCATCCTCATAGCGATAGCAGATGGCAGCGAGACCGCTCCCATCATCCTCTGCCTTAATCCTGCACGATATGGGCTGATTGGCATAGAGGGACACATCCGCATAATGCAATCTCAGACAGTTCCGGTCCTCTGTGGGACTGAGCGAGATCCTAGGCTCGGTATGATCGACGATAAAGTGAAGAAGATACTCTTGGCTCAGCAAACCACTGCCATCCCTCACTCTGATAAGACAGGTATATTCCCCCTCCTCTGTCACTTTCAGGATTCCGCTATTTTTACGAACTCCGTCCTCATAGCAGGACTGCCAGGAGGATAGGTCCGAAGCGGATATCTGACCGGACCGGGTCTGAGAAGAGCTTGTCCGATAAGATATCTGCAGGTAAGAAGCATTAAAATTCTCCTCCGCGATAAGAATCTCATACTCTGCCGCATCCTGATAGCATGGAACCATCCCATCTTCTCGCTGACACTGTCTATCTGCCTCTGTCAGGGGACTGACAGATTCTATCACCGGGCCAGTCTCGTCCACCGTAATCTCCGGACTCAGATAGCTTCCCTCTGTAAAACAAGCCTGCTGGCCGGAGGAATCCCCTGCTTCCAATACAGAGCCATCCGCAGATTCCGTAAGATAGGAGAGAGAAAACTGAAGATGAGTCTCTTCGTCCAGAAGGACAGACAGATAGTGGGTATCCTCGCCTGACTTACGCCACTTGTCCGCCTGATAATAATGTCCGGTGACGTCCTCTCTCTGCCCTTCCTCGTAGTCCAGCCGATAGATGATCAGATCCAGCTTCTGCGGGACGAAGTCCTCTCCTTCTATCTTAAATAATATCTCTGTCTCCTTCCTCACATAGAGCTCTGTCTCTGATGTGAGGGCATCCTTTGCCATCGAGCTGATAGCATCCTCCAGATGTCCGGGCGAAGAAGCCATATTCCTCCGATGATACTCATGGTAATATACTGTCAGCTTATAAGTGGATTCTTCCGCCTCCACATGCTCCGTCCGCAAACAGAAGACAGCCATAAGACAAAGCAGGAACATTCCTGACACCTTCAGGAATCTTCTCCCTCTACACATTCCTCTATTCATTCTTCTTCCTGTCTCTCCCCTCCATGATCTGCACACTCTTTCTCGCATCATGCAACAGCTGTTCCAACTCCGACAGATACTGACTTCCGTCTTCTGATGGAAGATAGGGAACGATGTCAATATGATCCAGCTCTTCGAGTAAGAGCTGAGCTGTAATCTCTTCTTCCGACAGAAAATCCTCCGCATGATCCCGAATCTCCATGGCAATCTCCATGGCAATCATACAGAGGAGCTCCTCCTCTGACACAGTTCCTGCCTCTTCAGATAAAGAAGATCTCTCACGAAGATCTGTATAGCTATCGATGGAATTATGCCTCAGCTTCTGCAGGGTGGAGAAAAATATTCCGTAGCTCTGCTCTTCAGACTCCCCGCTCTCGTCCTGTCCGTAGGTGAGAAATGTCCTGTAATACTCACTGATCAGTTGATAGCACTCCAATCTCTTCTGTTTCCTCTCATCAAAGAGATTCCCGCTGCTGTCACTTGCTCTGTCAAACCAGATCGCTGCCTCCTGTTTACCGCGAATACCACCCATATAATAGAAATAACCGATACCCATGCCATAGCAGAAGCGGGCATATCCCGATAGATTCTGACGCTTGTATACGGATAAAGCATGGGTATCCTCCAGAACATTTAATAATTCCACGGCTTCCCCAGCAGTAAAATGATTCGGTATCACATATTCCTCCAGGATACTCTCGTAGATTTCCTCCATCCAGGGTGCATAAGAGAGAGCGCGCCGATAATCGGAGAGAATCTCCTCCTGATTCCAGTTCTCTCTGGCGCACTCGAGCGCTTCTGCCGCAATCCTGCTATGAAGATTGCGAAGGAGACAAGCCACGACAGCGATCAGGATCATCCCCAGAAGCAGGAAGATGCCTGCCGCTTCCTTCTTGCGAACCCTGTTCCCCTGCTCCCTTCTCTTCTTCAGCCTGAATAATTCCTCTTCCAGTTCCATGACATCATGGTATCTGTCCTCGGGACAGGGACTGATACATTTACTGAGAACAAGCAGGAGCTCCTGTGAACAGATACCATCATTCACAGCATCCTTTTCCTCTCCCGGTGCGGCTTCTCCGCAGGCACAGAAGAGCAGGGTCCTGCCCAGTCCATAGATGTCTGTACGGCAATCCGTTCTCCGGTCAGAGTCATACTGCTCCGGTGCTGCATAGCCGGGACTTCCTCTGCGATTCTGTGAATTGCCATATCCATAATCCTGACCGGAGATCCCGTAATCCAGGAGATATAATCTGCCGGAAGGATGACAGATGATATTGGCCGGTTTGATATCCCGATGGATGACGGGTGGATTTCTGCTGTGAAGGTATCGCAGGATATCCGTCAGCTGGAAGGCCCAATTCAGCAATATTTCCTCCCCGATCCTGCCCTTTTCCCTCACATAGACCTGCAGATTCTCCCCCTCTATATACTCCATCAGGATCCGAATCGATCCCTCCTCCACCAGAAGATCTGTGATCATAGGGATGTTAGGATGATGTAATTCTTTGGCAATATGAAGCTCCGAGATAAAATGCTGCCGCAGCTCCTCCATCTCCTCTTTATCGATTTCTTCTTTATCAGTCCTTTCTTTATCGATCTCTTCTTTATCAGTCCCTTCTTTATCGCTCCCTTCTTCTCTGCCTCTATCCTTAATATCCCCCCTGCATCCATGATCTGCTCTCTGACAGGTAAGTCCGGAGATCTCCTTAAGGATTCTCCTGACCCCCAGCCGGTTATCATAGACCAGATATACTCTGCTATGCTTACTTCCTGCAATCTCCTTTATGATCTGATATCTGTCAGACCATGATAAGGCTGCTTCCATCGATGACTCCACTCTCACAGAGGCTTCTGTCTCCTTCCAGGATATGCCTCCGGTCCACATGACACAGATGCTTCCTGTGATCTGCATGGTTACAAAAAGCAGACTGAATCCTGGTCAGCAGCTTGTCCCCGGACAGAGTCTCCTCACAGGATATATCCATGATATCCCCACGTGTCGGCATCAAAATATGTACTGTAATCATCTCTACCTCCTGTCGATTCCTGGCGTTTTTTCTCTTCTTTGTCCCTCCCGCCTGCATAGGGGATCGCTATTCCCGATATGCAATCTCCGATTTTTGTGTTATACTAGCCTTCTGTAGTTATCACACAAGCAAAGGAGTTATATATATGATAGGGAAAGACGATATCATTTTAAGAAAAACCATCCTCCATGTTCTTGATACAACTCACGGTGAGTGTATTTTATCGAATACCCTGCTGGATCCGGGTCCGGACCTCTATGAATTTATCCGTACCCATATCTTTAAGATCTATACCAGCGATGATACTAAAAAATGTACTTTCAATCCTGAAACTTCTCCGATCTATGCCCTTCTCAGGGATTGGAAGGAAGAAGACGAGGACTCTTTCATCGAAACCAGCCAGCAGATTGCTCAAAAGCTCTACTATGCCATGCATGAAGGCATGGATATCCCGCCGGCCGACCTCCTGTATGTCACCTTTCAGGTAGAGCGTGAGAATTATCTCGCGTTGCTGAAGATGAACTATAAAGAGAGCTATACCCATCAGATTGCAGTCTATGATGCATCAGATACATATAGTCCGGAGAATGAATATCCCGAGTTAGAGGAAGGTACTCCGGAGGAAGCACCCGCTTCGATCATCCATGCGGATATCGTAAAATCCAGAGCGCTTCTGCCGGCAGCATCCTCCCGTATCCCGGAGGCCATTCTTATCAACTTACAGGATCTGAGTATCCAGCTTCTGGAAAAAAGCTATGAAGTCAGTGGGGAGAAGACCTTCTATCTGTCCGAGAACTTTCTCGTATGTCACACCAGTCTTCCTCCCAAAAAGAAGCTCAATATTCTGACTCGTGTTGTGAATAACATCACCAATAAATATGAAGATGCAGATATGAAGGCTAAGATGGATATCAAAAGTGCGCTGCAGAAGGAATACCGTGAAAACAATCATTTTGATATCGAAGAGATCGGACAGAAGCTCTTCGGCCGGAGTCCGGAACGCAAGGCGGAATTCGATGAGAAGATGGAAGCCTACGATCTGCAGTATGACACCTTCTCCGTAACCAATGAGAGTACCCTGAAGAAGCTGGAGAAACAGATCATGGTCACAGACAGCGGAATCGAGATATCCATCCCCATGGAGACCTATAATAAGGTAGGCTGTCTGGAGATTAAGACAGATATGTCAGGAAAATCCACTATCATTATCAAAGATATCGATAATCTGATCGTAAAATAGGTCAAAAAATCCCCTACACCAATCATTTTCTCTTGTGTAGGGGAAGGGTTTTCCTGCATTCTTCTCTGACATACTATATGTCAGAATCTGTCCCAATCCATTCAGATTCTTTGCCGATCGCTGTCTGACTGCTTGCTGTCAGTCTGTCTTCCTCGGCTGATCTCTTTACGATCCATCTTCTGTCGATATCTTTTATGACACTCCATCTGATCCTGTCCTATATCAATTCTTCTGATAATAGGGGCTCTGATCTCTCTTTGTCATCTCTTCTGATGATAACGCCTCTGATCTCTCTTTCTTCTGTCAATCTTCTGTCCTTATGTAATTGTAATCACTCGGCATAAACAGGCCAGCCATAGCTCTCTGCCACATGCTCCGGGAGAGCGAGTTCTTCCCCGGTATCCTCCCGGCAGATACCACATACCCTCTCCATCTGTCTACGATACTTCCTGGAGATCGGTATCCTGCTCCCATCTGCCAGCTCAATCCCCAGATGAGCCAGATCCACCTTCATAATATAAGTAGCATTCACTATGAAGCTTCGATGGCAGCGTACAAACTCCGCCGGCAAAACCGTCTCCATATGAGCAAATGTATCATAAAACTCATACTCTCCGCTCCGGGTATAGAGCACGATCTTCTTATTCCTCGTCTCAAAATACCGGATAGCAGAACAGGGAAATATCCTCCTCTCTGTTCCGTCATGACTGCTGAAGCGATGGGTGAAGGTACGGCTCTCACATTTCTCCATAAGATAGTGACAAAGCTTGCGAATATAGCTGACAAGCTCCTCCTCCTCAGCGGACTTCTTCAGGAGAGATAAGGGGCGTATCTCCGGCAGAATACAAGCTTCTGCAGATAAGATACCATCTGAGAACAGAACCAGCTCCACCTGCGGATTCAGGCGCCGGATCATCTGCATCCACTTAAGATCCGATACCTTACCGTAATCCACAAAGATCAGATCCGCGTCTCCTGCCTCCTTCCACTTCTTTCTCTCACTGCATAGCTCTACCTGAATATAATCCTCCTGTGCCAATCGATTATATCCATCGATCACCCTCTTCAGCCTGTTGCCCTGGGGCACATCCTCTGAAAATATCTTCATTATAATCATATCTACCTGCCTCTTAAGTTGATAACAGGATTATAACATACTTTGTTCCATTTTTGTAAACTTTTTACATAATTCTGATATTTTTACATCCTGGTCTGATAAAGCAAAAAGAAAACTGTCTCACCTGCTCAACACGCCCCCCGGAACAGATACATTTTCTGCTTCTATGACAAAAAAGATGGCAGGCTTCCACCGATAGAATCGATAGAAGCCTGCCACTTAAGGGCCAACTGTCTGCGACAGTTCACAGCCATCTTATTTTGTATTAATCTTTGCGTTATCCACGATAACATCCATCACTTTATCGTAGAGAATCTGTTCCTTGAAATCGTCCCTGCTGGTATATTCCAGAACCTCTTCTTCAGAGTCATATCCGCCGTATTCCATCTCTTCCTGGATCAGCTCATCGATCTCATCCTCAGATACCTCGATGCCTTCCTTCTCTACAAGCAGATCAAAGACACACTCTCTGAGCAGATCATCCTGTACGTACTCGTCCAGTGTGGTATCATAGTTCTCCTGGAAGAACTCGTCGATCTCCTCTTCCGTCTCACCGAGTTCCACGCCATAATAGGAAGCCTCTTCCAGTGTGGAATTCATGACATTTTCCTTCTCCATAGCGATCGCATCCTCAGGGAAATCTGCAATCTGCTTACTATTGGCTACGACAAGCTCCCATAAAGCATATTCGTTCTCATCGTCAGCATTGGTCTCTGCATTCTCTTCGAGTTCCTCACGAAGTGCCTCTCGATATTCTTCTACGGTATCATAATCGAAGTTCTCTTTTACAAAGGCATCGTTGAACTCAGGATAAACCTCTTTCTCGATGAAATTGATCGTTACTTCAAAGGTAGCTTCCTTGCCTGCCAGATCATCAAAGGTATCATCGTCCTCAGAGAACTTACCCTTCACGGTAACGGTATCGCCAACCTTGGCACCGACGAGAGCGGACTCCACATCCAGATCCTCGCTGAAATATAACTCGCCACTGCCCAGAGTCACGTCCATATCACTTTCTGTGAGATCTTCATAAGTGTCACCGTCAACGGTACATACATAATCAACATTTACCATGTCCTCGTCTTCTACGGTGTCTCGGTCTTCGACCTTCTCATAGTCTGCATACTGATACTGGATATCTTCGATCTCTGCATCGATATCCTCATCTGTGACTTCCTCTACAGTAGAATCGATGGTCAGTCCCTTGTACTCTCCCAGCTCTACATATTTCGCTGCATCAAGTTCAATCTCATTATAGGTATATTCTTCTGCAGCTTCTGTCGTAGCTTCTGCGGAATCATCTGAGGATCCGCATGCTGCAAGACTTCCGATCATGGCAGTAATCAATAATGCTGTCATAAATTTTTTCATATCGTTTAGTTCCTTTCTTCATCGTAAATAAATCGTCTATCCGGTTCGGATGATAAAGTGATTCATCCCGGTCTATGAAAAATAGACGCTGGTAAATCATATATGTACTCTATCAGATTTTCTGAAAAATCTCAACCATGTTCACAAAATCTACATTTCTATAATTTTTTCCTACTATTTTTTTACGATTTACCTACCAGCTCTTCGCCGGACTTTCTGTCATCTGTCCATTCGTCACACTCTGCGACATTCTTACAGCTTCAGATTCTTAAAAGCATCAGCAAATGCGGAATTGATCGGTTCCTTTTCCTCTTTTTTCATCTTGCGCATGTAATTGGCCACATCCTTCTTAGAGACGCCGGCTCCTTCCTTCTTCCTGCGGTCTTCAAAGGCCTTCATGGATTCCTTATGTCCGCAGACACAGACGAACTTCTGATTCTCCTTCTGTCCCACCAGCTCCATCTTCTTATGGCAGACCGGACAGCGGGCATTGGTCGTGCGGGAGATTCTCTCCTTATGACCGCACTCTCTATCCTGACACACCAGCATCTTGCCCTGCTTGCCATTTACAGATAACATGCGCTTGCCGCAGACCGGACAGATCTTATTGGTCAGATTCTCATGCCGATAACTTCCCTCTCCGGACTTGATTTCTTCTGTGAGGGAGACGGCATAGGCTCTGATCTCTTTCATGAAAATATCCTGGCGCAGCTTATGATTGGCGATATCCGACAGCTTCATCTCCCAGTCTGCGGTTAATTCCGGCTTCTTCAGGTCCGCCGGAACCAGCGACAGCAGCTGTCTGGCCTTGGCTGTGAGATAGATACTGTTCTCCTTCTTCTCTATATAATAGGAACGATATAGTTTATCGATGATATCCGCTCTGGTCGCCACGGTTCCCAGTCCGCCGGTATTCTGCAAGGTTTTTGCTGCCTGCTCATTCTTCTCCGTCATAAAACGAACCGGATTCTCCATAGCCTGCAGCAGGCTGCCTTCGGTAAAGTGAGCCGGCGGCTTGGTCTTGCCCTCGGTCATATGAACCGAAACACCATCCAGTCTGTCTCCCCTGGTGATAGTTCCCAGAACAGAGCTCTTCCCGGTCTCATCGCTTTCTTCTCCGTATTGCAGGATCTCCCTGTAGCCCAGGGTAAGTGGTACATTTTCTGTGGCAGTATATTGCTCGCCACCCATCTCGATCGTCACCGTGGTCTGCTCATATTCATAAACCGGCATGAGGACCGCCAGAAATCGTCTGGCAACCAGATCGTAGATCTTCTTCTCCTCGGCAGAGAGCTGAGCCGGAATCAAGGGCTGCTCCGTAGGGATGATGGCATGATGATCTCCGACCTTCTGATCATTGACAAAGGATCCATCCGTCTTTATCTTATGCCTGAGAATCGACATGGCACAGCTGCGGTAGGGGCCGACCTGCATGGCTTCCACGCGTTCCTTCAAGGTCTCTGCCACGTCCCTGGTCAGGTAATGGGAATCTGTCCTCGGGTAGGTCAGAACCTTATGGTGTTCATAGAGACTCTGCATCAGATTCAGGGTCTGCTTGGCAGAATAGCCATAACGGCTGTTGGCCTCCCTCTGAAGCTCTGTCAGATCATAGAGTCCCGGTGCTTTCTGACTCTTTCTGACTGCCTTCACATCTGTCACAAGGGCCTGACTGCCGGCCATCTTCCTCTTCTCTTCGATGAGATCCCTGCGGAAGACCGAGCTGCTATTGGTCTTATGATCTCTCCAGGTAAAGGTAACTCCCTTCCATCTGGCCTGCAGGCCATAATAATTCCGGGGCTGAAAATGACGGATCTCCTCCTCTCTGGCTGCGATCATAGCCAGAGTCGGCGTCTGTACCCGCCCGCAGGATAGCTGGGCATTATAACGGCAGGTAAGGGCTCTGGTGGCATTGATCCCGACCAGCCAGTCCGACTCTGCCCTGGCCAGCGCTGCCCGGTAGAGATCCTGATATTCTCTGCCATCCTTCAGATGCCGGAAGCCCTCCCGGATGGCCTTATCGGTAACCGAGGAGATCCACAGCCTCTTGCAGGGCTTTTTATTCCCCGCCAGCTGCAGGATCCAGCGGGCAACCAGCTCTCCCTCTCTGCCGGCATCGGTAGCGATGATGATCTCATTGATATCCTTCCGGTGAATCTGGGCCTTCACCGCCTGAAACTGTCCTCTGGTTTTGGGAATGACCACCAGCTTCAGATGCTCCGGCATCATAGGGAGATCCTCCAGCTTCCAGGAGGCCAGCTTCTTATCATAGCCTTCCGGGTCTGCCAGAGTAACCAGATGTCCCAGTCCCCAGGTCACCACATAATCCTGTCCCTCAATATAATTCTTCGTCTGCTGCCTGCATCCCAGCACTCTGGCGATATCCCGGCCCACAGACGGTTTCTCGGCAATCACTAATCTCTTCATACTATAACTCCATGAAAAAAGGCGTCCGCAGCAACTGCTATCGTCAGTCACTGTGACGCCTCTGATATTCTTAATGAATCGGTGTTCCTTCCGGCACACAATCATCTACAAAGATTACTTTACAACCGAAATCATCTCCGCTGGCAGCAATCAGCATACCATTGCTCTTCTCACCGGAGAACTTCGCCGGCTTTAAGTTGGCGATGACGATGATCTTCTTGCCAACCATCTCTTCCGGTGTATAGTAGCTGCGGATGGAGGAGATGATCACTCTCTCGCCAAATCCGTCATGTAAGGTAAGCTTAAGGAGATTCTTCGCCTTCTTCACCACTTCACATTTCTCAATCCTGCAGACTCTCATGTCCACTTTATCGAAATCATCGATGGTAATCTCGTCCTTGATGGCAGGAAGAGCATTCTTTCTGGCTTCCTCTTCCTCAGCTGCGATTCTGGCTGCCTCTGCCTCTGCTGCTAATCTCTCTGCTTCTGCCTTGGCTGCTGCAGCGAGCTCCTTCTCCTCCTCTGTCTGAGGTGTGGAGAAGTCGAGTAAAGGAAGGTATCTCTGAGGATCTACCGCATAGAGGAATAAGTAGAGACGCGGACCGGCAGCCTTACCAATCATGAGATTGTAAGCATTCTTGAAGAAGTTGGCCTGTATGGTCTTCTTATTCTCCTCATCAAAATTCGGATCAGCCTCTCTCGGAACCGCATAGATATAGGTGTTGAGAGAGTCGAGATCATAGTCTCCCTTAGCGATATAATCATGAAGAAGTTCAATCTCCTTCTTTTCGATATCGGTCAATGTATTATAGAAGTCAAAATTACGATATCCCAGTAAGGTGTTCATGTTCTCAGGAGAACATTTCTCCAGCCAGTACTTCGCTAACTCCAGACGCTCTGCAAATTCTTCTTCCTTATATGGAGAACCGATCTTCTCGAAGACTGTCTCCAGCATGGAGGAATTAAAATCTACTACAGAACCAAAGTTCACGATCTGCTGCATCGGTACCGGATAGAGCTTCCTGCCCTCGATCATACAGTTATACATGATACCTTCGATATAATCAAAATTCTTACCCTTGCCTGCCTGATAGGTCTTCAGCATCTTATCAAATTCAAAATACTGACGAAGGATCTCATCATCGAAGCAGAAGTCAAATGCCTTGTTCGGCTCAGACTTGGAGTAGAGCCATAAGATAACCTCCGGCTGATAGATCTTAAGCAGAGTCTCCGGAGTCAGGTTCAGACCGGTGGAACCGGACATCTTACCTGTCGTACCCTTGATACCGATAAATTCATAGCCCTTGAACATCGGTGCAGTATGACCGAAGATCTTCTTGGCGATGATCTTACTGGTATCATAGCTGCCGCCTGGGCTGGCGTGGTCCTTACCACCCGGCTCGAAGTCTACTCCTTCCACCATCCAGCGCATCGGCCAGTCGATCTTCCAGGCTAACTTACAGTTGAAGTCCTTCGTGAAATCCCAGCTGCCTGCATGGCCGCACTGACAGGTATACTCTGCCTTGGTGCCGTCCTCGGTGGAGGATGTGATGGTTGTCGTATCCTTACCGCATGCCGGACAGTAGATGCTTACCGGATAATAAGCCTCTCTCTCTTCCTCAGTAGCAACCTGCTGACGGAACTTATCCAGGATATCGAAGATCTCACGTCTTCTCTGAATGGATTCTACGACATATTTTGCATATTTACCGCTGCGGTAATTCTCACTCTGACGTCGTGCATCTACCTTGATGCCGAAACGTGCCAGAGAGCGTTCAAATTCTTTCTCAAAATGCTCTGCATAGGAGCTGCAGCAGCCAAATGGATCCTTAACGTCCACATATGGCTTACCGATATCTGCCTCCAGCTCCGGAGCGATGGCCTTCACATTTACAGGGACCTTACGAAGTCGGTCGAATTCATCCCAGGAGAATAAGAGACGTGCCTTCTTGCCCTGTTTTAATAATGCTTTATATACAAAATAACTGGTAGCGATATCTCTGAAGTTACCGATATGAATGGATCCGGATGGGCTGATACCAGCAGCACATACATATTCTTCTTTGTCCGGATTCTTCTTGATGATGTCCTTTGCAATCTTCTCAGACCAATGCATGATAAATCCTCCTGTACTATCTCTCTTTATAGAAAATGTGCTTATAAAGCGCAAAAATCCCCTTGGGATACAATCAATGTAACATTATATCAAAGAATAAAATCAAATTCAAGGAAAAGCTGCTCCTAATGTGACAGAATGAAAAACTTCCGACCATACCATAGAGGAAGGGATTCCTGTGAAATGAAAAACGCTCCACTATATGGAGCGTCTGTAAGATATCATATTAAAACCGTGCGGTTGACTTTGTATGCTTACCAACAGACGTAACCTCTACAGTTAGCTCGAACCAGGCACCCTCACGGCACACAAGAGGTCTTGCTTAATGCTGCTTCGTTCCCGACCTGACATGGTTCACAAGTTCCTGTTGCGCGAGACCCAATTGTCAACACCACTTATAAAGGGCAGCTCCATCCGTAAGTCATCCGGGGCCAACCATCACTCCTGCTCTAGCGGATTGCAGGTACAGGGCTCCGCTACTTCCCCAGCTGCACGGTATTGCTCATTATATCCGATTTATAAAAATATGTCAACAATGTTTTTGAAGTTAAGACTTTTCCATTCAGCTCTAAGCTTTCTTTGTCTCTTCTTCCGTTTTCTCTGTCTCTCCCTCGGCTTCCAGCTTGCGCTGTCTCTTCTTCTCCTTCTGTATCTTACGCAGCTGGCGGAAGAATTCTGACAGCATCTCTGAGCATTCCTCCTCCAGAACCCCTCGGGTCACCTGGCACTGATGGTTGAATTCCTCCATCTCCAGGATGTTCAGGATAGATCCGCCGCAACCGGCCTTGGCATTCATACTGCCGATCACCACCCGTGGAATCCGGGCCTGCACGATGGCCCCGGCGCACATCTGGCAGGGCTCCAGCGTGATGTACATGGTACACTCCTCCAGACGCCAGTCCCCCATGAACTTACAGGCCTTCTTCATGGCCTGTAATTCTGCATGGGCCAGAACGGTCTTCTCTTTATTTCTTTTATTATAGCCTCTGGCGATGATCTTATCCTGGTAGACGATCACGCATCCGATCGGTACATCTCCGATGGCCCCGGCCTTCCTGGCCTGGCGGATCGCCTCCTTCATATATCGCTCATCCTCTGTATATTTTCTCATGATATCCTCTGGATTCTATATTGATCCTCCCTGAAATCTGCTAGTCTCTGTATCCGATATAATCTGCGCTCTGACCTGTATCTGCTACTCTCTGCATCCGATATAATCTGTATCCTGTCAGCTGTCATCCCGGCCCAGCAAGTCGGATAATCGGGCAAATTGCTCCAGACTCAGCTTCTCTCCGCGGACCGATGCCGGCAGGCCCATCTCTTCCAGAGCAGCTACAACCTCTTCCTTGGTCAGATTTAACTCCGCAGAGTTATGCAGACCGTTCTGCAGGGTTTTGCGTCTCTGGTTAAAGGAGGCCCGGATCAGACGGAACATGAATTTCGGATCCTTCACCTTCACGGGTCTGTCTTCATATTTTGTCAGACGGATCACCGCAGAACCCACGGCCGGCCTTGGCATAAAGCAGTTTGGTGGTACATTTGCCACGATGTAAGGAACTGCATAATACTGCACTGCCAGAGACAGGGCACCGTAGTCCTTGGTTCCGGGTCCCACCTGCATGCGGTCAGCCACTTCCTTCTGCACCATGACCGTGATGGACTCCACCGGAACCTCCTGCTCAAATAAGCCCATGATGATCGGCGTGGTAATATAATATGGAAGATTTGCAACTACCTTGATCGGTCTTCCGCCATTTTTCTCCTCGGCCAGAGCATTCAGATCTACTTTTAAGATATCATCATTGATCACTGTGACATTATCATATTCTGACAGGGTATCTGCCAGAATCGGAATCAGCTTCTGATCGATCTCCACAGCAACAACCTCCCTGGCCGCTTCAGCCAGGTATTGGGTCATGGTACCGATCCCCGGGCCGATCTCCAGGACGAAGTCCTCCGGGCCGATCTCTGCTGCCTCGATAATCTTTTCCAATACATGGGTATCAATCAGGAAGTTCTGTCCGAACTTCTTCTGAAAATTAAATCCATACCTCTGAAGAACCGCGATGGTCTCCTGAGGATTTCCTAAATATGCCATATATACTCCTTCCTGCAATCTGTCGTAACGGTGAATCACCACCGGATAGGATCATCGCATCTGATAGAGGCGGTGGGCATTCTCCCAGGTAACTGCCTCCACCTCTTCCGTGGAAGCTCCCTTCAATGCTGCGATTGCTTCCACCACATAAGGAAGCTTATCGGAGCTGTTTCTCTTACCGCGATAGGGTGCCGGACTCAGATAGGGACAATCTGTCTCCAGAACCAGATGATCCAGTGGAATCTCTTCCACAACTCTTTTGAGAACCTTAGAATTCTTAAAGGTGACGACTCCCCCGATGCCCAGAAAATATCCCATCTTAACATACTCTCTGGCCATCTCGAGGGACCCGGAATAGCAATGGATCACACCGGGTGTCGCTCCGGCATGCACCTCTTTCATGATATCAAAGGTATCCTGGGCTGCGTCCCGGCTGTGGATGACAACCGGCAGCCTTTCTGTTTTAGCCAGCTCCAGCTGTCTGATAAACCAGTCCTTCTGAACCTCCCTGGGCCATACCATCCAGTGATAATCCAGACCGATCTCGCCTATCGCCACAATCTTCTCTTCCTGTCTGCTGATCTGCCGGAGCATATCCAGCCGCTCCGGACTTAATTCTCCCACACTATCCGGATGGATACCGACTGCTCCATAGAGAAAAGGATATCGGTGTATCAGTTCCACCGTCTCACCCACTGACTTCCAGTCCGCACATATATTTACTGCCTTTTTTACACCGGCAGCATCTAATCCTGCCAGAACCTGCTCCCGGTCCTGGTCATATTGTCTGTCATTATAATGAGCATGCGTATCAAAAATCATCTTTCTGCTCCCTGTTTATCTCAATCTTCCCAAACGCGTATCGTATCGTTTTTCTATCTTAACATAATTCCCATGAAATAGATAGAAAATGTTCCTGTGAATGAGGATTGTAATTTGGACAGCGATAAAATATAATACTTGTCAGAGTTCCCGGGCTTCGGAGCGGATTCTTCCTGCTCTGTCTGCCTCGTGGCTCCAATCTATCAATCCTTTGGAGGAATCTATGAGAAAGAAAGAATCATTTTCTACATTTCAGACCTTAACATATAAGATAGGGCGTCTTGCTTCTGTCACAGTCATCCTGGGAATCGTATCAGGCGCTGTCTTCGGATGTCAATCTCCTTTTGCCGCTCATACACAGAAGCGTCTGACACAGCTTCTGGACAGCGGACTTGCCCTTTATGCCGGTGACAGTCTTCTGAAGGCCCATGAATTACTGGCAGACCCGGAGTCCTATGGCATCGACACGAGCGAATTATCTTCCTACCCTGATATCTCTGTGGATGGTCTGCAGGATAAGACAGAGGAGGAGCAGGAACTGCTCGATCAGCTTGACGACATCAAAGAAGAAGACCTGACTGCGGAAGAAGCCGTTCTGCTTCATAATCTGCAGGCGGATCTGTCCTCCTCGATCGCAATGCAGGAGAATTTTCCTTACTACACCAGCACTCTGGGCAGTAAGGGTGCCATGCTCTCCCTGATATCCTCCCTCTCTCACTATCCACTAAGTGATGCAGAGGATGTGTCCCAATACCTGTCCATGTTAAAGGAATTGCCTGCCTATCTGGAGGAGCTTCTGAATTATGAGAAGGACCGCCAGGAGGCCGGCCTGCTTCCTTCCCCCACTCTCTATCAGGATACGATACAGTCCATCACGGATCTCCTGATGACTCCTCTGGAGGAGAATATTCTGATCACCAGCTTCGAGAGCCGTCTGCAGGATCTGTCCGGTGGAAACCGGGAGACATCGGACTCTGCGGAGACCAGCACCGGGGTCCATGACGCTTCCTCGGATTCTGATGAGGGGAAAGCTGTTCTGACAGATACAGAGATAGAGGATGCCATCTCAGAAAATACTTCGCTCATCACCGATACCGTCCTTCCTGCCTATCAGAAGCTCTGGCAGTCCATGCTCTCTGACCTGACGCCTTCGGATGAGAAGGATCGTATCGCTCAGTACGCAGATGGTCGTGCTTACTATACTCTCTTATTACAGGATCAGGCTGGCACTGACATGGATGTCCAGGAATGTGAAGAGGTCCTGAATCGGCTCTATCAGACCTGTCAGGAGGAGATTGCTGCCCTGCAGGAGGATGATCCGGACCTCTACACGGATTATTACAGTGCTCTTCCGGCAGAAACGGACCCTGTGGCCGTCATGGAGGATCTGCGGGAGCAGAGTTTAATTTATTTTCCTGCTTCTGATGGGATATCCTATGAAATCAAGGAGACGGACTATGCCTTATCCACTCTGGGTCAGGCGGCATATTACATCGTCCCGGCCTATGGCAGCGATTCCGGACAGGAGATCTATCTGAACCGCCTGCAGGTCAGCAGCGAAGACTTATCCACTACCCTGGCTCATGAGGGCTATCCGGGGCATATGTATCAGACCAATTATATGTATGAGAATCTCACTCACCCGATCCAGCTCTGCCTGCGGTCTTCCGGTTTTGATGAGGGCTGGGCGACTTATGCTGAGCTCTTCAGCTGTGATTTTCTTACATTTTCCAATAAGGATGAGGAGGTAAGCAAGCGTTTGCAGAGCCTGTACAGGGATAATATCTTATCCTCTCTCTGTCTCTGCTCTCTCAGTGACATCTATGTAAATTATAAGAATCATACTTATGAAGAATTCCTTTCCTGGCTCAGCGACTATGGTATCAGCGAATCGACGGCTTCGAATATCTACCATGCCGTCATCAACCAGCCAGCTTCCTATCTGAGCTACAGTATCGGTTACTATGAATTGTCACAGGAGATTGAGGAGCTGCAATCCCAGGATGGCTGCAGCATACAGGATGCTCATAAGGAGATCCTGCGTTACGGTTCCTGTCGTCCCTCTGTCCTCCGCTCCAACATCTCAGATCATGACTGACAGAGGACTATTTTCAGAGGAAAATGTATCGATTTCGGAATCCATATTGTAATTATCTGAAAAAAATGATATTATAACATGATTATACCTTTGCGAAGGTTACGTCTTTGTCCTTGAGATTCCCGGATTCCGGGTATCTTGCCGGACCTGAATCTAAGAAGAAAGGAAGAGTATTCCATGAGAAATGATGAGAAGATAGATATTAATCTCTCGGAAGATATCTTTGAGGATGAGCTCTCACAGGAGGAAGCCTATCAGCTGAATTATGAGACCGCCATGCGTTACATCAATATCGCAGAGCACATGAAACAGTTTGAAGACCAGGAGAAGTACTATCACCGTGCGATTCAATATCTGAAGAAGATTAATGATCATAAAGAATTTACCACACAGATTCGTGAATTACGTAAGAAGAAATTTGCTGCCCGGGCAGAGGGTAAGATTCAGCTCTATGAAGAGGCCTGTCAGATTCGTGATAAAGCGACCACGCCGCAGGATTACATCTCTGCTCAGCTCTTATTCCATCGTATCGCCTTATATGAGGAGAAGAATCCGATCTCTGAGAAATGGACCCGTCCTGATACTTATGCCCGTGCCTTAGAGTGTTCCGATTCCGCAGAGCAGGAGCGATATTGTGAGAAGATGGCAGAGCTTACTGAGGCAAAACAGAAGCGTCAGAGTCTGATCGCCAGTATCTCTCTTATCGTAGCCATCTTTGCCTTTGTACTCTTTTCTCGCACAACCATGTTCCGTCGCCTTGTTGCGATTGGCTGTGAGAAGACCGGTAACTACGAGTATGCTTATCAGAAATACGATGCCGTATATCAGCGTACCAAGGAAGACTCCGCCCTGCAGAAATATATCGAAGTTCGATATAAAGCAGCTCAGAAGGCATTAAAATCCGGAGATATCGAGACGGCTCGTCAGGATTTCAAGGCTTGTGCCGTCTATGATTATAAAGACAGCAGTGCTCAGTTTACAAAGATTGAGATTGATTTATTAAAAGATGGGGATTATGAAGAGGTCGTTCACTTTGCCCGCATGGATTGGCGTATCCTGGAGAAGGAGGATGATCGTCTCCTTCTGATCAAGGATAATGCTCTGGGTTCCACTCCTTTCAACGAGACCGCCGGTGCGACGACATGGGCAGATTCCTCTGTCAGAGCCTGGTTAAATGGCAGCTATCTGGAAGAGAACTTCTTCCCGGAAGAGATTGATGCCATCATCGATACAGAAGTGGTAACAGAAGAGAATCCTTATTTCCCTGGTGTTGATCCGGGCGAGACAACTACCGATAAGTTATTCCTGCTCAGCGTACAGGAAGAGGAGCAGTATTTTGACCGTCTCCACGAAACCAAGACCTGCTGGTGGCTGAGAACTCCCGGTGCTCATGAGGGTTCCGCAGCCTTTGTCTATAAAGACAAACAGGTTATGCCTTATGGATATGATGTAAGTACCACAGAGCTGACCATCAAGCCGGCCATCTGGGTATCTTTAAAATAATTCTCTAAGTACATCCTATACTGCGTGATGTAAGTTACATAAGGATTTATAAAGATTTTCAAGACAATATCATATAAAAATCCCGGACACGACGAGTCTCCGGGATTTTTCTTTTCATATATTCATTTATAAACTATATTCATCCATGAAGGATTCTCTTATCCTTTCGATATCAGGTCTGTGATATGCTCCCTTCTATTATCCTTTCGATATCAGGTCTGTGATATGCTCCCTTCTATCTTCATGATATGATTAGAATAAGCCTGTGATCTTACCCTCATCTGTTACATCGATGCCAAAGGCAGCCGGCTTCTTCGGAAGACCCGGCATCGTCATGATGGCTCCGGTAAGAGCTACGACAAATCCGGCACCTGCATTTACAAATACGTCACGAACTGTAATCTTGAATCCTTCCGGACGTCCTAATTTCGTCTGGTCATCGGATAAAGAATACTGGGTCTTAGCCATACATACCGGCAGATTACCAAAGCCAAGATCTGTGAGATTCTTCAGAGTCTTAAGAGCTGCAGGATCAAAGGTTACTCCGTCTGCACCATAGATCTCTTTTGCGATGGTCTCGATCTTCTCTGTCAGTGGCATCTCATCCGGGTAAAGTACATGGAAGTTACTTTCCTTCTCTTCCAGAGTCTTCACAACCTTCTCAGCCAGAGCGAGTCCGCCTTCACCACCGTTTGCCCATACTTCAGATAAGGCAAATTCGCATCCTCTCTCCTCACAGAAATTACGGATATATTCATATTCTGCTTCCGTATCTGTCACAAAGGAATTCAGTGTAACTACAATCGGTACGCCGAATTTCTGTAAGTTCTCGATATGTTTCTCCAGGTTTACGATACCCTTAGCCAGTGCATCGAGATTCTCTGTGGAGAGCTCTGTCTTCGGCACGCCACCATTATATTTTAAAGCACGAACTGTCGCAACGAGTACAACTGCATCCGGCTTCAGATCTGCCATACGACACTTGATATCGAAGAACTTCTCAGCACCCAGGTCGGCACCAAAGCCTGCCTCTGTGATGGTGATATCGGATAACTTCATCGCAGCCTTCGTTGCACGAACTGAGTTACATCCATGTGCGATATTGGCAAATGGTCCGCCATGAACGATGGCACCGGTATGCTCCAGTGTCTGGATCATATTCGGTTTGATAGCATCCTTCAATAATGCAGCCATGGAACCAACCGCATTCAACTGACCTGCGGTTACAGGATTACCATCCATATCATAAGCTACGACGATCCTGGATAATCTCTCCTTAAGATCTGCGATATTCTCTGCCAGACAGAGGATGGCCATAATCTCTGTTGCAACGGTAATTACGAAATGATCCTCACGAACAAATCCGTCAACCTTTCTTCCGAGACCAACTACGATATTACGAAGTGCACGATCATTCATATCAAGACAACGCTTCCAGATGATCTGTCTGCTGTCGATACGAAGCTCGTTACCCTGATGGATATGATTATCAATTAAAGCTGCCAGCAGATTATTGGCAGAGGTAATCGCATGGAAATCACCGGTAAAATGAAGATTCAGGTCTTCCATCGGTACAACCTGTGCATAACCACCACCGGCTGCTCCACCTTTGATACCGAAGCATGGTCCGAGGGATGGCTCTCTTAAAGCAACCAGACATTTCTTACCCATCTTATTCAGAGCCTGAGCCAGACCGATACTTGTTGTTGTCTTACCTTCTCCGGCAGGAGTCGGATTGATCGCGGTAACCAGAACCAGCTTGCCTTCCGGCTTATCCTTGATATTTGCTAATAATTCATCGGAGAATTTTGCTTTATATTTACCATAAAGCTCTAAATCATCCTCACCGATACCGTACTGTGCTGCCACATCACGAATCGGCATCAACACTGCTTCCTGTGCAATCTGAATATCTGTCTTCATAAATAATTCCTTTCCTGAAAAATGTGTCGTGTCCTCCCAATATGTCAACCTTCCCCGACTGTATGATTATAATAAGTATTCTTATTTCATAGAAAACACACATGAGACCTTCGGTCGCTCCACAAGGTATGCACGCGTTTTAGAATGAAGAAAAGGGCAACTTCACAAAAAGGAAGCTGCCCAGACGGTCGGCGAAATATGCACCTCTCTGATCACACTGTGTCGATTCACATACCCGTCAGCAACCAGAGATGTTGTAACATTATATTCACATATTTCAAAATATTTGTCAATAAAATTTTTCGTTTAATCGCTGTTGTTCTCTTTCACTTCATACTCTGGGGAGTGGTCGAAGATCGCATGGGTATGATACACATATCATACCCTGTGGTGCGACACAGAGCGCACAGAATGTTTTATGCCTGCAGTTTCTCGATTGCTGCCTTAATTCTGCCTACGGTCTCATCCTTACCGATGATCTCCATAATCTCTGTTGCGCCACCCGGTGTCATCTGCTTGCCGGATACTGCCGTACGGATTGGCCACATAACAAGACCGGCCTTGATGCCTTTATCTGTTGCATAGCCTTTCAGTAATTCATAAAGAGCATCGTTACTGAAATCATCCTGCTTCTCAATCATAGGAAGCAGATCCTGCAGGATATCCAGAGATTTCTCCGGATTACATTTATTCTTTTTATTGTTATATAAAGCGATATCGTATTCCGGCACCTCTTCAAAGAAGTCAATGATATTCTTAATATCCGGGAATACCTCGATTCTGGTCTTAACCAAGCCGGCAATCTTCTTCAGATCATAATCTTTGCTGATCACTTCCTTGATATATGGCTCTGCCTTCTCATAGAAGCTGTCAAAGTCGAGAGCCTTCAGGTACTCACCATTCATCCATCTCAGCTTCACCATATCAAAGACTGCAGGAGACTTACTGATATGCTTATAATCAAAGGCCTCCACTAATTCCTCGAGAGAGAAGATCTCACGATTATCCGGTGAACTCCATCCGAGGAGTGCTACAAAGTTCACTACTGCCTCAGATAAGAAGCCCTGCTCGATCAGATCTTCATAGGAAGAATGGCCGGAACGCTTGGATAACTTCTGATGCTCTTCATTTGTGATCAAAGGACAATGTACATATTTTGGTTCTTCCCAGCCAAAGGCTTTATAGAGACGAGTATATTTCGGAGCAGAAGAAAGATATTCATTTCCTCTGACTACATGAGTGATACCCATCAGATGATCATCAACAACATTGGCAAAGTTATAGGTAGGGAAACCGTCGGACTTGATGAGAATCATGTCATCAAGCTCTGCATTTGGCTGTGTGATATCTCCGTAGATCTCATCGTGGAAGGTCGTTTCTCCTTCATTCGGTACATTGGCACGAATAACATAAGGAATACCGGAAGCAAGCTTCTCCTCAATCTCTTCCTTACTCAGATGGAGACAATGTTTATCATATACACTGATCTCTTTACCGCCAACAACCTGCTTTAAGGACTCCAGACGTTCGTGATCACAGAAACAGTAATAAGCCTCTCCCTTTTCGATCAATTCCTTAGCATATCTCATATAAAGGCCGGAATTACAACGCTCGCTCTGCACATAAGGTCCATAGCCTTTGTCCTTATCCGGACCTTCGTCATGCACCAGACCTGTTGCTGCTAAGGTACGATAAATAATAGCCAGGGCTTCATCAAAGAAACGCTCCTGATCTGTATCCTCTATTCTTAAAATAAAGTCGCCACCCTCGTGCTTTGCAATAAGATAGGTATATAATGCGGTACGAAGATTACCAACATGCATTCTTCCTGTTGGACTTGGTGCGAATCTTGTTCTGATCTTACTCATAATTAGTGCCTCTCTTTCTTATATATCCGTGTTATATATCCATCATACAGGAATATATTCTGCTTCATGGATTAAATTTTTGTTTTCCGACTCATCGTACCTCCGGTCTGTTCAGACCAAAGTATTCTCTGATTATATGATACTCTTTGGCACGATTCAATCCCTTCCGGTAAAAACAACGAAAATTATTTTATCACATTTGTTTGCAGAATAAAAGTAGCTGTGATACTCTTATTCAAAAACTAAGAAAGGAGTTTCCACATGTTAATATACTTATCTGCATACATACCGGATCTATCCACAGTATCTGATCGAGTCTCAGAAATCACGAAACTGATTTTATCTATGATTGACTCCGGTGGAAGATCTTCTGATATCATCACTTCCGGTATCGATCAATTTACGACATGCTATTCCTTTATATTATCAATCCTCACATTAATTGTAGCCTTGATTGGCTGCTTCTTCGGCTATAAATTATCCAGATTATTTATGGCCCTATCCGGATTCCTGGCTGGTTTTTTTATCGGAATCCTGATTGCCTCCGGCCTCTTGGAAGCATCCAATTGGCTTACCATCCTCTGTGGTCTGGCTGGTGGTATTATCTTATCTCTGTGTGCCTACGGGATCTACCGCGCCGGTATCTTTATCCTATGTTTCTTCCTGGCATTTATCGCCGCTGCCAGTTTACTTCCTCTGACCGGACAAGCTCAGTTCTTCGCATGTGCGATCATAGGCTTTATTGTCGGTACACTGGCAATACGATATGTTCGTCCGGTCATCATATGCAGCTCTGTTGTCGTATGTGCCCGCTCCGCCTCTGATGCCTTGATGACTGTCGGACCCCACACTGGTCTGACCTTTTTCACTTATCAAAATGCAGCGCTTCTTGCATTCGCCGGTCTGTGCCTGCTTGGAATCCTCTTTCAGTTCCTGACCACAAGCGAGAGCGATTCCTCGAAAAAAAAGAAAAGATAATAAAATCTCATGCAGCTTAAACCTCAACGCAGAGTATGATGCAATCTGGGAGGACTATTCGTCCTCCCAGATTATCGTTTTCCCTTCCTTCAGGCTTTTCCTGACATCAATCAATCTCTGATTCCCGGATCCTCGGAAGCGAAGATCAATCTGTTTCTGCTCCTCGATAAAAGGACCATCCACCAGAACGTCAATCGATTCTATAATATCTCTGGTATATCTCCACTTCTTCATCATACGGCCAAGAATATCCTTCTCATAGACATAGCCTGTGTAGCACCATATCGTTTTATCCGGATATCTGCTCTTTACTTTTTTTACAAAGGATGCCAGGGCTTCCTGATTCACATATTCCAGTGGTTCTCCACCCAGAATCGTCAGACCACTGATATACGATGGCTCCAGCCAAGCCAGAATCTGCTCTTCTGTCTCCTCTGTAAAAGGATCACCATAATCAAAATTCCAGGTCTCCTGATTAAAGCATCCTCTACAATGATGCGTACATCCACTGACAAAAAGAGACACTCTGACACCGATTCCATTTGCTATATCACATTTCTTTATGGCTCCATAATTCATGCAGATTCCTCCCTCACAAGCCTGTATAATCTATATCTTCTGTTGGCTCTTATTCTTCTATATCTTAGCCTCTTTCCTCTTCCACTCTGTAATCCCGGCGGTGGCTCCCACATACTGTACACTGATTGCCGCACAATCCGTACCATATTCCGTACATTCTCTCAGAGAATACCCTTTTAAGATACCGGACAGAAAGCCTGCCACAAAATTATCCCCTGCACCTGTGGAATCAATCGCCTGCACCTTTCTGGCTTCCAGACTGAAGCTTTCTTTCTCACCACAGACGGTACAACCATGCGGTCCTGTCTTCACGATGACATTCTTTACTCCCATCGCATGAATCGCCTCCGCCATCTCTTCGTAGCGATCCTTGCCTGTATAATAAGCTGCTTCATTCTCATTCGGAAAGATATAGTCAATCATAGGGAGAATCTCCCGGATGTCATTCATGTGAATCTGACGATAGGTTGGAAGCTTGGTATCCGCACATACGATACAGCCTTCTTCCTTTGCTCTCTTCACCAACTCTATGATGATCTCCGGTCTGTCAAAGGGTGCCCGGAACAAGCTGGCCAGGGAGACGATTCCGGCTCCCTTTACGATCTCAGGATCCGGCAGGAATCCCTCCAACATAACAGCCTTACTGTTAATCGAACCTCTGCTGCCATCCTGATTCACCGTGAGATTGGCAATCGGGGTCTCAAAGTGATCCAGAATCTGAACATGGTCTGTATGTACACCGTGTTTTTCCACCTCACCAAGAATAATACCTGCCGCATGATCATGACCCAGTCCACAGCATATACTGACATGATGTCCCAATTCTGCCAGAACAGAAGATTCATTTACCGCATCTCCGCCTGCACTTAGAGTAATACTCTCTGCACGATATACATTCTTCTTATAAGCCTGCGCCTCTTTACCACGCACGATACAGTCCACAACTGCCTGCCCTATACACATAACATCTGTTGCCATGATATTTGCCTCCCAAAAGTCTGTGATAATTAATACAAAGTTGAGCCGTTATTGAACGGAAAGTCTGGCTTTTTTCTGATTTCTAAGTGCAATTTCTCGTTTAAAAGCTTTATACATCTCCGGTGACAATTCGGGACAATCTTCATCTGTTACAATAGGATATCTCTTAGCATTTTTAATTTCCTGTAGTTGTTCTGATGTTAATTCATATCCCTCATCAATAGTATAAGTTTTGATCATAATAAAGCTTCCTTTCTACCTCTGTTGCAAGTCTGGCTGAAATTAGTCTGATTCTATCCGCTCTCTTTGTATAGACAACAAACAGTAGCTCTTCTACTAAACCTATAACTATAAAACGGTCCTCATCTATACTATGCTCAAAATCATATATCTCTATATAATTTCTATCATAAAATACCAAGTCAAGCTACCTCAAAAGATATCTTATGCTTTTTCTTATTGAGAATATTTTTGACCTGATCCCACTCAAATTCCAATCTGCCATATACCCCTATTTTATCATAATTTATATATTTTTCTATGGGAGTTTTCAGAATTCTGTCGCGAATATACGAAATTCCCACACTTCATCAGCCCATTCTATCCTGCTGCCATCTATAATTCTTTGTGGTCTGGCAGGATCCACCTGCATCCCCTCAACTTTCGTTCCGTTTCTGGAATCCAGATCCTCGATATAATAGGAATCCTCTTCTTTGAATATAACCGCATGCTGTCTGCTGACAGCCCGATTCTTCAAGGACAATTGATTCAATCCCTCCTCACTTCCGATATAAAAGGGATATATCTTTATCTCTATGTTGGAATCTGATCTGGTATCCTGCAGATAAGCCCGTTCCACCTCTTCTCCTCGACTCAACAGGACTGTCTCTGACCCCTTCTCCCAGTAGCTTTCCAATTCTTCAAAGACATTATGCCCCCTCTTGTTATTATATGTATCAGATATCACTTCATGACTAGCCATCTTCCTCTTATCTTCTGCCTCTCTGGGAGTATTGTAAGAAAATACTGCTTTCTCCCTGATTTCTCTGCTGTTATCATCGTCCGGCTTTCTCTTATAATCCTTCGCTTTTCTTTTATGAACAGCTGTTTTTCCTTTCTGATCACCTGTTTTTCCTTTCTGACGATCCACTCTGTGAATCCTGACATAAATATGTTGCAGGAGCATAAATAGGAGAAGATCTGCGATAAAGCCCGCCGTCAGAGGAACCGTTGCTCCCTTTAGGATAATCAGATAAATGAAACCAGCAAGGATAAAGACATCCGCAATCATAATAAGTAATAATAATACAGAAAGAAAACGACGCGGAAAGGAAACCGGTCTGTCTTCGTCCCCCTTCACCTCACAAGCATAGACCCCTGGTATTCCAGGCGCTTGATCTGTAGATTGATCATCCTCTCCCACAGGATAGTCCGGAGTCAGCTCAACCAGACCCTTACTCACTTTTTCCGAAGCAGAAGAATTCTTTGATATAAATTCCTCCAATAGCAGCCTGGTCAATCCTTCTTTTTTTAATTCATGAAAAAAACGATAGATAAGATCCAGTGCTTTTTTATCTCTGTAATCAAGGACAGACAGGATCCAGAGGAAAAGCTCCTCCAGATCCTTCTGCATCTGTGGATTCTTCTGCGGTAGATACATCCATTGGAGATGGTGCTCTGAATTGATATAAATCATATCCTTACGGAAAGACACCTGATCCAGGGAGAGCATATATCTTTCGACGTCCTTGATCAATTCATAAAAATCCTTCAATATCCTATGGCAGTCTTCATAAGAGAACCCTTGATTCCTGCCGGAATCCATCAGACTGCATCTTCCTGTCACTTCAAAATAGATTGATCTGCTTCCATCTACTTCCCGAACCTGAATCGGAAGAAAATATGCAGGCTGATTATACTTCAATACAGGATACTCTGTGCTGAGATAATACTGATTCTCAGTAAAAGAGCACACCAGGTAATTATGAACACCTTCTTTTCTTATCTCCATCTACATCCCACCCTTTTATCTATTTATTGTACCATCACACGAAGCCAGGTTTCCCGGTTATCAATCGCTGCTTTCGCTACAAGGGAGAAGGTTAATCCCTTCCCTGCCAATCGAAAGGAAACCCCCGCCTTCACCGTCACAGTGCCCAGAGAAACAGAGATCGACTCCGTCTCCAGCTTTGTCATAATCAACCTCTCATTCACATTTTTTCTGAATATACTTTTCTCTTCTGATATAGACTTATGATCCGTCAGTCTCCATTCCTGTGCGACTTCATCTGCCATCCTCGCTGTCTGACTTCGTATAACCCCCATATCAAAAAAGAAAAACAATAACAGAATGCTTCCCATAATGATCACCCAGATCATGGGAACGATTACTGCAAGCTCCACAATCGTTGCTCCGCTATCTTCTGTCGTATTCACTTTGATTTCTTTGCACATTCCGAGCACTCCCTCATACCTGCGACTTCACTCTTCTTCACTGCTGTAACCGATCTTTTTAATCCGCTGCAGGATAAAGTGGAATGATAACAATCGCCGTCCTTCGTCGTATATACCTGAGAAGGTATCGTTCCATCCTTCATACATTTCTCGCACTTCCTGTAATGAGATGACTCCATAATCTTCTTCACCTTGTCCGGATCTGTAATATGTACTGTCAGATGATAGCAATCCAGACTGGTATGATAGACGCTCCCGTACTGGGCTACATAAACCACATCCGCTCCGGATGAATCCTGCTCTGAATCATGGAGGATATAACCCTGAAATCTCCTGCATCTGACCTTAATACTTCTGTGTATGTAATAGAATTTAAAATAAGGAACCGGTACTTTAAGAACATAAGAGGACTTCATCACGATATAATCTTCATCCGTATCCGTCGACAGGCTGACTCCGCTCTTTCCTCCCAATACAAAAGAAGAATTCAGACAGTTTTTATCCAGATAAGCGGAGAAGATCACCTGTTTTTTTACAATACCGCCCAGCTTCTTCAAAGCGGATGTCTGAGAATCCGAAGAAGATGTTCTGTATTCGGAGGCAAGGGACCCGGAACTTCCGGATCCGCTGCTTCCATCGGCAGAGCCTCCGCTCTCACTATGGATCGCGGAGGCCGACTCCTGTTTTGCATAGATTCTGGCAGTCTGTAACGTAGCATGATATATCGTAGCATCCGCAAGAAGGAACTGTGCTATCACGCAAATTGTACATACCGCACATAGAAAAAATGGTAATACAAGACTCGCTTCTACCGTAGCAGAACCTCTATGTCGATCTAAGTAATCTCTGTCCCTGTCCACCTGTCCGTATATCTTATGATGGACCTGTGCCTGGAGAGCGAATATTTTATTATGGTTAACATCTTCTACTATCATAGACAGGTAGCACCTCCCGAGATTTACTGATAGCCGACACTTCTGCTAAGCTTGATGGTATAAGGCTGACTCTGATTGATACCAAAGGCAATGATCCGTCGATAGAAGGGATTCCAGGAAAAGCTTCCTGTCCACTCATATGAAGTGATGCAATTCTTCATAAGGAAGTCCGGTTCATCCAGAGTAACATTCACCTGCATGATATCCATCATGCGATATAGCAAACGACGACTCCCGGACTGAATGATCAACAATCCTGCCAGGTACTCTTCATAAGTCACACCCTTACTGACCTTTATAATGTCCGAATGATTCTTCAGCTTCACTGCTGCATTCTTAAAGGTCAGATTCCAGTTTGCCTGCGTCTTAACCAGGGCAACCTTCTCCCCTGCAAATAATGCTCTGACCTCCAGAAGTGACTCCCCATAACATAGAGAGGCAATCAGAAGCATGCTAACCGCTTCCGCACCTTCCGGAAATCCCAGGATACCGGTTAAGATCAGGGCCATGGACTCTGCTTCGAGTCTGATCTGTGCATCATTTACAGCATAGCCGTAATTGACGATAAATCGTAACAGAAACAACTGATCTGCCACATATTTTAAATTCGCCTTATCCTTCGCCTTTCCACCGAGGAGATACTCTATCTCGTACTTCAGTCGATGCGTCTTCTCTTTATCGACATTCTTATAATGACTGTAATGTTCGAAGATATAAGGTATCAGATAAGTATCTGAAGTCAGCAGGCTACTGCTTTTATCAACAGTGACTCCTTCTGAGCATAGTTTCTTCAGCTGAGACAGGCCTGTCAGTGAGATATCATCCAGTTGAAAGGACAGCCTGTTCTTCCAACTGCTCTGCGATGGCAGAGAAGACCTCGAAGATAATGTCAGATCTGAGACTTGATCTGTATCATCCAATACATATAAGAGAATACCGGAATCCAGGATGGAGCTTAAAACCTGTTTCCACTCTCTCCATGTACTCTTCACTCGTCTCTCCTCTTCTGTCTCCTTTTTCTTCTCTTCCTGTGAGGATGTCGCATCACTCGACTTACCATCCGATCTATCCTCATCTTCATCGGATGATGATTGAGATGATTCTTCTTCCTCACAATCTGATAGTGCTTCCATAACAGATTCTTTCTTCTCCGTACTATCCAGTAATTGTTTCAGAAGATCAGGGACCTTCTGAACACCCTGGCAAGTCTCCCATTTCTTAATCTGGGTAAGAACCGTCTTCCCATCATCATCGAGAGCCTTTTTCGTGGAGTCCAGCTTGATATCACTTTCCACTCCCGCAAAAAAAGTCCCGCTTGACAGATTATAACTTACAGCCTCCTTCCCATCCTCCGGCAGATACGCTTCCTCTCTGGGATCCATGAGAAAGATATGATAGCGATCAAATAAGGAGCGGTCATAGTCCGCCAGGATATCCTCTCCTGCCTGATCAAAGGCCTCTTCGACAAAAGCCGCCTTCATATATTCTCTCATGCCATCAAATACGAGCAGTCCCATCCCTAATATGAGAAAGAAAAGCAATGCAAGAAAAACTGTAATCTGTCCTGAATCATACCGCCGGTCACTTAATCTTACCGACATTCGTCTGAATCGTGGAGAAGATCGTCGATACCACACTCTTAATGTTCGTCTGAAAGATAATAACTAAACCGATCAAAACAACAATGATCAGAATAACTTCCACGACTCCCATCCCACTCTCGTCATCAAATATCGCTTGAAGCATATTCTCACCTCCTCTTTAAAATCATATCCCACTCCTTCGAGGGGCGGGTGATATCTTGATTGAGATATCCTTACAGTAAAATCATGTACAACAGATCTACGGGTTACAATATATGAAATGGTAAACTGGGAAAAACGAATCCGTTTTTCTTCTGTTATCATATTTTATATCATATAAATATGTATTTGTCCAGTATTTTTATCAGAATTTTCCATTATTGTCTATATATGTTTTTAAGTATAGAATTCTCCCTGCTTCTACCCGCAGGGCATGCCATCTGCAAGGGCATACAGTGACAAGAATAAGTACACACCATGAGATGAATACACTATATTTCATAAAATTGCATCATGGCCGGAAACATTACAAGAACCATAATAATAAAAAGCAGTACGATCATCGGAAATAATAATCTGGTAGAAGCCTCTTCTCCCTCTCTGCGTACCTGGTCGATCTGGAGCTGAAATGCCTCCTGTTGCTCCTGCTCCATCATGGCACGAAGCTCTCTGGAGCCCTTGGAAAAGCTCTGAGATAGCAGCATGGCAAACTTTGCATAGGATCGTTCACAAAAATGCTCCCCCCACTCCAGACAGACCTCTCCGGGACGTATCCCCATATGCAGACAACGATTCATTACCATAATCTGATCAAAAGCATATCGATGCGTATGAAAAGACTCCGGCTTATCATAATCCTCTGCAATACGCTCTACCGCAGAGGAGAAGGACAAACCTGCACCCATATACAGAGTCAGAAGGTGGACAATCAGTGGAAAATCCTCCATATTCTCTCTATGCCTTCGTTTCTCCTCCTCTCGAAGCTTACTATGACTCTGAAACAACAGAAGCAGGATGCACAGACTGAGCAGAAATGGCAGCTTCCATAGATTCCCCTGAGACAATTCCTTTATCTTCAGATCCTTCCATACAGAATCAATGGTAAATACCGCCTGATCTCTGGTGGATTCCTCTCTTTTTTCCAGATATTCACGAAATCTGTCCGTCAAAGACAGGACCTCCTGCTCCTGTGCAATACAGCTTATCCCTATCCTTTTCTCCCTGCTGTATGTTTTATAAGAAGCCTGTACCAGAATGCCGGTCTCTTTACTTTCTCCTGCTTTCAGCTTCATGGCAGACTCTCCCAGCTCTCCACTCCACTGAATCCAGGACACATCCTCCGGTTCATAACTGATGGTAAAAGGATATCCTGACAACTGATCAGAGAAATCCAGTGCTTTATTTACCTCTGACAGGGAAGAATTCTCTCCCTTCATATGTTGAGCAAGCTCTGCGAAGAAATTCTGAAAAATCGCTTCCTCTTCTTCCGGATCCAGTTCCTCTTCTTCCAATACCAGAGTCACCTCTTCCTTCTCATCCCCTTGCTCTACTTCTAAAATAAGTTGCTGTTCTCCCTGACCGAAGGAGCTTCTGGTATAACTATATTGGGATGTGCGCAAGGTATAGATAAGCAATCCTGTCAGCAGGAGAGACAAGGACAAGATTCCTGTACATATTATGGAAATCTGCCTTAATTGAAACTCCATTAAAGCCTGTTTATTCTCCCGGCTATTGGCAGTACGATTGCGAAATGACTTCTCAAGATATCGGGTCCATCGATCACGAACTGTGCCAGGCAGATGCGCATAAATCCATCGGGATACTCTTCTCCTCTCCTTTTTATCCACATTTCTCTTCGTTCTTACATCCCTGTTATCCCCTTTATCCACCTTTTCGGTCAGTCTTAGTCCCCTTTTCTTTCTTTTGCAGACTTTCTCCTTCAAGCTCAGTCCTTCATTTCGTAAGATATTCTTATGCTCTTTTTCATACAAGATCAATCACATTCCTCTCTGATCAGAAGCGAATCGTCATAATATGCTCACTCCAGAAATAACATCCTATAACGATCCCCAGGGATATCGTCATAAGCCCTTGTCCTATCACGGTATGATACAAGGTGTCCAGATATGCAGAATTCGTAATGCGCAGATATAGTATCATGAGAAAGGGCATCATCAGCATCAGGTTTTTCTCATATACTTTACCACTGAGTAAAGTACGGATCTCTTCCGCCGTCTCCATCTTCTTCTGGATCCTTATCATGGAATTCCTCAGAATCTCCACAGAATTCCCACCCATATTTTTTAATATCTCCAGCACGACAGCAAATTGATGGATATCCTGGCTCTCTGTCCGATCTCCCATCTCCAGAAATAATTCATCTACCGGGATATGTACCTCTAAACCATAAATCAGCTGGGTCATTTCCTTAACAAAGGCATGCTCGCCTCCATACAGATCCTTTAATTCACGATAAGCACTGTCGCAGGCGCTCTCAAGAGAATAGCCTGCCTGAAGAGATGGCAAAAGAGACTGCAAAAAATCATAAAAGCCCTTCTCATACTCAACGGAATTCTTCTTCTTCCTGCTCCGATGCAATATATAGCGATAAGGAAGCAGTAAACTCTGCAGTGGCAATATCCAACGGATATCGTCATACCACAATATAGCCAGGCCAAGGATAAGCCCCTCTCCACATAGTATAAATTTTATGTTATTCCACATGGTATTCATCGGATCCTCCTCCTATCTTACCCATGGGTATCTTCCATGATTCGGTATCGCTCCACCGCTGCCTGATACTCCTCCATCTGTCCGTAAGATAGCAGATTGTGTGTCTTCTTTAACGTATCAATGGTACGTAATAAACCATCATCATACAGATAGAGAGGATGTACTTCATAATCCTCATCCTTCAGGCCGGTCAATTCGATAATCTCCAGCAGTCTCCTATCACCACTTCTGAGACGTCCCAGATGTATGACCAGATCGATGGAGGAAGCAATCTGTCCTCGTATCGCTCTGAGTGGAAGGTCGATTCCCATAAGGGTCATGGTTTCCAATCTGCCCAGAGCATCTCTGGCTGAATTCGCATGGATGGAGCTTAAGGATCCGCTGTGTCCGGTGGAAAATGCCTGCAGCATCGAAACAGCTTCTGCTCCTCTCACCTCTCCGACGATAATGCGATTCGGCCGCATACGCAGGCTGGCCTTGATCAGATCATTCATCGTCACTTCATTCTGACCCTCTGCATTGGGATTCCTGGCCTCTAATCGAACCAGATTCTCCACATGAAAAAACTGCAGCTCAGCAGAATCTTCTATCGTGATGATTCGCTCATCCTGTCCGATATAACCGGATAATGCATTAATCAAAGAAGACTTCCCCGAGTTCGTCGCACCGCTGATCAGAATGTTATATCTTCCCCTCACAAAAGCAGCCAGAATCGGCGCCAGCTCAGAGGGAAAGGATTGATAGGAGATAAGCTGCTCTATATTCATACCTCCTCTCTGAAATTTACGGACCGTGATCGTCGGTCCTTCCAGAGAAATCGGCGGGATTACGATGTGAACTCTGGAGCCATCGGGGAGTCTTCCATCCACCACCGGAGAGGATTCATTTACTACACGATTAATCGGTGCCAGAATCTGATCGATCACCTGATAAACCTCCTCCTCACTATCAAAATGTTCCTCTGTCCTCGTAAGCTGGCCATCTCTCTCCACAAAGATCTTGTCTTTACCGATCACCATAATCTCCGTAACTCTCTCATCCCGAAGGTACTTCTCCAGGAGGCCGAAATTACGTATGGAATCAAAAATCTGTTCCCGAAGAATCATCTTCTCCTCCAGACTTCCGTAGATATCCTGACTCTCCTTCAGAATCGCCCTGTCTATGGCCCGATAGATCTCCGTATCAGAAGAGATAGCATTATCCTTCAGTTCATGAATCACCTCTCTCTTAAGCTTCAGACGGTCAAACCTGTCCCGGCTTCTCATATATATCCCTCCCTTTTTGTGTCATATCCTGTGCTGCGACGAAGTCGCATGCTTATTATTCTGCTGATTTTAGTTAAAGAGATACCGGCCGGATCTCTATCTTATCTCCTGTGAGATATCCTTCTTCTGTCATGGTATAGAAAAATCTGTCACAAAAACTATGAATCTTCTCCTGATCCGGCAGATCCAATAAGATGATCCGATCAAATGCTTTAAAATAATCTAGGGATGTTACCGCTGTATGTCCCAGACCCACATATACCAGCGGATAATCCTTCTGTCTTCTCATCAGCTCATAAAACCAGAGAAAATCCTCCTCCTGCAGACCCAGTATATCCAGAAACCAGGCCGGGGAGTCCAGATAATAGATTCCATCTTCCACGCATACCATCTTATGAAGCTCTGACAGGATATCCTCTTCATGTAAATGTATAAAATAACATAGTTCAGACATATCATGATGAGAAAAGATATCGCCGATGTCTTCCAGACCCAGATAGAGATTCCCCGGCTGCAACTCCTTCCATATCCATCTCTTAATATCTATATCAGAAGACGGAGCATATACTGCGATCAATCCGGCACCGGACCTGCTGTCCTCCCTTCCTCTTCCTCTCAGCTTTAATCTCTCCTCTATTAATGTTACTAACAGATCCGGACTCTTCCATCTGCAGAAACAATCCTCCTCCTCACTCTCTGTCAGCAGAATTACCGCGCTTTGCTCAAACTTTGGATCCAGACATATGGTCTCTTCGTAAAAGCTCTTCCCCAGGATATATAAATCCATCGATTCCTCACACTGCATCATAAGCTCCGGCATCGTAAAACTATATACTCTGACTTCCGCAGACAGATGTCGGATCATATAATCCGTCAGTCTTCTGGCATATTCCTGCTCTTCTCCTATCACAATCCTCTTCATGTACAACCTCCATCCCCTTACTTTCTTATCTTAATCTATTGCTTTTAAGCTGTTTTCATACTCCTCTGAGAAAAATGCAATTCTATATAATTCATTTTAAAATGTCATGATTTATCTGTTTTTCTATTTATAGTGTGAATTGCCATATATTTCATCTACCATAAAAATAGATTATCTCATAAATCAATGTTTACTAAATATATCATAGTTTTTTACCTTTGTAAACCACTTTTTTACATAAAATTCCATCTTTTCAAAAATGTAGGTATATCTTATGGTATTTCACACAAAACACACATGCGATTTTGTCGCACCACAGGGTTTGAAGCACCACGGAATTTCTCCGTCCTTCGGACTCCCGAAGTTCCTGCGAAAAAAGGCTACCACATTCTGACGTCTTCCTCCTGTCAGAATGTGATAGCCTCTGCCACCTACATAAGATGGGGATCCGCAATCTGTGCGGATCCCCTATCTGCATATTTATTTTCCGAATATATCGAATATACTTTTTATCATTTGCATGATTTTATCAAAAAAGCCCTGGCTGTCTATCTCTATATCACTTAATTTATCATAGATCTCCTGCGCCTGCTCCTTCAACTGATCTACATCAATATCGATATCTCCAAGCTTCTCCATCAGATCAGAAATCTGCTTCTCCTGATCTTCCGTCAACTCAAAGTCCAGCTCCTCCTCACAGCTCTCGATCGCATCCTCGATGTCAGATTCATCCGCATCACTATGCTCAGCAATATACTCCTTCAACATGGCGATAAACTGCTCCGCTGTGTCGCTGTCCCCAATCTCTTCTGCTAACTCACCGGTCACCACCAGCTCATTGGTAGCAGTATCCTTTACTTCTTCATCAATCTCTTCGCCTGTCATGTCTTCATAAGCCTTCATGGCTCCGACCAGAGCAGCTGTACCGGTGATATCAAAAGGACCGGCTACCGTGACATCCGCATCGGCTATACCAGCTGTAGTAAGAGCATTCTCATACATACCCTCACTGCAATATGTGATATTATGGGTATCGACATGAATACCACTACCTTCTGAGGTCTTCTCAATCAGAACAGAGGACAATGCCCGGCTGCCGATGATGTCCGACTTCAGATAGTCATCGAGATAATCATGCTCGTCCTGGTTGGTAATCTTAACAATCTCATAATCATCCAGATGATCCGAATCCACTCCCAGGAGTGCATACACCTGTGCAAGCTCCGTAGAGTTCAAATCGGCACCGATTGCCAGATAGGGCTTATCCACACCATCTGCCTGAACAAGCTGCGGCATACATAATGATGCTGCCATGGTAAAGGTAAGAGCGCCAACCGCATATTTTATTCTATTATTCTTCATGCTATAAACCTCCCAACATACAGGCTTATATTCCGAATCATGTCTCCCGATCCTCATCCGTATCCTTTGCCTCATCCGTCATGCCTGATTCGGGCTCACAGGCGAAAGCATCTATTTCTGCCAGCTTGTCCTTCTTCCTTCTTCGACCGGTCAGAATACATAAGAGGATAAAACAGATCAGACTTACTATGGTGATCAGAAGACCGGGAAGGAAGCCTTCCGGAGTATAATCCAGAGTAATCGTGTGTTCTCCCTCTGATACTAACACAGCCAGGAAGGCGCAGCCCACATCGTAGATTTCTTCATTTTTACCATCCACTGTCACAGACCATCCCTCGTCATAAGGAATCGAGAAATATACATACTCCTCCTCAGGAACCGTAATCTCTCCCTCTATGTGGTCATTTGTGTAATCTGTCACCTGAAATGCCTGACTCGTCATGTCTTCTACCAGTTCCTGATAGAGACTCTGATCAAAATCTGCCGCAGACAGACGGATATATCCCGTACTCTGCTCTCCCTTTAATTCCATGGTAATGGTCACATGGGATCCCGGACTTACACTGCCGATCGGCAGCATCCTCCCGTCAAAATCTCCACTCTCCACTCCATAGCCATCTATGGCAACAGAGGCAGTCTCCACCTGGGTTCCGTCATAGAAGAGATAGAGACTCTGTGCACCGTCCGGCAGATCCAGAGTAAAGGTCAGATTATCAATCTGAACAGAATCCAGTTCAAAGTAATACTCTCCGTCATTGGTCGGTGTCACCTCACAGCTGTTTGTCACAGGATCCGTGATCGGGATATCTTCATAAATCTCATCGATACCATATCCCTGATAGCAGAAATCATTCAGTACGCGGAATGGATAGTCACTGTAATAATACCAGTCATCGATGTCCTCGCTGATACCATAACCCACAGAAAGTCCCTGGACAGGATTCTCATAAAGGGACATGCTGCCATAGTCACCCAGGTAGTTAAAATCCGTTACCATGGCATCGTCTTCATGATAATAGAGATATCGCACACCAAACATAAGATTGGTTACCGGAGTAGCTCCCTTATAGAGATACTCATTACAGCCGGTACTGAATCCCAGGGAATCCATGATATCCACCACTTCTGATCGTGCGGTGGAGCCAAAGAGACTGACTGCTTTCATCGGATACCAGGTGCTCTCATCGACGATGGCGCCCTCTGCCAGCTCACTTCTGTAAAATGTACCATCGTCATGCTCTTCAATGGCCTGCACCATGTCATCTGTCGCATAGAAAAACTTCGATATACTGATCTGACCATTGGTATCAAAACCGAGCAGACTGGTAACCATCAGCTCTCCTGTCATCACAGCGAGAAGCAAGATCCGGTAGAATTCGCAGCGCTTGCTGTCCTTCTTCTGCAGGAAAAGAATCAGTCCATAGACAATCAATAAAAATACCGCAGAGCAGATAACCTCTGTCGCAAGCTCCGTCTCCGCATAATAATATACCCCTGCCAGGAGACCCAGGCTAAGGACAAGAGCAAGAATAGGCTCCCAGATTCGGATCCCATCCAGCCTCTCCAGGACTTCATAAACCATATAGAGCAGAACAAAGCCATACAGGAAAGCAAAACGATTCGGTATACCATACTGATCATGGAAGCCATGCCAGATAAAGTTCAGAATCTGCTCATTAAAGCTCAGATAAAAGAAGACGATCAGTAAAACTGCTTTACATTTCTCCAGAAGGGAGATCCTGCGATTCAGAAGATACAGAACGATAAATAAGATAGCAAAAATACCGAAATACAGATTCGCATTCCCATCAAAATTATCATGGGAGATCGGATAGGCCATATCGAACTGTCTGGAGATCAAATCCCAGAAACCGGTAATCCAGCTATGGACCGGTAATACCATCTCACTGCCGGAGGAGGTCCTTCTGATTCCCATATATGCCGGAATCAGAAGGACCGCCGCCATCCCTGCCGCCAGAAAGGAATACACGGTAAATGCGATTCCACGGAAGAAAAACTGTTTCACCGAGGAAAAATGATGCAGCAGATACCAGATCACGCTGAAGATACATATCATAAATGCGATATAATAATTACAATATAAAGCGTAGAAGAGAGCCAGACAGTAAAGCCTGCCATCCTTCTTCTCGATCAACCTGTCGATACCCAGTACAACCAACGGAAGAATCATGATAGCATCCAGCCACATGACATTCCAGCAATAGCCTACCATATATCCATTCAATGCATATGCTGTAGATACTGCAACCACGGCCAGACCAGGCTTGTTACTCCTGGATGTAAAATAGATGCCGGCACATAAACCACTTAGTGACAGTTTTATGACAATCAGCCAGCTGACAACCATACTCAGGGAATCTCTTGAAAAAAATACGATAATCAGATTCAAAGGACTCGATAAATAATAGGCAAATAAGGACAGAAAATTAATACCCAGTCCTGTCCGAAATGTGTAGAAGAGGCTCTCGCCACTCCGCAGCTTATCATATAAGACCGAGTAAAAAGGTATATATTGATGTAAACCATCTATGATCAACAGAGAATGATCTCCAAAAGGAGCAACCCCGAAATAAATCATGCCACAGATCAGGGTGATAAGTGGCAGGATAAAAGAAAGGGCATATATATATCGTCTCTTCATATTATCTCCATTCTGTATATCTTATCGTGTCATGCTCTTTATCAAAAGCTTGATAGTGTCTTATAATTTCTCACCCTTTTTTTAAGAATCTTAAGACACTTTAAGATCGAAAGTCTCTTTTTTATCATAAAGGATAAGGAACCATGGGTCATCTCCGTCACATTATCCTCATGCCTGCGGTATTGAATCAGACACTCCTTCAATAAACCGGTACCTGACATATATTCACCCGCCGTACCGATCCAGTAATCGTGCATATACATATCCGCCGGTATCGGCAGGATAATATCCTTTATCTGACTGCGAAATGCCATACAGCAGCCTACATAGCTATTCTTCACGATATTCTTAAGAATACCGGTATGGCTGTTCCTGTAATCAAACATCGTGGCTCCGCACTGAACCACATCCTCTCCATCGATCAATTCTGCATTATGCAGTATGACATCCACGTCATTCTGTTCAAATGCCGCCAGAACCTTCTTCACCTTGTTCGGCTTCCAGATATCATCCTGGTCCGATAAAAATATAATATCACCGCTGCACATACCAATGGCATGCTCAAAATTCTTCACCACGCCCTGGCCCGGTCCGTCCACCAGGCAGATCCTCTCATCTCTTCCGGCCAATGTCTCCAACAAAGTCATAGAGCCATCTGTAGCTCCATCAATGGACAGGATCACCTCATCCTCTTTCCCTAACTGTCTGAGAATCGAAGACAGCTGTTTTTCGATATATTTTCCGCCATTATAATATGCCAATGCTACCGAAACCTTCATATAAGCCTCCTGTTATACCATCTCATCATCACTGCAGACATGCCACAGCAGAAGCTGTAACAAACCTTCATCTCATCATAAAATGATGTCATCCTCTTCCTTCTTCTTCTGTGCAGCGAGTATCCTGTCTCTCTCCTCTTCCGAGAGTGATTCATCCTGTAAGATCTCCTCATAATCTCTGGTACTCTTCGTCAGATTACTCCCCAGAAAGATCTTCGCTACCTGGTCATCTAAGCGACCGATCACAACTCCCATCTCTGTGTCCCCCTGTATCCTGTGATTCAGATATCATGCTATGTCTTTATCCTATCGTTACAATATCTCTTATCATAAGGTATCTCATGCTTTAACGATATCTCTCGCTTTAACGATATCTCATACCATAAGCTATCTCTTACTATAACGATATCTTAGCAAAAAGTGAAGCGATTCACAGTTTTTTCACATTTTCGACAAAGTTCAGTCATATATTTGACTTAAAGTATTAAGTGTTATGAAACAGATAAAGCTGCTTCATAACACAAGATTTTTTTCATATTTTTGAAGCTCATTTTTCACCGAGAAATGAGCTTCCTCCTTTCTCCAATGCCCTGACAGGGCATCTTCTATTCGTATCTGGCGATTCCGGCCATATGATTGATAAACTGCTGAGCAGTTCTGCCGGAGATGCCTCCATGAGATAACTCCCACTTATTGGCTTCTGCACATAATTCCTTCTCCGATAAAGTAATCTCCGGATAACGCTTTGCGAGATTGCATACGATCTCGAAGAACTCCTTCTGGGATGGCTTGGAATAATTGATCGTGATACCGAATCTGGCTACCAGAGACAGCTTCTCCTGCATGGTATCGGAACGATGCAGCTCCTCATCTCTGTCCGCACGATCCGACCAGGTCTCACGGATCAGATGACGGCGGTTGGATGTCGCATAGATCAATACATTATCCGGCTTGGTCTCCATACCACCCTCGATCACTGCCTTGAGAAACTTATATTCTATCTCAAACTCCTCGAAAGACAGATCATCCATATAGATGATGAAGCGATAATTACGATTCTTGACATGGCTGATAATCGTGGACAAGTCCTTAAACTGATGCTTATAGATCTCGATCATACGCAGACCGCGATCATAGTACTGATTAAGAATCGCCTTGATGCTGGTGGACTTACCGGTACCTGCATCACCGAAAAGCAGACAGTTATTGCAGGCTCTGCCCGACACAAAGGCCTCTGTGTTATCGATCAGCTTCTTCTTCTGTATCTCATAGCCTGTCAGGTCATCCAGCACTACCTTATCCAGGTTATTGATCGGAGTGAACTCCAGCTGTCCCTTCTCATTGGTGAAGCGGAATGCCTTATTCAAACCAAACATACCTACGCCGTAATCACGATAGAAGCCCACGACCTCATCAAAAAATGTATCAACATCGGAAGCTGCTGCCAGACGGCGGGACAGATCCCGGACCTTCTCACTGACATTCTTATTATACATGCGCTCCTGTTTACTGATGGACTGATACTGCAGCAGGGTGGAGAAACAGTCGATACCCAGAGCTTCCTCGATCGGTCTGAAATCATAATGGAAGAGCTTCATAAATACCAGAAAATCATTCTTAGCAAAATGATTCACCGTCCCCTCATTCTTACCGACCTTCTCACAGGTAAGGCTGAATGAATTCTCATTGGTGATCAGGACATAGGTCAGATAATTATGCCAGAGATTCTCATCAAATCCATAGGTCGTAGCCAGATCCAGCAAAGCCTTGATCTGACTGTAGATATCTGTCACCAGCTCATCCGGTCTGTAGTGACAGCTGTCAAAACGTTTGAAGATCTCTGACAGCTCCATCAGGATGCTGTCCTGTCCGAGATCACGATATAATATCAACTTAGATACTTCACGAAACATAATACTACCTTCTATCTTAATTTTATACTATCTCATACTGAACATGCTATCTCATACTGAGCATACTATCTCATACTGGTCATGCTATCTCATGCGGCAATGGTCATAAGATACCACGATCTGTCTTCTAATCCTCCTCCGGCTTCGGAGCGAGCATCTCATCGGATACACCCAGTGCTTCCAGCTGTGCGGCGAACTGCTTCTTCATGGCAGCTAATTTATCCTGGGCCTGTTCTCTGGCCTTATCCGCATCCTCGGCATCAAACTCTGTATATCCATCATAAGTGGAGATGGCCGGCTTGTCCGGCTTCGCCAGAGCGTCCTTCTCCGACTGGGAGAATAAGCGAAGTCCCGGGAAGGAATACTTGGGTTTATCCTCATCATGAATATTGCCATTCCGGATATCCTCCAACGTTACCAGGCCCGGAAATGCATACTTAGGCCGGTAATCCGGCATATGGAATACCTCAAAGCAATCCAGGATATTCACATCTGTCATATCATCCGGTATGCCTTCCTTCAGGTACTGCGGAAACTTCTCCTTATAAAACTCATAGATCACCTGTCTTACCTCCGGTCTGGATAACTCCGCCGGCAGTCTCTCATCATTTACAAAGAAATAATAACGATCCACCATCGGAAGAATCCTCTCCTGCGAGGTGATGGATGTGATCTCAGGCACCTTATCATAGGAGACCTCCAGACGTCTGCTGGTAATCTGACCGTCCTTGGTCTCGGTGATACCATCCATCTTATATCGGTCCATCTCGAAAAACAGACTCTTAAATAATGTAAACTCAAACATAATTCTATCTCTCCCCGGCATAGATTACAGAAGGATATGCCACTTTGCTACACATATCTTCTATTATGAAACATTATAATTTATCTCATACAAATCTGCAATCTTATCTTATCTCCTGATATCTCACTTCCCGACATCCGTTTTCTGATATCCGTGATCAGTCATCCTCTGATCCCAGCAGTTCTTCCATCTGATCCAGTAATTCTCCGAACAAATGTAAGGCATCATCCACCGGCTTCCTGGTTGTCATATCCACATCACACAGTCGAAGGAGATCGATCGGATTCATGGAGCTGCCACCCTGAAGGAATCGGAAATAGCCCTCTCTCGCCTCATCTCCGCCGGTGAGGATCCTACGGCTGATGGCGATAGCAGCAGAGTAGCCTGTTGCATATTGGTATACATAAAACGGTGTGTAGAAATGCGGAATCCTGGACCACTCCAGAGCGATCTCTTTATCAATCACGATATCCTCACCGAAATACTGTTCATTTAATTTGTAATAAATCTCATTCAATACATCTGAAGTCAAAGGCTCCTTCCTGGCAGCCATCTCGTGTGTGATCTTCTCAAACTCAGCAAACATAGTCTGTCGGTAGAGTGTGGCACGGAACTGCTCCAGGAAATAGTGAATCAGATAAATCTTCTCCTGCCTATCCTCCGTATGTTCCAGCAGATACTGCATGAGCAGTGCTTCATTACAGGTAGAAGCCACCTCCGCCACAAAAATCCGATAGCCGGCATAGATGTATGGCTGGGCAGAGTCAGAATAATAGGAATGCATAGAGTGTCCCATCTCATGGGCCAGAGTGAATACATGATTCAGTGTATCCTGATAATTCATGAGAACATAAGGATGGGTACCATAGGCTCCCCAGGAATAGGCTCCGCTTCGCTTCCCTTCATTCTCATAAACATCGATCCAGCCGCTATCCATGCCCTCGGCCAATACCTTGCCGTAGGCCTCTCCCAGAGGAGCCAGACCCTTCTTCACGATCTCCTTGGCCTCCTCAAAAGGTATCTTCATGGATATCTGATCCGTCAATGGGGTATAGAGATCATACATATGAAGCTCATCCACTCCCAGGACCTTCTTGCGCAAAGAGACATAGCGATGCATGAGATCCAAGTGATCATGCACACTCTCGATCAGCTCTTCATAGACACTGACCGGAATCTCCCCACCGTCCAGAGCCATCTGCAGATCCGAATCATAGTGACGCACCTTAGCATAAAATGCACTGGCCTTCACATTAGCTGCATAGGTAGCAGCCAGGGTATTCCTGTACTGCTCATACTGGGAATAAAGAGAGTGGAAGGCCTGTTCCCGGACAGACCGATCCTTCGACTCCAGTAATACCATATAGCTGCCATGGGAGACTGTTACATCCTGACCATCCGCATCCTTTATCGCCGGAAAACGGACATCCGCATTATTGAACATGGAGAAGATATTGGCAGGCTCCCCGCTGATCTCCTCCACGTCAGCCAGCAGACTCTCCATCTCCCCGGATAAAACGTGGTCCTGCTGACGAAAAAGCTCGTAAAAATATCTCCGATACAGTTCCATCTCCGGTTTGGTCTCAAACCATCCTTCGATCTCCTCCTGCCCGATCTCCAGAAGCTCCGGTTCTTCATAAACTGTAGCACTGCTGATCATGACAGACAGATTCTGCGCCTTGGCAGACAGACCCTGATACTGGCCGTCTCCCGTATCCTGATGGTACTTCTGATTGGCATAGACATAGACACGCTCAAAGGTCTTCATCAATGCTTCCTTCTTATTCATATATTCCAGAAAGGTATCGGCTCCCTCCTTGAGACGGCCTTTGTAAGATGCCAGAACAGTATTCTCCTCAAGCAGCTTATCATAATCCTGCTGCCATAAATCATCACTCTCATAAAGATCCGTAAGCCTCCACTGATACTTCGGATCCATCTCCGATCTCTTTTTTAACATAATATCTCCCTTGTATCTTATATATCATCAACTGGCGGAGCCATCAGGCACTCCTGGCAGCTCCACATCACATTATATCACCGGAATGCTTTCGATATCATCTGAATTATATCTGTATGGCCGGAACCATATCTCTATCGTCAGAATCATATCTCTATCGTCTGAATCATATCATCTGAAGAAAGCTCAGGATAAGAAAGATCCAGAAGACAATAATACATATGGTGAAGCATCCCGGACCTCCGGTCTTCTTCTGCATCTTCTTATGGTTTGCGGAGGAATCACCGCTTCGGATCACACGCCCGTCAGAGGTATGGGTATGGCTGCCATCCACCTCTTTGTCGCTGCCATGACCCAGGATCCCGCCCCAGGCTGCCGGATTCTTCTTCGTATTCTTCTTACTCCTGCCTGCCTTCCTCAAGGCATCCTTCAGGCTGTCATGGGCATCCTCATCCGACAGCTCTGCATCATGGGTATGTACATCATAGCTGTTATCCTCAAAATTATAATTCTTCTCCCAGCTGTCATCTTCCTGCCAGGAAGTAGCGGGACGATTATAAAAACAACACTTCGGGCAGACTCCCTCTCTCTTATTATAGTCATATACTGCACCACATCTTTTACAAACTGCCATATAGACACTCCCTTCTCGGAAATATGGATTATGCTCACGACACTGACCCATATCTCATGTCATGGATGCATCATACATCCTGATCTGTTCTTACAGCTATATCTGTTGTTGTTATAACACATATTTTTCCAATTATCAAGAACAAATGTTTGTTATAGTAGGATTTCTATATTTCGTATAACTTTCTTCAGAATTTCTTCAGAATTTACCCAGTATTTTTTTAAAAAACAGGGTGTATATTAAACTCATCAAAGCAAGAGACATCAGATACAAACTACTTTGATATAAATCATTTTTCATACTTTTCTCTCTTTTAATAATAAAAACGCCACAGTCATGTGGCGTTTTTATTTATGTCAGGCATATCATATCTTCTACAGCGGCGAAGTCGCATGCTTATTTATCGTGCCATCCGGACAAAGATCCTAGTTCACTTTTTTCAGAGAGGCGGCAGAGACGATCACGTCCTCCTTATTACTCTGATATCTCAGTACCTGAAGCGTCACGGTAATCTCTTTTACATTCTTTCCTATAGTAAAGGAGATCTCTCCGCTGCCGCTGCTGCTGTATTCCTCAGACAGCTTGGTATATTTTCCGTTATAGTCACTGACAGCCATGGTAAGTTCCGCACCGCTGCTTACAAAGTCTGCTCGGAATACGTAGCTGGTCTCCGGCTCTACTGTAAGGGTCTGCTTCACAGTATCTGTGTCAGAACCGGACGCCAGGATAGCCGATCCGTCTTCGATACGGGCTGATCCGCTGAGCTTCCAGCCATCACTGCCTTCCTCGAAAGATGGATTCTGCAATAATTCCACTGCACTATCCTCCTGCGCGGTCTCTCCGGATCCTGTCTCTTCAGAGCCTGCATCGATATCTCCGCTTTCCACATCCTCAGAATCAGAACCACTATCTCCCGATCCGATCTCCTCAGAACCGTCACCCTGCAGCAGAATCAGATTATCCACCTTTACCTGTTCCTTATTCGCCTGATAACGAAGCACCTGGGCATATACCTTGACCGTCTTCACATCGGAGGCCGTGGTAAAGGTAACCTTCGCCTTACCGGAAGTACTCATGGTCACGGACTCGTCCGTATATCTGCCATAGCAGTTCTTTACGCCCACACTGACTTCACTGCCATCGGACCGTACATCTCCATAGAGTGTATAGGTGGTATCCGGCTGGAGTTCCAGAGTCTGCTCGATGGAATCCGTATCTGCGCCGGATGCCAGCCAGGCTGCCCCATCCTCTCCATCGGTAACCTCTGCACTTCCATGAAGCTCCCATGCCAGAGAACCGGCATAGAAATCACCATTTGTAATAAGATTCTTCACGCTGCTTCCTGTATCGCTCTGACCGGATTCTGTATCGCTTCCGGTATCCTGATCTGAATCAATATCCCCGGTATCCTCATCGGTATCCTGATCTGAGTCTGTATCCCCGATATCCTCACCGCTATCCTGATCATCAGGATCCGTCGGATCGATATCCGGATTATCGCTATCTACATCACTATCATCCTGATCGATATCGCCACCCTCTGTATCATCGATGGCGGAAGAGCTGCCGCTTCTCAGACTGGCCGCGGTCACATAGGCATCCGGCTTGGAGGAGGCATAACGCTCTGTCTGCAGGAAGACCTGCATATCTTCACAACCGCTTGTCGTAGTAAATGTTATATCCACTCTGCCGGACTCGGTCACTGTTTTGGATACACATTCCGTACCATTCAGCTTTCTGACACCTACGGTAACCTCCATACCATCTGTCTCTACATCCGCAGAAAATGTATAGGTCATCCTAGGCTTTACCGTTACATTCTGCTTGAGAGTATTCACAGACTTGCTGGCCTTGAGATATCCCTTGCCTCCGGTTACCTGGGCATCCGCCTCACAGGTCCATCCGTAATCATCGATGGCGAAGTCACCATTGACGATATGATCATAGCTCTCGGCAGCGATATCCTCCGGGAAGGAATCATTGGCCCAGCCGGACTTCGGTGCTGTCTCATAATCTGCTGTGTCGCCCTCCTCGCCATAAGGTGTGATTGTCACCGAATCAATCTCAAATACTGTCGTATCAAAGTTCGGTGTACCGGCCCAGCCGACATCATGCTCCTCACTCCATGGGAACCAGATTCCGATCCAGAAACGAGCCGCATCCGTCGGAACATTTTTGGAGCTTCTGGTAATGAAGGTATCATCCACATAAAAATCAACATAAGGATCCGTATCCTCATCACCGGTATGCCAGTCGATCGTATACTTATGCCATTGGCCATCGTTCTGCAGAGTCGGAGTATCCAGGAACTGGGAATTATGCAGACCTTCTGTCACGTAGGTATTAAAACGGGCACACTCGAAGCTTGGCTCATCATGAGTGTCATTGGCCGTCGGCATCTCGATATCAATCTCCGAATTATATTTGATTCCTGTGTCATCCTGATACATAAAGGTCCACATAGCCGAGCAGGCACCCAGCTCCGGAGCCACCTTAGCTACGACCTCATATTTACCGGAAGCATAATAATCACGGGTCGCGATCGCTGCGCCGGCACGGGCACCAAAAGGCAGATCCTTATTACTTCCTGCCACATCACCACTGTAGAGATCCCCGTGCCCTTCCAGCTTCAGACTGCCATCCGACACGGAGACATTCTCCGGGATGACTCCGTTATTCAGACCGCCCCAGGACTTCCAGGCCACCAGCCAGTCCTCACCATTCAGCGAATCTCCGTCAAAATCATCCTGTAACGGTGTCGTGCGAATCTCCGGAATCACCTTCTCCAGGTTCTTGCTGTCATATTCCGGTAAGGACTCCCGACCGGCCTGCGTTCCGGCAGCCTGCGCACTGATTGGACTCAGGATCATGGTAACTGCCATGGTGAATGCCGTCAGCATCGACAAAAAAGCAGATCTTCTCATCATCTTTTCCTCCCTTTATTTTATAAAATCCCATGCAACTTCGTCGCAACACAAAATATGGTTCCATACTTAAGCACTCTCACCATGCGAAAAACACACATGAGCCCTTCGGTCTCTCCGAAGCGCATGAAACAATAGACCTGATTTCATGCCAGGCACCGCATCAGGCTCCGTACCTATGATTTCTATCATAAAGGTATTATTATTTTATCATGGCTTAACCTTACCGTCAAATATTCTTTTGCTTTTTTACATCCTTTTCGTACCTGGCCTGATTTCCCTCGACTCATTCCTCCTGTCTCATATATGGGAGAAACCCGGAGAGTTGCAGCTTGATTTACATTTCACGATTTTTCGTTAAGACAAATCCATATGACATATTTCTCCATATATGATAAAATGATAGCAGCCATTTCCTGTGGAAATGGGCAGTACACCCTTTACACTCGAGGATTGATCCATGAATAAGTTTATCATACGCAGTCTGCTTCTGGCTGTCAGCAGCATCACGATCGGTATCCTGATCGCTGCCTATCTATTTCCCTATGAATTTCACGCAGAATATCTGCCGGACAAAACCGTCTATGAGAATACCCCTGTCAATGCAAGAGAGTTCCATGTATATACGACCTCCCGTCTGGGACGTGTACAGGAAGTGGAGGACTATCGCCTCAGCGCAGATACGGTCGACCAATACGGCCTCATCCAGGTTACATCCGACACACTGGATATGTCCGTCGTCGTCGACCTGCAGGTTGTGAAGATCGCCTCTTCCGATATCTCCTATAATGATGTCTGTTATGAGGATGAAATGGACAGCTATCGCACGGATGTCTCCGAATTTATCATCTATGAGGATGGAAGTATGAAGACAGTGCGGCAGAATCTGCTGAATGTGAATTGCAGGCAGCTGGATAAGGATAGCATGAAGATCGTCGCTGTGGGGACCAGCGGGATCTATGAAAAAGAATTCCCCCTGATCACAGTGGAGTCCATCACGACCAGGGACAAGCTGTCCACCGGCAAGACCCTGACAGCAGATAAACTGGATCTGACCATCCACTATTCTGACGGCAGCATCGCCAGCGCCTCCGATATGACAGATGAGGAGAATACGATTACTTCCGATAAGATTAAAAAGACGAAGGCCGGCACCAATAAGCTGACCTGTTACTATAATAATAAGAAATATGTTGTCAAGGTGAATTGTTATAAGCCTGAGATCAAGGAGAAGAAGCCCAGCGTGACCTTTGACAATTACGGCACCTTCGAGCTGCAGTACAGCAAGGCCTATGATGTGGGAGTCAGCCGCCTGAATGTCAGCGACGGTGTGGAATATTTCAATAATCACCGTGAGACCTTCTACTCACAAAATGTTCTGGCCGGCACAGCCCTCTATATCCCCGGCAGACATGTGGCAGAAGACGGGACCGTGCGGGACCAGGACGGTTATATCTGCCTGGCAGCAGACTTCTCCTTCTGTGAGAAATACAGTGTGGTACTGACGACCCTGGGACCGGGCAAGGTATATGATACCGGCTGCCCTTACGGAACCGTGGACCTCTATGTTACCTGGTGACACAGATTACGGATCGTCATCCGGATTATTCTATGCTGTCGCAGACATTTCTCCCCGGTACAAGAAGGTGCATCGATAATATTTCAAGACAAGGCCTGATCTGCAGCCATATCCGGATCAAGGGAGTTTTTTTGTACACTATTCCGAGTAGACTAAAGGCAGAAGAACAGATATGTGGGAAAACAGAACCTTGGAAGAATGGAGGCAGATACCATGACTACAAAAGAAGCAAGACAGATTGTACGCGATTTTAATGATAATACCAGAAATCCTTCTGACGAAGATTTCTTCCTGTTTTCAGAAGCTATGGACTTTCTGATCACTAAAGAACACCGCCCCAGCGATATGATGTATCTGGGTGGCGTGTATTATGAGATGAAACAATTTGATCTGGCCCTCAAGTATTATGAGATGGCCGCATCTTATGACTATGACGAGGCTTATGAATGTCTGGGATATATCTGGTATTATGGCCGGACCGGCGAGAGGGATTATAAAAAGGCTTTTGAATATTTCTCAAAGATGATGAACAAGGGGAATCTGGTCGCGACCTATAAAGTAGCTGACATGTACAAGAACGGCTACTATGTCGAGAAGGATATGGAGACCTATAAGAAGATCATCGAGGGGCTCTATCCCAAAGTCATGAAGTGCCGGAATGTGTTTGATCCGGTACCAGAGGTCTTCACACGGCTTGCACATATCCGCATGGACGAAGACGACCCGGAAGAAGCTGCCAACCTCTTTCTCGTGGCGAAGAACTGGCTGGCACAGCGGATCCATTACAACGCCTTCTTCGGCAATCTGAACATCATGAAATGGCTGATTGATGACCTGTATGAGATCATCGAGTTTGACGAAGACTATTTTGATTTTTATGATCTGTATTATCTGCTGAAGACACCGCATACTATCACTTTCGAATACGATGGACAGGAGCAGAAGCTTTTCTCGGAACTCGAAGGTGACGAATGCAATGTCTGCTTCAATGGCAAATGGTTCAGGTCACGTGATGATTTCTTCAAGAATGCTGAAATCGCCGACACAAACATCAAGCTGACCGCCGTAGCGGACCAACTGTACGGATTTACACTTATCAATTAAGCAATGCACAAGGGATGGCATCCATCCTCAAAGAGAGGTCAGGTGATCATAAATGAATGAAATGATAAAGATAAAAAACTCTTCTTATGCCCGCTATGAAGAGCTTTTGCTCACCAGGGACAGGCTGCAGAAGGAAGCATTCCAGTATGAACGTGCCTATGTAAGAGAATTCGGAGATATGATCCTGGATATCTTTCGGAAGAAAATAGAATGTATCCGCAAGAAGAAAACCATCGAATACTGTCAGGCAGCCGCCAATCATGGGCGATCCATCGACCAGGAACAGCTTCAGGAATATCTCCGCAAAGAAACGGAAACATTCCGGAAACAGTTGGATGCCATGGTCGACGATGCAGAAAATGCTAAGAAGAGCAAGCTGGTATCCGAAGTTGACCTGCTCATGATCAAACGCATCTACCACAAGCTGGTAAAGCTGATCCATCCGGATATCAACCCCCTCACATATGAACGGCCGGAACTGGCAGAACTCTGGCAGAGAATCCAGATGGCCTATAACTGCAATGACAAAAAAGGCATGCAGGAGCTGGAGCTTCTGACCACGACTGTCCTGGAGCAGCTTGACATCGGTACTCTTGAGATAGAGATCCCGGATATCAAGGAAAAGATAGCTGAGATTGAGAAGGAGATTGTCACAATCCGCGAGACAGATCCATACCAGTATAAATATCTCCTGGAGGATCCGAAGGCGGTCGACGAAAAGAAAGCTGATCTGGCGCAGGAACTGAAATCATACGAAGAGTACTCTGATCAGCTCGATACGATCTTAAAAGAACTTATGAAAGACGGGGTGAGTTTTATATGGCGAATGAATTAAGCACAAAAGAGCAGGCTTTCGTATCCGTCGTCGAAGGACATGAGCTTGGCGATATCATAAAGCCTCTGATCAGGGAGATCCATCTGTTTGACTCCTATATCGCAGGCACCATACATCTGAAGGACAAATCTGTTCTGGATGCAATTCAGGTCGGTAATATGCTGAACCTGCAGCGTGAAAATAATAAGTTTGACTCCAATGCGATTCTGATTCTGTATGAGGATGGCCGGAAACTCGGATATGTCCCGGAGAAGGATAATATCATTTTTGCCCGCCTGATGGATGCCGGCAAACTGCTGAAGGCCAGGATTACCAGGATTGAGCAGAAGGGTTCCTTCAAGCAGATTTCTGTTGGAATCTATCTGGTAGACTTCTAAAGAAGGTCAATAAGCGGCATGTCATGCTGATCAGCATGACATGCCTTCTTTTATCTGAAGCTTGACAGATTGCCTAAGATTCGGATGGGCATTATGGATGCAGGTCATGCCGGTATAATGGATCTCCGGATCAGAAGCCATATGCCGCAATATCTCATAATAATCCGCTGCCGGATTGATCTCACAGCTCTCCTGTGTGACATAGCCGGCGATAGCCAGGGACTGTGACATCTTCTTACAGATATGGATGACCGCCCGGTCCAGATAAGGATCCAGTCTCTGCATCAGGTATAGCTCCGACTTACCAACATATTCTTTATAATACTCTTCCCCCACCATATTCATGGTCCCGACAGGATCCGCCAGGGAGATGACTCCGGCGCCTGCTTCTATGGCAGCCTTGACGTACTCCGCCTGGGCATCTGCAATCTTATACAGGATCTGCAGCAGGAGTTCTCCCTCTTCCATAAAACAGAGAAAGATATCCATGGGATTCATCAGGGCAGATAAGATAGAAAACGGAGCCTCGATCTCCAGGATCAGCGGTCGATCCTGATAATGGGGGATCAGTTCAAGCACCGTCCTGAGCAGGGGATGATCCACCATATCAATCTCCAGCTCCTCCAGATCAGACAGTGTATCGACACAATATTTCCCCGGCAGCCAGAATTCTGTCGCGGCCAGACCGGCATTTCCCTTCTTCCCGGCCTCAATCTCTGATCCGATCACGATGGCCTCCATATTCTGCCACACCGGCAGGATATAGCGGGACGCCCCGACCTTCTCCGTATGGGCATCCATGATCTTCTTCACCTCTTCTGCGTCGCAAAAAGAAGCCACGATCTCCTGATTCAGTTTTTTTATGGTCTTTCTGCTCTCTATCGTCGGACAGTTCCAGTTTGCTTTCTTCAATGTTAATTCTTCCATCGTCTCTCCTCCGAATCAATCTCTCTCTGCACAGGATACCTGCTGATGCCATCCTTGTCACTGGCTTATAATCTATCTGCGGTCAGCCTGTGGATAAATTTTTAACTTCCGTTCATGTCACAGGTTTGATTCCATGTCTTAGATTGAATATATCACATCATAGTCCGCTAAGGCAAAAAAACATATGCCTTGATCCCATCCGGTGGAAAAATTTCCTTGAATTTTTGGAATTTTCAGTATATCTTTTCTGCATTTTCATGTATAATCAAAACTGAGATTTTATGTGCTCTGACGATATGCAAGTGAAAAGAGGATAGAAGCATGAGTAAGAAACAACAGGATTTCCGATTTGGTGAGGTCCATCTTAAGTTTGAGGACCACAGAGACCAATTTAAGCCGGAAGATTATATAAAGAGAAGCTCCTCCGATCGATTCCGGGAGGAGGAGAAGGAAGACACCCTGCCTGCAGCAGAAAGCAGTCCTGTGACAGAGAAGAGTCCGAATTCCAGATCGAAGAAAAGGAAGTCGCAGAAGGAACAGGCAAAGGAGCAGAAGGCTAAGACACAGAAGCAGCAAGCGCAGTCCGGACCAGGCCGACAGCAGACAAGCAAGCGACCGGAGACCCCACAGAAGCAGTCTCCGACTCCCGCTTATAAGCCTGCCGGCACAAGCAGAAGAAGAAGATCCGAGTACAGCTACCTGCCGGAGGAGGATCTTAACGAATATGTAACCAAAGCTCCGGAAGCTGCCCGAAAGGGTGGCATCCCACTGGCAGTCAAGATCATCGCCGGTGTGGCTGCTGTCGCCATCCTGATTGGTGTCGGCGCCTACCTCTACTGGGACCGCAAGCCACCGGAATTAGTGGCCCAGGATCAGAGTATCCAGTATGGCGGTTCTGTTAAGGTATCTGAGCTGGTCACTGCCAGCGATAATCGTTGTAAGGATGTTGCTCTTTCTGTAGACAGTATCACACCGGAGGGTGCAGAGCTATCCCAGGATGGCACTTACATTTCCTTCGAAAATGTCGGAACCTACACCATCACCGTAAAGGGTGTTGACGATTTTAATAATAGTGCAAGCACCAAGACCACGATCAGTGTCATCGATTATGTTGCGCCTTCTTTCGCACAGGATACGGCGGACACCTTTACCGTAGGATACGGTAAGCCGGTCAAGGTTATCAATACCGCTGCCACGGCTGTCAGCACGGAGGATAGCCAGGATACCGAAGAAGCCCAGGCTGTCACTGAAGACGAGAGCACTGTGGACGAGCAGGCATCCGCAGAGGGTGATGCAGCCCTTGAGGAAGGCTCGGAGACTGATGCCGCTGCTCAGGAAGAAGAAGCGGAAGTGAAGGAAGATGGGGAAAATGAGACGGCAGAGGCAGAAGCCACAGAGGCTGCCAGCGATAGCACGGATGCCAGCGAGCTCGACTCCGATTATACCATCCCGGTTATCGCGACCGATGAAGTGTCTCAGAATGTTGCTGTGCTGATCGTATCCCTGGAGCCGAAGGACGGACAGGATAAGGATTCCTTCACTTTTGAGGAGGACACCGTAACCTTCCACGATATTGGCAGATACGAAGCAGTGCTTCAGGCCATGGATGACGATGGCAACACTGCTGTGAAGACAGTGACCATTCAGGTCGTTGATAAGATTGAACCGGAGATCACCAAAACAGAGGATTCCTATACTGTCGCTTACGGTGAGAAGATCCGTGCCGTGCAGGAGAAGAAGGTAGATTCCACCAAGAATACCATCTATGTCACTGCCAAGGATGAGATGTCCGGCGTCAAGCTGAAGATTATTAAAGTTACCCCACAGGGTAAGTTAAAGACGGATTCTTACAAATTAAAAGATGGTCTGGTGAAGTTCTATGAACTGGGCACCTACGAGGTGACGGTTCAGGCCGCAGATGAGGCTAAGAATAAGACGGCTAAGATCGTCACTGTAGAAGCGGTCGATGAGACTGATCCGGAACTGGAAAATGTACCATCCTCCATCAAATTAACGACAGAGGATACGGCATATGACTGGCAGAAGGATGTGAGTGCAACGGATGAGATCGATGGCGACCTGTCTGACTTCATCAAGGTCGATGACTCCGCCGTGGAATTCGGCAAGGAAGGTACTTATAAGATCCGCTACTCCGTAGAGGATAAGGCGGGTAATACCGATACCAAGTCCTGTAAGGTTATCATTAAGAAACCAGCCACCACAAAGGCCAAGGAAGAGACCAAGGCCACCACAGAAGCCAAAAAGAAGAAAAACTAAACATAGCATTCCACACAACAATGGCCCCGTATCTCCTCCGAGATACGAGGCCATATTTGTCTGCTTCTATACAGATTTTATCTATACTTTGGATGAAATACCAGCTTGCAGATGGGATTGCCCTTCGCCACGAACTTCTCCTCGTACTCTGTCATTACATTTCCTTCCAGATATTCACTGTGGTGGAGATCATAGGTGCACAGGTCTGTCACCCAGCCGGCCTCCTGAACCGACTCCACGGAGAAGTCAAAGAGAGGACGATTATCTGTCTTGAACTCGATGATGCCTCCTTCCTTGAGGATCTGAGCATAGCGGGCCAGAAACTGTGAAGAGGTCAGACGACGCTTGGCATGGCGTTCCTTAGGCCATGGATCGGAGAAATTCAGATAGATCTTATCCACCTCACCCTTCTCGAAGACATCCACGATATTCTCCGCATCCATGCGGATAAAATGGATATTGGGCAGAGGATCCTGCTCCATCTTCTCCACCGCCCGGACCAGTACGGAGGAATACTTCTCGATACCGATATAATGAATCTCCGGATGAAGTCTGGCCAGTTCCATAAGGAACTTACCCTTACCCATACCTATCTCGATCTGGATCGGCTTGCCGTCATCGAACAGCTCCGCCCAGTGTCCCTTATACTGATTCACGTCCTTCAGGCTATATTCATTGGCTGCGATCTTCTCGCGGGAACCCTTTACATTTTTTAATCTCATACATCTACTCCTTCGCACATATTAAGATACAATGTAAATAATATATCGCCTTTAGGACGGAATTTCAATTTGAAATTATAAGGATTTCCTCAGGAATTCTTCTCAACTCTTCCACTGACTCTCCCGCATAGTCCGCTTTTGCCTTTTCATCCTTTAATCTGTGCGTAGATTCCCTTTCCGTCCAGCTGAAATGCTTCGAGCAGCTTCACTGCCGGACCGGAATATCCAAAGGTATCCTTCACACCCAGACGGATGACCGGTACCGGACATTTTTCTGACAGACATTCTGCTACCGCGCCGCCGAGACCACCGATCACGGAATGCTCTTCCACGGTATATACCTTACCGGTCTCCCTGGCTGCGGCCACGATCAGTTCCTCATCCAGAGGCTTGATGGTGTGGATATTGATCACCTTGGCCTCGATACCATCCGCCGCAAGCATATCTGCAGCTTCCAGCGCTGCGGCTACCGTAACACCCGTAGCTACGATGGTAAGATCCTTTCCTTCTCTTAAGACAATTCCCTTTCCGATCTCAAAGTGATAATCTTCATTTTCATTGATCACAGGAACAGCCAGACGTCCGAAGCGCAGATATACCGGGCCTTCCATCTCATAGGCTGCTTTCACGGCAGCTCTGGCCTCGATATCATCGGAAGGAACGATGACGGTCATACCAGGGATGGTTCTCATGAGGGCGATATCCTCATTACACTGATGGCTTGCGCCATCCTCACCGACAGTGATGCCGGCATGAGTTGCGCCGATCTTCACATTCAGATGAGGATATCCGATGGAGTTACGAACCTGCTCATAGGCACGTCCTGCCGCAAACATGGCAAATGTACTGGCAAATGGAACATAGCCTACTGTACTTAAACCGGCTGCGATGGTCATCATATTAGCCTCTGCGATACCACAGTCGATATGTCTGTCAGGAAATGCCTTCTTAAATATTCCTGTCTTGGTGGCACCGGCCAGATCCGCATCCAGTACCAGCAGATCCTCATGTTCTCTTCCAAGCTCTTCCAGTGCCTTACCATAGCTTTCTCTCGTTGCAATCTTCTTCACTTCTGTCATCCTGCTCACCTCCGTATCCTACTGATTCTTCTCTGCCTGATTCTCAAGCGCATCCGCATTCCTATTCAACTTCTCTGCGATGGCATCCAGATCTGCCATAGCGATGGCATACTGCTCATCATTTGGAGCTGATCCATGCCAGGAAGCCTGATTTTCCATGAAAGAAACGCCCTTGCCCTTGATCGTCTTCATCACGATAGCGCTAGGCATGCCCTTGGTTGCACGCGCTTCCTTAAAAGCAGCATCCAGCTGGGCCATATCATTGCCATCTGCCACATTGATTACGTGGAAACCGAAGGCTGCGAATTTCTCGTCGATCGGATATGGAGAGCAGACATCTGCGATATTTCCATCAATCTGAAGACCGTTATTGTCTACGATCACCAGCAGATTATCAAGCTTTCTGTGTCCGGCAAACATAGCTGCCTCCCATACCTGGCCCTCCTGGATCTCACCATCTCCCAGGAGAGTATAGACACGGAAGTCCTTCTTCTGAAGCTTGGCACCCAGTGCCATACCTACTGCAGCAGAGATTCCCTGTCCCAGGGAACCACTGGACATATCGATACCAGGGGTATGGGCGATACATGGGTGTCCCTGCAGATGGGAACCGATCTTTCTTAAGGTCTTAAGATCTTCCACCGGGAAATATCCTCTCTGTGCCAGAGTAGCATAGAGGCCCGGAGCCGTATGTCCCTTGGATAAGACAAAGCGATCACGATCTACCTTCTTCTCCTCTGCAGGATCGATATTCATCTCCTCAAAATATAAATAAGTAAATGCATCCGCTGCGGATAAGGAACCACCCGGATGACCGGACTTGGCTGCATGGGTAGCAGTGATAATTCCTTTTCTGACTTCATTTGCTGTTTTCTCAAGCTCTAAAATCGTCATTTTTTCACCAATTAATCCTTTCATTTTTTCTATTGGGATCCTTGCGCATCCTCGTCAGATCTATGATTCTTCCATGATATCATATAATTTCTCCTTGCGGAAGAACAGTTCGTCTTTTTTCACAAGAAAACGGAAAAATTATATGAATAAGGTTGATAGCTTACTATATCCCGGACAAGAAAAAAGATGAAATCTTTGCCAAAAAATATACCAAAGATTTCACCTTATATAGATTGTGCTGCCAGTAGATTGTACCGCTGTTCAATTTTCAAGACCTGTCTGCTTCCATCGTGGGGAGGCGGTCATGGTCAATTAAATGATAAGCAGACTTCTCTTTGTCGGTCTGCCCTATAATAATCTCCCTGAAAGACCCCAAGATTCTCCAGGGTTACATCAATCCCATACTCTTTAAACACATCGACCATCCTTCGGACCAGGCTGTCACTTTTAAAGGACTGGGAGCAAAAAAGACTGAAGGTATCTTCATAAGTACTCATAGAGATACCAAAAGGAAAGTCCTGCGGAACCGTGGTAAAATAAATATCTTTGATCAGATCCTGCATCTGTAGCGGCAAGTGAATCGCAGCCACATAGGTATAAAAATAGGTAAATGTGTCAGATGTAGATTTCTCAATGCCCTGATTACAATATGCCATCTTATCGGATACTGATATGTTCTTATCCGATAAAAAGCCAAAATGTTCAGATACCTGACTGATATAAAAGTCAAAATTCTCTTTCTGCATCTGCAGGTCCATGATTCCCCGGGCTATGGTAACCTGAATGTCGATCGGCATATCCATACATCTTCTTTCATATGGTACATAAACAGTAGATATAAAGTTATTCCGGGAATTTATCTGATACATTTTGCGCATGTCCACCGGTACATGTACAACCACCTGCTCCTCTTTCGCTACATCATAGCAACGATAGATGGCTTGAGAGATCAAACTCGAAACCAAGGGAACCGGAGAAGCCTGCACTCGTTTTACAATGTCCATAAGTTCGGGCAGGGATCCTGAGATCCTATAGGTAGAATACATAAATTCATCCTTCGACCAGACTTCTTCTCTGATATTAAAAACAGGGCGGGGTTTGCAGGTCCAGAAAGGGGTTGCCTTAGGATCTCTGTATCTCTCAAAGTCATGCTGCGGCGTCCAGTTCATCGAATCGGCCGGATCAATACGAATCATGCCCTCTGTATCAATACTGTGCCCCTTCTCTGTAAGATAATAATACAGGAGCGTCTTAGCGAAATCAAAACTGACCTGTCCGTCTCCTATCCCATGTGATAAAGTAACCATAATGGTATCTTCCGCATATCGTACACAGAAAAGATAATGATTGGTCTCAGCAGTACCAAGCTCGCAGGATGTGCCTGTATAGAGATACACCTCTACTTTTTCTTCATTTTTTACAAGATACAAATCATTATCATAAATAACTGTCGTGTAATAATACTGAGGGTAAACACGTAAGGTATCAAGCAATGCCCTGTTCAGAATCGATTTATCGACATTTTCCTTCAAAACAATTGCAAAGGTACAGATTGGTGTTCTTTTCCTATTGCCGATAAAGAACATCATCTTATCCTCAACCGGAATCTCCTTCAAGTCATCCAGGGCTATACTCATAGCCTCATTTTCCATGATCCTCATCTTCTTTTCCTTTCCCGGTACAGCACCGACCGAAGTGGAACCTCCAGATAGAAATCCCCGGGCCACTGCTCAAGGAATCTTTTTTATCTATGCGGACAACAGGGTGCGGTCGTCCTGCGGACGACTCTCGAGTTGCCAAACTCGAGAAGCACCGACCGAAGTGGAACCTAGATTGAACCCACTGCTTCACGCCAGATTCTCTTCGTAGATAGAAATCCCCGAACAACTCCTCAAGGATCTTTTTTATCTATGCGGACAACAGGGTGCGGTCGTCCTGCGGACGACTCTCGAGTTGCCAAACTCGAGAAGCACCGACCGAAGTGAAACGTAGATTGAACCGGCAGGTTCAAGCGAGGTCCACTTCGTAGATAAAAAAAATCCCTGAGCCACTGCTCAGGGATCTTTTTTATCTATGCGGACAACAGGACTTGAACCTGCACCGAGTATAACCCCGACTAGGACCTGAACCTAGCGCGTCTGCCAATTCCGCCATGTCCGCTTACAAGAAAGAATATTACCATATCTTTTTTCAAAATGCAAGTACTTTTTTAAATTTTTTTTAATCCAGCTTTTTCTTGCGTAGCTTTATAATATGGTATAAAATATTACATTGACAATCATTCTGTCATATATATTAACTGGCAAAAGACATAGATAGAAAGACAAAGGAGTACCCCATGAAAAAAATATCTACCATCTTACTGGCCCTCTCCCTTGCAGTGGCCATGGGACTATCCTCTTTCACCTCCTCAGCCTACGCGGCCGGCACTTCCGACAGTGCCAACCAGTTAGCAACTGCTGAGGAAGAAAAAGATACAAAACAGGATGAAGATACAAGCGATACGGAAGAATCCGACAGCTCCTCCAACCTGCCGGACACCGGTGCAGCCTATGATCTGACCGGTATGAGCGGCAGTCCGGATGTCACCGCAGAGTCTGCCATCGTCATGGATGCCAGAAGCGGAGAGATCATCTATTCCAAGCAGGCAGACGCTCAGCGTTATCCGGCCAGCATCACCAAGGTCATGACCGCACTTCTGGCCATCGAGAATTGTAATATGGATGATATCGTCACATTTTCCGATCAGGCGGTAAATGGTATCGAGGCCGGCAGCAGCTCTGCCGGTATCAATGTCGGCGCAGAGCTCACGGTAGAAGATACCTTATATGCGCTCATGCTGGTATCTGCCAATGAAGCTGGAGCTGCTCTGGCTGAACATATCTCCGGTTCCGATAAGGATTTCGGTAAATTGATGACCAAGCGTGCCAAGGAGCTGGGATGTAAAGGAACACATTTTACCAATCCCCACGGTCTGCCGGATGAGGATCATTATACGACAGCCTACGATATGGGATTGATTCTCAAGGAAGCGATCAAGCATGAGGAGTTCCGTAAGATTTCAAGTACCATCACCTATACCCTGGAGTCTGATACCCTGACACAGTCCATCGAGCTGTGGAATCATGCTAAGATTCTTCGTGAGAACAGTGAATATTATTACAAATATGCCGTCGGAGCCAAGACCGGCTTCACACAGGCCGCACTAAACACTCTGGTTACTTATGCGGAGAAGGATGGCGTTCAGCTACTCTGTGTAATCCTTAAGGATTACGGAGCAGATCAGAGCTATTATGATACGACCCACCTGTACAAATGGGCCTTCGATCAGGTGAAATCCATCAAGCCTCTGAAGGATTATGATGTCAGCCTGGCGATCTCTGAGTTGACAGATCTCAGTGACAAGGAGATCGAGAGCTATCAGTCCCTGGAGCCGACCTGTGATACTTCCTATCCGATTCTGGTAAAGAGTGATTTTGACACTTCCTCTCTCAGCAAAGAGCTGCGCATCGATGAGGATACGGAGACGGGGCGTCTCGGATATATTGATATCAAGGACGGGGACACTCTGGTTTATTCTGCAGAGGTTACCTATGATACAACAAGTGATGCGGCGCAGACTTATCTGAAGGATAAGGATGACAGCGATAAGAAGGATGCCGGGGATACAGACAGTGACAACTCGGAGGAGGATGATCTGAAGACGGCAACGACCGTAACAAAGGCCTCTCTTTTACGCAGTGTCTTCTTCTTCCTGCTCCGACTGGTCATCGCCTGTCTGCTGATCTTCCTAATCATGCAGATGATCTACCGCTGGCAGCTGGCACAGCAGCGCAAGAAGAGGATACAGAATATCACGAAAAAGGCTTCCGGTAAGAAGAAGCAGGCAAGTGCAGGCAGCTCCACGAAGAAGACTGTCCGAAAGGCTCCTGCTCCAAAGTCCGCCACTCGTTCTTCATCCGCCGCTTCTAAATCAGCGAATTCCAATTCGCGTCCGGCCCAGCGTTCCGGTAAGGTGGACTCCAACGGCATCCGCCGGAATCGCAGACATAAATAACCGACAATATCTTAAGTCAAAATAAAACAGACTGTCATCTGATATGACAGTCTGTTTTATTATCTTATATGAGCTCTGATCTATATCTATACGATTTATTTTACCGGGATGAGAATCTCCTTACCACCCATATATGGACGGAGTACTTCCGGAATATTTACGGAACCATCCGCATTTAAGTTATTCTCCAGGAATGCGATCAGCATACGTGGTGGAGCAACAACCGTATTATTCAGAGTATGAGCGAAGTATTTGCCCTTGTCACCAACAACACGGATCTTTAATCTTCTGGCCTGAGCATCTCCTAAGTTGGAACAGCTGCCTACCTCGAAGTACTTCTGCTGACGTGGAGACCATGCTTCTACGTCGATAGATTTTACCTTCAGATCTGCCAGGTCACCGGAGCAGCACTCCAGAGTACGTACAGGGATATCCATGGAACGGAAGAGATCTACGGTATTCTGCCATAATTTATCAAACCACATCGGGCTTTCTTCCGGTTCACAAACAACGATCATCTCCTGCTTCTCGAACTGATGGATACGATATACACCACGCTCTTCGATACCATGCGCACCCTTCTCCTTACGGAAGCATGGGCTGTAGGATGTTAAGGTATATGGAAGATCCTCAGACTTATTAATGGTATCGATGAATTTACCGATCATGGAATGCTCACTGGTTCCGATCAGATAGAGATCCTCTCCCTCGATCTTATACATCATAGCATCCATCTCAGCGAAGCTCATAACGCCTGTAACTACATTACTTCTGATCATGAATGGAGGGATACAGTAAGTGAAACCACGGTCGATCATGAAGTCTCTCGCATAAGCGATGACTGCAGAGTGTAATCTGGCGATATCGCCCATAAGATAATAGAATCCGTTACCGGCTACCTTACCGGCTGCTTCCAGATCGATACCATTGAATCTCTCCATGATTGCTGTATGATATGGTACTTCAAAGTCCGGAACAAGCGGCTCACCATAGCGCTGAACTTCTACATTCTCGGAATCATCCTTACCGATTGGTACACTAGGATCAATGATATTCGGAATCGTCATCATGATCTTAGTACATTTCTCTTCTAATTCGGACTGCAGCTTAGACAACTCCTCCAGTCTCTCTGCATCCTTCGTTACCTGAGCCTTTACAGCCTCTGCTTCTTCCTTCTTACCCTGCTTCATGAGCATACCGATCTGCTTGGAGATGGTCTTGCGGTTGGCTCTGAGATCATCTGCTTCCTGCTGAGCAGATCTTCTCTGAGCATCTAAGGCGATAACCTCATCTACGAGAGGAAGCTTCTCATCCTGGAACTTATTCCGGATATTCTGCTTTACGATCTCAGGATTCTCTCTGACGAATTTCATATCTAACATACTTTTTCCTCCTATGTCATATCTCAGACTCTGCAGCAGTTTCTTCTGCATCTATCACGTTCCTGCGTGATATAAGGCTTCCATGTCTTATCAGGCTGAGATTCTATTCTGATATCTCTTTCTCTGTCGGCCTGATGCCTTTTAGAATTTCTTTTCTATTATATAGAAATAATGCAGATTATTCAATAGATTTTTTTGAACAGGTCGATACTACTTTTGTCTGATCTTCTCTTTCCATGGACCAAAAGTAAGCTGTCATAAATGAAAAGGCAGGAGAGAACTATTCTGTCATCAGTTTTCATTGCGATTCTCGTCATATTTTCTTATAATGAAAATATAATAAGATTTTTCTTTTCCTGCAGGCTCAGCAGTCTATGCTTCGCTCTGTAGGGAATCGTCACTGGCATTATTATTTTTTCTCAGGATAAGGAGTATCTCATGATTGATAATACATATGATCTAAGATGGGCTCTCTCCTTGCTTAAGGGCATGGAGGGACAATTGATGGAAACAGATATCGAGGTGGATCCGGAAGCGGAGCTGTCCGGAGTCTACCGCCATGTGGGAGCCGGAGGCACAGTCATGCGTCCGACCAAAGAAGGACCTGCCATGATATTTAATCACATCAAGGGACATCCTCAGGCTCGCGTAGCCATCGGTCTGCTGGCCAGCCGTAAACGTGTGGCTGCTCTGCTGGAGACAGAGCCTGACTATGTTGGTAAGAAATTATATTACAGTGTGGCAAACCCGATTCCTCCGGTGATCAGTGAGAAGCCGGCTCCCTGCCAGGAGATGGTCTACCGGGCCACGGATCCGGACTTTGATCTCTACCGATTACTGCCGGCACCAACGAACACACCGGATGATGCCGGTCCTTATATCACACTGGGTATGTGCTATGCTACCCATCCGGATACCGGCGTAAATGATGTCACCATACATCGACTCTGCATCCAGGGTAAGGATGAATTATCCATCTTCTTCACCCCGGGAGCCAGACATATCGGAGCCATGGCAGAGCGGGCAGAAGAGCTGGGACAGACTCTGCCGATCTCTGTCAGCATCGGTGTGGATCCTGCCATCGAGATCGGATCCTGTTTTGAACCACCGACGACTCCTCTGGGCTATGATGAGCTCTCCGTGGCCGGTGCTCTGCGTCAGAAGCCCGTAGAACTGGTTCGATGTCTCACGGTGGATCAATGTGCCATCGCCCATGCCGAGTACGTGATTGAGGGCGAGGTGATCCCTGGTGTCCGTGTCCGTGAGGATCAGAACCGCCATACCGGCTATGCCATGCCGGAATTCCCGGGCTATACCGGTCCGGCCAGTGATCAGTGCTGGATGATCAAGGTAAAGGCTGTCACGACCCGTCGTCATCCGATCATGCAGACCTGTATCGGTCCCAGCGAGGAGCATGTATCCATGGCAGGTATCCCGACAGAGGCCAGCATCTTTGGTATGATCGAGAAGGCCATGCCGGGCAGACTGCAGAATGTCTACTGTGCCTCTCCGGGCGGTGGAAAATTTATGGCTGTATTACAGTTTAAGAAGAGTGTCCCCAGCGATGAAGGCCGACAGAGACAGGCCGCCCTGCTGGCATTCTCCGCTTTCAGCGAGCTGAAGCACATTTTCCTGGTAGATGAGGATGTCGATCCATTTGATATGAATGATGTCATCTGGGCCATGAATACCCGCTTCCAGGGAGATGCTGACATCATTACCATCCCCGGTGTCCGCACTCACCCTCTGGATCCATCCAATGATCCGACATGCTCTAAGAGTATCCGGGATCATGGCATCGCCTGCAAGACCATCTATGACTGCACGGTTCCTTATGATCAGAAGCATCGATTTGTGCGGGCTCGCTTCATGGACATTGATAAAGACAAATGGTCTGAGGTATTAAAATGAGAGAAATCATCGTCGGGGCTTCCGGTGCCAGCGGTATGCCCCTTCTAATCAAATGTCTGCAGCTGATTCAGCAGGCAGAGGGCTACCAGTCCGGTCTGATCATGACAGACAGTGCGAAGATCACCTATACACAGGAAATGTCCACAGGCAATACAGCTTCTGCACCGGTTCAGAATACATTTGCTTCCATTCATCCGACAGATGCTCTGACAGATGGTCCTTGTCCGGCAGAGCTCCTGGCAGACCATGTCTACCCTGCCGATGCCATCTGGGAGAAGCCGGCCAGTGGTTCCTACCGGACCGCAGGTATGCTGATCGTTCCATGCAGTATGAAGACCATCGCCGGTATATGCAGTGGTTACACAGATAATCTGCTGCTGCGTGCTGCAGATGTCACGCTGAAGGAGCAGAGGCCTCTGGTTCTGGCTGCCAGAGAGACGCCTCTCAACCAGATTCATCTTCGTAATCTCTATGAACTATCTAAGATGCAGGGAGTTCATATCATCCCACCCATGATGACCTTCTACAACCGGCCGGATACGATCGATGATATGATCTATCATCTTGCTGCCAAGCTTGTGGAGCCCTTTGGCATAGAGGCACCGGCCTATCGTCGTTGGGATGGAACACTCCGGGATGCAGCAGAATAAGCTGACTGAGTCCCTGCCTGCACATGAATCCTGAGCAGATCAGGGTTTTCTCTATACAGGAGCTTCTATGGAATATACGATTGAAGAAAAATTAAGCTTTGCCACTTTATATATACGCATCCTTCCCATCGGAGAGGATTATCAGATACTGGCATACGGAGGAGATAAGCCTCACATCGGCTGTACCGTGCTGGCAGTTCCCAGACCTTCCCTCTCCGGTGATGGTTCGGTCAGTGTCACCAGCTCTGTTCTGAATCTGGTCTCCCATAAGGATGAAGCCATCTGCCGCTATCTGGCTGAGACTTATGCACAGAAAAAAAACGCCACTGTGGTGTGCAGTGGCGGCTTCCATGTGGATCATATCACGCAGGAGAATCTCTCCGAGCTGATGGATGTATTACATCATATCTGTCTGTAAACTTGCTTGTCCCCGGGCATACATCTCCGGGGACAGGCTTTCTTTTCATTTATGAATTATCATCTGACTTCTCAGTCATGATATGGTACATTTTGCTGTGTCATGAATGCATTTCTGTGGATTCATCTGAGTCATCCAGGTATTTACGGATGGACTCGATATATTTCTCTCCCATCTGACTTAAGACCGTATTCTTGCGGACGAGATAACCGATCTCCATGACATTTACATTCTCCTTATCATGAAATGGTACGGCAATATAATCGTCACCGTTTAATTCCTCACATATGATACCGGAGCAGAGGGTATAGCCATTCAAGCCCACCATAAGGTTAAGCATGGTCGCGCGATCATTTGCCTTGATGAGCTGATCATAGTCATTGGTCGAGAGAATCTCTTCCGCCAGATAAAATGCACTGTCATCTCCCTGTTCGAAGGAGAGACAGGGATAAGGCTTAAGATCCTCGAAGCATATGCTCTCACGATCAGCCAGGGGATGTCCCTTCCACAGGTAGACATAGGCATTACAATCGATCAGATGATGAAAGACCAGATTCGCAGAATGGATAAATTTCTCCATGGACTTGCGATTAAAGTCATCCAGGTAGATCACACCGATCTCGCTCTTCATGGTACTGACATCACGTACTACCTCAGCCGTCCTGCTCTCCCGGATGGCAAATTCATACTGGGACATATCAAATTCCTTGGCCATATCCACAAAGGCTTTTACTGCGAAGCTGTAATGCTGAGTTGAGACACCAAACTTCTTCTTATAATTGCCTCCCTTGCCATACTTCTCGATCACCTCTTCATATTTACGGTAAATCTCCCTGGCATGCAGGAGGAACTCCGTTCCGTCATTGGTCAGAGTGACGCCGCGACCACTTCGATAGAATAAGATAATCCCCAGCTCCTTCTCCAGCTCCTTCACAGAATTCGTGAGAGAGGGCTGCGAGACAAAAAGCTTCTCCGCCGCCTTGTTCATGGAACAGGTCTCTGCTATGGTTATAATATAGTTCAATTGCGTGAGTGTCATACTGCCTCCCTGCTATCTCCTACCTCTGTTACATATGATAGGTGCATCGGAATTATTATTCGGTAAAGAGTGGTGTGGAATAATAACGATCTCCGGAGTCCGGTAAGAGTGCCACGATAACCTTACCCTTATTCTCCGGGCGTCTTGCCAGATCGATGGCTCCGTGAAGTGCTGCACCTGCAGATATACCAACCAGGATTCCTTCCTTATGAGCCAGAAGCTTAGCTGCTGCATAAGCATCCTCATGATCTGCTTCGTAGATCTCATCATAGATCTCTGTATTTAATACTTCCGGAACAAAATTCGCCCCGATACCCTGTATCATATGGGGACCGGATACACCCTTTAAGAGAACAGGAGAGCTCTCAGGCTCCAGTGCTACGACCCGGATATCCGGATTCTGAGCTTTCAGATATTCCCCGACACCTGTCAGTGTTCCACCGGTACCCACTCCTGCGATAAAGATATCCACATCTCCCTCGGTATCTTCCCAGATCTCAGGGCCTGTCGTCGCCTTATGTGCTGCCGGATTGGCAGGATTCACGAACTGTCCCGCTATGATGGATCCTGGATTCTCCCGGGCCAGCTCCTCCGCCTTCTCTATGGCTCCGGCCATACCCTTAGCACCATCTGTCAATACAATCTGTGCGCCGTAGGCCTTGAGGATATTGCGTCGCTCTGCGCTCATGGTATCCGGCATGGTGAGGATCAGCTGATAGCCCTTAGCAGCTGCCAGAGAAGCTAAGCCGATTCCTGTATTACCGGAGGTCGGCTCTATGATGATGGATCCCGGCTTAAGTAAGCCTTTCTCTTCCGCATCCTCGATCATGGCCTTAGCCACACGATCCTTGGCACTGCCGGCCGGATTGAGATACTCCAGCTTAACCAGAATCCTGGCCTCCAGGCCCAGTTCCTTCTCTATATTTGTCACCTCCATAAGAGGGGTTCTGCCGATGATTTCTGATACATTCTTATATATATGTGCCATGATTCGCGTCCTTTCTTCTCTTATCCTCTGTATATTCTCTTCCTTCTTTACATTTACATGTCTTCTGCAGATTCTCTTCCTTCTTTTCATTTACATGTCTTCTGCAGATTCTCTTCCTTCTTTGAACTTACTTATCTCCGGCTCCCTTTACGATAAAATCGACAGGACTCTATATCATCATATAGACAGCCTGTCGATACATCATCCGATAACCCGGATACCCTTTATTTCTCTTCTGCTTTCTCCTTCGCTGCGTCTTCTTCGGTCTGGGCTGCACCGCCGCCTTTTAACTGCTTGGAAAGAGCATCCAGATAATCCTCCATCATCTGAAAATCATCCAGAAACTGCTTCTGATCCAGCTCCCACTGTTTATATTCGCGAATGGTCTTCTCCATCTCTTTTTTCTTCTTCTTATCTTCCTTAGATGACATATTCATATCCTTCCTGTAATATTCATAAATCTATTGCTGCCATATGATCCGTCCCGGACTCCGGCTGTAAAGCCAACCCTAACATCCGACACGTCTTTCATTATAGCATAGATTAGTGATAGAAAAAAAGAGTAAATCACGATTTATTCAGGTCCATGCTATATTCCTTCTCCACAAAGTCCATAAATAATTCTACCGCATGGGTCTGGAACTTATTTTTATTATAAATCATATATACCTTGCGGAAATCCTCCGGTACATCCTCGATTGGAATAATCTTAAGATTTTTAAAATTCTCCAGATATGGGACATTGGCAATCAGGCCAATCGTCTCCAGCTGTTTATTAGCATAAGATACATCCTGTGATAATAAGCCGGCGATCAAGAGCTCATTAGGGTAATCAAAATAGATATTCTTCCAGTTGATATCCTTCTTCTTGCTTGCCAGAAGCTCCCGGAATTGATTGCCGATCAATTGGGACAGAGAGTAGGTATATATCCTGTATTGAAGGATATCGTCAAAGGTCAGGCTCTCTCTGTCTGCCAGGGGATGATCACTATTCATGATCGCAACCACCTTCTGGCTGAGTACAGGAACTGCACCCAGATCAGAATGATTCACATCATAGGAACAGAAGCCTACATCATAGAGAGAATCCTCCAGATTATCTATGATCTGCTTGGTGTGTCCCTCATAAACCTTAATGTCAATATTTTCACAACGATTACGGAACTTACCGATTAATTCAGGCAGAAAAGAGGTCTGTATGGTAGGAATCGCTCCGATCTCAATCTTGCCGGAGAGATTACCGGAGTATTCATGCATTACCGAAACTCCCTTATCCAGGACACGCAAGGCTTCATTGATATACTTGTAGAATTCCTTTCCGTATTTGGTCAGCTTGATATTTCGCCCGCTTTTTTCAAAAAGCTTAAGACCAAGCTCCTTCTCAAGAGATATAATCGCTCCACTCAATCCTGGTTGGGAGATGTATAATTCTGCTGCCGCCACAGTATAATTCTCTATCTCGGCCAGCTTACAGAAATACCTCAGATGCATTAGATTCATTTTGATTCCCCCTATATGTATAAATAAAATTTAAATTCTCTCATTTTTTTGAATATAATTCACATAGTTTTCTTGAAAAGAATTTGCTATAATAGGCATAGTGATTGTTAATAAAATATCATGTTCTTAAATCTGTACAATCGATTCATCGATATTTAGAAAGTGATTGTTATAGATTTCGTTACTATATTACTTGGGACAGCTTAATTGATGCTCTTACTCATGAAAATATCGAGGTAATAGCTATGAACTTATCACAATTATATTATTTTCAGAAATTAGCGCAGATCCAGCATTACTCGACTGCTGCAAAGCAATTATCGATCTCACAGCCCGCCTTATCCAGTTCGATCTCCTCTCTGGAGTCAGAGCTTCATGTAGCTCTCTTTCAGAAATGCGGACGGAATGTCCGTCTGACAGACTATGGCAAGGAATTCTATGGTTATGTATCAAGATGTTTAAAATATATCGAACAGGGATCCGCTGTCATGAAAGAATATTCCAATCAGATCAGCGGCTCGATCAGCATCGGCTGTATCCCGACTCTCTTAGATGATTTTCTTCCGAATATTATACATAACTATCAGTCCCGTTTTGAGAAGGCCTCCTTCGAGGTATATCACGATATGTCCAATGCTGTGATCGATGGTATTCTTTCTCGGAAATATGATATCGGATTCTGTAGTAAGGTTGAAAATATTCCGGAGCTTGTTTTTGTTCCGGTAAATTATCAGGAGATCATCGTGATATGTAATAAGGTGGATAGCATGTATCCGGGTGACTCCATCCCATTGGCCTATCTGAAAAATCAGGATAATATTATCACCTATCGTGACTCTATACCGATTGGTAAGACAGTAAAATCTATCCTGACAAAAAATAATATCCATGCGGATTATCATTATGATGATGAGCTCAGTATCGGTGGCATAGTGACCAAGTTCAACTATATCGGAGTCTGTGCAGATACAGGATTCCTCAGTCAGTTCGATAACATTCGTAAGATCCATATCGTAGATCTTCCTCTCGATACCCGTATCATCTATATGTGTTATCGTAAAGATACCATGTATCCGGCCATCGTGGAGTCATTTATGAATCATGTTATAACCCACGAGTCAAATCTTCCTGAATAGAAAATATTCTCATTTATTATTTTTACTTATATTTTCTTCTATAATAATAAACTAAATCTGATAATTTTACAAGGATTTTTATATTTTTGAATCTCTTTTGATATAAATACAGCAAAAAACCCCACCGGATAACCGGTGGGGTTTTATCATTCTAATGATTATATATCATCCTGTAATTAGATGATGATACCCATTGTAGCCATCAATGTGATTACAAAACCAGCGATTAAGCAAGGGATTGTAGAACCAAATACGATGTGCATGTAGGATTCAGCGATTGTACATTCACAAACTGTTGTCTCCATAACGACTGGTGAAGCGTTAGGTAACTTGTTAAGTGTGATACCAGCCTCAGCACAGATACGGTGAAGAGCTGCAGCAGAAGCTCCCTGCTGGATGAATGCCTGACCGAAGGAATCCAGGAATAATGTTTCAGCTGTGATAGCGGAACCTGTAAGAGCACCACAGATAAGAGTACCGATCCAAGTCTTGAAGTATACAGGAAGGCTAAGACCAAGAACTGCCTGCTGTACAGCTGCGAATGCTGGAGATGCAGCAAGAACTTTGGAAAGACCTACTACAGCAGCTACTGTAAGCATGGTGCTAAGACCGGAGTTACCACCCTTCTTAAGGAGACCCTTAAGATCTTTGGAGATACGGCCAAACATAGTGATGATGATACAAGCAACACCTACGAAGAGGGAAGCTGCAAGGATAACTGTGGAGCTGAACTCTGTGAACTTAGTCATAGCAACTACACATGCAAGTACAAGGATGAATGGAAGTACGGATAAGAAGAGGTTAGGAAGCTCGGAGTCATCCTGAATCTTATGCTCGCCTTTGTACATAGCTGCAAGAGCTTCTGCGGAGTTGTTAGCCATAGATTTCTTCTGTGCTCTGTTGAAATAAATAACATACCATACACAAGTAATAGCGGAGAATACAACAGAGAGACCAGGAGCAACACCAGTACCTGTTCCAAGGAATGTTGTAGGAATAACGTTACAAACGTCCATGGAGTAAGCAAAGGAGTTCGCATTAGCACCACCACAAATCATAAGGAAAGGAAGAAGACGTCTGTCCATTCCGTTTTCTCTTAACATATTGTCAGCGATTGGGTAAAGTACGAATACCATGATGTATCCATTAATACCAAGAAGAGTAATTAAGAATACACAGATCATGATTGTAAGACCAACGTTCTTAGGTCCCAGAAGGTTATTAAGTGTCTTAGCGATCTTAACAGCAAGACCGGTAGCACCTACGAGCTCACCGAAGATACCACCTAATGCAAGGATGATCATCCAGCTCTGAACGAAACCAGCTGCACCTACAGAGAAACCGGCTACGCCTTCAGAGAAGTTGTCAAACAATCCGTTTGGTAAGGATAATCCACTTGTAAGGATAATGATGACTGCAGTAATAACTGCAGAAGTAACCATATCTACACCTTTAACTACCATGAAGATAAAGAGTACTACGGCTACCAGCAAACCAATTGCAGATAACATATTTTTTCTCCCTTCTTTGAAAAAATGTAAAAATATTTATAGAGAGCATTTCTTAAGAAAGAAAATCTTAAGAAATGCTGACTATTATTTTATAATTGACATTCGGGAAAATGTCAACCTATTTCAGATAGGTATTTTTTATAAAAACTACTCTTTGTATAATTCCTCGCTAATCTTTTCATAATCTGCATCCGGCCAACCGATTGCAACGTTGATGATAGTCGGAAGGATCAGTGTGAAGAGGATGATCAGGGAAGCTGCTGTAAGTCCCTTAGCAACCAGTGCTGTAAGACCTGCCTGAGCTACACCCCATGTAAGTACGATGTAAGCTAATGTAAGGATCATACCACGTTTGTTACGCTTTGCAGCGTGATCTTCTGCAGATTCATTCTTGAAGATTGCAACCTCTGCCCAGTTAAGTACACGGTCATTGAAGCCCTGTGCATAGTTGATGGCAGTAGAGATTGTTGCGAAGAAGATCGCTACGGTGATAAGCGTTAAGGATACTACCTTCATACCACCCTGGAATACACCATTCTGAACGATCATTATGGAGTATACAGCCTTGCCGCTTGCCCAGCCATTCAGAATCTCTGTATAGTTGGAAGCCAGGTTTACTGCAGACATCTCAAGGAAAGCCCAGTTAGCGATTACAGATAAGATAACTGCAACGCGAAGAGTCTTCTTGTTATTGAAGATATTTGCATGGTTAACATATGCACCGAAACCAGCCAGGTTCTGACCGGAGAAGATGTAAGCCCAAACAAGAGCGATGATCAGATATTTAGCAAATGCACCGGCTACGGATGGAACAGTCTCTGTTCCTGCAACGCCTGCTGCACTCACATAATCAAAACTGAAACCAGCCTTAATTGCTGCCATCTGGGTAGCCAGATTACCGGAAGCAATATTGTGGAATAAGTTAGGTACATGTACTACTACTAAGGATACGAAGATAACTGCAGACATAAATACAGCATTCTTACGTACAAGATCGGTACCCTTCATACAAAGAACAAACATAATAATACCAACGATGAATGTAGTTGCAAGATAAGGAATACCTGTTAACTCTGCTAATGCAGAACCGGATGTGGAATAAGCAAGAGCCATACATACGATCAGAGTCCAGTTAAAGTTGATCTCATAAACGTACTTTAATGGTTTTACTAAGATACCACCCCAGTAGCGCTCGCCGTACTTCTCAAGGAAGGTACCGTAGTCAAACGCTCTGAAGTCCATAGCAAACTTCATGAAGAAATAAATTACTACACAGTTGATGATTGCAACAACAACTGGTCCTAACAGACAGAATGCTGCAGAATGTACTTCTGGTAAAATACCGAAGAAACCACTATTTCTGAAGAAATAGGTCCAAGGTGTAGAACCGGAAGCAAAACCGCCACCACACTGAGAGCTGAATGCGATAGATACGAAGACGATTACCGCTCTCCAGTCGATTGAGTTAGCTTTTGAATTGTTCATAACTTTTCATCCCTTTCTACTTTTTGGCTTCCATCTGCCAGTATGGATTCATCTTATCGATCGGAATCTGAACCAGACCGATATCATCCCCATAATAATAGATGATAAAACCACGCTTGCAGCGGAAAGTGCATTCCACACATGGGTCTCTGTCACAATAGCAGAATGCATCGGTATCTGCGAGAGCAAATACCATAGGAGACTTCTTGTTATCAGCGATATATTTGAGATAGCCGCCAACGAAGGTCTTCATATAGATCCACTTTGGCTTCCAGGTATAGGTCGGTTCACTCCATGCTACCCTGATCGCATTATCGTTATAACCACCGACAATCTTATAGGATAACTTAATTCCTCCATCCAGACCCTTCTCATCATCGTAATCCTGAGCTACAAGAGGCTCCAGTTTTTTGCCACAACAATGAACCTCGGATTCTTTTCCTGCATCTCCATATGTTGTGACAGGATAGAGTGCTCCACATGTATCACACTGATAGAACTTAACGTCAGGGCAGGTCTCCCATAATGGTTTCTTCCCGTCTCGGCATCTTCTGGCACTAAAAGTCTGTTTAATCATGTTTTACTACTCTCCCTTAGCTTTTTTGTTTCTCTCCTTGATCTCATCGATCAATTTGAATCTCTGTGTCTTACCACTTGCGGTACGAGGAATCGCATCGATCAGCTCTACACGCTCCGGCCAGAGCTTCTTCTGAACTTCCTTCTCTCTCAGGTATGCGATAACATTCTCCAGAGTCATCTTGGAAGTATCAGCGCCATCTTCCGGCACAAGGAATGCACAGATCTTCTCTCCCATACGATCATCAGGCTCACCAACGATATCATGATCCTTGATACCCGGATAACCTTCCAGATTATCATTGATCTCATTGATGCTTAAGCTGTAACCGCCACGGAGAAGCATATCTTTAAGACGACCGATAACATGAATGTTACCTTTCTCATCGATCGTACAGAGGTCACCACTGTGGAACCATCCGTCATCATCGAGTACGCCGTCTGTGATATCTCTTTGTTTCAGGTAACCTACGTATACCTGTGGTCCTCTGGAAAGCTCTTCGCCCTGTCCTCCCGGAGGAACATCGTTACCATTCTCATCAATCAGCTTAACCTCAACACCGGCGATTGCACGACCGGATGTGGTTCCGTTAAGCTCCAGAGCTTCGGATGGTCTTACAAATGTATGTGGGCAGCTTTCTGTGGATCCGTATACCTCACATAAGAGGATACCGAGTTCATGTGCTGCATGAACCATATATCCTGGAACCGGTGCACCACCACAGAGGTAGAATCTCATGGATGGGATGGCTCCGCCATTCTTCTGAATGTGATGAATGATATCATAAATGATCGGTGTAGCACCCATGGAATAGGTGATACCTTCTGCATTAATGGTATCGATGGCTCTTGAAACACTGTAATTCTGCTGAAGGAATACCTTACCACCAGCAAGCATTGGTCCAACCAGACCATGGTTGAAACCGGTAGCGTGACATAATGGAGCAGGCATGTACATAACATCGTCGTGTCCCAGACCAAGCTCTTCATTAAATACAGACTCACTGTAACGGATGTTATCATGAGTAAGTAATACGCCCTTTGTACCGCCTGTTGTACCGGAGGTACACAGGATCAGCATGATGTCCTGAGCACTTACACGAGCATACTGACTCTTATCCATCGGTTCATATTTCTCAAAGATCTCTCGGAAAGAGATACCATCATGTCCCTCAGGAATCGGAGATTCATTATCCATGTAAACAACTGCTTTGACATTAGGATTGGTTTCTCTTACTTTTTCGATACGACCAACATAATCCTTCGGTCCTATGGTAGTAGGTCCAAGGTAAGCGACGGAACCTGTCATCTCCATGAATCTGCCGATATCCGGAGCCTGGAAGGTCATCTCCATCGGATGGGAGACACAGCCTAACTTCCATGCTGCGATCATGGTAACCGGGAACTCATAACGAATCGCAAGCTGATATGTCAATGTATCACCGGCTCTGACGCCCTGCTCATATAAATATGCAGCAAGACGGGAGGACATATCGTCCATCTGAGCGTATGTAAAGCGATTACCGGAATCGTCAATCACATATTCACAATCAGGATATTTTGCTAAAGTGGCTTCCCAGCAATCAAGCATGGTTGTATCATTCCAGTAACCCTTAGCCAGATATTCTTCTTTCATGGCCTGATTGATTTTAATTTCATCAAACATAACTCAAGACTTCTTTCTACTATATGATAGATTAAAACACACATATCTCTCCCTGTAGCAGAAGGCAGGGAGAGATTGCTATATCAAAGATCTTCAATCAATTGTAATGATTGTTCTTAGTTGGATGTCCAGTTAAGACCCTTTTCACCCTGAACAGAACCGTCAGCGATTGCTGCTTCGATCTGCTCTTCTGTGTATCCAAGCTCAGCCATGATGGACTTAGTATGAGCACCCTGAGATCCGCCGATTACGAATTCAGGTGTTCCCATGGAAGCGAACTGAATTGGGTTAGGAGCGATGATTCTGTCGCCTGATGGATAAGGAATCTTAGCGAGCATATCATTAGCCCATGCCTGCTCATCTTCGTAGATATCAACTGGCTCATTAGCAGCTTCACAAGGCATATCGTTCTCTTTGAACATCTTCATTAATTCTGCTCTTGTAAATTTAGAGATAGCAGCATCCATGATATCGATAACTTCGTTGTTAAGACCTGCAGCGTTCATATCTGCGCATTTCTTGTATACGTCAGGTTTGTCAAGCATCTCAGGGCAGCCGATCAGTTTGAAGAACTTCTCATAGTCACGGTCATACTCAGGACAGCATACGCATACCCACTTGTTATCTTTGGTACGGAATACGTTATTGAATGGGTTAACAACTTCTTTACGGCTCTTAGGATATGGATTTCCGTACTGAGCGGAGATGATACCTGTGGACAGAGCGTAGATAGCAGCATGCATAAGGGAGATTGTAACTCTGTCACCCTTACCGGTCTTAGTCTTCTGATACAGAGCTGCACAGATACCGGAAGCAAGAGCCATGGATACCTGGAAATCACCAAAACCGTTTGTAGGGATCATAGGAGCGTCACCACGGTTAACTGTTGTACCAAATACACCACCACGAGCCATGTAGCATGTTACGTCGAAACCAGCTGTATCTTTTTCAGGTCCTTTTTCACCATAACCGGTAACCTGAGCGAAGATAAGGTGTGGGAACTTCTCATGTAATGTCTCCCAGTCAAGACCAAGGTTTCTAAGAGATTTATTTCTTGTATTGGTCAGGAATACGTCAGCTTCTGCTAATAATTTGTAAGCAACCTCACGGCCTGTCTCGGACTTAAGGTTCAGAGTGATGAACTTCTTATTTAAGTTAGCTACATCAAATGCAAGGTTCTCATCGTTTGTGAAAGGCATGTTAAATACAGCACCCTGTGTACGAGCAGGATCACCCTTGCCGGATTCAATCTTGATAACGTCAGCACCCCATTCGCCGAGTACACGAGCTGTTGTAGGAGCAGCAAGATAAGTAGTTAAATCGATAACTTTTACGCCCTCTAATGGTTTCATGAATTCATTTCCTCCAATTATATAGTATAGTCTGATCGCATCTCTGTAAAATACGACAAATCTTCACATTTATTGTATTGATAAAAATGCAATCTTGTATCATTTTTTCTTATAAATCAAAAGAAAAAAATGGAGGTCGTCAGGTCTGAACCTAACGACCTCTTATAATATGAATTAGATCATTATTCTATGATTCAATTATTCATATATATGATCAGGATACTTTACTAATCTCAGAATTAGATAACGTATTCGATCTGTCCATGATGTTTAACACATTCACGGGAGATAGTGATTCTCTGTACGGAAGGAGCACCTTCTTCTAACCACATAGCACGAGCATCTCTGTAAAGTCTCTCAGCTGGGCCGTATTTGAAGTCTTCGAAGTATCCGATACCACCACAGATCTCAAGCATTTCATCAGAAACGAGTCTTGTGGAATCGATGGAGAATAATTTAGCGATAGCAGCTTTCTCTGTGATGTATTCGCCAGTTGGGTTCTCCATGAAGGATTTTGCGAAATCGTAAACGATACAACGAAGTGCATGTGTCATCATCTGCATGTTAGCGATCTTAACTTTGATAGCCTGACGCTGGATGATAGGTTTTCCGAATGTTACACGATCTGCTGCATAGTCAAGAGCGATCTCTAACATTCTCTGGCACATACCAAGGTTGGATGCTGCGATATGAGCACGGGATACAGAAAGGGAATGCATAGCAACTTCAAGACCCTGACCTTCTTTACCTAAGAGGTATTTCTTGTCAACTACACAATCTTTGAAGATAAGATCACCATGACCAGCGCCACGGCATCCCATCATATGAGGCATATCAACTACTTCAAATCCAGGTGTGCCCAGTGGAACGAAGAATGCAGATAATCTGTCATCTTTCATGGACTCAGGATTTGTTACAGCGATAACGTATGCGAATTCACAGCAGTCTGTATGGGAGATAAGAGTCTTCTCACCATTAAGTACGTAGTCACCATTCTCGTTCTTGATAGCTGTTGTATGAAGGTCAGCACCTGTACCACCGGAAGCCTCTGTTAAAGCGAAGCATGTGAATACTTCTTTGTTCTGGAACTTAGGCATATATTCAGCTTTGAGCTCGTCACTGCCGTAGTCGTCAAGGATTCTCCAGTTAAGGTCTAATGCATAGTGAAGGTGCATTCTCATTCCACCTGGGCCACGGGAGAACTCTTCCTGAACCTGAAGGATCTCAAGCTCGTTAAGACCAAAACCGCCGTAGCACTCTGGTAATGCACAACGATAGATATCGTTATCTCTAGCTAAATCATAGAATTCCTGTGGGAATACGTTTGTTACTTCAACTTCTTTCTGAATCTCTTCGAATGGGCCCTGTGCTAAAGCACGGATCTTAAGTAAATAATTCTGAAATTCTTCTTTAGATAATTTGCTCATCTTTTTCTTCCTCCTCTAAAGTAGTTTAAGTTAATTTACATAAATTATTGTATACCACTGTTAAAATTTATTCAAATCATTTCTTTTTTATATTTCTATGTATTTTATAGTATTTTCTTATGATTTTGCTCGATTTTCTATCTGTTTTGATAATATCGCTTATAATAGAACAGTGATTTTATACAAAAGTCACACAAAAAATGAAATATTTTTTGTTTTATATCGCTATATTCTGTTTTTTTAAATGTTCTTTATTTCATACAATCTCTCAGATTCATCATTTTCAGGCCTGTTTTTTCATTCTGTGATATTTCTCACACCTCTTTTTATGGAAATTATAATTTTTACTTATAATAATTTTTTTCGATATTCTTTTCATTTATCGATAAAAAAAAGAATCATATCACCAGTTTCTTTTATATTGTGATATCATTCTTTTTATATATTTACTATTTTATTTATTCCATCGTATGAATCTATCAGATAATTAATTTTTTAACACAAAAAATCGCAGATATCCTTAGGAATCTGCGATTATCGTACTAATCTGTCACTTCTTCTTCGACATATTTACCATTGATGGTCATCTCGATCGTGGCCGGCTTACCCCGGAGATCTTTATCTGAGTAATCATCCGGAAATGTAATCTCGATCGTGTAGCTGTCACCAGGGTGATGGCCGATGATCTGTGCCTCGATATCGTCCATTAGCTTACCCGCACCGATGGTGAACTCCCATCCTTCGCCTTTGGTATTCTCAACCTCTTCTCCATCAACATATCCTACCATATCAATGTTGATCGTATCACCGGACTCTATCGTCAGCGAGCTGTCGGAGGACAGAACACTCTGGGTCTGCTTGACCGGTGTAACTTCTTCTCTCTTTCCCTTCAGGTAACCATAGATCGCACAGATAGCTACGAGGATAATCGCTGCCCTGTATGCATAAAATCTGATCTTTGCTTTCGTCGGTGTCATGTTTTTCTCCTAATCATCAAGCACACCTCTACGAATCAGTCATCCTGCATCATAGAGGAAAACAAAAAGATGCTAATTCATATCTTACGATATGAATTAGCATAATTTTCGTTTAATTCAAGCTATGCTGAATGCACTATATATCTTATTTGTATTCTTTCTTAAGACATTTAGCGATAGTTGTTCTCTGAATCTGGTTGGATCCTTCGAAGATCTGGAAGATTCGAGCATCACGGTAAAGCTTCTCAACAGGGTATTCTCTGGAGTATCCGTATCCACCAAATACCTGGATAGCATTGGATGTAACCTGTTCCATGGACTCTGTTACGAATGTCTTAGTGATGGAAGCTTCTTTACGGCAATCTAAACCAGCATCGATCATCTTCATTGTGTTGTTAACTAAGCAACGGGAAGCCTCAACCTTGATAGCCATATCTGCTAATAAGCCCTGAACTAACTGCTGCTCGATGATTGGTTTGCCAAACTGCTCACGAATCTTAGCATAAGCAACTGCTTCATCAAGTGCACGCTGCATGATACCAACACCCATAGTGGAAAGGAATGCACGGGAGATGTTAAGACCATTAAGAGCAATCTTAAGACCTTTACCAGGCTCACCTACGATGCAGCTCTCCGGAAGAACACAGTCTTCAAAGATAAGGTCTGTTGTGTTGGACATACGGAAGCCCATCTTATCCTCGTGAGATCCTACGGAATAACCCTTGAGGTCTTTTGTCTCAAACATGAATGCTGTGATACCAACATCAGGAATGCGGAAGAAACCAACAACGATATCAGCGTAAGCACCGTTTGTTGCGAAACATTTTGTACCATTGATAATATAGTTACCATTGCCATCAGGAACAGCAGATGTACGGATAGCACCAGCATCAGATCCGGCACCTGGCTCTGTAACTGCGAAACATCCGAAACCGTTGTTAGCTACGATATCAGCAAATTTCTGTCCCTGCTCTGGTGTACCAGCGATGATAACGTTACGAAGTGCTACGAATGTAGTAACGATTGTATCAGCATAACCAGCATCAACTTTAGCGAGTTCTTCGAAGATCATAGCTGTTGTTTCATAATCCATACCAGCTCCGCCGAATTCTTCCGGTACTTCAAGCATATGAAGTCCCATATCGAAACATGGATCAAATAATTCTCTAGGTGTATCACCGGATCTGTCGCATTCAACAACGTGTGGTTTAACATCTCTTTCTGCCATGTCGCGGACCATTTCGATTAATGATTTCTGATCTTCTGTGTACAATAAAGCCATTTTTGCATCTTCCTTTCATGTGTTATAAAAAATATACTCTGATATACTACCTATGCTATTAATTTATCATATAATTTACACAAACTCTAATCAATATATTTTTTATTTTTCTACATATTTATTGTATTTTCTTATCATTTCCGGATTGACATTTGCATTATTACCAATCCACATCGAAATATATAAGAATCATTTATCAAAGTCGGATAAAATTCCTGTTTCTGCAAATGAATGATTACAGGCTTGCCTTAAATTTACGGAATTCTTCTACCGGCATCTCTGTTCCGGTCCATAATTTATAAGCAGCAGCTCCCTGCCAGAGTAACATACCGTCACCGGCGATCACCTTACAGCCTGCTTCCTTCGCTTCGCGAAGAAGACGGGTCTCCAGTGGATTATAGATGGCATCTGCTACCACAAGGCCTTCGTGGAATACAGAAGTATCTGCGATCGGAGTATCATCTACATTCGGAGCCATGCCGATGGATGTTCCGTTGATCAGGATATCTGCCTTAAGGATCTCTTCCTTTAATGCATCTGTGTCAGAGAGACGCAGAGCCTTTACCTCACACTCCGGACAAGCAGCCTTGATCTTATCTGCATTAGTTACAGCCTTACCCAGGCTTCTGTTAAAGATCACCATGGATGCACATCCCTCGAGGGCACACTCTACCTCGATTGCAGTAGCAGCACCGCCGGCACCGATACATACGATCTTCTTGCCTTTTACATCCACGCCCTTCTCACGAAGATTACATACGAAGCCTGTACCATCTGTGATATGTCCGACCAGAACGCCGTCCTCATTGACAACTGTGTTACATGCACCGATGATCTCAGCTGCCGGTGAGAGCTTATCCACGAACTTCGCTGTCGCGATCTTACAAGGCATGGTTGCATTACATCCTCTTGCACCGAATAATCTGAGTGCTTCCAGGGCCTGCTTGGTATCCTCTTCCTTCACGTCAAATGCCATATAAGCAAAGTTCTGATCATTATGTCTGAAGCAGAAGTTATGCATGAGTGGGGATCCGGAATGCTTTACCGGGGATCCGATCAGACAGATCAGCTGTGTAGCGCCATCAATTCTTTTTTCCATAGTTATATACCCTCCATATCCTTAATATCTCTGACAGCACACAGATTAATGCCGTCATTATATAAAATATTCTATCAAAATTATGATATCCAGTCAATTATGTCGGAGTCTTCCCTATCAGCTGCATCAGCCCTGCAGCTTCTGTACCAGCTCCTCGCAGATCTCCAGCTTAGTCTTGCCATCTGTGTTGATGATGATATCAGCCACTGCCTCATAACGGCTTCTGCGCTTCTCCATCAGCTGCTCGATAAACTCCACATTTTTATTATTCTCCAGCAATGGTCTGCTGTGATCATCCTTGACTCTGTCCAGGATCGTCTCCGGTCTGGCAGTGAGAAGTACCACCTTACCATTCTTCTTCATCTCCGGATGATTGCGCTCTCTCATAGGAACACCACCGCCACAGGAGATGACGACATTCTTCTTATTCTGCATCTCGATCAGCAGATTGGTCTCCAGATCTCTGAAATACTCTTCCCCATGTACCTCGAAGATATCTGAGATGGTCATGCCCTCTCTCTGGGCGATGATCTGATCCATCTCCACCACCTCCATACCGAAGATGGTATTCAGATAGCTGGATATGGTGGATTTACCCGCTCCCATAAAGCCGATCAGGACGATATTATAATCAAAGAGCTGTCTGGCCTGGATCTTCTTACTATTGCGGTAAACCTCATCAAATATATTCTGAATCTCCCGGCTGTGTCTGGTATGCTCCAGCTGGCCGGAGAGCCACTCTGCCTGCTTCTTCTCCTGCTCCGGCTGAATGATCGGCATATTATTGGCCTCTTTATAGGCCATGATCTGCTCCACGATCCGATTACGCATAGCCAGGGTGTGCAGCAGAATCTCATCGCACTCTGCCAGATCTGCTCTCAATAATTCCAATTGTTCCATATATATCTCCTTCCTCTATCCATGAATTCCCGTTTCAGTCATGTGTAAGCATGACTCAGATTCCTCCTCAGTCCGCCGTTTTCCCTCCTGCAGTCTGAGAATCAGCAGTTCTCCTTACCAGACCTGTACATTTTCATCGAAGCTGTTCTGCATCTTCGCCACATCTTCCTCGTCGATCAGGCCAAAGGTCTTAGCCTCTACCTTATCCTCTCCGAAGACATTTTTATCAAAATACAGATCCGTCTGATTCTTGATCATATTATTGGCATAATCATTAAAATCGATGCGAAGATTATAGAACTCGATGACCATCTTGGAGATGATCTTACCCTTATCGTCCGTCACCAGCACATCGTAAGTAGACAGACACTGTCCTGTCTTGATCTCTGTCGCCTCCGCGTAGATCTTCTTCGGCATATAGGCTGCATTCAGAAAATATACCGTGGCATTGGATGTCGTTACTACCTTCCCCCTGGTAAGGGCAGCCATGCCGGCAACAAAATCGGCCAGAATAAATAGCATGCCGCCGTGAACGGAGCCGATGGGATTCATATGAAATGCCTGGCACAGCATCTCCGCCTTCGCCCAGCCAGGTTTGGCCTCCGTCACCTTCATGGCCATGTGCTTGCTGACCGTACTGGCATTATTTCTGAACTCGATCAGCTCATCAATATGTTCCATATAATCGATATCTTCCGAAGCTTTCTGTTCTGCCTCCGGTGATGTCTTCTCTTTATCCATCGTCATGGACTCCTCCTTCTTTCTGGTATCCACAAAACAGCAAAATAGGCTGTCTCATATAGATTTTACCTGATAGGATAAAAAAAGTACAGTTATTTCATGATGAGATTTCTGCCTCTATCTTTCAAAGAAGAATGAAAAAAGAGATATCCATCAGGATATCTCCCATTTCTGTCCCAGATCTAAAAAATATGCATGCCCCTGATAGGCTTCCGCCTCATACAGTCCTTCTGCAATCTCTGCGACACGGCTGTCGATTCTCAGATAGCATGATCCGGAAAGCTCACGGAATCCCTCCAGATAGTCCAGCTGATTCCGATCCAGACAGTCTGACCAATCCTCCAGTCTGCGGGAACTGATCTGCAGGGACAGGTAGCTTCCGCCTGACAGCTTCCTCTGCTCTGAAGGAGAAAGAATCTGCGCTGAATTATTCTCCTCCGTCTTTCTCAACAGAAAATGTGCCAGCCTGCCATCTTTCTGCGGATGGTAGCTTCGCAAGGCAAGGGGGAGGGTCGATTCCTCGATCACTTCTCTGACCTGACGGAAGCTGACTCGTCCATAGGGTCCTGTCTCTCTGACCATGGACAGCTTCTCCCTCTTCCTGCTGCCGGGTTCCTCCAGTAGCAGCCGGTCATGCTTCAGATAGGACTGCATCATCTGCTCTCTCAGAAAGCTGTCCGACAGATGTCCTCCGATCCTGTCCCGGATCTGACGCAGGCTATATCCCTTCTCCGTCAGATGATCGATGGCGCCACCGTAATTAAAATCCTTGATAAAATGATGTAAAGCCTCTTCAAAATATCCTGCTGCCATCATCCATACCTCTCACTTTCGACCTGGCTGCTTCTCTTCCTGCCGATTGCCTTGCTTCTCTCCGGAATCAACTTCTCTCCAGGATCAAGGTCATCTGATTGTATCCATCCAGATAGTCATAGGCCACCTCACTCATCAGCCTTCTGGTCATAAAGATACCGAGACCGCCGACCGAACGCTCCTCCAGGGGCTTGGACAGATCCGGTGTCGCCTGATTCAGGGGATCATAGGGAATGCCATCGTCCCGGAAGATCACGAGGATCTCCTTCGCATCGATCCTGCAGAGGACCTGTGCCCGATCTGCTCCGCTGTAGCTGACGATATTGGAGAAAATCTCATCCACGGCGATATTCATTTTATTTGCCTGAGAGACAGAGATACCTTGCTCCTCCATGAATTCTTCGATACCAGCCTCAAGCTGTGCAAGAGTCTCCATGGATGGATGTAGGGTAAAGCTCTTCTCCCTTCTGTCATCATTCCGTATATCACCCATATTTTTCTCCTGTTCTGTACTTATGTCACTTCAATTAATAGTACTTCTCGATACCCTTCAACAAGCCCTTGGCAATCTTATTCAGATTGGAAGAGGAGGTTGAAGTAGCGCGGTCACCTACCTCGATATCTACAGAAGGAATCGTGGAGTAGGAGGTCTGGGTCAGATCGATGGCCATGGAACCACTGCCGAAGATCTTCACCTTGGCAGACTTGAGACCACTGATCAGACTCTTCCCCAGTTTATTGTGCTGCTTCCAGTGTGACTTCACCGGCTGCATCTTCCGATAGGAGGACACTGCAGGGACACTGATGGCAAAGGCACCCTTATTACTGCTGGTCGAATCAAAATGTATGGCGATATGACAGTCCGCATTTTTATTGGCCATGACGGTTCTGGCGATATTGTCCAGCTGGGTATTGGAATCCTGACGGATCATCAATACATTATAGCCCGCTGCCAGAAGCTTCTTCTTCAGTCTTTTGGCGATCTTCAGATTTGCGCTGGCTTCCGAACCACTCTTCAGACTGGTTCCTTCATTGATTGCCGTCGCATATTTGGCTCCGGCAGAGGTACTGCCGCCGGTCACCTTCTTACTGCCATTGGGATGACAGAGCGTTTTTTTAGAAGAACCTCCTTTACATCCGTGTCCCGCATTGACGGCTATGGTAATATTTTTCTGTTTGGACTTAGCGAGTGGAGAATAATAGAGCACCACCGGATCCTTATGGATCTTCGAATTCTTGGCATACTTCCAGGAGGTCTTCCAGACGATCAGCCTGGCTGTCGCACTCCAGGCCGTGTAAGAGGTCTTACCGGAAGCTGTCTTATAAGCTCTCATGCGAAGATAGCTGTCCTTTTTCGTAGGCAGAGATGCGATCTTCTTAGAAGTTGCGGATTTGGATACCTTGACCGATTTGGCATCACTGAAATCACTCCTGGTCGCATACTGGATCTGATAGCCGGAGGCACCGGATACCTTGCCCCAGCTGATGGATGTCTTACCGGTGGATTTACGATTCACCGTCGTAAACTGTGGGGTTTTGATGGCCTTGGTGATGCTTTCTGTCTTCTGCGTACTATCTGTCGCACTGCTGCTACTGGTCTGACTGCTCTCCGTCGTACTCGTCGTCTCCTCGGCCCATACCAGCAGCGATCCCTGCAGCAGCAGAAGACTGACAAGCATGATCATGCCGATCCATTTCTTTTTCATCTCTTCTATCCTCCATAGATCAAGACAGGAGCAACAGGCACTGTCCGCCTGCTGCTCCCTGTATATCAATCGCATCTCGTGTGTTTGGTCACTGTGCAGGCCACAGCTTACACACTTTCCTCATGTATCACTCTGTCTCAGATTCTGGCAACGCCGGACTCATAAGCAGCCTTCTTCACTGCCTCTGCCACAGCATCCTTCACGCGTGGATCAAATGCAGCAGGAATGATGTAGTCTGCGGACAGCTCCTCATCGGAGATCAGGCCGGCCAGCGCCTTGGCTGCTGCAACCTTCATGGCATCATTGATATCACTGGCTCTGCAGTCCAGTGTTCCACGGAAGATACCCGGGAATGCCAGTACGTTATTAATCTGGTTCGGATAATCACTGCGGCCGGTTGCAACGATGGCTGCACCGCCTGCCTTCGCATCCTCAGGGAAGATCTCCGGTGTCGGGTTGGCACAGGCGAAGATGATGGCATCCTTATTCATGGTCTTTACCATCTCTGTCGTCACGGAATTCGGAGCAGAAACACCGATAAATACATCGGCACCTGCGATCACGTCTGCCAGGCTGCCCTGAATCTTCTTAAGATTTGTCACCTTAGCCATCTCTTCCTTGACCGGATTCATGCCCTTCTGTCTGCCTTCGTAGATGGCACCGGTTCTGTCACAGAGAGTGAGATCCTTCACACCGGCACTTAATAAAAGCTTGCTGATGGCGATGGAAGCAGCACCTGCACCATTCATAACTACCTTGATCTCATCAATCTTCTTATCAACAATCTTGAGCGCATTTACCAGACCGGCCAGTGTGATGACAGCAGTACCATGCTGATCATCATGGAAGATCGGGATATCACAACGCTCCTTCAGCTTCTTCTCGATCTCAAAGCATCTTGGGGCAGCGATATCTTCCAGATTCACTCCACCAAAGGAGCCTGCCAGAAGAGCGACGGTATTTACGATGTCGTCCACGTCCTTGGAACGTACACACAGCGGAATGGCATCCACATCACCAAATGCCTTGAATAAGACACATTTTCCTTCCATAACAGGCATACCTGCCTCCGGTCCGATATCACCCAGACCCAGAACTGCAGTACCATCTGTTACGACAGCAACCGTATTCCAGCGACGGGTCAGCTCATAGCTCTTATCGATATCCTTCTGGATCTCCAGACATGGCTGAGCAACACCTGGTGTATAAGCGATAGAGAGGGCATCCTTGCTGTCCACTGCAGCGCGGGAGATCATCTCGACCTTACCCTTCCATTCATAATGTTTCTTCAGAGATTCTTCTGCATAATTCATGAGATTCTTATCCTTTCAAATGTATATAGGTTTTTAAGATAAATCAATTCTATTATCAGTTTTTTACTATACACTATCTCTTATCAAAAAGTCCATACAATTTATGGAATTCTTTCACATATTTCTTACATATTTCTTTTTCAGCCATGGATTTCAAAGATATCTTATGATAGAATGTTAGATACGAATGATCGCTCCGGCCCGCATCCCTTCAAAGGATCCTGTATCCATGCGGCAGAGCTCATATACAGTATAGATAATGGAGGTTATATACATGACGATCAATAAAACACAAACAGATTCTTCCCTCACCATCGCTCTGGAGGGACGTCTCGATACCAGCACATCACCGGATCTGGAGAAGGAATTACAGGCCTGTCTCGATGGTATCACAGAGCTGATCCTGGATTTTGACAAGCTGCAGTACATCTCTTCCGCCGGCTTGCGCGTGATCTTATCTGCTCAGAAGCAGATGAACAAGCAGGGTACTATGGTGATTCGTCATGTCAATGATACCATACAGGAGGTCTTCGAGATCACCGGCTTTACCGATATCCTGACCATAGAGTAGCTATTCCATGTCGTGAAACATATTTTACAGTAATACAAAGGCGCCGCAGAAGCTGTTTCCATCAGCTGCTATGGCGCCTTATCTCTTATCTTTTATCTTTGCTGCTTATCTTTAGCTTTATCTTTTATCTTTGCTGCTTAGCTTTAGCTTTGTCTTTTATCTTTGTCGCTTAGCTTTGTCTTTTAGCTCTGTCTTCTCTCTGTCCCTAATCCTCCACTCTCTGCCTTGCCACCAGCTCGGCGAAGAAACCATTGGCTTCGATCAGCTCTTCATAGCTGCCATCCTCGATGATCTTGCCTCCATCCAGAACCAGGATCCGGTCACAATGACGTATGGTAGAGAGTCGATGGGCGATCACGATGCGGGTACAATTCATAGTATCCAAGGCATCCGACACCTTCTTCTGTGTGATATTATCAAGGGCTGAGGTGGCCTCATCCAGCAGCAGGAGCTTGGGCCTCGGTGCCACAGCACGGGCGATCATCAGACGCTGTCTCTGTCCGCCGGAGATCCCGCCGGCTCCTTCTGCGATCATGGTATTCATCCCCATGGGCATGCTGCGGATATCATCGGCCAGACCGGCGATCTCTGCCGCATCCCAGGCATCCTGCAGCTTGAGCGTCGGGGCAGATATGGTGATATTCTCGAAGATGCTGCCACTGAAGACCTTACCATCCTGCATGACCGTACCGATATGCTTGCGAAGGGATCGCAGATCCAGACGCTTCTGGTCCTTCTTATCATAGAAGATACTGCCCATAGTCGGCTTCTCGAAGCCCAGCAGGAGTCGCATGATCGTGGACTTACCACACCCTGTCTTACCAACGATGGCCACATACTGTCTGGCCGGGATATTGAGAGAGATATCATCCAGGATCAGTGGTCCCTGCTCTTCGTAACGGAAGGACACATGGGACAGCTCTACATTTCCATTTAAGCTGGTGATGGTCTCCCGCTTGCCTTCCATCTCCGGCTCCGCATCCAGCAGTGGCTTGATCAGCTCCATACTCGGCTTAATGGTCGCGAGGGTCAGTGCAACAGAGGCCATGGCTGTAAATGCATTGTTAATATAGGCATATGATGCATTAAATGCATAATAATCAGCCACAGATACCCGATTCTTCACTGCCACATAATAGAGGATGATGGTACCGAAGAGGGAGATGGCTGTGGTGATCACCTGGCTTAATTTGATAAAAGCCGGCGGATTATAAGCCAGGGCCGCCTCTCTGGCATAGAGATTAGCCCAACGGCTGAAGGCACGGTTCTCCGCTCCGGCCAGACGGATCTTGCGGATACCGGAGATCAGAGAGAAGGTCATACCCTTCTCCTTAGCGGATAACTCCATCAGTTCCTTATTCACTCTGGTCTGGATGGCTGCCGCGATCAGACTGACTGCCAGAGTCAGTATGGTAACCAGGAGTGAGGGGATCACCAGGCTTCTGGCATATTGAAAGATGGCAAAGAGATATACCAGGGAGAATAATCCTGTCAATGCTGTGGATAAAAAGGTATCGATCAGATTATCGCACAGATCACTCAGATAGCCCAGATATTCATTTAACTCTCCGGCAGAGTATTCCTTGAAGAAGTCTGCCGGCAGAGATAGCACACGCATCATAGAGGCCGCAGTGACATTTACAGAGATCTTAGTCTGTATCCTGTTCAGAAGCAGCTCCCGGACTGTCTGAAAGAGCAGACTGCCCAGCGTCGCACAGAACATAAAGATCATAACAGCCAGCAGAAGCTCCCTGCTGCCGTATGCCACAACCGGACCCATGAGAATCTGGGTCAGCTTCGGCGTCAGGAGTCCGATACAGGTAACCACCAGTCCGGCGATACCGAAGCTGATGATATCCCAGCCGGTCAGATTCTCCAGCATGAATCTGGCCAGATCATAGAGAGAGAGCTTGCGCATAGGCAGAGGACGATAGAAGCACCAGGCCTCCTGCCCGATCCTGTCTTCGATGCGTCCTGTCACCTTGACCCGCTCCCCACTGTGAGGATCGATATAATAATAATGACCGGACTGTGCCGGAAGTACAGCGATCACGGACGCATCTTCCTTCAATGTCGTGATCATGGCTCCCATGGCATCTCTGTGCCAGCCCTGTTCCAGCCGGACCTCCCGGTAGAGGATGCCGGTGGAGGATAAGAGATAATCCAGACGATCCTCCAGATCGGGGATATCCTCCGGTAACTCCTTCTCCTTGATATGATAATATTTCAGCAGCTGAGAGATGGCATCCTTGACATCGGCCCCCTCCAGTGCTCTGCCATCCCCGATCTTATGCCCGGTCAGGGATCTGGCGATATTCTGAAAAGCATCCGAGAGGAGCTCCTGTTCTCGTCTTTTTCGATATTCTATCTGTTCATCGAACCAACCCATATCTTACTCCTCTCCTACTCACTGATGACCAGCTTCTTATAATAACCGTCCATGGCATACAATTCCTCGTGTGTGCCACGTTCCACAACCTTACCATGGTCAAGAACGATGATCTCATCACAATCCCGGATGGTCGACAGCCTGTGGGCGATCACGATCAATGTGATGCCGCGGGCTGTGATCGCATTTACCACTTCAAACTCGGTCTTGGCATCCAGGGCAGAGGTTGCCTCATCCATGATACAGATGGTCGGATCCTGGGCCAGGGCCCGGGCGATCTCCAGACGTTGTCTCTGTCCACCGGAGAAATCCCGGCCTCCCTCCAGCATCTTATGCTGATAACCGCCAGCTTTCTGTATGATATCATCATGGATACCAGCATCTCTGGCTGCCAGGATCACTTCAAAGCCCTCGATGGAATCATCCCACATACGGATATTGGCGGACACAGTATCTTCATATAATATGATATCCTGATCCACGATGGCCACGGAACCGGTAAAGATATCACGATCAATTTCCCTGATTGGCTTACCGTCATAGGTGATGCTGCCGCTCCATGGCTGATAGAGTCCGCTCAAGAGCTTGGCCAGAGTGGATTTGCCACAGCCGGAAGCCCCGACAAAGGCCACCTTCTGTCCCGGCTTCACCCGCATGGAGAAGCCCTCGATCAGCGGATCCGCCAATGGCGAATAGCCGAAGGTGATGTCCTTCATCTCGATCTCACCGCGGAGCTTATCATAGCTCTCTGCTGGCGGTCTCTCGTCAAAGGAAGGATCCATAGGATAATTCATGACATCATCCACGCGCTCGATGGCTGTCGTCATCTCCTGCAGGGACTGCATGGCTCCGATCAGAGAGCTGGCCGGTCCCATAAAGGAGGACAGGAAGCCCTGGAAGGCCATCAGCATACCCAGGGTAAAATGATTCTGAATCACCAGCCAGACTCCGATACCCATGACCAGGAGATTAGCCAGGGAGCTGACCAGAGAAGGCAGGATGCCCAGAACCTGATTCAGACGGGCATAATGGATCGCCATGGTATTCACACTGGCCTGATAACCGGACCATCTGCCGAAGAAGCCCTTCTCCGCTCCGCTGGCCTTGATGGTTTCGATCATGTCGATACCGGACACAGTGGCACTGTCCAGCTTGGCCTGATCTCGCAGGGAGACTCGGGTGATATTCATCCTCTTGCGGGATATATACCAGGAGATCAGCATATTAATAAAGATCGCGCCGACACCGATCAGAGTCAGCGTGATATTATAACGGATCATAATGATCAGATAAAATAACATCATGACGGTATCCAGCAGCAGAGGTCCGAAGGTATCCACCATGGTATGAGCGATGATAGCATTGGTTCCCTGTCGATTAGACAGGTCTCCTGCCATGCGCTGCTCAAAGAAATGCATAGGCAGACGCAGTAATCTCCACAGATAAGAGCTGTTACCCACCGCTGCCATCTTACCCTGGATCGCGATACTGTATATGGCCGAGATCCAGGCCATCACGATGGACAGGATGGTAAATCCCAGCAGGGCCAGGATAAAGGGGGTCAGCCAGTTGCTATTCTGCCCGGTCAGCAGCCTGTCCAGGAAGATCCGGCTGAAAACCGGATAGATCAGACCCATCATGGATGAGATCAGGGTCGTCAGGATCACAAAGCTTAAGGCCGTTCCGGAACCATGCAGTCTCTCCCGGGCATATGCGAAGATGGACTTCCTCTGTCCTTCCGGCCGGAAATCTTCCGCCGGCACAAAGGTCAGGCAGATACCGGTAAACTGCTCGTCAAATTCCTCCCAGGGTACGACAACTCTGCCTCTGGCCGGATCATTGATCACCGCTTTCCTGCCCTTGAAGCCATCCAGAACCACAAAATGGTTAAAGCCCCAGTGCAGGATGCAGGGATAGGGTCCCTCTTCCAGCAGAGCCTCCGGCTCCAGACGGTAGGCGTGCACCTCCATGCCGTAATTCCTGCCGGCTCTCATAAGATTGCGGGCATTGGATCCGTCTCTGGAGACTCCGCAGTCCACACGGGCCTGCTCCAGGGAGATCCAACGGCCATAATAAGCCAGAACCATACATAGAGATGCCGCACCGCACTCCAGCATCTCCAGCTGCATGATGACCGGCACCCTGGCTACTCCCTTCATCACCGGCTTCTTAATCGTATTTTTTACATTTTTCATCATCTACTCCATCTATGATACTAATTAAAGAGGAACTTCATCGGGCTGATCGTCTCCGTCGTTATGGTACCGGTATAGATTCCTTCCTCCAGAGAAGAGCTGATATCCACCGGATAGACGATATCTCCACTCTTCAGATTACCAGCCAGCAAGACATAGACATTGGTCTTGCTATCGATGGTCTGTGGTTCGATGGTCTTGGGTGCCAGCTCCAGCGTCTCTCCGTTCACTGTAATCTCACGATCCTCGATCACAGCCTGCAAGGCATCCTGAGGTACCAGGCAATAGCTTGCACCATCCTCAGAGATTACTGCCACATCCACCGTAGAGTCAATATGACCAAATACTCCCCACACACAGACTCCGATCAGAATCAGGATCACCGCTGCCATAACCAGCCACACGCCGGGCGAGGTAACCCGTAGATAATGATCGAGCACCTCCGGACTCTCTATGCTCTCCAGATTCTTCTGCCGAAATAAACGATTCTTCTGCTCTTCCATAGGTCTTATGTCCTTTCTCTTAGTCTACTTCCAATATTATAATTAAATGTTGCCACTGGCAAGCATGAATTCCTCATCCAAAAAATCCCCGGATTCCAGAAACAATCCGGATTCCGGGGATTTTATCATCAGGAAGATCCTGATCTTCTTATCATGAATCGATATTCCACTGTGTCTTCTGATCCTTTAAGTCACTCTTATGAAAGTGCTCCCTTGTACCGGCTACATTGACATAAAAGAGATCCTCCTCGCATATCTCACTTTTGCTGAGATATCGCGCTTCGGTCTCTGCGATCATACCGGCCAATCGCTCGTTCCCTTCATATTTCTGATAATCAAAAAGTCTCTTTAACCTGCTCATCATATCTATTCTCCTCCTGTCTGTCATCCATCGTACCGATATGTATCCCATGTCATCAAGCCTGGCTCTCACGACTCAGGTCATGAGAATGCTACATCATGAATAACATCTCTGTCGGATACGGTTCCTGAGATATCCTTATATATACAGTTCTTAAGATATCCTTATATATAAAGATACGTGGAAATGAAAAGCAGGGATAAAAAATATGTGAGATATTCTATGGAATCTATAAATTAATCAATCATGCCTCTCATCTTATCGAGTGCCTTCTTATGAATGATCTTGGCATTGGCATAAGACATCCTCATCTTGACCGCGATCTCCTTCAGGGTGAGATCATGATAATAATGCATGATGATCAGATCTCTTTCTCGCTCTGTCAGCTGCTCCAGGGCTGTCGCCAGCTGCTCCAGTGTCTCACTCTGTATGACATCCGAATCCAGCTCATTGATATCAATCAGGCTGGGCGGCATCATGCCTTCTGCTCCGTCCTCATCCGGTATCTCACTATGCACTCTTCTGGAACGGTAATAATCCGTCACCGTACGGGAGGTGATGGTATAGATCCAGGAAGACAGGGAGGACTTGGTCTCATCGTAGCTGTCCAGATGCTGATAGACCTTGACGAAGACATCCTCCACCAGATCCTCAACCATGCTTCTGTCTCCTACCTTATTATAGACATAGGCGGTAACTTTATTCTTATACTCCGCATAGATTCTGTTAAATTCCTGTGCTTCCATATCAATCCTTCTCCAATCTGCCGAACTTATCCTTCTTCATGGATGCTTCTGCAGACCCGGCTGCATTCACCATAAAGAGATCCTCCTCATCGATCTCCTGCCGGGAAGCAGACATGTAGCGAGACTCCGTAGCCCGGATCATCTCTGCCAGACGATCATTCTCTTCCCATCTCTGATAATCAAATACCTTACGTAAATTCTTCATATTCTATCATCCTATCTATTCTAAACTCACCAACAAGTATAAGGAAACACTGATATAATCGGTGTTTCCTTAGCTGTCAAAGTACACTTCCATCTGCAATCTTCAGATTCTAATGATTTTATTGTACGCATTATCAGCTAAAATATCAAGGATATTTTCCAAGGATATTTGCTTCAGATGGGCTGGTAGGTCGTCACGATCTCCTGCACCTTATCCCGGATATCCTCCCGGTTCCTGTAGGCAATATCCATCAATTCCTCCAGTTGATGGAGGAATTCCTCGATATCAAATGGGATCGGGCAGCCGATATGGATCATCTTATTCCTGGTGGTCTTCAGACCCTCTTCCGCCATGAGTTTCTCCTCATAGAGCTTCTCTCCGGGACGAAGGCCTGTATAAACGATCTTGATATCCACATCCGGCTTATGACCGGACAGCTTGATCAGATTCCTCGCCAGGGTATCGATCTTGACCGGTTCTCCCATATCCAGGACAAAGATCTCTCCTCCCTGAGCAAAGCTGCCGGCCTGCAGAACCAGACTGACTGCCTCCGGAATCGTCATAAAATACCGAATGATATCCGGATGGGTGACGGTGACCGGACCACCCTCGGCTATCTGCTTCTTAAAAAGCGGAATAACCGAACCATTACTTCCCAGAACATTACCGAAACGCACTGCCACGAATTCTGTCCTGGTCTGATGCAGGGCCTGCTGCATCTCCGGATCCAGTTCCATGTCATCCATGGAATGGGCGAAGATCTGCGGTAAGGTATCCGCCTCTCCCGCCTTGATCTTAGCATCAAATGCCTGAATGACCATCTCACAGAGTCTCTTGGAGGCTCCCATGATATTAGTCGGATTCACCGCCTTATCGGTACTGATCAGAACGAATCTCTCACAGCCGTGTACCATGGCTGCATAGGCTGTCTTATAGGTTCCGATGGTATTATTCTTAATGGCCTCACAGGGACTGTCCTCCATGAGGGGAACATGCTTATGGGCTGCCGCATGATAAACTAACTGCGGACGATAGATTTTCATCACTTCGAAGATCTTACGGCTGTCACGGACGGAACCGATGATACAGACCAGATCCAGCTCAGGATAATCCCGCCGCAGCTCCATCTGTATGTCATAGGCATTATTCTCGTAGATATCAAATAGAATCAGCTGTCTGGGGCTATGCGCTGCGATCTGACGGCAGAGCTCCGATCCGATGGAGCCGCCTCCACCGGTTACCATGATCACCTTATCCCGAATGTTACGGAAGATGTCATCCATATCAACCTCGATGGGATCTCGTCCCAGCAGATCCTCCACAGCAACCTCCTTCATGGAGCTGATAGTGATCTCACCGGTATATAACTGCTGCATCTCCGGCATATTAAAAAGCTCGCACCCTGTCTCCTTACAAATGGAGAGAATCTCCTTAATCTGTCTGGGTGTCGCACTGGGCACTGCCACATAAATCTTCTCGATATGATACTTGGCCACACATGGCAGGATGGACTCTCTGCCACCCTCGATCGGGATCCCATCGATAAAACGCCCCCATTTATTGGGATTATCATCCAGGATACAACAGATCCTCTCCTCCAGGCCTCTGGCCAGCTTCATATCCTTCATCAATAATCTGCCGGCATTCCCCGCACCAAAAATCATAACCGGCCGACGATTATGAGCATCGGCAATCTGCCCTCTGCGAAGCAAAGTGACGAAGCGATAGGCAAAACGTATCCCGATTGTTGCCACAAACTGCAGGATGATTCCGAAGAGATAGTAGGAGATGGGCATACGTCCGGAGTATAATAATTTACCGCATATGACTCCCATGCCCAGGATGTGGACCAGCAGACAGATGCCCACAGCGATCGTTGCTCTGTATAGCTCCGTATATCCGGCATAGCGCCAGATGGACTGGTACATATGGGCCAGATAATAGATTACGATACATAAGATGATATAAAGCGGAATAAAATGAAAGTAAGAATTCAGATATTCCGATGGTATCGCACTATATTTACAGTCAAATCTCGCCCAGATGGCAATAAAATAAGAAGCTGCTATGGTAATGATATCATAAGCAATGAGATATAAGGTAACCATCTGCCAATGCTTGAGACGGAATCCCTTACCTTCTTTGGTCTGATCTGAACCGGAGTCTTCAGCTGGCTCCGTATCAGAAAATGAATCTCTCTCCTGCGTATGTAATTTTATATGTTTTCCTGTTTCTTTCTCGATTTTTTTCATATCTGACATAATATTTATCCTGAAAATGATTTAATCTAAGACTTATTCTAAGTATGATTCAATCTAATATTTATCCTGAAAATGGTCTGATCCATGTTTCTGTATCCTACGATATCATAGCACATCCGATCACTGTTTCTGTATTATCCCTGTTCCTTATATGACCTGATGCTTCAGCCACTTTCTGCTGTGGAAACGCCACAGGAAGATCAGACCACGCACAGCCCAGTCTGAAGACATACCGATCCACACGGCAATCGGTCCGACGCCCATAAATCGAATGAGAAATACTGTGATACAAAAACGGCACAGCCACATGGTGATCATGGATACGATCATGGAGAACTTCACATCCCCCGCTGCCCTCATGCCGTAGGCCGGGATGAAGGACGGAATCCAGAAGATCGGCTTGAGCACTGTGATATAACCAACCATAAAGATGCACAGACGGGCACTCTCTGCCTCCATGCTGCCGATTACCGTAACCGGCCGGATACAGAGATATACGATGATACAGCAGGCAATCAATACGAACTCTGCGACGATACTTAGCTTCTTAATATAATAAACTGCCTCGTCCTTACGACCGGCACCCAGACACTCACCAACGACCGTCATCATACCGATACCGATACCGATCGCTGCCACTCCGTTCAGCATCTCCATCATGCTGGTCATGGCATGAGCCGCAATCGCCGTCGTCCCCAGAGTCGATACGGTGGACTGGATGGCCAGCTTACCCAGCTGAAACATACCATTTTCCACACCGGAAGGGATGCCCAGACCTAAGATATGCTGTATGATCTGTCCATTCGGCCGGATCGAGAGGTAATCCCTCACCGGGACCTTATTCTTCTTACGACGAAGCAGGCTCAATACGATCACTGCCGTATAGATCCTGGACAGCAGGGTAGCGATCGCTGCCCCACGCACTCCCATATGAAGAACGAAGATCAGATAGGCATTGCCCACGATATTCAACAGATTCGAGCTGACAGAAATCAGCATGGGACCCCGGGTATTCTCCTGGGAGCGAAAAACCGCTGCACCCGCATTATAAAGAGCGATAAATGGAAAGGATATGGCTGTATAGAAAAAATAAGTCATGGATTCTTCCATGACCGCATTCTCCACCGACCCGAAGATGAACTGCAGGATACTATGTTCAAAAAACAGGCAGATCAGGGTTACACCCAGCGATATGACCGCCACGATAAAGATCAGCTGCCTGGCCACTTCCTCTGCTTTTCCTATGTCCCGGCTGCCGACATACTGAGCACAGATGATCGCTCCTCCTGTCGCCAGAGCAGAAAATGCATAGATGATCAGGATATTGATCGAGTCCACCAGCGATACGGCAGAGATTGCTGCCGATCCGATATTGCTGACCATGATCGTGTCCACGGTACCCATGAGAGAATTCAATACCTGCTCCAGGATAACCGGCACGATCAGAGCAATCAGCATCTTATTCGAAAATAAATGTTTCTCATCCATGGGGACTCCTCTGTCTGTGATATATTATGAGTCGTTTCGTCTGTATCTATATAACATGCGATACTTCTATATGAATCTACATGATCTACGTAAACAATTACAGTTGGAAAATGATATCCTGTATTCATTATATGGAAATATTTAGAAAAATTAAGGGTATATTATTGTGTAGATGTATTGAAACAAGATTCATTAAATTGAACGAAATAGTAACTGATTCATTATTTTTTGCTTTCCGGGCAGATTTTCTTGCTCTTACCCTATAGCCGGATCTGCCACTCCATTTTTTGCAAAAGCCGCCGCGCGGTCAATACAGGTACCGCAGACTCCGCATGGCTTCTCGCCGCCCTCATAGCAGGACCAGGTCAGCTCGTATGGCACGCCCAGTTCCAGGCCCATCTTCACCACGTCTGCCTTGGTCAGATTCACGAAAGGTGCCTCGATCTTCAGCTGATGTCCGGATCCCTCCCAGATGGCCGTATTCATCGCATCGTTAAATACTGCCGAGCAATCCGGATAAGCAAAACCGGCCGCATCGTCGGAATGAGCGCCATAATAGATGACCTGACAATCCTTACTCAGCGCTATACTGGCTGCGGAGGAGAGGAATAAGCCATTACGGAATGGCACATAAGTGCTTACCGGCTTCTCGCCCCCTGTCTTCTTAATCTGCTCCGCATAACTCTCCGTCGGAATCTCTTCCGTGGACTGCTGAAGCAGAGAACAGTTGCTATATTGAAAAATCTTGCTCAGATCGAGGAAAATCTGTTCCACACCATAATATTTCGCTACAGCGATGGAAGCCTGAACCTCCTTATCATGCTTCTGTCCATAGGAGATGGACAGAGCGATGACATGCTCCGCACCATATTTGCTTACTGCCAGACCAAGGGCGGTCGTGGAATCCACACCACCACTGGATAAAACTAATGCATTCATCATATCTTCCTTCCCATTCTTATCCTGTCCGATTAAAATCTGTCCTTATATTCTAATGCTGCATATTGAATCTGTTCTCATCTTCTGATCCTGCATATTGAATCTGTTCTCATCTTCTGATCCTGTATATTGAATCTGTTCGGATATCTGTTCCAACTCAAGGCGATATCCGAATCAAAAATTTTCATTCTCTTATCTCAGATAAATCTGCAGGCTGGGATCGTCCTTGAACTGCCCTCTCAGCTCCGCAGTAAATGTCTTGGTATTATTCTTCTTGATACCACGTGCTGTCACGCAGCTATGACAGCCTTCGATCAGAACTGCCACATCCTGGGAATCCGTGATCTCAGTGATGATATCTGCGATATCCTGACCGATCTTCTCCTGCAGCTGCAGACGGCGGCCAACCATATCGCATACACGGGCGATCTTAGACAGACCGATCACCTTATCATTTGGTATATAAGCCACAGTTGCCTTCATATCATACATGAGCGCCATATGATGCTCACAGTAGGAAAACATATCGATATCCTTCATCACAACCACACGTCCGCGGCCGGTGGTATCCATGCCCTCTTCAAATGTCTTGCCGAACATCTGAGCAATCTCATGATTGCTGTAATTCATTCCTTCAAATACTTCGCTGTACATCTTAGCTACACGCCTGGGTGTATCGATCAGTCCCTCACGCTCCGGATCATCACCTAAAGCGATTAATATGCCGCGAATATGTTCCTCTATAGCTTTGGTATCTATCATATCACACGCCCCTCCTCTCAGGGTCCCAGATCACCTTATGGATCTGAATCTGTAATCTCACATCATTTAACTTCTCTTCTATCATAAAATCTACGATACGCTCCGGCTCGATGGACCCGAAGACAGGGCTGAAATATACATGGCAGCGTCCGATCAGATCATACTGACGAATCACCTGCGCCGCCCGCTGCAGATCCTCCTCCGAACCACAGACAAACTTGACCGTATCCTCTGCCTGTAACATATAAAAATTATCGCAGATCATGGCGTGCTCCCATCCACTGGATGGCAGCTTATAATCCATGGTGAAAACCGGACGAATCGTCTTCATTCCAAGACAATTCTCTGCCATATTCTTATCATCCAGCCTGCTGCTATCCTCTGCCATATCCCTGACCAGGAATCGGCTCAGGTCCACTGCCCCATTGGTCTCGATCTCCACACGAATCTCCTCATGCTCTGCCAGGAGAGACAGCAGCTCCGGCATCTCCTGCTGCAGAAGTGGCTCCCCACCGGTCAGAGTGACATTTTTTATCCCAGTCGACAGGATATAATCACGGATCTCTTCCGGCGATTCCTCCGCATAAGGACAATCCTTCTCATTGGCCCACATAGTGTCACAGTAGCTGCAACGAAGATTACAGCCTCGGAAACGTACGAAAACCGCCAGTTCACCGGCCCGGACACCCTCGCCATTAATACTGATAAACTTCTCTACCACTTTCATATATTCCTATACTCCCTGCTACATTTCCTCATATGCAGCACAATTATTGGGTGTCTCATAGACCTCCACGCGATGGACATCCAGACCCTGGGCCTCCAGCTTCTTATAGAAATAATAGGCGAAATTCTCCGCGGTCGGACGAAACGCCACTTCATAAATCTTAAAATTCTCCTCCTGAAAGGCTGCGATCGTTGCCGCTTTCAGCGAGCCTTTCTCATAGATGAGACAATGATCCAGCTCATCGCAATAAATCTTCAGAATCTCCTTCAGATCTCCGAAGTCAACCAGCATACCTCGGGTCTGCTGGCCTTCACTTAATGTCTCCCCTTTGATCTGGGCCACCACTCTCCATCTGTGACCATGGATATTACGACATTTTCCATCGTATCCGGCCAGAAAATGTGCCGCATCAAAGCTCTCTTCTGTCTTTAGAAAAAACATAATATCAACTCCCGCAAAAATAACAAAGTCCCGAGGAAAACCTCAGGACTTAAGAATCATATAAAACATCCATGATACTGCATATCATCCAGCATGAATCATCACTCTATCAGTCCTGGTTTTGTTTAACGACAGGATGGTACAAACGAACTGTCGGTTATTAAAATACACATGCGACCTTCGTCGCGCCACAAGGTATGATACGCGTTTTGGAATTACTCCGTTAATAACGAAGGAATTATATCATGGCAGATAAAAAATGTCTATAGATAAGTTTCATCACAACAATCTCATTACAGCAATCTCATCACAGCAATCTCATTACAGCAATCTCATCACATCTCTCCTGGTAAATAGCTGCAGCTTGGCATTCATCTTCACCGGTGTGAGTCTGTGCCTCTTTACCAGATCATTCACATTCTGTCTGCTGCATCCAAGCTCCTCCATCACATCCTGTGTCGTCATGAGATTATCTGCGGCAAATCTCTCCATCCAATTCATACTCACAGGCAAGTCTCTTGCTTTATCATAGATCTCATCATAAGTCAGATAATGCCCTCCCGGCAGGCACACTTCAAAGCCGGGGCGGTTCACATAAGCATCTTCCAGGCGAGAAGCATAATGCTTCATGCGGGAAATGGTCCGATCTTCCATATGCTGATCTGTATCATAATATGCCATCCGTCCGTCTGCAAAACCTACCACAAATCTCCCATCAGACTCATAGCTGGCTGATATGAGATACTTCTTCCGTCTCTCCTTAATCTCGTCCGGCAAACAATCATAGCTTATCTTCTGTATATAACATTCATCCTGAGCACATCTGCCATCTGCCAGGAGAAATAATCTGACCTCATCATATTCTTCCAGACCATGTTCCTTCAGGATCATACCAATATTCTGGCGGTCTGGGGGTATCACGCGCTGAGATATAAATAACCTGCTGTGATAAGAGTCGATCGTCCACATCTTCTTCCTGGCATAATGATCCAGAATAAAAGGAAGCTCCCACTCATCCACGTCTTTCTTCAATTCGATATAATAATCTCCGCTCTTCTCATAATAAAAGAAGTAGCCTAATTCCTTATCCCGATCCTGTTCCTTATCCTTAATCGCATATACTTTCACAAATCATGCCCTCATATCCATCTGTCTGATACCTTCCTGACACAACATATTGAATCAGGAAGGCTTCAGCCCTCTTATCTTCGTAGGAATGACTACATATATTCAGCGCATATCTTCGACTATCCTGCCTTGCGGATTGAGCGAAGGTCATATGTGTGCTCTTTTAAAAGCTATCTATCGTCATCCATGCTACTATAGACATCTGCCCTGGTTTTAAGAAAATCCCACACAGAATCCACCCAGATCTCCCCCATAATATCTTCCATATCTTGAAAGAGATATCCTTTTAACTCTTCATCAAAAGCCGGTAAGAGAATCCTGTATTCCCATGGTATCAGCCTCAGATTCTCATAGGAGGAATGACCTCCGACAAAACATTGAATCGGTCGGTCCTCTGTCGGAACGGTCTTCCGATAATCCTCCTCACATGTACAGGAAAATAATAAGGACAAGCCATGATCAAACAAGGGGGCCGGCTTAATCTCTCTGGTCTTCTTATTCTTCAGAATCTCAATATTCGCTCCATGTCTGTCCCTGTTTAATATGAGATAATCCACGATGAGCATCTGATAGATATATTGCTCGAATCCCATCCTGCTGCAGAAATCCATCGGACACTCTCCGGGATAGGCTTCCATGTCATAATATGCATCCAAGGCGATCTTGCTGTCGCCGGAAGATTTAAAATCCTCGGAACAGCAAAGGTAAGTCTCCATCTCCACATCTCTAACCATGATTCTGGCGTGAATCAACCGATAGGATAAATGTGGTATGCCCATTCTTGTAAGTAAACGATCCACAATAATCTCATTTACACACTCATGTCCTGTAATCTGATTCACCGCATCATAATTCGATAATTTATAGTAAAACTTCCTGCCTTTCCTGACCTCATATGCTTTCAGAAAAGATCCTGCTGTACCGGAAGAATGTCTTGTTCGAGTCCATCTGAGATATGTCAGATCCTGTATCTCCTTCACTATCTTCATTATAACCACCTCAAGCACATTTTATATGTAAACTTGACGTTTGTCAATATGTAAATCCAATTCCTGGTTGGGAAAATGGACACAAAAGAAGGCGTCTGCAGATACTGAGATTAGCAGTTTCTGCAACGCCTCCTTTATGATTATTTCTTACCTTAGAGCAATCACTTTCTCCGGCAATTTGCTCTGTTTTATGATTTTTTCCCACCTTAGAGCAATCACTTTCTTCGGCAATTTGCTCTATCCGATAGATTTAACCCTCTTTAGAGCAATCACCTCTCATTTCGAATTGCTCTATCCGATAGATTTTATCCTCTTTAGAGCAATCACCTCTCATTTCGAATTGCTCTATCCGATAGATTTTATCCTCTTTAGAGCAATCACCTCTCATTTCGAATTGCTCTATCCGATAGATTTTATC
>R05__coassemble_6_pt1 | contig 146256 bp, 125 predicted proteins | sample R05__metabat2_low_PE_006 | metagenome-assembled genome bin R05
GTCCCTGGGGTACTTTGCGCTCTTTTCGGCTTTGCTCGGTTGGTGCTTCATAAAAACAAACGGAATACCTGTTCTACGGTATCGAACATGTTCTGGCGTGCATTCTCATAGGTCATAGCCTGCTCTAAGGTGCATACACCACGTACGATCGGGAAGAAGGCATCGATACCTGCAGCATTACAAGCCTTGGCATCCTTGGTGACTGCACCGGCAAAGGCCAGTGTCTTCTTACCGTAACGTTTGGCAAGAGCTGCCACACCAACCGGAACCTTACCCATAGCAGTCTGACCATCCAGACATCCCTCACCGGTAATGACGATATCAGCATCCTTGATTTCATCCTCCAGATTGATGGTATTGAGAATCAATTCGATACCAGGAGTAAGCTCAGCCTTCAGAGCATAGAGGAATGCGAAGCCCTGTCCACCGGCTGCACCGGCACCTTCTACATTACGATAGTCTGTACCGATGGTTTCGGCAACAACATCAGCATAATGACTCATATATCCATCGATGACAGGCTTCTGTTCAGGGGTAACACCCTTCTGAGGTCCGTAGATATAGGTGGAACCATTCTCACCACACAGTGGATTCTTTACATCACAGGCGATACGGATACGACATTCTGCCAGCTTCGGATTTAATCCATCTAAGGAGATATGAGCAACCTTCTCAAGAGCAGCAGCACCTTCGCCGACATCCTGACCATCTGCATCCGTCATGACAGCACCCAATGCCTTTAACATACCGATACCACCATCATTGGTAGCGCTTCCGCCGATACCGATAATAAATTCTTTACAACCACGATCCAGAGCATCCAGAATCATCTCGCCTAAACCGTAAGTAGTTGCAACCAGTGGTTCCTTACGTGGAGAGATAGTGATACCTGCTGCCTGAGCCATCTCCATAACAGCCAGACCTGTCTCAGCCTGATAACCATAATAGGCATCAACCTTCTCGCTGTAAGGACCGGTCACCGGAATCGTGATCTTCTCCATACCGCCCATACCTTCGATCATAGCATCTGTGGTTCCCTCACCACCATCAGCCAGTGGCTTTACTACCACGTCAGCATCCGGATGAACCGTTAAGATGGCTTCTTTTGCTGCAGTACCTGCTTCCATGGAGGATAAACTTCCTTTTAATGAATCGATTGCAATTACTACTTTCATATATTTCCCCTCTCCTTTTGATAAGTTTTATCATCTAAACTGTCTCCGGCTCTATAAGATTTTTGCAAAACAGAGAAGATGATATCTTTAATAGACCATAATCTAAACATTTATAAAAAACAAGGGCGCCTTTTCAGGTATTGTTCCCTCTGTTGCTTCATAAAACACACATGCGACTTTCGTCGTACCACAGTACATGATATCCAATAATTTCTAATCCTATTATAAGATAGGAAGAAAAAATATACAAGAATTAATATTTCCGGTCCTGGAATTTTATCCGGAGAGACTTATGTTTTGTAGTCTTGAAATTTTTATTCGGAGAGACTTATGTTTTGTAGTCCTGGAATTTTATCCGGAGAGACTTATGTTTTTGTAGTCTTGGAATTTTATCAGGAAAGTGTTATATTTATGATACGCGTGAGTCTATGGTCTGAAAATCGGCGCAGAAAGCCCGTCACGCGTATCATAGTTGTGGAACAAGGCGGTTTGCTGGTTTGCATCCTTGTTTTATATAATGATATAGGTATTGATCACTATATCGTAAGAATAGATAAAAAGGGGACGGAAGATGGAATATTTTGATGTATGCGATGAATACGGACAGCCTACGGGAGAGATCGTAGAACGATCCATCGCCCATGCGACAGGAGTCAGACATCGTACGGCTCATGTGTGGATCTACAGAGAGAAGGATGGGAAGCAGGAGCTTTTACTGCAGAAACGGAGTGCTCAGAAGGATTCCTTTCCGGGATGCTATGACACTTCTTCGGCAGGACATGTAGCTGCAGGGACAGAACCATTGGAGTCGGCCTTGCGGGAACTGGAAGAAGAGCTGGGGATCCGAGCTGAAAGAGAGGAGATTCATCCGATCGGTACATTTCCCATATCCTATGCATCGGAGTTTCATGGAAAACCATTTGTCGATGAAGAGACGGCTTTCGTTTATGTCTATGACGGAGAGGTGGATATCAGTAGATTAAGCCTGCAGGAGGAAGAGGTGGAATCCGTTCGATGGTTTGAAATCGGGGATTTGCTCAGGATGCGGAAGGAAAATGATCCATCCATCTGTGTTCCTTCCGGCGGCTTAGCTATGATAGCAGAATATCTCTCTGCGCGTTCTTAGGATTTCTATAAAATGGATAAGAAATACAGAGTATCCGCAAGAGCAATCGTGCGAGCATGTATAGAGAATATCAGTAAGTAAAATCGTGAAAATATACCATAGAAGATATTATCAAGAGAAATTGCGAGAAGATGCAATAGAGAAAATAAAGAAGAAAAATAGTGTATACATATAAAAAAGAAAATATGCAGAAAAGGAGTAGATAGATATGACATTAAAAGAACAGATCGCAGCTTATACAGAGGAATATCTGAAGAATCTCAACCGCCTGGTCAGACATAATTCGGTACTGAGCGAAGCAAAACCGGGCATGCCATTTGGTCAGGGTCCTGCAGATGTACTGGCGGAAGCTCTGCAGATTGCAGAGGAGATGGGATTTGAGACGGTAAATCTGGATAATTATTGTGGCTATGTGGAGATCGGTCAGGGTGAGGAACTGATCGGCATCGCCGGCCATCTGGATATCGTTCCGGTGGGAGATGGATGGACTCATGATCCCCTGAAGGTTACCGTGGAGGGAGATATGGTCTACGGACGTGGTACTACAGATGATAAGGGCCCGGTTCTTATGGCTCTCTATGCTATGCGCATCATCCGTGACTCCGGAGTCAAGCTGAAGAAACGTATTCGTCTGATCATGGGATGTAATGAAGAGACCGGATCCAGATGCATGAAGCACTATATGGAAGTGGAAGAGCCACTCACTATGGGATTTACACCGGATGCTTCTTACCCTTGTATCTATGGAGAGAAGGGCCACATGTCCATGATGGCTTATAGCAAGAAGACGAAGATTCTCTCTATGGAGGGTGGATTTGTGTCCAATGCAGTCTGCCACCAGTGCAAGACCGTGATCCCGGCCGGAGAGCTTACCGTGGAGGCGCTGAAGGAGGCTCTGGATGCGACTGCTCTGGTATCTTCCAAGGTGGAAGAGATTGATGATCAGATCCATATCTTTGCAGAAGGTATCGCAGCACATGCCAGTACCCCGCTGCTGGGTGTCAATGCGGCAGGCTGTACCATGCAGGCGCTGGAAGCAACAGGCTTCCGGGATGATTTTGTGGAATTTTATAATCGTCATATCGGTAGGGCCTGTGATGGTGCCGGTGTGGGATTGAAGCTGACGGACGACTATGGAGAGCTCAGCTTCAGTAATGGTATCGTCAAGACTGAGGATGGCAGAATCTCCTGTAATATCGACATCAGAGTGCCGGTTACTTACAAGGAAGAGCAGCTCAGGGAGCTGGCTGCCCCTTATCTGGAGGATGAGAAAGGACGCATGGAGATTCTGGATATCGGTGATCCTTTATTTTATCCGAGAGAGTCCCCTCTGGTGGAAGCTCTCTATGCTGCTTACAAGGAGGTTAGCGGAGATCAGGCGCACCAGCCGATGGTGATCGGTGGCGGAACCTATGCCAAATCTCTTCCGGGCATCATTGCATTCGGACCGGAATTACCGGATGTGGATTATCGCATTCATAATGCGGAGGAATTCACCCGCATCTCCGATATTCATCTGTCCACAGAGATTTATGTTAAGGCTATCTTGAATATGCTGGAGATATAATTAAAATATGCCCGATAGCTTAAAGGTATGGGCATATAGTTGAAATATGCCTATATAGCTTAAACATGCCGGGATATAGCTGAAATATGTTTGAGATATAATATAGAAGAAAGAAGAGCAAGACCCTGTGAGAGTCTTGCTCTTTCTGTGTCAGTTCCTGTGGAGTAACGAGGTCACCCGAGCTTTTTTCATCACATAGAAGTAAGCCGGTATCAGAAATACATCGGCGAAAACCCAGGCAATCGGGCTGGAGAAGCAGCTGACCAGGAAGCCAAAAGCTGGGATCAGCCAGAAACCGACCAGAGAGCGGGCAATCATTTCCATGATACCTGCGATCATGGCAAAGCTGCTGTGGCCGATTCCCTGAATGGTGGATCGGAAGGTATTGACGATGACCAGCAGAGGGAAGAAGAGAACACTGATGAGACAGTATTGAGACGCCTGGGTCAAAGCAAGGGTTTCTTCCGGCTTGATAAAGAGCAGCATACAGTACCTGACGGCAAAGAGCATGACCACAAAGCTGGCGACAGAGTAGATAAATCCAAGGATACATGCCGCTCGCAGACCCTGTCCGACCCGATCGACCTCTCTGGCACCGATATTCTGTCCGGCATAAGTCGACATGGCAGCTCCCATGGAATCCAGAGGACTCTCCACGAAGAGGATAAAACGTGTGGCTGCCGATACGGCAGCGATGGAATCGGCACCTAAGGTATTTACTCCCGCCTGCAGGATGACACTGCCGATCGCCGTGATGGAGAACTGCAGCCCCATAGGGACACCCATGCTGCATAAAAGGTAGAGATAGGAACTATCCGGTCTCCATTCGGACCTATCCTCTATGTGCAGAATAGAGAAATGTTTTCTGATATGCAGGACACATAAGAGAGCAGAGAAGAGCTGGGCCAGCAGAGTGGCCAGGGCAGGCCCCTGTACTCCCATGTGAAGTACCGTAACAGACAGAATGTCGAAACCGATATTTACGATGGAAGCTGCCATAAGAAAATAAAGAGGACTCCTGGAATCCCCCAGTGCCCTGATAATACCGGACAGCAGATTATAGGCTATGGTGATCGGTATACCGGCAAAGATAATAAAAATATAATTATAGGCCATGTCTATGACACTGTCCGGTGTCTGCATGAGGATAAGGATCTGACGGCAGAAGATGCACACAGTGATCGTGATCAGGATAGCGGATACGACAGATGCCCAGATGCTATTGGCATAGGTCCTGCGCAGGGATGACAGATCTCCTGCTCCGAAGAATTGGGCGACGGGGATGGCAAAGCCCATGCAGAGCCCCATACAGAAGCCGATGACCAGGAAATTCACCGCACCGGTGGAACCGGATCCGGCCAGGGCCTCCTTGCCCAGGAACTGTCCGATGACGATGGTATCAATAGTGCTGTATAGATTCTGCAGCAGATTCGTTAAGAGAATAGGGATGCAGAAGCGGAGGATTACCTTGCCGGGACTGCCTACTGTCAGATTCATTTCTGCTGATTTACTCATGATTAACCTCCATTATGGTAGAATGTAAACATTTCCTTATTAAAATAGTATGTGACATTATAAGAAAATGTGACATTATAACGAAATGTGACAATATAACAAAATGCGACATTATAACAGTAGATAATTATAATAGAATGCAGCATATAATATAGAAGATAAGCATTCATTTTTGCGCATCATAGTATAGCATCCTTTCCGACAGATATCTATAGAAAAAAGAAGTAATTTATAGAAAAAAAGAAGATATTTATAGAAATCGGGAAGATATATGCAGAAAGCGGGAAAATTAAAAATGGGAAGCTATAGAGCCGCAAAACCATAGAAGATAGAGAGAAACAGAAAACGGTAAGAAATAGAATAACCCCTGATGAAAGCAGAATCATATATCTGTATTTTGACCATTCCTTTAGAATATGTTAGTATAAGTATAATTCATGGTGTAGCTTCCGGATGGAAGCTATGTCATGGATAAATGGGATATACTTTAAGGAGTGAGATTATGTCACAAGGATATACACTGATCTGGGATCTGGACGGCACTTTATTTGATTCTTATAAAGTGATCATACCAAGCATGAAGCAGACACTGGAGGAATATGGGATAGCTATGGAGGAAGAAGAGATTCTTCATCATGCCATCCTCAGCTCTCTGGGTGATCTGATGAAGAAGATAGAGGATGCATATGGGATCTCTGCAGAGGACTTGAATCGCAGATCCATGGAGCTGCGTGACAGCAGAATGCATGAGATTACTGCGGCTCCTTATGCTCCGGAGATATTGGCCTATCTGAAAGAAAAGGGGGTGGCCAATCATATCTTCACACATAGGGGCCAGTCTACCCTGCCGATTCTTCAGCATCTGGGGATTGATCGCTATTTTGATGAGATTATCACTGCAGTGGATGGTTTCCCCAGAAAACCGGAACCGGATGCCATATTTTATCTGATGAAGCGATATGAGCTGGATTCGGCCAGGACCTACTATGTCGGGGACAGGCAGATCGATATGGAGTGCGCCCGAAGGGCCGGAATCGGCTGTATTCTCTACCTTCCTTCCTACAGTGTGGGTAAGGCCAGCGGTATAGAGGATTATGTGATCTCAGATTTCAGAGAGTTAAAGGATATCATCAAAGGATAGTAAGAGACATGTACGATCGATCGGAACACAGTGAGAAAGACAGACTTGGACATCGATTCTCCCATATAGAATCAGAAGCAGCCATTAGCAAAGATGTCACAAAAGCCATCTCTGTGGTCATACTGAGCGGTGGGCAAAGCTCACGCATGGGCAGAGATAAGGCTATGTTACAGATAGAGGGGATGTCCTTTGCAGAATATATCGCTTCCTCTCTGAAGGAAGCGGATGAGATCCTCTTTTCTGTCCGGCAGGAGAAGGATCTGCCGGAGATTCCTCTGACTCATATCGCAGATATCTATCCGGGCTGCGGTCCCCTGGCAGGTATTCACAGTGGGCTGAAGCATAGCAGGAATCCATGGGTATTTATCGTGGCCTGTGACACCCCCTTTGTCAATTGGGGGATGGTGGAGAAAATGTATGCTCATGCTATTTCGGACGACGGCTCATGTTCTGCGGATGGTGATTCGGGGGCAGGAGGAATAAGACGGGATATGGTCACCACTGCGGGAGGCTCAGAAGGCATCCCGGCGGATGCAGTCATCCCTGTGGAAGACGATGGCAGATTCCATGCAGTCTGTGGGCTGTATCATAAAAATGCTTTAAATGTTCTGCAGGAAGAGCTGGAAGAAGGACATTATCGGGTCAGAGATACTCTGAGCAGATTAAGGACGATCTATATCCCTGTGACAGCTTTTCCGGATTACAGAAGACTATTTTATAATATAAATACACCCGACGATTATCAGAAGGTTAATGAATAAGATAAATACGTCGGACGATTATGAAAAAATATTTTATCATATAATACACCAGAGGATTACAAGGAGATAGTTCTATGATACCGATTATATCAATCATCGCCTATTCCGGTACCGGTAAGACCACATTTATGGTAAAACTGATTCCGGAGCTTAAGAAGAGAGGATTGCGCCTGGCTGTGGTAAAGCATGACGGGCATGGATTTGAGATCGATAAGGAGGGCAAGGACAGCTATCGGATCACACAGGCCGGTGCGGACGTCACGGCTTTGATTTCTAAGGAGAAGGCTGCCGTGATGGAGAATCGTCCCCGGACGGAGGAGGAGCTTCTGTCCATGATAAAGGATGTGGATCTGATCCTGACGGAGGGCTATAAGTCCGGTATCTGGCCCAAGATCATGCTGCATCGCAGGGCAACAGGGAAGGAGCTTCCTATGGACCCAAGAGACTGTCTGGCTGTGGTCAGCGATATGAAGATAAAGGGTGCAGAGCATCTCTACGGTATGAATGATGTGGAGCAGGTGGCAGATCTGATCCAGGACTATATGAAGCGTAAGGATGAGAAGCATAATCTGTTGGCGGGAGTGCCTTATCTGAAGGATGTGTCGGAGGAATGTCTGCGAGGACTCTGGCAGGATGGCAGAGTGGAGACGGTGCCTCGCAACACCATCGTGATTGAGGCCAAGAAGGAAGTGGAGTATGTCTATATCCAGCTATCCGGTAAGTCCTCGGTCTATAATCTGACCCATCAGGGGGAGAAGAAGGTTATCTTTATCTTCGGTTCCGGTATCCTGCTAAATGACCATGTGATGAAGGAGCATAGCTCCTCTCTCTTTTGTGAGACCATGGAAGAGAGTGAGATTTTTGTGATTCCGGCCCATCGTTATCTGGATTGGATGAAGAAGGACTTTGAACTGACCAGAGCGACCCTGCGGCAGCAGGAGTGGAAGATGTGGCGTATGGGTCATCAGCTTAAGAATACGGGTAATACTCCGGTGGAGAAAAAGCTGGCGGCCAAGCTGTGGAAGCTGTCCAGGGATTTTCATAAGGAGACGGAGGATGGTGTGGAGATCGATCTGAATCTGTCCATCACCTTTCTGTCCGATATGCTGGGAGTACCGAGAGAAACCACATCCAGAGCCTGCAAGAGCTTATCCCAGAAGGGATTGATCCGTATTGATAAGAAGCGGATCACTATCCTGGATACCAGGGCTATCAGTGAATTCTATAGAAAGAGTAAAAAAGACATATAATTGTGATATGATTTATACATTTTTCATAAGTTAGTCAGTACTAACGATTAGAAAATTGTGAAAATCATCCAAAAAAAGAGGAATTCCGTGACTTAGGTCACGGAATTTTTTTGATATATTTGTTAAGATATAAACGATACTATGACATTTAACAAGAAAGGAGTTACTATGGGCTATCAATTAACAAAAACAGAAGCGAATAATCTGTTGGAAACCCTGTCCGGACAGTTCGATATCTATGCTCCGGTACTCATGGTAGGGGATGGCTGCTTTTCTGATACGGACGTGGTTCGTTACGGCAAGATCTCTTCTCTGGATGAGGTAGTGTGGGATAAGAAGTCAGATTATTCATTTAAGGAGACCTTACTTCATATTAATGAGACGATCTTCTACTTTACAGAGGATCACACCTCCGTGCCAAACGGACCGGATAAGGACCTGCTCATCTTCCTTCGTGCCTGCGACCTGAATGCACTGAAGAGGCTGGACCAGATCTATCTGAAGAATAGTTTCGAGGATTTCTATTATGCAAGGATTCGTGAGAGAGCACATTTTGTCCTCATGGGCTGTACCGAGACCTGTGAATCCGGTTTCTGTGTAAGTATGGGAACCAATAAAGCAGATAATTATGATGTATATATTAAGGTGGACGGAGACAAGGTATACTTTGATTTCAAGAATGAAGAATTCGAGAAGGAATTTACCTACGAGAGATATACTGAGCCTTGTGATGTGACACCGGATTATGTGACAGAGAATATCGAGAAGGTTACTTTACCGAAGAATCTGTCCAACGCGTCCTTCACCAAAGAGATCTGGGCAGAGTACGGTGAGAGATGTATCACCTGCGGCAGATGTAATTTTGCCTGTCCGACCTGTACCTGTTTCACCATGCAGGATATCTTCTACGGCGATAATCCGAAGGTTGGTGAGAGAAGAAGAGTCTGGGCTTCCTGTCAGGTAGATGACTATGATACCATCGCCGGCGGCATCAAGTTCCGTAAGACCAAGGGAGATCGTGTACGCTTTAAGACCATGCATAAGATCTATGATTATGAGAAACGTTTCGGCTATCCGATGTGCGTAGGCTGCGGCCGTTGTGATGACATCTGTCCGGAATACATTTCCTTCTCTAATCTCATTAATCGTCTGGCAAAGGAGGAACAGTAATATGAAGAACGAATATATTCCTCAGCTTTCTGAGATCAAAGAAGTGATCAAGCACACTGCCATCGAGTACACATTCCGCATGGAGTACAAGGGGGATGTTAAGCCGGGTCAGTTTTTTGAGATTTCCATCCCTAAGTTCGGTGAGGCACCGATCTCTGTCAGTGGTATCGGTGAGGATACCGTAGACTTTACCATCCGTCGTGTCGGTAAGGTGACCAATGAAGTATTCGAGAATTATGTCGGGGATAAATTATTTATCCGTGGTCCTTATGGTAATGGATTTGACGTAAATAACTATAAAGGCAAGGAACTGGTTGTCATCGCCGGTGGTACCGGTGTCTCTCCGGTCAGAGGTATCGTGCAGTACTTTGCAGCACATCCTGAGGATGCAGTCAGTACCACACTGATCGCCGGCTTCAAGAGCCCATCCGATGTCCTCTTTAAGGCAGATTTTGAAGATTGGCAGAATAAGCTGAATGTGATCAAGACTGTTGACGGTGCACCGGAAGGCTATGAAGGACCTGTCGGCATGGTAACCAAATATATCCCGGATCTGAAGTTCAAGGATATCGAGAATGCGGTTTTCGTATGTGTCGGTCCTCCGATTATGATCAAGTTTACCATCATGGAGATCAAGAAGCTCGGTGTCAAGGATGAGCAGATCTGGACATCCTTCGAGCGTAAGATGTGCTGTGGTCTGGGTAAATGCGGACATTGTAAGATCAATGAGAAGTATGTCTGTCTGGATGGTCCTGTATTCAACTATACAGAAGCCAAAGAATTAGTGGATTAAGGAGGGAGTCACATGAGTAGCAGTCGTGATATTAATACGAAGAAACTGAAGAAAAACGCCTTCCGTGTCAGCAAAAAGCGTGGAATCGGCGCATCCCGTATCCGTGTACCGGGTGGTTATCTGAATGCCAAGGTGCTCGGTATGGTTCAGGAGATCGCAGAGACCTATGGTAATGGTTATGTTCATCTGACGACCAGACAGGGCTTCGAGATTGAAGGCATCCGTCTGGAGGATATGGCAGAGATTAATGAGAAGCTTCAGCCAATCATCGATCTGGTCGGAACGAATCAGACCGATCCGAACACAGGCTATCCGGCATCCGGTACCCGTAATATTCAGGCTTGTATCGGTAATAATGTCTGTCCATTTGCCAATTATAATACCGCAGCTCTGGCAAAGCGCATCGACGAAGCGATCTTCCCGAATGACCTGCATTTCAAGGTTGCCTGCACCGGTTGTTCCAATGACTGTGCCAAGGCACGTATGCATGACTTTGGTATCATCGGTATGACCATGCCACAGTATGATCCGGACCGTTGTGTGAGCTGCAAGGCTTGTATCAAGGGCTGCAGCAGCCTGTCCGTCGGCGCTCTGACCATGGAGAATTACAAGATTGTTCGTAATGTGGAGAAATGTATCGGTTGTGGCGTCTGTGTTACCAAGTGCCCGACTCGTGCATGGACCAGAAGCAAGAAGAAATATTACAAGCTCTCCATCATGGGCCGTACCGGTAAGAAGAATCCGAGATTAGGTCAGGATTGGCTGATCTGGGCCGATGAAGAGAATATCATTAAGATCATTAAGAATACTTATAAGTTTGTCGAGGATTATATCTCTCCGGATGCTCCGGCCAGAAAAGAGCATATCGGTTATATCATCGACCGTGCAGGCTTTGAAGTATTTGAGAAATATGCACTGGAAGGTGTGGAATTCCTGCCGGAGACCATCGTGAAGAAGCGTCTCTACTGGGGTGGTATTCACTTTGACCAGAGTAACTCCGTAAGTACACCAAGAATATAATCCGGTATGAAAGAGGCCAGCATACCTTTTGAACTTAAGATCATGATAGACATGAGATACAAGACTCGTGCTGAGTCTTGAGAAAGAAAGGGATTACATATTATGAAGAAAGTACAATCAGTATGTAACTATTGTGCCATCGACTGTAATCTGGATTTCTACGTGGATGAGGAGAAGAATCGGATCGTCAGTGTTAAACCGACACCTGGCTATCCTGTCAATGACGGTTTCTGCTGTATCAAGGGTATCTCCCTTGATAAGCAGCAGACCGTAGTGGATAAACCACATACCCCACGTGTGAAGAAAGAGGATGGTACATATTATTATCCGGGCTGGGACTATACCTTTGAGTATATCGCAAAGCGTTTTAAGGAGATTCAGGACAAATATGGTTATGAAGCCATCGCCGGTATCTCCACCGGTCAGCTGACCCTGGAAGAGTTTGCCATCAATGGTCACATTCTTCGTGATCATATGCATACCAATGTGGATGGGAATACCCGTCTCTGCATGGCTTCTGCTGTTGTCGCTCATAAGCAGAGCTATGGCTTTGATGCACCTGGCTACACCTTAAGAGATCTGGATCTGTCCGATACCATCATTCTGATCGGTGCCAACCCTGTGGTTGCCCATCCGATCGTCTGGGATCGTATCCGAAGAAATAAGAACAAGAAGCTGATCGTCATTGATCCGAGAAGATGTGAGACAGCAAAGAATGCAGATTATCACTATCCGATCAAGACCAAGACAGACTCTACCTTATTCTATGGTCTGGCGAATTATTTCATCGAGCATGATCTGATTGATCATGACTTTATCGATGCCCATACCAATCGTTTTGAAGAATATAAAGAGTTTGTCAAAGACTTCCCATTGGAGAAAGTCTCTGAAGTGACAAAGCTGTCCATGGAACAGCTCATGGAGCTGATCGAGCTGATCAAGTCCGGCGAGAGAGTTTCCATGTGGTGGACCATGGGTATCAATCAGTCCCATAATGCGGTTCGTGCTGCCCAGTCCATCATTAACCTGCAGTTATTATTAGGTAATTACGGCAAGCCTGGTACCGGCGCGAACTCTATCACCGGTCAGTGTAATGCCATGGGTTCCCGTCTCTTCTCCAATCAGGCTTCTCTCTATGGTCATGATTTTGCCAATCCGGACGCGCGCAAGAAGATCGCAGGTATCTTCCACTGTGACGAGGAGATTCTGGCCAAGGGACCGACCAAGACCTATAACCAGATTATCGAAGGCATTAATAATGGGGAGATCAAGGCTCTCTGGATCATGTGTACGAATCCGAGACACTCCTGGACCAATAACGAGACATTTGCCAGTGCCATGAAGAAGCTGGAATTCTATGTGGTACAGGATATCTATGATGACATCGAGAGTGCAGAGGGATGCCATGTCTTCCTTCCGGCAGTTCCGGGCATCAAGAAACAGGGCTCCTATATTAATCTGGAGCGTCGTATCTGTCGTTGTGTGCCGGTTATTAAACCGGATGACGATGAGAAGAATGATTATGAGATCATGTACGGGGTAGCTAAGGCGATGGGATTCCAGGATATCATCGACTACTGGAAGACACCGGAGGACTGCTTTAATTTATTAAAAGCCTGCTCCAAGGGTCGTCCTTTTGATATCACAGGTATCGATTACAAGGGTCTGGAAGGATCCCATGGTATCCAATGGCCATTTAAAGAGGGCGAGGTACTGGAGGAAGACCAGCGTCGTCTCTATGCCGATGGTAAGTTCTGGACACCGGATGGCAGAGCCATCTTCCAGTTTGAGCCGGTTCCGGAGAATCCGCTGCCACAGACAGAGGAGTTCCCTTATATTTTCAATACAGGTCGTGGTACTGTGGGCCAGTGGCATACCCAGTCCCGTACCCGTGAGGTGCAGTTCGTAGACGGTGTCAGCACCAAGCATGCTTACTGTTATATTCATCCGACTCTTGCGAAGAAATATGGCTTAAAGCATGAGGATTGGGTGACCATCGATTCCTGCAATGGTCAGAGTGCGGACTTTGCTGTTCGCATTACCGATGATGTGCAGGAGGATGAGATCTATGCACCGGAACATTATGTAGAATGTAACAAGATGACTCCTTCTGTTTATGACCCATACTCCAAGGAGCCTTCTTATAAATCAGCTGTCGTAAATCTCAGACCAAAGGAGGCGTAGGGATATGTATAGAATCAGAATTGACCGCAGCCGCTGTATTGGTTGTCTGATGTGTGTGACATCCTGCTGTATCTCCCATGATACACATGATGCCAGAAACCGTGTTGTTATCGATTCCGAGACCAGGCCGGCACCAATCTTCTGCCGTCACTGTGATCTGCCGGAGTGTGCCATCACCTGTATGACAGGTGCGATGCGTAAGGATGAGAAGACCGGTTATGTAACCTATGACAGAGACCACTGTGCTCACTGCTTCATGTGTGTTATGGCATGTCCTTACGGTGTACTGAAGCCGGATGCCATCAACCATTATGAAGTCATGAAATGTGACATGTGTGTTCACAGAAGCGAAGACGGCATGGGTAATCCTATGTGCGTGGAGAAATGCCCGATGCATGCCATCACACTGGTGGAGGTGAAAAAATAATGAAATTTGTAGTTATTGGCGCCAGTGCCGCAGGTACTAACGTTGTTCGCAAATTAAGAGAGCTGAATCCGGAGGCAGAGATCGTCTTAATCTCTGAGGACACTGCCATCTATTCCCGCTGTATCCTCTACCATCATCTTAAGGGCGAGAGAGACCTGGAGGGTCTTAACTTCGTCGGAGGAAATGACTTCGCAGAGCGTATGAATGCAGAGTGGATCAAGGGTGTGAAGGCATCCGGAGTAGACACGGACCGTAATGTGGTTCTGCTGGAGGATGGCAGAGAGGTATCCTATGATAAGCTGGCCATCTGTACCGGTTCCCACCCGAATTTCTTCCCGATCCCCGGACTTCGCGAAGGCAAAAATATCACAGGCTTCCGTAACTTCCCGGATGTGGAATTCATCGAGCAGAGACTGGATAAGGCGCAGAATATCTTCGTTATGGGTGCCGGTCTGGTTGGTATCGATGTCATCGCCGGTCTGGTGAAATACCATAAGAATATCACCCTTGCAGATATGGCCCCTTATATGCTGGGCATTCAGCTGGATGATTACTCTGCCGGTGTCTATGGTAAGATGTTCGCTGAGCGTGGTGTAAAGCAGTATTATAATATGGGTGCCAAGGAGTTCGTCCTCGATGAGGAAGGTAATTGTTATAAGGTTATCCTGGGTGACGGAACCGAGATTCCGACGGATCTGGTCGTTAACTGTGCCGGTGTGCGCGCTACGGTAGAATTCCTGGCAGACAGTAAGTTAGAGTGTGACCGTTTCGGACTGATCTTTGATGAGCATGGCCGTACCAACATAGAAAATGTCTATGGTGCCGGCGATGTATCCGGCAGAGCACCGATCTGGCCGGTTGCTGTCAAGGAAGGTATGATCGCTGCCTATAACATGAGCGGTATCCCGAAGACGATGGATGATTTCTTTGCCTCCAAGTCCACCATGAATTTCTTAGGACTGGAGAGTATGTCCTTAGGTCAGGCCAACCGTTATGATGATTCCTACACAGAGGAAATCTATAAGGATCCCAAGCGTAATATCTATAAGAAGATCGTGCATAAGGACGGTGTGATCACCGGGGCAATCCTTCAGGGCGATTTATCCTACAGCGGTGTTCTGACACAGCTCATTCGTCGTAAGATTGATATTACCAAGATCCGCAAACCATTATTTAAGGTGGATTATTCTGATTTCTTCCACATGGATGATGAGAACTATCAGTTCTTCTATGATAAAGAAGAACCACCGAGACAGTAGCAAGCAATATAACCTTTAAGAGGAGAGAAAGATGGAGAGATTAAAAAGAATGCCGGTTCCGGTACTGCCGACCTTCGTGGGTGCTCTGACACTCAGTAATGTCTATGGTGGTCTGGGATTCGCATGGGTCAGACATATTACCATGATCGTAGCAACGATCATCTGGATCGTTTACGTAGTGAAGATTATCACTTATAAGGATATCTGTATCAACGAATATAAGAATACGGTTCCCTGCAGTTTATATGCTGCCTTCTTCATGATGCTGATGATCCTGGCAAGCTACTACTATGAATTCAATCAGACTCTGGGTCTGGTACTCTGGTTTGCAGCCTGGATCTGTGATGCCATCCACATCCTGATCTTTACCTATCGGAATGTGATCAAGGAACGTAATATTAACACCTTTGTACCAAGCTGGTTCGTTACCTATAATGGTATCATGGTAAGCTGTGTCGTGGGTGCAGGTTTTGGCTTCAACAACATCATTAAATATATCGTATATTACGGTATCATCGTCTATATCGTCATCATACCGATCATGATCTGGCGACTGATCACGGTGGAAGTGAAGGATGCAGTATATCATACTATGGCTGTTGTACTGGCCCCATGTTCCCTCTGCGTGGTAAGTTATATTAATGTCATCGAGAATCCGAACAGATATCTCTTATACTTCTTATATCTGTGTGTGCTGGCTTCTCTGGCATTTATTATCATTAAGCTGCCGAAGTTCTTTGCTTATAGCTTCGTTCCGGGCTATGCGGGCGTAACCTTCCCGATGGCGATCGGTATCGTGGCAACGGGTAAGATGGCAGGCTATCTGACCAATGTTGTGGGAAATGAACAGCTGGCAGGCTACCTGACACAGCTTCAGGGTATCCAGCTGTATCTGACAACCTTTATCATCGGCTATGTTCTGATTAATTTCCTGATCATGTTCCTTGGAATCGAGAAAAAATAAGATCATGGGATATTATGGTTGACGATTGATCTATAACTTGTTACTATATATTTGATATAGCAGGAGGCAGGATCTCCTCTATATATTTTATGAATAATATCATAGATATTCTCCGAGCTTATATGTCTAAGGCTGATGCTATGAGATATAAGCCAGGATGATCGGATAAAGGTTCCTATGATTCCGTCATGGAGTCAGGAGTTTACTTTTGTCGGATGGATTCCTCAGGGTGTTGATGGAAACGTCAGCGCCTCCCTACCCTTGGAAAGGAGAGCAGTCAGGCACAGAGGATTCCTCTGGGCCCGAAGGTTTATGGCATTTTACGTCAGGACTCTGCTCTTTTGGGGCAGAGTCCTTTTTTGAAGTATCAATCAAGCAGGGCCAGAAAAGAGCGCAAAGTACCCCAAAAGTAGCAGGATACAGGAGGTTGAATGAAGTGAAGCTAGTGAAAACAGAAGAGGCCGTGGGCCATGTCCTGTGTCATGATATGACACAGATCATACCAGGGGTGATCAAGGACGCCAGATTCCGCAAAGGACATGTGGTGACAGAGGAGGATATTCCGGTTCTGCTCTCCATAGGCAAAGAACATCTCTATGTCTGGGAGAAGCAGGAGGGTATGCTGCATGAGGATGAAGCAGCGGAACGTCTTCGTATCATGTGCCAGAATACAGGAATGCATCCGACAAAGGTAAAAGAAGGTAAGGTGGAGCTGATTGCAGATATCGATGGATTATTCCAGGTCGATGTGGAGAGATTGTATGCTGTCAACAGCTTTGACGATATTATGATTGCAACCAGGCATACCAATACAGCAGTGCATCCGGGAGATAAATTAGCCGGAACCAGGATCATCCCTCTGGTGATCGAGGAGGAGATTCTGGCAGAGGCAGAGAAGGCAGCCGGGGAGACACCCCTGCTGACCCTGACCCCATGGAAGCGGAAGACAGCAGGTATCATCACCACCGGCAGCGAAGTGGAGAAGGGCTTGATCAAGGATCAGTTTACCCCGGTAGTAGAGAAGAAATTAGCTGCCTATGGTGTCGAGGTGATCGAACATGTATTAAGCGGGGACGATCGGGATCGTATCATCGCATCCATCCATGATATGAAGGATAAGGGATGTGATATGATTCTCTGCACCGGCGGTATGAGTGTGGATCCGGACGATAAGACACCGGGTGCCATCAAGGGTTCCGGAGCGGAGATCATTACCTACGGTGCACCGACTCTGCCGGGTGCCATGCTCTGCGTAGGCTATCTGGATGGTGAGGTCCCGGTGGTTGGTCTGCCAGGCTGTGTCATGTATGCTAAGGCGACCGTCTTTGATCTGATCCTGCCACGTTTGATCGCAGATGTGAAGATAAAGAAGAAGGATATCATTGCCATGGGTCATGGTGGTCTCTGCCTGGGATGTAAGGAGTGCCATTATCCGGATTGTTCCTTCGGTAAGGGAGTCTGATTATGGCAGTTAGAGATACGATAACGATCTGGCAGGCTATGGAGCAGGTATCTAACTGTGGCAGGCTGACAGAGAGTGAGATCATTCCTGTGACGGAAGCCCTTGGCCGGATTCTGGCAGAGGATGTCTCTACCAGGATCGCCCAGCCACCCTTTCCCCGATCCGCCATGGACGGTTATGCTGTAAATGCAGAGGATACCAGGGAGGCATCTGCAGACAGACCGATTCATCTGACCGTTGCCGGGGTTCAGTATGCAGGGGATGCTTACTTCAGACCATTACAGAGAGGAGAGGCCCTTCGCATCATGACAGGTGCTGCCATACCGGAAGGAGCCGATGCGGTGGTCCGCCAGGAGGATACGGATTACGGAGAGGAAAGAGTTACGATCTACGCCGGAGTGACTTGCGGTGAGAATTATTGTGAGATTGGAGAGGATTTTCCACAGGGAGATCTTCTGGCCAGGGCCGGAGATCCGATTGATGCCTATCTGATCGCTGCAGCAGTGGCCGGAGGAATCGATACATTTTCGGTGAGAAAGAGGATTCGGGCAGCCATGATCTCCACGGGAGATGAGCTGCAGTCTCCGGGAAGTGCATTGGATGAGGGCAAGATCTACGATAGTAATCTGGCACTCTTTAGCAGCCACCTGAAGCAGCTGGGCTGTGATGTGGAGATAGCCGTCTCGGTGGGAGATCAGCTGGACTTACTTAAGGATAGCATACGACAGGCAGCAGACCGTTGTGATCTGATCCTCACCACAGGAGGTGTGTCTGTCGGCGTGAAGGATCTGCTTCCGGAAGCAGTGGAGCAGCTGGGTGCCGATAAGATCTTCCATGGCATCTCGATCAAGCCGGGCATGCCTACCATGTTTTCCGTCCTGGATGGTGTGCCGATCTTATCCTTATCGGGTAATCCTTATTCTGCGGCAGCGGTATTCGAGCTTCTGGTACAGCCCCTGTGCAGGACCATGACAGCGTCGAAGAAAGAAGTTTTACGTAAAGTAGAGGGAGTTGCGCAGGATCGATTCGATAAAAAGACATTCTGTACCCGCTTTCTCAGAGGATATTACCGGGAGGGCAGGCTTTCCTTCTCCCGTGGGCAGAGGAATGGCATGACCAAGGCCGGTATCGGCAGCAATTGCCTGATCTGTCTGGAGGCAGGGAGAGGGCCCGTTGAGATCGGCGATGTCCTGACTGCCTATCTGATGATGGATTAGAGCGATGGTAGGACGACAGAGCCTGTTCGAATGATATAGAGAAATATGTTAGATAGATATAATAGACAGATTAATTATATGAGGATATCCATCACGGATCGTTGTAATCTGCGCTGCAGATACTGCATGCCGGATGGGATCACTCTGATTCCCATGGAGCAGATCCTGAGCTATGAGGAGATCGTCACGGTCTGCGAGGAGGCAGTCTCCCTGGGCATCCGACGCTTTAAGATCACGGGCGGAGAGCCCCTGGTCAGAAAGGGATGTATCGATCTGATCGCAGAGATTAAGAAGATCCCGGATGTGGAGCAGGTTACCATGACGACCAACGGTATTCTGCTTCCCAACGCTCTGCCGGCGCTGAAGGAAGCCGGTCTGGACGCGGTGAATATCAGTCTGGATACCCTCAGCAGGGAGCGTTTTCAGCAGATTAGCGGCTTTGATCGCCTGCAGGAGGTATTGGATGGCATCCATATGGCTGTGGATCTGGGCTTAAGAGTCAAGCTGAACAGTGTGCTTCAGAAGGGGATCAATGATGAGGAGTGGCAGGATATCCTGGAGTTAGCCAGAGCACTGCCGCTGGATGTGAGATTTATCGAGCTTATGCCAATCGGCCAGGGACAGCGTCAGGAGATGGTTGCTAATCCGGAGCTTCTGTCCAGGATCATCTCCATCTATGGAGGTGTGGAGGAGGATTCTGCATTCCATGGAAATGGACCGGCGGTCTATTATCGCATCCCCGGATTCCGAGGAAGTGTCGGCCTGATCAGTGCCCTGCATGGTAAGTTCTGTGCGAGCTGCAATCGCATTCGTATGACATCCACAGGGGAGATCAAGCCATGTCTCTGTTATGAGAAGAGCTATTCCGTACGCCAGGCTGTCAGGGAACAGAATCGGATGGAGATCCGCAGGATACTGGAAGAAGCCATTAGAGAAAAACCACAGATGCACTGTTTTGAAGATAAAGATGGGATTACAGAACAGAAGAAGATGGTGCAGATCGGTGGATGATCTTTTTTGAAAAATAGTATGAGATGAGTTCATTTTCTGAAAATGGTATGAGATGAATTCAATTTTTGAAGAATAGAATGAGATGAGTTCAATGCCTGATTTTATCAGATTGAACAGGAGGTATATTTTGGGCAAGATTATAGGAATATGCACCAGCGAAAGACGTGGAACACAGAAGACAGAGGTCGGAGAGATTGATATCATAAAGGACTGGGGACTGGAAGGAGATGCCCACGGCGGCAAATGGCACAGACAGGTCAGTCTGCTCTCCTATGATAAGATTCAGGAATTCCGGGCCAGAGGGGCAGAGGTAGCCCTGGGCGCCTTCGGGGAAAATATCATCGTGGAAGGGATAGATTTCCGTTCTCTGCCGGTGGGCAGCCGTTTTCAGGTCGGTGATGTGATTCTGGAGATGACCCAGATTGGGAAAGAATGTCACAGCCATTGCGAGATCTATAAGAAGGTTGGCGACTGTATCATGCCAAGAGAGGGTGTCTTCGCCCAGGTTGTGCAGGGAGGACATATCAAGGTCGGAGAGGAGATGGAGGTGATCCTGCCATCGCCGGATCGTCCTTTTACTGCAGCAGTGATTACCCTGAGTGATAAGGGCTTTGCAGGAGAAAGGGAGGACAAGAGTGGTCCTAAGATCGTGGAGATGGTGACCCAGGCCGGTTATGAAGTCGTGGAGACTATCTTACTGCCGGATGAGAAGGCAGGCCTTAAGAATCAGCTGATGCGGCTGGCCGATCAGAGACAGGTCAATGTCATATTTACGACGGGAGGCACCGGCTTCTCCGAGAGAGATATCACACCGGAAGCGACGGTGGAGGTCTGTGATCGTATGGCAAATGGTATTGCTAACTCCATCCTCTACTATTCTCTCTCCATCACACCGAGAGCCATGCTGAGCCGGGCCGTGTCCGGCATCCGTAAGAAGACACTGATTGTCAATCTGCCGGGTAGTCCCAAGGCAGTGCAGGAGGCATTGGAGTTCATCCTGCCAAGTCTGGGACATGGATTAGGTATCCTGCGCGGAACCGAAGGGGAATGCGCCAGAATATAAATCATATTATTTTTCAAGAAAGGAAGAAAGAACATGAAAAAACGAATTTTAGCAATCACTATGAGCGCAGCGATGATCTTAGGACTCGCAGCATGCGGAAGCAGCACTTCTACTTCCGAGGCAACCACAGAGGCTCCTGCAGCAGAGAAGACCTCTATCACTATCTTTGCAGCCAAGAGCTTAAATGGTGTTGTAGATGAACTGATCGCTTCTTACAATGAAGAGAATCCGGATGTGGAGATCATCCCAAGCTATGATAGTTCAGGTACACTGATGGAACAGATTCAGAATGGTTCTGCATGTGATATCTTCTTCTCCGCAGCTCAGAAGCAGATGGATACTCTGGAAGAAGCCGGACTGGTTGTCGACGGAACCAGAAAAAATGTAGTAAATAACCAGGTTTGTGTTGTAACCTATAAGGGTAGTGATACCAAGGTTACCGGTCTTGCAGATATCGCTTCCGCAGAGAGCTTTGCTCTGGCTGACGGCAGTGTTCCTGTAGGTAAATATACTCGTCAGGCTCTGGTAAATGCAGGCATGATCACACCAAGTGGTGATGAAGTGGATGATGTATCCCTTATCACAACACAGGAAGTATCCGATGCACTCGATGGAATCGAGATCAACGAGTGTGCTAACGTAGGTGCAGTTGCAGCTGCAGTATCTGAGGGTTCCAACGAAGTAGGTACTGTATATTACTCTGATACTGTAGGTTATGAAGATCAGCTTGAGATCCTCGAAGTAGTCAGCTACGATCTGACAGGAAATGTTATCTATCCGATCGCTCAGATTGCCAATGATGAAGCAGATGATGCCCAGTCCGCAGCAGCAGTTGATTTTATCAATTATCTGACATCCGATACAGCCAAGGAAGTATATCAGGCATATTATTTTGATACAGATGTAGAATAAGCAGAGGACGATACGGCAGACAGGTATTACAATCGTAAGTCCTGATTTTATCCATCATGCATAAGATAAAGAGGTCAAAAGCTTTTTTGACCTCTTTGCCGTATCTTATGATAGAATAAATGTGCAGATAGTGACACAGAGCTGCAGATGATCTTATAGATATGCAGATCATAAGGCAGAGCTGCAGATGATCTTATAGATATGCAGATCATAACACAGAGGTGGGATACATATGTTAGCATTATTAGAATCTCTGGACTGGAGTCCACTGATCATTTCATTAAAAACCGGTATCGTAGCGACGATCTTCTCCTTTTTTCTGGGCATCTATGCAGCCAGAAAGATCATGAAGGCCGGACCCAGAGGCAAGGCGATCGCAGACGGTATCCTTACTCTGCCCATGGTGCTGCCACCGACCGTGGCGGGCTTCTTCCTCTTACTTTTATTCAGCAAGAGGCGGCCTCTGGGTATGCTTTTGTACCAGAACTTTGGCATCAAGGTGGTGCAGACCTGGCTGGGCTGTATCGTGGCAGCGGTAGTCATTTCATTTCCATTGATGTATCGGAATGCCAGAGCAGCCTTTGAGCAGATTGATGTGAATCTGGTTTATGCGGGACGCACTCTGGGTATGAGTGATCTGGAGATTTTCTGGAGAGTGGTTTTGCCGACAGCCAGTCCGGGTATCATCTCCGGAACCATCCTGACCTTTGCCAGAGCTCTGGGAGAATACGGAGCAACCTCCATGCTGGCGGGCAATATCCCCGGCAAGACCAGCACCATATCTCAGAGGATCGCCATGGTCCTGCAGGATGGCAATTACCGGACAGCCGGTATCTGGGTGGCCATCGTTCTGGTCATTGCTTTCGTGGCTATTGTTGTCATGAACCTGGTGACCTCCGGCAGGAATCGCAGGATAAAACGTTGGTAGGAGAAGAGAGTTATGTCAGTAGATATTGATATTCATAAAAAAATAGGAGAGTTCTCTCTGAATCTGTCCCTGAAGTCCGAGGCCAGGAGAATCGGAATCCTGGGCCCTTCCGGCTGTGGCAAGAGTATGACCCTTCGCTGTATCGCAGGGATTGAGAAGCCGGATTCCGGTTCTATCCGGATTGATGACAGACTGCTCTATGATTCGGACAGTAAGGTGAATCCGAAGCCGCAGAAGAGAAATGTCGGTTACCTCTTTCAGAATTATGCCTTATTTCCTACTATGACAGTGAGAGATAATATCGGTGTCGGAATCAGGCTGCCAAGGAGAGAAAAACAGGACAGGATCGACCATTTTATGGAGAAGTTTCAGCTGCAGGGGCTGGATAAGCGCTTGCCCATGGAGCTGTCCGGAGGCCAGCAGCAGAGAGTGGCTCTGGCCAGGATCATGGCCTATGAGCCGGATGTCATCCTGCTGGACGAACCATTTTCTGCTCTGGATGTCTATCTTAAGGATCGTCTGCAGCACGAACTGATGGACATGCTGGCTGATTATGCCGGCACTGTCATCATGGTTTCCCATAGCAGAGATGAGATCTATCGTTTCAGCGAGGATCTGTTAGTCATGGATCAGGGACAGACCGTCTGTTACGGAGAGACCAGGAGCTTATTTGATGATCCCCAGTATCAGGCAGCGGCCAGATTGACCGGCTGTAAGAATATTGTGGATGTCATCAGAAAGGACGCCCATCATCTGCAGGTTCCATCCTGGGGCACAGAGTTGAGATTATCACAGGAGATCCCGGAGGAGATCCGATCCATCGGCATCCGTGCTCATGAATTCCTCCCTGTCTGGGGGGCCTGCCCGGAAAATGCGATCCGGATCCGGGACTATCGGCTCGATGAGCTGCCTTTTGAGAAGAAATATTACATTTATTCCTGTGATGAGCAGACAGAGGAGATCTGTTGGTTTGTACAGAAGGAATCCTGGGAGAATCTGGAGGAGAGAGGAATCCCGGATATGCTTCAGATCCCGGAGGAGAAATTACTCTTATTAAGATAAGGATGATTAAGATACAGAAAAGGAGTAGTCAGGATGCAGGAGTTCAGTCATTTTAATCAGCAGGGTGAGGCCATCATGGTGGATGTCAGCCAGAAGGCGGACACCGAGAGACAGGCTGTAGCAAGTGGTAAGATATGGATGTCTCCGGAGTGCTTTGCTCTGGTGCAGCAGGGTGGTATGAAGAAGGGAGATGTGCTGGGCGTAGCCAGAATCGCCGGAATCATGGGGGCTAAGAAGACCTCTGATCTCATCCCCTTATGTCATATACTGAATCTGACCAAGGTGGAGATCCGATTTGTCATGGATGAGAGCAGCCATTCCATCGAAGCCATCAGTCTGGTCAAGACGACCGGTAAGACCGGCGTGGAGATGGAGGCCCTGACTGCCGTTAACATTGCTTTGCTGACCATCTATGACATGTGTAAGGCTGTGGATAAGGGCATGGAGATCGGTGAGATCCGACTGATGGAGAAGTCCGGCGGCAAGAGCGGCTTATGGCGCAGAGAAGAGATCTGATCATATTATAAGATATGACAGGCGTATCAAAAAAGGGATTATCCCAAAGAAATCACCGTCTTAAGCGGCAGGTTTTTCTTTGGGATAGTCCCTTTTATCTTATGTATTCTTTTCAGATATAGGATATCTTATGATTTGTTTTTATCCGGATATCACGAAATTATTTATGATTCTCTCCGAAATGTCAGGATCGATTCCGGCTTACTGCCGTATGCTTCGATCAGAGTGCTGGCCTTCTGATAAGCGTCTTCCACGGCCTGAACCACGGCACCGTAATCACCGGTGATGCCGATGATGACCTCGTTGGTCATGGACAGATGATAGGAAGGAGTACCGTACCAGCAGATCTCTACATCTGCGGTCTTCATGGCAGTATCCGCTGCCACGATGCTGATACCGGCCGGGCCGGCACAGATAAAGCCGAAGGCCCTTCCCAGGGGAGCATCAAAGATCTGATGAAGGACGGGACCTGCATTGGCAGTATGATGCATCTCCATATGACCCACTTCATTAATATAGATACGCTGCGCCCTCTCATCGATCCCGCGAAGAGCAATCTCCACAGCACGTCGGGCATCTGACACAGAGGCAGCCCCTAAGACGATGAGATTACCATGACCGGAGTAGCCCTCCGTATCTCTGGGCAGTTCAAAAATCAGCAGGTCCACATCGGCAGACTTGGCTGCCTCGTCGACGGAGAAAGCCTGGGCGGCAGCTCCGACACGGGAGGTCAGAATGGCCAGACAGCTGTATTCTTCCGGAATCTTCAGAAGCATACGGACCATGGGATCCACATGAGCGATGACCATACCGATGGTATGGCCGGCTGCCGTGCCGATAAATTCACTTGTTTTTAAATCATGTATAAAGTCGTACATATTCATTTCTTTCTATCTATGAACAAGACCCTTCGAGGCTCTTAGTACAAAATCCAGATATCTATTTTATAATAGCAGTTTCAGGGAAGAAAATCAATCGAATCATAAGTTTAAGGCCGGATATCAAGGTCTTCTGATTTGCAGGAAAGGGAGCAGACAAACAGCGGCAGATAGTTGAGACATCGCAAAAAATAGGGTATAATGCTATTGATTAATAAATTGATTATAGATTGAGATGGAGGATATAATGATATGAAGTACCCATATATGACATTAAATGATGATACAGAGATAACATATTCTGATATGAAGGATGATGGATCTGTAAAAGTATATATCGAAACACCAGATGAAAAAGATGGATTTCATAATGCGGTATGTTGGCTCCCGGAATATCGTTGGGAGAATATATATGGTTATACGGAAAGTGAGATGAAATATTTTAAAACATTAGTAAAAACAATGCCCATTTAATTATAGAATTTTCACAGGAAGGTGGGTTCAAAAATGTGTCATAATAAATCTGATATACCTCGGTCAGATTTGAAGAAATTAATGAGAGCGATAGAAGCCAATATCGAAGAAGTTATTAATGCCTGGTATCAATCTTTTAGTGAGATACGCTATTATTGCTAAAATGGAAAAGGAGACATGTGAGACTCTATTTTTGTCAGGAGGTTAAAATGCAGCTGTATCACGATTATGATCTTATGATCTATTTTTATATTTACGCATTTCTGGGATGGATTGCGGAAACCATTATTTCTTATATATGGAAAGGAAAATATACAAACCGGGGCATACTGAATCAGCCGCTTCTGCCGGTCTATGGTTTTGATATGCTCTTTCTTATCATCGGAAGCGGTGTGTCCCAGGCACATCTGGTCCTGCAGTTTCTCATGAATATCTTTCGTGTGGCCATCATCAGAAATGTAGCTGCATTTCTTTGTCAGAGGCTTCTGAAGATTACAATCCCTGGCTCGGAAAAAGGAAAGAGAGATAAGAAAGCGGAGCTCTATGGCTTAGCTATCGATGTTTCTGTTGCAACCGTTACATTTGCGGTTTTTAAGATCTGTCATCCTTTTGTCTATCTGGCTGTCTCCTTATGCCCTGCATTATTAATTAAAGTAGTCTGCATCCTGCTTCTGCTTCTGGTAGGAGCTGACCTGCTTCTTATCCTTTACAGTGTGAGAAAGATAGGTCCCCGTCCTGTCGATCCTGCAGATGGAATGCCGGAGGAAGACATCACGAACTGGCAGAAGAGGATGAGCCGGGAGAAATCCTCTCTGGGTTATCGTCTGGCAGATCAGATTCACAGCCGACTGGAGAGAATCTACCCGGAGCTCTGCCATAGCGGATATGAAGGGATACAGAAGACCGATAGCATGGCGGAGAAAGAGGGCAGGATCTTCGCCAGGGGAGTCTGTATCGATAAGCTGATCTGGGTCTTTCTGATCAGCTCTCTGCTGGGAGACGGAATCGAGACGATCTATGTTCGTATCGTTGGCGGAACATGGATGCGTCGCTCCGGTGTGGTTTTCGGACCCTTCAGTATCGTATGGGGTATCGGAGCAGTCTTACTTACCATCGTATTATATCGTTTTGCTGAGAAAAATAAATTTCAGGTCTTCCTGGGAGGCTTCCTGCTGGGAGGTACCTACGAATATATGGCCAGTGTCATCCTGGAGACCCTATTCCATGTCAGGTTCTGGGATTACAGTAAGATGCCACTGAATATCGGTGGCAGGACCAATCTGCCCTATATGCTGGGCTGGGGTTTTCTGGCCATGGTCTGGATCTGTCTGTGTTATCCTGTCATGAGTCGTGTAATCGAGAGGATCCCGCCAATCAGTGGCAAGATTCTGAGCTGGTTACTGATGATAACCATGCTTCTGGATCTCCTGGTTACCGGTGCGGTTATGCTTCGCTATAATACCAGAAAGGAGTATCCGCAGGCAGGAAATCTGCTGGAGAGATATCTGGATAGCTATTATACGGATGAGGATGTGCAGGAGATGTGGCCGAATCTGACTCAGAATAAAGCAGGCTAAATAAGAATGATATAAATAAGAATGATATAAACAGGATAAATAAGAAAGATCTGAATTAAAAAAATTCAGAGCTAGTCCGCCCTCTTATGATAGTCAAGCGCAATAAAAATTCGCAAAAAACAAAACAAATGTTTGACAAACGCAAGTATCTTGCGTATAATGCAAGAAGAAAGAAAAACGCAAGTATCTTGCGTGTTGCGGAATAAAAACTTGCGTATCACTGCCGGGATCTGTCATGCGGAAGCAGGATGAGTATTCCATAGCAGGGGTGACAGAGTATTTTGATTATCGTAGGACCGAGGTGGATTTGATGAGAGAAGACCGGGTATATATTTGTATTGATTTGAAATCCTTCTATGCTTCCGTGGAATGTGTGGAGCGTGGCCTGGATCCCTTTACTACGGATCTGGTGGTGGCGGATCCGGATCGTTCTGTGTCGACGATCTGCCTTGCCATTACTCCCTCTATGAAGAAGAAGGGAGTAAAGAATCGCTGCCGCATCCATGAGATTCCGGCCGGGATGAAGTATATCACTGCCATACCACGGATGCAGCTCTATATCGATTACTCTGCCAGGATCTACGGGATTTATCTTAGCTATGTGGCGGCGGAGGACATCCATGTCTACTCCATCGATGAGTGTTTTATCGATGTGACGGCATATCTGGATCTCTATGGAGTGACAGCCAGGGAGATGGCTCTGATGCTGATGAAAGCGGTCATGGATGAGACGGGAATCACTGCCACTGCCGGAGTCGGCAGCAATATGTACCTGGCTAAGGTTGCGATGGATATCGTGGCCAAGCATGTGGATGATCATATCGGTATTCTGGACGAGTATTCCTTCCGGGAGAGGCTCTGGCAGCATCAGCCACTGTCTGATTTCTGGCAGATTGGCAACAGGACTCAGAGGAAGCTGAATCAATATGGTATCTATACTATGGAGGATATCGCCAGGATGTCTCTGGTATCGGAGCGATGGTTCTTTCAGCTCTTCGGTATCGATGCGGAGCTGATGATCGACCATGCCTGGGGCTATGAATCCTGCCGCATGGAGGATATTAAGTCTTATCGGTCCAAAGCACACAGTCTGTCCCACGGGCAGGTGCTGATGCGTAATTACAGCTTCCGGGAGGCCAGGGTCGTGGTGAAGGAGATGACGGATCTCCTGGTACTGGAGATGGTGGAGAAAGGCCTGGTAAGCGATTCCTTCGGCCTATGGATCTCCTATGATCATAAGACAGGGATCGGAAGTACGGGAAGCAGCATATCCTTTGAAGCTCCTGTGAATTCCTCGGAAGATATCATAGCATCTATCGCCCAGGCTTATGATAAGACGACCTTTCGTCATGTAGGAATAAGAAGGATCGGGATCACGGCCAATCGGGTCCGGCAGGAGGGCTTCTATCAGTTTCATCTCTTTCGGGATCCCCTGCGGCAGAAGCGGGAGAGGGATCTGCAGAGATGCCTGATCCGTATTAAGAAGAGATACGGTAAGAATGCAGTGATGAGAGCGTGTAATCTGCTGGACTGCAGTACCTACCGCATGAGAAATGAACAGATTGGTGGACACAGAAGATGACAGTGAGGTATACGAGAGAAGAGATGCTCAGGATGCAGCGGCCTCTGTCAGGCCGTATCCCTATGGATCGACAGAGGAGGGCGAAGCAATTCGCTCCCTTTCAAGCTCTAAAAGGCTTTGAAGATTCAATACGGGAGATGGAAGCCATCCATGGGGAGAGGAGAGTGGAGAGATGAAGGATAGAGAACAGATGATTCGATGGATTGCGGATCGGGTGCATCATGAATATTATACTTATGATACGAACTGTGCGACGGTAACCTTACTATGTCTGAGTCATATCTATGATATTCCGCTGGGGGAGCAGCTGCTTCATGCAGCGACAGGGATGCATGGAGCTGGCGGTTATCGCGCTCAGTGCGGTCTGGTGGAAGGATCCCTCATGTTCCTGGGCATATTGGGCAGAGAGAAGGGGATGAGTAAGGAGGAGATTGTGGCACTCTGCTACAGATACGGAGAGTCTTTTGAAACACGCTTCGGATCCCTTACCTGCCGCGGACTCCGTCCGGGAGGCTTCCGGGTGGATGATCCGCCCCATCTGTGCGAGACTCTTACCAATCGATCCATTTTATTTACCTTCGATTTCATCGAAGGAGCATTGTAGGAGAGTAAGGTGCTTGCGGAGAAGGATGTCCCGGAAAATGTGTAAAAGGGCTTGAGGATCCGGAGGAAACAGATTGACAGTATTTTTTCATTCTGTTATATTTTTAGAAAAGAAGTGACTACATCAGAACTCGTATTCTTTCAGAATACGGGTTCGTTTTTTTATGATACGCGTGAGTCCATGGTCGAAAAATGGGCGCAGTAAACCCGAAGGGCTTACTGCGAACATTTTAAGACTATGGCGCGACCAATAAAGAATCAGGGAGGAAGGATGGAAGAGAAGATATTTTGTAAGGGCGGAGGCTGCACAGCCAAGCTGGGCGCCGGTCTGCTGAGCCATATCCTGGAGCGCATCCCCAGAGGAGAGCCGGATCCGAATCTGCTGGTTGGATATGACAGCAGGGATGATGCAGCAGTATATCAGGTGACGGAGAATCTGGCGATCGTGCAGACCGTGGATTTCTTTCCACCTATGGTGGAGGATCCCTACACATTTGGCCAGATTGCTGCAGCCAATGCTTTGAGTGATATCTATGCTATGGGCGGTCAGCCCAGGACAGCACTTAATCTGGTCTGCTATCCGGAAGAGATGGATCTGAATCTCTTAGGAGAGATTCTTCGAGGCGGTGCGGATAAGGTGATCGAAGCAGGTGCAAGCCTGGTTGGTGGCCATAGTATCGCAGACGAGGGGATAAAATACGGACTGTCCGTCATGGGTACCATCAATCCCGGGAAGATCTATAAGAATCATCAGGTTCAGGTCGGGGATCTTCTGATTCTGACCAAGAAGCTGGGGGTCGGTATCATATGTACTGCCAATCGAGTCGGAGAGGCCAGTGAGCAGGCCATGCAGGCAGCCATCGCTTCCATGACAGGACTGAATCGGACGGCAGCAGAGATCAGTAAGGCATATGACGTTCATGCCTGTACCGATGTGACAGGCTTCGGCTTCCTGGGGCATCTTCATGAGATGCTGGAGGATGGATACGCGGCCAGAATCTATGCGGAAGACATTCCTATCATCGAGGAAGCCCTCAAGTATGCGGATGAATTTCTGCTGACGGCGGCCGGACAGAAGAATCGGAATTATGTAGGAGATCGTGTAGAATTCCGGCAGGTATCCTTCGCCATGGAAGAGATCCTCTATGATCCCCAGACCTCCGGCGGCCTGCTGATAGCAGTGCATCCGGATCAGGCAGAGGAACTGACACTGAATTTACAAAAGGCTGGTCTGCCGGCCAGGATTGTTGGGCAGATCACAGAGAGAGAGTCGAAGGAGATTCTGGTAAGTGCTCATAGAGGATAAGTCAGAATGCTCCGATGGAGCAGAGAAGAAAATGCAGGAAAGGAGTCAGGGAGGATGAATCAGAGAGTGGATGCCAGGGGAGAGGCATGTCCGATCCCGGTGGTGAAGACTAAGAAAGCTATCCGGGAGCTTAGATCAAAGGGAGGCAGCGTGACTACCTTGGTGGATAATGAGATTGCGGTGCAGAATCTGACTAAGATGGCGCAGCAGAAGGCTTATCCTGTCACCTCAGAGAAGCTGGGAGACAGAAATTATCAGGTGACTATGACTATAGCAGCCATGCCGGGCAGGGAAGAGGAATCTGCAGTTTCCTCGTCCCCTGCGGAAGATTGCCAGCCTTGCAGACCGAACCAGGGGAAGAAGGGCAGCCTTGTCGTCATCTCCTCCGATCATATGGGTCAGGGAGACGATACTTTAGGCTCGATTCTGATGAAGGGCTTTGTCTATGCCCTCTCTCAGCAGGAGGAGCTGCCGGAGACCATCCTCTTCTATAATGGTGGTGCCAGATTAACCTGCCAGGGTGCACCGGCCCTGGAGGATCTGAAGAATCTGGAGGCAGAGGGTGTGGAGATTCTCACCTGCGGAACCTGTCTCAATCATTACGGCCTGACCGATCAGCTGCAGGTTGGCGGTGTGACCAATATGTATTCGATCGTCGAGAAGATGACTCAGGCCTCGAAGATTATAAAGCCATGATATATTTTGATCAGGCAGCGACGACACTGCCCAAACCGGACCAGGTGAAGACAGCCATGATGAAGGCACTGGATCAGACGGGGAATGCCGGCAGGGGAGCCCATGATCCGGCCTTATATGCGGATCGGGTCCTCTATCGGACCAGAGACAAGCTATGCCGCCTCTTCCATGCGGATTCCCCTTCTGTGATTGCCTTCACAACAAATGTAACGCAGGCTCTGAATACGGTGATCGAGGGTCTGATCGGCAGGGGAGATCATGTCATTAGCAGCATCTGTGAGCATAATTCCGTCTTAAGACCCCTCTATCGTAAGGAGAGACAGGGAAGCCGTCTGACCCTCCTGGATGCTGATGCCAAGGGGCATATCTCGCTGCAAGCCTATCGGGATGCAATCCGGCCGGATACCAGAGCAATCGTCGTCCACCATGCCTCCAATGTCACGGGCATGGTGCAGAATCTGCAGGCCATCGCACAGATTGCTCATCAGGCAGGAGCCCTATTGATCGTCGATGCTGCACAGACAGCAGGCGCTCTGGAGATTGATATGAGGGAGATGGACATCGATATCCTCTGCTTTACCGGTCATAAGGCCTTGATGGGTCCGCAGGGAACCGGAGGTATCTGTGTGAGAGAAGGCATCTCTATCCCTTCCTATATGATTGGCGGAAGCGGATTTCACAGTTTTGACAGAGAACATCCTGCTGTCATGCCCATGGCTCTGGAGGCAGGAACGCAGAATATCCATGGTATCGCCGGATTAGAAGCCGGCATCGACTGGATCGAGAGTGTGGGCATCGACAGGATCCGGCAACGAGAGACGGAGCTCTATCAACATGCTCTGCAGGGGATGCGCAGCATCCCTGGCCTACACATTTACGGTGATCCGGACAGCAATCCCCATATGCCGATCCTGACCTGGAATCTGGGAGATCAGGATGCCGCTATGATCTGTGATATCTTATGGGAGGATTATGGCATCTGTGCCAGAGCAGGAGCCCACTGTGCGCCGCTGCTTCATAAACATTTTGGGACAGAAAGGCAAGGAGCAGTGCGTTTCAGCTTCTCCTATTGGAATACGAAGGAAGAGATTGACAGGGCAATCCGTGCAATCGAAGAGATTATGCGGGAGCTACCGGTTTAGCGGGAATTTTGAGAAAGACATCTTAGACGTAGAAGGAATGCGATGTGAGACAGAAGAAGAGATACCGGGTGATTTCCTTTGAACAGACCACAGATGCCATGGCCATGGAACAGACCTGTCTGGCGCGAGAGATCCCAGGCAGATTGATTCCGACTCCGACAGAGATCACTGCCGGCTGTGGCCTGGCCTGGAGGATGAGGGAAGAGGATTATCAAGCTTATGAAGAGCAGTTACCGGCACTTGGCCTGGCCTGGAGTGCCTCTGACTGGATATGGATGTATTGAATTATGAATCAGGTATATATCAGATCCCGAGACGGCAGACCGCTTTCCCGTCTGATCGACGGAATCCAGCCGGCCTCCATCACCTCTTTTGTGGGAGGCGGAGGAAAGACCAGCAGTATGTTGACCATGGGCATGGAGCTGGCCTCCATGGAGCAGCGAGTAATCATGACGACAACCACGAAGATCCGGCCATTTTCCCAGACGCTTCCGCAGGGGTTACGCTGCATCGGCAGGATGGATCCCCAAGGCAAGCTGCGCCCAGTGGATGCGCCGGATCAGCTGAAAGCGGACTGTGATTATCTGCTGATCGAGGCAGACGGAAGCAGGGGACTTCCCCTGAAGGCTCCGGCCAGCCACGAACCGGTGATCACAGAGCAGACAGGACTTGTGATCGCAGTAGTCGGTATGTGGTCCTGGGGCAGACCCATTTATGATGTAGGCCACAGAGTGGAGCAGATCTGCCACATTTTGCAGAAGTCACCGGAGGAGCTGGTGACAGAGGAGGATATCGTCCGCCTCCTTTTGAGTGAGGAAGGCTTGAGAAAGGGAGTCGCTGCCCGCAGATATGCGGTCATCCTGAATCAGGTCGATGGACCGGCGGAGGAGGAAGCAGCTCTGCGCATGGCAGCCATGCTTCCGGAAGAAATCCCCTGTCTGATCACCAGTTACCGAAGAAGGGATTTCTGAAGGCTTACTTAGGATAGAATGCGTAGAGTAAGCAGAATATAGAATGCATAGAATAAGTAGGATACATAAAACAGATAAAGTATAGAATATATAAACGAAGTAAAATATAGAATACAGAATAAGCAGAACAGATAAATGAGGATAGTAAGATGAAGGTATTGATCAAAGGGGCAGGAGACCTGGCCAGTGGTATCGCCTGTCGCCTGTATCATAGCGGTTTTGATATCGTGATGACAGATCTGGCAGTTCCAACTGCTGTCAGAAGAAGTGTTTCCTTCTCCAGGGCCATCTATGAAGAAAATGTCATCATCGAAGGAATCACAGGCAGACACTGTGGGACCATGGAGGAGATCGAGGATGCTCTGGCAGACAGAAAGATAGCCGTATGCATCGATCCCCAGGCCTGTCTGGTGGCCAGATGCAGGCCGGATGTTGTCGTGGATGCCATCCTGGCCAAGAGGAATCTGGGTACCAGGATCGACGATGCGGCCCTGGTCATCGGAGTGGGTCCCGGCTTCACTGCAGGCAGAGACTGTCATGTGGTTGTTGAGACCAAGCGAGGACATTATCTGGGACGCTGTATCTATGAGGGCAGCGCCATTGCCAATACAGGGATTCCGGGAGAGATCGGCGGCTACTCCGTCGAACGTATCCTCCGTGCACCGGCTGATGGTATCTTCGAGCCCCTTGTGACCATCGGAAGCCTGGTGAAGCAAGGCGATATCTGCGGCAGAGTGGATGGAGAGCCTATGAGGAGTCAGATCCCCGGTGTGGTCCGTGGTCTCTTGCAGGCAGGAGTTCCGGTGACCCGGGGGATGAAGGCCGGAGACGTGGATCCGCGATGTGCACCGGAGCACTGCGATACAGTCAGTGATAAGGCCAGAGCCATCGGAGGAGGAGTGCTGGAAGCGATTCTCCATGATCTGAGTCAGAATCCTGACAGGCAGCGGCTTCTTTGGGGATAGATTGCAATTTTATCTTACATCAGGTAATATTTTATCATAGAAATAGATAAGATCATTATATACAAATATGTAATTATACTCATGGAGACGAACATATTATTATAATGTAAATATATACTTTTACTATAGACAGAAGAAAGGAATGACAGGATGTTTACATGCAGAGAATACTATAAGGCAGACTCCCTGGAGCAGGCCTGGAAGACCAATCAGAAACGTGCCAATCGTATCCTGGGTGGTATGGGTTGGATGAAGATGACCAGAGCGACCTTCGGGACAGCCATCGATCTGAGCGCTCTGGGCCTGGATCAGATTCAGGAGACCGAGGAGGAATTTATCCTGGGAGCGATGGTGACACTACGCCAGTTTGAGACACATGAAGGTCTGAATACCTATTTTCAGGGAGCCATGAAGGAGGCAACTCGTCATATCGTGGGAGTACAGTTCCGTAATTGTGCTACCATCGGCGGATCCGTCTGGCTGAGAGCAGGATTCTCCGATATTCTGACCCTGCTCCTGGCCCTGGATAGCAGCGTGGAATTGTATCAGGGCAAGCAGGAGACGACTCTGGTAACACTCTCTGACTTCTGTCAGATGAAGAAGGATAACAGCATTCTTCTGGCTATACATATCCGCAAGTCTCCTTGGAAGGTTGTCTATACATCCTTCCGCAATACTGAGACAGATTTTCCGGTATTGGCCCTTGCATTAAGGAAGAGTCAGGATCATTATGTGGCATCCGTCGGTGCCCGTCCTTTCCTTGCAGCTGTGGTAGAGGGAGAAAGTCCGGAAGAAGTGATCACACGGGCACAGGAATTGTCCTATGCCGATAACCTTCGGGCATCTGCAGACTATCGTCGGATGCTGGCGGGAGTATTGATCCGCCGGGCGGCAGCAGACCTGGAAGAGAAGGAAGATCAGGAGATACCAGGTTGAGAGAAGGAAGACCGGTAGATGCCAGGTTGAGAGAAGGAAGATCCGAGAGATGGAAGGATAGGAGAGACAGATTATGGAGATAAAGCTGACATTAAACGGAAAGGCAATCATCGATTCGATCGAGCCGGATATGCTGCTGCTGGATTTTTGCAGGGCACATCATTGTAAGAGTGTCAAGAGAGGCTGTGATACCTCGAATTGCGGATTATGTACGGTGCTATTGGATGGCAGGCCGGTTCTGAGCTGTAATGTACTGGCTGCCAGAGCCGACGGTCATGTAGTTACGACTCTGGAAGGCCTTCAGGCAGAAGCGAAGGAGTTCGGTATGTTTCTGGCCCGGGAGGGCGGAGAACAGTGCGGTTTCTGTAATCCGGGCTTCATCATGAATGTTCTGGCCATGCAGGGCGAGCTTGAGGAGCCGACAGACGAGGAGATTCTGGAGTTCTTATCCGGTAATCTCTGCCGCTGTACCGGCTATGTGAGTCAGATGCGTGCCATTCGCAAGTGGCTGTCCTGGAGGAAGGGGCAGGCAGATCCGAAGATGCCGGTGAAAGAGAAGGAGGAGAGACGATGAGACAGACAGATTCGAAGAAAGCAGGCAGATACATCGGTGCACCGATCGTCAAGAAGGATGCAGAGTCTCTGGTAACCGGCAGACCGGTCTATGCAGAGGATCTGGCTCCCGAGAATAGTCTGATCATTAAGCTGCTCCGTTCCCCGCATGCCCACGCCTGGATCAAGTCCATCGATACCAGCAAGGCAGAGAAGGTAGCCGGAGTGGAGTGTATTCTGACCCATGAAAATGTACCAAAGCATCGTTTTACTCAGGCGGGACAGACCTATCCGGAGGCTTCCCCCTATGATCGTTATATTCTGGATCCCCATGTCAGATATGTAGGGGATGAAGTAGCCATCGTCGCTGCAGAGACCGAGAAGGCAGCCCTCAAGGCCCTGAAGCTGATCAAGGTGGAGTATGAGCTGCTGCCTGCGATCCTGGATTTCCGTCAGTCCCTGGATAATGAGATCCTCATTCATCCGGAGGAGGACTGGAAGGAGGATGACTGGAGCCACGGAGACAATCGGCGAAACAGTGTATTTGAAGAGATTGTCGGACACGGTGATGTGGATGCGGTGATGAAAGATTGCGATATCGTGCAGGAGGAGAGCTTCCACACCATCCAGGATCAGCAGTGCATGATGGAACCATTTACAGCCAACTGCTGGATCGATACCTATGGACGGCTGGTCATCTGCAGTGCGACCCAGATTCCTTTCCATGTTCGTAGAAATATGGCCCATGCTCTGGGCATCTCCAAGAGTAAGATCCGTGTCATTAAGCCAAGGATCGGCGGCGGCTTCGGTGCCAAGCAGACCGCTGTCTGTGAGCGATTTCCTGCGGTGGTTACCTGGCTGACCGGCAAGCCCAGCAAGATTTATTACAGCAGAGAGGAAGTCATGATCGCCGGCAGCGCCCGCCATGAGATGGAGGTTAAGGTGAAGATCGGAGCCATGAAGGACGGTACCATCCGGGCAATCGACATGAATGTATTATCCAACACCGGAGCTTATGGCGAGCATGGACCGACGACCATCGGCCTGGCCGGACATAAGTCCATCCCTCTCTACGGAGAACATCTGGAGGCTTACCGCTTCGAAGGACATACCGTATACAGCAATCAGGCCAGTGCCGGAGCCTATCGAGGCTACGGTGCGACCCAGGGTATCTTCGCTGTGGAGAGCTCGGTGAATCTCCTGGCCGGTAAGTTGGGTATGGATCCGACCAGAATCCGTGAGATGAACATGCTCCATGAGGGCAATCTCATGATCGCATATAATTACGAGACGGCCAATGCCTGTGCCCTGGATCAGTGTATGGCCCGTTGTAAAGAGATGATCGACTGGGATAAGAAATATCCTTATCGTATCCAGCCGAACGGACATATCCGCAGTGTGGGAGTAGCCATGGCCATGCAGGGCAGCTGCATCAACTATGTGGACGAAGCAAATGTAACGATTAAGATCAATGATGATGGTTTCTACAGTCTGCTGGTAGGCAGTACCGATATGGGTACGGGAAGTGATACCATCCTGGCTCAGATTGCAGCGGATTGTCTGGACTGTGATGTGGATGATATCGTCACCTATGGTGTAGATACCGATGTCTCACCCTATGATTCCGGCTCTTACGCTTCCTCGACGACCTATCTTACCGGAAATGCAGTGGTCAAGGCAGCGGGCCAGCTGCGGGAGCGCATCTGCCAGCAGGCAGCCAGATTACTGGAATGCCAGGAGGATGAGGTTACATTTGACGGGAAGGTCCTCACCTGCATGGCAAATGGTAAGAGTATCACACTGAGTGAGCTGACCAATCGTCTGCAGGCAGGCAGTGACGGCTGGCAGAGTGTGACAGCCGGTGGCAGCAGCCCGGTATCCCCGCCACCATATATGGTCGGTATGGCCGAGATTGATCTGGATCCGGAGACAGGCAAGGTGGTTCCGCTTCATTATGTAGCCTGCGTGGACTGCGGTACCGTGGTGAATCCGAATCTGGCCCGGGTTCAGACAGAAGGCGGTCTGATCCAGGGAGTGGGTATGGCTCTTTATGAAGGCCAGAGCTATGATCCGGAAGGCAGGAACCGTATGCGGAACCTCATGCAGTATAAGATTCCGACTCGTATGGATATCCCTGAGGTGGAAGTGGATTTCCGTTCCAGCTATGAACCGACAGGACCTTACGGAGCCAAGAGTATCGGTGAGATTGTGATCAATACTCCGGCCCCTGCCATCAATGATGCCATCTATAATGCCATCGGTGTGATGTTCCATGAGCTTCCGATGACACCGGAGAAGATCTGGCGCAGTATGCAGGAGAAGCAAGAGGAGAAGAAGTCACAGCATAAGCAGCAGGATAAGAATGCTTGTGGTCAGTGTTCCGGATCCCCTGCTGCAGAAGCATGATCACCTGTATCTTGCTGGCCTCCGGCTTCGGCAGGCGCTTTGGCTGCAACAAATTACTCTATCCCTATCATGGCCAGGCTATGTATCGCTATGCCCTGGATGCTCTTCTCGACCTGCAGAAGCAGGAGATGGGGGAAGAGGAGATTCGCATCCTCCTGGTTACACAGTACAGGGAGATCGAAGAGGAGCTTAAGAATCTGACCGTGATTCATAATTCCCAGGCCGAGGAAGGAATATCCGCCTCCATCCGCCTGGGGGTCGCAGCCAGTGGGGACGCAGACTATTATCTCTTTCTGAGTGGAGACCAGCCGGACCTGAAGTCAGATACCCTGCGCTCTTTTCTGCAGCAGTCCCTGCAGGTATGCCGCAGCTCGGGTAAGACCATGGCATCTGCCTGTGCACAGGGCCAGCCAGGTCAGCCGACCCTCTTTTCTTCCATGTGGAGAGAGGAGCTTCTGGCACTACATGGGGATCAGGGCGGCCGCAGGATCATGAAGAAGCATCCGGAGCAGGTCTATTGGCATGAGATTCCGGCCGAGGAGATCAGGGATATTGATTTCGTCCCGGATTTTTCGTTGGAGGAATTGTGGGATGCCTAAGTATGCAAAGCAAGTGTCCTGGCCGAAGGCCTCATGAAAGTTTTGTATGGACTTTTGATTTATTTGAAAACAGGAAGAAGATAGAGACCAAAGGAAAAACGACTGCTGATCGCTTCTTTATAAGAAGTAATCAGCAGTCGTTTTTGAGTGTTAACTATTATTAGGGACCAGCCATCTATCGGCAGACGAAATCTTATCTAACCAATCAGCACTGTTTTCCCTTTAAAAGCAAATCCATAATGCCGGATGGCTTCTTTTCGGAAGCCTCGTTCTATGAGATCAGCATCATAATTCATATCAGTAATCTGTTTATGGGCGGAAGCCACCGTATCCTGCAGGTCTTTTTCTTCTTCCGGATCATATACTTTGAATTCCAATACGATAGGTGGCATAGCAGTCTGATGCAGCTTTCTTGGAATGAGCATCACATCGTAGCGGCCCAGACCACTTTCCCGATTGGAAAGTACTTCATAGCTTTCTCTCAGTTCCACCAGTATGCCAAGTACAAAACCATGATAAAAGCGCTCCGGCTCTGTATGAGCAGATGGACGTGTGCCGGAATCATAATAACGTATAGTGTTCAGGGCGATTTTATTCATGTAATAATTCATTTCTTTCAGAGAACCCTTCAAGAGTCCTTTTAGAAAGAGATTGCCCGGGGCATCATTATTATTGATCCATTCACCAATCATCTTGTCAAACATCATGCGGACTTCGCGGTTTGTCAAGGTCAGGGTATAACTATTCTTTCCATCTGGTCTGCCGATGCATGCCGATACGACCCTCAGGTAGCCGCTGGCCATGAGCAAGCTCCAGATAGCACTTCTGTTTTTCTCTAACTGGTTGAAAACAATCTGCTCATCCAGACCGGTGGTGATTGTTCCTCCATTTAAGAGCGTCTCCATATTCTGCTTTATATCCGGTGTGCCTTGCCTTAGCAGAGTACCGACCAGGCTGTTGGAGCTGGTATCCGCCCACCAGGTCTGATATTGCTTCTGTTTAAGGAAGTTGGTGATGGACCATGGATTATATATGTCCCTATGCTTGCCAAAGCTAAAGCCATCATACCAGGCTTTTACATTTTCTTTTTCCTGGGATAAATCCATCTCATCCAGGGCATCAAAAACTTCTCTTTCCGTAAAGCCGAAACAATCCGCATATTGGTCAGAGGTAGTAGTTACAACATTTAGATTATTCAGATCGGAGAAAATGCTCTCCTTGCTGACCCGGGTGATACCCGTCATAATGGCACGTTCCAGATAAGGATTGGTCTTAAATGTACAATTGAAGAGACTGCGTATAAAGGCAGTCATCTCATCCCAATAGCCGTTGACCCAGGCTTCTTGAAGAGGCGTATCATATTCGTCCAGGAGAATGATAACATTTTCTCCTTTGAATCGAGACAACCATTTGCAGAGATTATGGATGGCTTTTACAGCAATCTGATCATTCATATCCACACTGACAGAAGAGAAGAAATGCTTTTCTTCTATACTTAATATCTCCCCCTCCATAAGAAATCGATTCTGCACATACAAATCTGCAAGAAGATCCTTAATCTGACTGATCGCAGCTTCTGCTGTGTTCAGTTTGACTGACGCAAAGCTTAAGGAAAGGACCGGGTATGTCCCCTGTAACTTGCGATAGGATTCCTCTTCCCAGATATTCAAGCCCTGGAATAAATCTTCACGACCAGCATACTTTTCAGAAAAAAAACATTCCAACATACTCATATTGAAGGTCTTGCCAAAACGTCTGGGACGGGTGAGCAGGGTAACTTCATCCTCTGATTCCCACCACTGTCTGATAAAATCAGTTTTGTCTATATAAAAATTATTTCTCTCACGGATTTTGGAAAAGCTTTGTGCTCCAATGCTTATTCTCCTGCCCATAGCAATCACCATCCTTCAAGACATATCATAACATAGTTTTTTTATTTTATGCTCATTTATTAAGATTATATCTTTTCATAAAATATATCGCAATATTATTTGTGAAATTTCGGAAATGATATTTAGAATAGAGATGGAAGATAGAGAAAAAAAGTCTCTTGTTATATCAGACAGAATCCAAAAAATACTATACTTATTGAGCAAAAGATGGTATTTTATATCTTAAGATCATTACATTTGTTGCCGTGCAGTGCGCACGAATCTGCTATATGGCAGGCGATTGAGATAAAAGGGGAAGAGTCATGGAATTACTGAAAGAAAGAATCCGAAGAGACGGTGTGATCAAACCGGGTAATGTCCTCAAGGTGGACAGCTTTATTAATCATCAGATGGACATCAAGCTGATGAATGAGATTGGCAAGGAGTTCAAGCGTCGTTTTGCCGATGAGAAGATTGATAAGATTCTTACCATCGAGGCATCCGGCATCGGCATCGCAGCCATCGTGGCTCAGTATTTTGACTGTCCTATGGTTTTTGCCAAGAAGTCCCAGTCCATTAATCTGGATGGAGAGATGCTCACCGCACCAGTTGTGTCCTTCACCCATAAGAAGGAGTACCAGATCATCGTGGCCAAGCGTTTCATTAAGGAAGGCGAGCACATCCTCATCATCGATGATTTCATGGCCAACGGCTGTGCAGCCAGAGGCTTATGTAAGCTGGTCAGCGATGCCGGAGCCAAGATCTGCGGTATCGGTATCGTCATCGAGAAGGGCTTCCAGGATGGCGGCAAGGAGCTCAGAGAGCAGGGCTATCGCGTGGAGTCTCTGGCCATCGTGGAGAGCATGGATGCCGAGAAGCAGACCATCGAGTTCCGCTAAGCTCTTCTTCCCCCTTTCATTTTGCTTCTTTTCATAAGGAAGAGATAGGGGACTGCTTCAGGATGTGATAGCGAAGGCTAAGACAGCGAAGGATAAGATAGAAAAGGGTTGTTGATACAATCCTTTTTTTGCTATAATAAGGGCGTTAGGAATCATCAGGATAAAGAGGGTATTTTATGTATATTCCAATCTACTATTCCAGTGTGACTGGTAATACAAAAAGTCTGGTATCGTATCTTCGCAGGGAGTTAAAGGCCAGAGGACATAAGGTTGACTTGATTCGTTCCTCGAAGAGATGTCATCTGAGAGAGGCGGATTTTCATATCATCGCCTTCTGGTGCCGCAGAACCTGCATGGATGATATGAGCTTACAGATCCTGTCATTATGTGAGGGACAGGATATCATGGCCATCGGTACCATGGGAGGTCATGTTCAGGGAGACTACGGTAAGCGGGTCGAGAGAAATGTGCAGACAGTCATCGAGGAGAGGAATCACTGCATGGGCATCTCCCTCTGCCAGGGAGCTATCGATCTGAAGAGGATTCGTCGACGCATGCAGCTGCCGGAGGATAATCCGCATCATGCAGATGAGAGGAAATATAACAGGGCCCTGCAGACCCAGGGTCATCCCGATGAAGAGGATATGAAGCAGGTATTGGATCAGGTCCTGCAGGTGATAGAAAAGAGATAGCAGACAGAGACGGAATCAGGTCCTGCAGGTGTTAGAAAAGAGATAGCAGGCAGGGCATTGCAGGAGAGAAAAAAGACGGTGCCGGTATGGAACGGTGCAAGTGACGATAAAGGATATAGGATATGGCCAAGGGAGCAAATCAGAAGTTTAAATTATATTATCTGGCGAAGATCATGATGGAGAAGACGGATGAGGAACATTTTCTTACCATGAGTGAGATTATTTCTCAGCTGGATGAGTATGGAGTCAGCGCCGAGAGGAAGAGCATCTACACGGATCTGCAGGAGCTGGAGCGTTTCGGTATCGAGATTGCCGGCGAGAAAGAGGGTAAGTCCTATCGCTACCATGTCATATCCAGACAGTTCGAGGTGGCGGAGCTTAAGCTGCTGGTGGATGCCATCCAGTCCTCCAAGTTTATCACGGAGAAGAAGTCCACGGAGCTGATTCATAAGCTGGAGAGCCTGGTCAGCCAGCATGAGGCCAGATTGCTTCACCGACAGATCTTCCTGAGTGGCAGAGTCAAGACCGTAAATGAATCGATATACTATAATGTGGACGAGATCTATAATGCCATGTCAGCCAATCGACAGATCGCATTTCAATACTATAAATGGAATACCCGAAAAGAGATGGTATTAAGGCACGACGGCAAGGTCTATCAGGTCAGTCCCCTCGGTTTATCCTGGGATGATGAGAACTATTATCTGGTGGCTTATGACTCCGAAGCGGGTAAGATCAAACATTTCCGCGTGGATAAGATGATCCATATCCGTCTGCTGGATGAGAAGAGAGAGGGTAAGGAGCAGCTGGAAGAGCTGAATATGGCCAATTACGCCCGCAAGAGCTTCGGCATGTATGGCGGTGTGGAGCAGACAGTTAAGCTTAAGGTGGCAAATGATATGGCCGGCGTCATGATCGATCGCTTCGGCAAAGACATCTTCATGATCCCCTATGATGAGAAACATTTCACAGTAAATGTAGAGGTCCAGGTCAGCCCGCAGTTCTTTGGCTGGATCTTCTCTTTAGGTTCCGGTGTTACCATCGTTGGCCCGGAAGCTATCGTCGAACAGGCCAGACAGCAGATCCGCAGACTGCAGGAGCAGTATCTATGAGACATGCTTCTCAGGCAGAGAGTTCGCTTGTGAGACATCTACCTAAGCAGGCAGGGCGGAGAGTTAGTTTATGAGACATGCATCTGATTCGGTTTACAGAATTGGTATTGTGAGTGAAGCAGAAGAAGAGGAGAGGATACTATATGATATTTCAGGAGGATTACACCTTTCGGGACCTGAGAGAGCGCTCCGTGCAGGATTGGCTCTGTCAGATGGAGCAGCACGAGGATCTGGCAGTCCGCGGCGGTGTAAAGGTGACTCGGGAATACATCGAGTCCCTGAAGACGGAGATCCGGCGGCTGGAAGAGAAGAATGCGCTCAAGGAACGTTATCTTAAGAAACTGAAAACAGAGAAGACTCTTCTGATGGAAGAGAGAAATATATGATCACACAGGATTCTCGTGACTTTTTGTCCGTCGGATCGTTAGACCTGGAGGAAGAACGGATAGAAGTTATGAGAGGAAGAGATGATAATTAAGGAAATGGAGAATGATTATGAAAAAGAGACTGATTGCTTATTTTTCCAGAGCAGATGAGAATTATTTTAACGGAGAGCTGCGTTATATCCAAGAGGGAAATACAGCTATCGCAGCGAAGAAATTACAGGAGATCACTCAGGCAGATCTGCTGGAGATTAAGATGAAGACCCCATATTCTGCAGACTATAAAGAGTGTGTGGCTCAGGCGAAGAAGGATCTGGAGACTCAGGCCAGACCGGAGCTGGTGGATCTTCCCGAGGATCTGAAGGACTATACGGTGATCTATCTGGGATACCCCAACTACTGTGGTACCATCCCTATGCCGGTGGCTTCCTTCCTGGAGCATTATGATCTGGCCGGCAAGAAGATTCGTCCTTTCTGTACCCAGGAAGGCAGCGGTCTGGGTCGCAGCGAGAGTGATATCCTTATGCTCAGTCCCGGCGCCATGCTGGATATGGGTGTAGCGATTCATGGCAGCGAGGTGGATTCCTGCGAGGAGCTCCTCAGAATGTGGGTGGACAGCTTCTATTACAGAGGAGAGTAGAGATTTTTGTTTTATCAAATGTGCACAAAAATGCTTCAATATCTTTAAATATTTTATCATTGACGAATTTGACGATTTCATTATAATAGATAGCGTTAGAATGTTTTTGGGGTAATCAGAGTCAGATTAGGGTTAATATAGTTAACTGTTTGATGAATAGATGGTATATCAGAGCCGTAGGATATGCCGGATATTCTGTAGGAAGAAGAATCTGATTGGTGATATTATGAGATATAAAGCGATACTTTTTGATCTGGATGGTACCTTACTCCCTATGGATAATGATACCTTTACCAGTGCCTATTTTAAATTATTATCAAGTAAGTTATCCCCTTATGGGATAGACAGGGAGCTTCTGGAGGAAGCTACCTGGCGTGTATTGAATGCCATGGCAGATAACGATGGCATAAAGACAAATGAAGAGACCTACTGGGATGTATTCACAGATGTGACAGGTAAGTCACAGGAAGAGCTGGGAGCGATCTGCGATGAGTTCTATGAGAAGGATTTCCACAGGGCCAGAGTCTATACTGAGGAGAATCCTTATGCCAGACAGGCCGTATCTCTGGCACATAAGCTGGCGGATCAGGTGATCCTGGCTACGAATCCCTTCTTCCCTATCGCAGGGCAGGAGACCAGGATGTCCTGGGTGGGTTTATCCAGTGAGGATTTTGACCTGGTGACCAGTTATGAGGAGTCTCATTATTGTAAACCGAATCCGAACTATTATCTGGATGTCTGTCGACAGATTGATGCGGAGCCGCAGGAGTGTCTTCTGATCGGTAACGACGAAGACGATGATATGCATGCCGGTGCCAGGGCCGGTCTTAACTGTTACCTGGTAACAGATAGCCTGGTTCCATCCAAGCATCGTGCGTGGCGAGGTGCCAAGGGCAGCATGAAGGATCTGATTCATCTGCTGGAGAAGCAGGTATCATAATGTGAATTTAAGGGAGCGTCTGTAGCTATTGCGATTGGTAGTAGCTGCGATGCTCCTTTTTCCTTGTATGTAGGGAGAATACCTATCAAAGCGGGAAATCCGGGACAGATAGGTAATCACCATCGATTCTGATTGATCTTTTGACACTGATGCCATCTCATGATAATATGATGATACCAAGATGAAATGCTGATATTGAGTCAATAAAATGCCGGCAGGATGTTATGGTAATATGGATACGATAAGATGCTGTCAGGATAAAATATTAAGATTAAGATAAATATATGGAGGATATCCTATGAGAAGAGATATTATGCTGCTTGACGGAGCCTGCGGTACCAATCTGTGGGCCAAGACCGAGGATAAAGTTGCTGTCTGGAGATATAATGTAGAACAGCCGGAGATCGTAAGGGAACTCCTGCAGGAGTATATTGATGCCGGCTCGGATTATGTTTTTGCCAATACATTTGGTGCCAACCGTACTTCCATGAAGAAGGTACGCGCATCGAAGACCAATAAAGCCCAGGGCATCAAAAAGCCACAGTATACCGTGCCACAGATCGTATCGGAAGCCATGAAGATCGTTCATGAAGTAGCGGACGGTAAGGCCAGGATCATCCTGGATGTCGGTCCACTCACCGGCTTGATGGAACCATACGGAGATATCTCGGAGGAAGATTGCCGGGAGATCTATCGTGAGCAGATCGGTACCGGCGTGTCCTATGGCGTGGATGCAATCTTCCTGGAGACCTTCCTGGATCTGGATATGCTGAAGATTGCTGCAGGGGTTGCCAGAGAGTACGACGTGCCGCTATTCTGCTCTATGTCCTTTGAGGAGAACGGACGTACCCTCATGGGTAATCTGCCCAAGGATGTTGTCGAAGGATTGGCACCTTATCATGTGGATGCCATCGGTATCAACTGTTCCCTGGGTCCGGATATGGCCCTGCCTATCGTAAAACAGTATGCAGAAGCAACCGATATCCCGCTGATTTTTAAACCCAATGCCGGTAAACCGGTCCTGGATGAGAATGGACATGAAACGACAGAGGTTGGTGTTGATGCCTTTGTGGAGGATGTAATGCAGGCACTCGAGTATAATGTAAAATATATCGGCGGATGCTGCGGATCGAATCCGGATTATATCAAAGCATTGCGTCAGCGTATCGACGAGAGATTAGCCCAGGGAGAGTAAAGTATGCCAGTATTTGATTTTAATGAAGATACCTACAGTAAACAGCCGGCAGAGTGTACCTATCAGGTATTTAAATCCAATGTAGAGTGCCCGGATGCAGACCATCCGATCATGATCCTGGATAACCGTCAGAAGAAATGGAAGCACCACTCCATCGGCATGTTTACCAACCCTACGAAAAGAACTTCTTTTGAGTTCGAAGAGGAGAAGATGACGGCAGATATCCTGCAGATTGATGCCAGATTTACCAGTCTTCTGAAATGGTTAGGGGAGAATCATATTAATGTCCGTCTGTCCGGTGCCAACCGGGAGGACGGCTATGCCATCTATAAAATCCGGGAGATCGCCTTTGGCGGCCGGACCAAGCTGTCAGCTGAGGATGGTTTCCTGCAGTTTATGATCGATCGTCTTCTGGCCAGCGATGCCCCGGAGGACGAGATCGAAGATGAAGATAAGGAAGAGACCGGCGATGGCATGAAGCTGACCAGCCTGCAGAGTATCAAGGACTTCATGAACTGTGCCGGCCGGACCCTGCCGGATAATATCCGCCTCTGGGCCAGAAGGAATCTGGCTGTCGCCCGCTCTCATGAGGTGTCACCGGAAGAACGCAGACATGCTCAGCGTGCCCTCTCCATCATGATGAATGTTCAGTGGAAGAGTAATTATTTCGAGGCCATCGATCCGGTGGAAGCCAGAAGGATCCTCGATGAAGAATTATATGGTATGGAGAAGGTGAAGCAGCGTATCATCGAGACGATCATTCAGATCAATCGTACCCATACCCTGCCTGCCTACGGACTCCTTCTGATCGGACCGGCCGGTACCGGTAAGTCCCAGGTGGCCTATGCCGTAGCCAGAATCCTTAAGCTGCCATGGACCACGCTGGATATGAGCTCCATCAATGATCCGGAACAGCTGACCGGCAGCTCCCGTGTCTATGCCAATGCCAAGCCGGGTATTATCATGGAGGCCTTCTCCATCGCCGGAGAGTCCAATCTGGTCTTCATCATCAATGAGCTGGATAAGGCATCCGCGGGCAAAGGAAATGGTAATCCTGCCGATGTATTGCTGACCTTATTGGATAATCTGGGCTTTACCGATAACTATATGGAGTGTCTGGTACCAACCGTCGGTGTCTATCCGATCGCTACAGCCAATGATAAGGATCAGATCAGTGCTCCTCTTATGTCACGTTTTGCTGTCATCGAGATACCGGATTATACTGCGGAAGAGAAGAAACAGATCTTCGTCAAGTACTCTCTGCCTAAGGTATTGAAGCGCATCAGTATGACGGAGGAGGAATGCATCGTGACCGATGAAGCCGTCGAGGCCGTCGTCGACATGTATTCCGATACGACCGGAATCCGTGATCTGGAGCAGGCGGCCGAGCATATCGCAGCCAATGCTTTATACCAGATCGAGGTAGATCATGTGTCCAGAGTTGTCTTCGATGAGGCTATGGTGAGAAGATTACTGAGCTAGATATGGTAAGTGATTATATTCGGATTCATACACAGACAGGACCTATATATGGAGGGAATCAGAATCTCTTCCCGGACAGGAAGCTCTCCGGCTTCGGCTGCGGCCTGATCGTAGCGGCAGATGTCAGCCTCTATCTGCAGGGAAGAACCAGCTTCCGGCGCCTGGCAGACTACGTAGAGTATGTCAGGGAGATTGAGAGAGATTTCTTCTATCTGCCGCGACTGGGCATGAATGGCATCATGCTGGCCCTGGGCATGAACCGGGTTTGCCGCAGGCAGAATCTTCCCTATCGTGCCCACTGGCACCTGCTACCCATGGGTCAGGCAGATCTGCAGGTCATGCGCTCCATGCTGCGCCAGCAGATTCCTGTGATTCTGGCCATCGGACCTAACTTTCCCCATATCCTGGGTCAGGAAAAGGTGAAGCTCTATCAGAAGAAGCGGCAGGGCCAGCTAGCGGTCGCATCAAATGTGCAGAAACATTTCCTGACGATCACAGAGATCACAGAGGACGGATGGATGAAGGTCTCCAGCTGGGGTAAGATCTATTACCTCTCCTGGGAGGAAGTCCTGACTTATGCAAGAAAGAAGAGCATGCCATTCTTCACTAATTATCTGCAGATAAGATCAATCTGATATGTTCGCAGGACATGTGATCACGCAGAGCTATAAAAGATAAAACTTATAAAACAAAGTAAAAATGAAGTTTTTTTTTCAAAAATTGCATTTTTGCTTTGTTTTTTTATGAAAATATAGTATAATGTGCACTTGAAGACTATATATATCAATAAAGAAAAGAGGTAAAGACATGAGTATTCGTATTGGTATCTTAGGATATGGTAACCTCGGACGTGGCGTAGAGTGCGCTGTTCGTCAGAATGATGATGTAGAACTGGTTGCAGTATTTACCAGAAGAGATCCTTCCCAGCTTTCCATCCGTACAGAGACAGCACAGGTTTGTAATGTAGCAGACATCGCAGACTGGAAGGATAAGATCGATGTATTGATCATCTGTGGCGGAAGTGCAACAGATCTGCCGGTTCAGACACCGGAGTATGCAAAGATGTTTAACGTAATCGACAGCTTTGACACTCACGCACGTATCCCTGAGCATTTTGCCAATGTTGATGCATCTGCTAAGGAAGGCAAGAATGTAGCCATCATCTCCGTCGGCTGGGATCCGGGTATGTTCTCTCTGAATCGTCTCTATGCTAACTGCATCCTTCCGGATGGCAAGGATTATACCTTCTGGGGTAAGGGTGTCAGCCAGGGTCACTCCGATGCACTTCGTCGTATCGATGGCGTTAAGAATGCAAAACAGTACACGATTCCTGTAGATTCCGCACTGGAAGCAGTAAGAAGCGGAAGTAATCCGGAGCTTACCACCAGACAGAAGCATACACGTGAGTGCTTCGTTGTTCTCGAGGAAGGCGCTGATGCAGCTCGCGTGGAAGAAGAGATCAAGACCATGCCGAACTACTTCTCCGATTACGATACCACAGTGAACTTCATCAGTGAGGAAGAATTACTTACCAAGCATGCTGGTATCCCTCATGGCGGATTCGTTCTTCGTACCGGTGCAACCGGATGGGAGAAAGAGCATAAGCATGTCATCGAGTACAGCCTGAAGTTAGACTCCAACCCAGAGTTTACCTCCAGTGTATTAGTTGCTTATGCACGTGCAGCGTACCGCTTAAGCCAGGAAGGCCAGGCAGGCTGCAAGACAGTATTTGATATCGCTCCTGCTTACTTAAGCCCGAAGAGCGGTGACGAATTAAGAGCATCCATGTTATAAGATAAAGATACGGCAGGGTCCCGCGGGATCCTGCCGTATATGCTTTCAGAAAGATTCATTTCATGTGCAGGGGAAGCCTAGACTGCTTTCACCTGCTGAGAGATATAGTCCGCCATAGACTCCTTACTCTCGTCCATGACATAAGCCATCTCTTCATATAATTGCTGTTCTGCCAGCTGGAAATACTTCTCATCCACGATGATGCGCTTCTTGCCGGAAGCCAGGCGGTCTTTTCTACGGAAATATACAGTCTTGATTACTTTGACCAGCTCTCTTGGATCACAGGTACGCAGAGCACTCTTATAGAGAGTCTCGCGCTCACGGTCGCTCTTTACCTCGATCGTGTCGATCTGTGGGATATCATCGATGAGCGTGTGAATGTCGTCCTTGCTTAATACAGGACGCATGACAGATTTCATGTTATCAACAGGTGCATAGATCACTGTTCCACGCTGAAACAATGGGCAGAGAGTATAATACAGCTTGTTCTTATCGGAAGCCATCTCAAGTGGTCCGATCTCTGCAACCCGGCAGACTCCGGAGGTTCCATAAACTACTACATCATTTACTTTGTACATTTTTCACATCCTGTTCTGAGAATATCACATCTTCTCTTAAAAAAACCTATAACTTACCTATCATCATATATATATTACATTTTTTTTGAAAAAAAGTCATTAATTTTATAAGAAGACGTGACATTTGTCAACTGAAATATTACAAAAAAGTAAACAATAGATTACCGGCATACCTATTGCAAGATTGACAAATCATATGAATTTCATTAAAATGTATCTAGGATAATATGAATAAAAAGTATACATATTTAATCAGTAAATATGTTAAAAAGAGAGATTTTCTGTCAACGTCGCAGGCGGTATGCCGATGTGATTGATGAGAAAATATTTGCAGGGTCATCGATCCGATCAGGAGGGATTCTCACTGATTTATGGGGCAGAACCCTCGGCTATGACACAGGCCCTGCAAGGCATGAAGGAGGCTAAATATGGAAAACAGACCCAAAGGAAGACAAAAACATGTATCCGGAGACAGTAAAGGAGTGCACAGACGGGGAGAGGGCCTGGGTACAGGACCGGTAGGCTCCGGTAGTCATCAATCGGTGGGAGGCAGCCAGGGTTCCAAGGGACGCGGCAGCGGCTCCGGCGGCAGATCCTCCGGCGGCGGTACCCGTTCCGGTGGTGGTTTTAATCCCCTGACCCTGATCATCGCTCTGGTCGTGATCGTATTCGGAGGAGGTAACTTCCTCTTAGGTGGATCCGGCAGCAGTTCGAGTGATTCTGCCAGCAGCTCCGGCAGCAGCTCCTGGCCATCCGGCTATTATCAGAGCAGCAGCAGTAACACGGGATGGAATCTGACATCCAACAAGGGCAAGCTGGATGAGACCGTAGCGGATGGTTCCCGTGCCAAATATACCTCCATCAAGGGCTCCGGTAAGGATACTATCACCATCATGGTCTATATGTGTGGTACAGACCTGGAGTCTAAGAGCGGTATGGCAACCTCTGACCTCACCGAGATGGCGAATGCGACCCTCAGTGATAATATCAATCTGATCGTCTATACCGGTGGCTGCAGCAAATGGAATAATAATATCGTAAGTAATAAGGTGAATCAGATCTACCAGGTGAAGAAGGGTGGTCTGACCACTCTGAAGAAGGACGCAGGATCAGGAGCCATGACGGATCCTTCCACCTTAGCTTCCTTCATCCAGTACTGTAATAAGAACTTCCCGGCAGATCGTAATGAGCTGATCTTATGGGATCACGGCGGCGGCTCTGTCAGCGGGTATGGCTATGATGAGAAAAATGCTTCTTCCGGTTCCATGTCCCTGTCCGGTATCCGGACGGCCTTAAAGAAGGGCGGTGTGACCTTCGACTTCGTAGGCTTTGATGCCTGCCTCATGGCCACCGTGGAGAATGCCCTGATGCTGAATGATTATGCGGATTATCTGATCGCCTCTGAGGAGACCGAGCCGGGGATCGGCTGGTACTATACCGACTGGCTGACTGCTTTATCGAAAAATACTTCCATGTCCACCCTGGAGATCGGACAGAATATCATCGACAGCTTTATCGAACAGTGTAACAGCAAGTGCCGCGGACAGGCAACTACCTTATCTATCGTGGATCTGGCAGAAACCGCCTGCACCGTATCCTCCAAGCTCAACTCCTTTGCCAGTGCAACCAGTGAGCTGATCGAGAATAATCAATACAAACAGGTATCCGATGCCAGATACCAGGCCAGAGAGTTTGCCCAGTCCTCCCAGATCGATCAGATCGACCTGGCACATTTTGCCAAGAATCTGAATACCACAGAGGGAGATGAGCTGGCCCAGGCTGTCTTAGGAGCAGTAAAATATAATAATACCTCCTCCGCCATGACCAATGCCTACGGCTTATCCATCTATTTCCCATACCGTAAGACCTCCAAGGTAGACACAGCAGTCAAGACCTACCAGGCCATCGGCATGGATGATGAATACAGCCGCTGCATCCAGTCCTTCGCGAAGATGGAGGTCAGTGGTCAGGCCGTATCCGGCGGCAGCAGCAGTCCTTATCAGAGTCTGTCGGGTAATTCGACCTCCTACAGTATGGATTCCGATGCGATGATGCAGGTTCTCAGCAGCCTCATGGGCGGTAACCTGTCCGGTCTGTCCCAGAGTCTCTTAGGTCTCGACAGCTCCAATATCAGCTTCCTGACCGGCAAATCTCTTGATGACTCCGTCGTCAGCGATTATGTAACGGAGACCCAGCTTCCGGTGGAGGATCTGGTATGGACAGAAGAGAATGGCCACAATGTCATGAAGCTGTCCGAGGAGGAATGGTCCATGATCCATGACCTGACTCTGAACATGTTCTACGATGACGGCGAAGGCTATGTCGATCTGGGACTGGATAATGTCTTCGACTTCGACGAGGATGGTAACCTGATCGGTGAGACCGATAAGACCTGGCTTGCCATCAACGGACAGCCGGTGGCTTACTACTATGATAAGACCATGGAAGATGGCGACGAATCCACGATCACCGGTTATGTACCGGCATATCTGAACGGCGGGCGAGTGAAGCTGATCATCGTATTTGATAAGGATAACCCGGATGGTTACATCGCCGGCGCGTCGACCGATTACCAGAATGCCGAGACAGAGACCGTCGCCAAGAATCTGATGGAATTAGAAGAAGGCGACCAGCTGGATTTCGTCTGCGACTACTATAGCTATGATGGCGAGTATCAGGATAGCTACTATCTGGGCGAGACCATGACAGTGACCGATGAGATGACCATCTCCAACGTATCCGTAGGCGATGGCGAGGTGATCTGCAGCTACTATCTGACAGATATCTATAATCAGACCTACTGGACACCATCCTTTTAATTCATGACATAAGATATTAACATACCCTATGTATGAAATACTTCTGCCTGATTGGGCGGTATAAGGTCTTGTAACCGGCGGGCTTCTATCGACCATCGATGGAAGCCCGCTTTACCTCTTGAGAAGAAATAGATGAAGTAGATTTATGAAAAAGAAAAAGATAATATTATATACATTCCTCTTCCTCTTGCTTGCCATCCTGGCTTCCACAGGAAGATATCTTACCAGCTATTATCATGCCACGGAGGAAGCAGTGGAGGTAGCGGAAGATCATGCAAGCCTGGAGCAGACGGAGAAGCATGAAGTATACTTCTTTCTCCCATCGGAGGATTCCACTACAGATAGGGAAACCGATGCATATCCCCAGGCTCTCATCTTCTATCCCGGTGGCAAGGTTCAGACGGAAGCCTATGCCCCCTTATGCAGTCAACTGGCAGAAAGGGGTATCTTGTGTGCCCTTGTAGAGATGCCTTTTCACCTGGCGGTATTGGATATCAATGCAGCTTCTGATGTGATGGACTATATGTCGGAGCACTATGCCTGTGAGAATTATTATATCGGAGGACATTCCCTGGGCGGGGCTATGGCCTCCTACTACGCATATTCCGAGACAGAGTCCCTGCAGGGCTTGGTCCTGATGGGAGCCTATTGTGACAAGGATCTGAGCCAAAGCAGGCTCAGAGTTCTGTCCATCTATGGATCCCAGGATCAGATTCTGTCCAGGGACAAGTATGAGGAGGGCTTAGCCTACATGCCGGCAGATTTTACGGAAGTCCTTCTGCAGGGAGGCTGTCACTCCTACTACGGATGCTATGGACTGCAGAAGGGAGATGGCAACCCATCGATCTCCAATGAAGAACAGATATCTGAGACAGCAGATGCCATCGCAGAATGGATGCAGGATCAGAGATAAGAAGCGACAAAGGATTATCGCACAAAGATTAACTTAGGAGGTATTATGAGAAAGAGAAAAATTTTAACAAGCATCTTATGCATGTCGATGATTGCAACATCTGTTTTATGTACGGCCTGTGGCTCCTCCGCAGTGAGTGAGAGCACAGAGTCCGACAGCTCGGACGCCGAGAGCACGGAGTCCGCGCAGACATCCCAGGGGGATGATGCCTGGGCTGCCATAGATATGTCGGCCTGGAATTATAATGAAAGTGAAGGCGTCTTCTGGCAGGTTGGCATATCCTACTGTCAGAATCCTGCAAATGAAGAATATGAAACCTTAGGTATCTATGTACCGGAAGCATATTTCACAGGCGAAGAGAATGATGACGGCACCTACACCTGCTCGATCAATGAGGAAGGACAGATCGGGGATTATACTGCTGCAAATGCACCGGTGGTATTACCGGTAAATACGCCGGGTTATTCTGCCATGGCAGCCCCGACAGGCTATAGTGATGAGGTAACATCATACACACAAGAGGGCTTCATCTATGTCTATGCCGGCTGCAGAGGACGGGAATCCGGAGCCCCGGCAGGCGTGACAGACTTAAAGGCAGCCATCCGCTATGTCAGAGCCAATGCAGACTCCCTGCCGGGAGACTATGACAGCCTCTTCAGCTTCGGTATGAGTGGCGGCGGTGCCCAAAGTGCACTGCTGGGTACGACAGGAGACAGCGAGCTCTACACACCATATCTGGAGGAGATCGGTGCTGTCATGGATTGCAGCGATGCGGTGAAGGGCTCCATGTGCTGGTGTCCGATCACCAATCTGGATGTGGCAGATGCAGCCTATGAGTGGAATATGGGAGTGACCAGAAGCAGCTTAAGTACCGAGGAGCAGTCCATATCCGACGGCTTAGCCGAAGCATTTGCAAGCTATATCAATGAACTCAAGCTGACCGATGAGAATAGTTCCACCCTCTTATTAGAAGCATCGGAAGACGGCATCTACCAGGCAGGCTCCTATTATGACTACATCAAGGATACGATAGAGACATCCTTAGAGAACTTTATCGCAGACACCAGCTGGCCTTATGATGCCTCCTCCACCGATACCCAAGGTGGTATGATGGGCAATCATGGCGGTATGCCGGATGGAGAGAAGCCGGACGGAGACATGGCAGACGGAGAGAAGCCGGTTAGAGATATGAAAGACGGAGAGAAACCGGACGGAGATATAACAGAAGGGGAAAAACCGGATGGAGAGATTGCTGACGGTGAGAAACCGGCAGATATGACACAGGAGAATGACGATATTACCAGCAAGGATAATATCACAAGAGATGATAATACATCCGAGTCTGCTATCAGCTTAAGCGGAACTTACGATAGTCCGGAGGATTATATCGCTGCGCTCAATGCAGAAAATGAATGGGTATCTTACGACGCAGCAAGCGGAGAGGTAAGCATCAGCGATATTGCCTCCTTTGTGAAAGCCTTTAAATCCACCTCCAAATCATTAGGAGCCTTCGATCAGCTGGATCGCGGTCAGGGAGAAAATGAATTATTCGGCTATGGCGACGGCGAAGGCAAGCACTTCGACAGTATCCTCTCACAGCTGCTCACTGATCTGGGTGCGGAGGAAGCCGCTGATTATGAAGAAGATCTGTCACAGACAGATGCCCTGGGCACATCCGTATCCAGCCGTGTCGATATGTATAATCCGATGTACTACCTCTGTGATTATTACCAAGGTAAGGGCACTTCCACCGTCGCTCCTTACTTCCGCATCCGAACCGGAATCAATCAGTCCGATACCTCCCTGTGTACTGAAGTGAATCTGGCCCTTGCACTGCAGGCTGCAGGAACTGATGTGGACTTCGCCACCGTCTGGGGACAGGGACATACTGAGGCAGAGAGAAGCGGAGATTCCACTACTAACTTCATCCAGTGGGTCAAGGAATGTATGAATTAGCTCCCTGATTACAAAGATTAAGTCGGATACAGAGGAGCAAGGAGAAAATATGAGAAAAAGAATTGTAACACTGATTTTTGCATCTTTCATACTGACATCTTTGACTGCATGTGGGTCTTCTTCCGATGCTCAACCGGAGACTGCGTCCACAATAGAAGTAAAAGAGGATACTTCATCCCAGGAGGATATGCCGGAGGAAGAGATGGATGAGGCAGAAGCTCTCTGGCAGGAGGAAGAGGAGGATAGTATTAAGTTTGCTGCAAGCGGATTGGAAGATGCATATGATCTCCAATCCTTCGTGCAGCTTACCATGACGACCACATCCAAGGAGATCGAGATGGATACTGAGTCTTATGCCGAGGGACTTTTGATTAAGGGAGACAGTCAGAAGTTTAAGGATGCTGTTTTTACCCTGGAGAAATCCTTTGATTTTGGGGACAAAAGTGTGGACCGTCTGGAAATCGATGGGCTCTCGGATACAGAAACCGTCCTTCAGGTTTTTCTGGATGAAGAGAGCGAACCAATCGCCAGCTTTACGCTAAATCTTTCCGGGCAGGAAGGAGAGTCGGAAGATGCCTGGTCAGAGGAGAAACCTCTGGTGGCGGATCTCTCCGACCTGGGCATCCATGGCAGTCATACGATAAAACTTCGATTCCGGATGGAGGAAAATGATGCAGCACAGACACAGATCATGCTTCGCTCCATGCAATTTATCGAGGCTTCTGTACCGGTTTTGTATTTTAATATCGATGAGTCGAAGGGTACCATCGAGGCGATGAATAATGATGAAGCTCATGAGACGAAGTGTTATGGTGATGTGACCATCACTGTTCCAAATGGCTATGAAAATAGCTATGATGAGGAGAGCAGCTTCACAGGAGGTACTTATAAGCTTAGCTATATCCGCGGTCGTGGTAATTCCTCCTGGTCCACCTTTGTGAAAAAACCCTATAAGATAAAGCTGGATGATGCAAGTGATCTTTTTGGCATGGGTGAGAATAAACATTGGGTACTCTTATCCGGTGCCTGTGACCGTAGCATGCTGGATAATCGTTTTACCTATCAGCTGGCGGATGCAATCGGACTTCAGTATTCCATCCAATGTCTGAATGTGGATGTTTATATGAATGGAAAATACATGGGAGATTATCTGTTAAGCGAGCAGGTACGCATCGATGAAAATCGTGTGGAACTGGATGATCTGACGGCGGATTATGATGAGAATACGATGTCAGATCAGGAACTAAGCGGCGGATATCTTCTCGGTAAGATAAATAATTCTTCATCCGTTGGAGAATACGGCTTTCAGACCAAACATGGAAGTGAATTTACTGTGGTGGAGCCGGAATCGGACACAGATTTTACCTATGAGAAAGCAAATGAATATATCGAAGGATTCATACAACGGATCGAGTGTGCGATTTTTCATGAAAAGAATGCGGATGGTATCGTAGAAAATGTCTGGGATCTGATGGATCTGGAATCTACTGTAAAGTATTTTCTGATTCAGTACGTCTCTAATAATTCCGATGCCTATCATAATACCAGCACATATATGTATAAGGCCAGAGATATGGTGGGGGAAGACGGCAGCCTTATCGAGAGCAAGCTCTTCTGGGGACCAATCTGGGATTTTGATATGGGTTGGTGTGCCTCGGTGGAGGATACGGTCCCGGAGGAAGTGATCATCGATGATATATGGATGAGTTATCTCCTCAAATATGATGATACCTTTCAGCAGGCCCTGGTGGAATATTGGCCGGAGGTGCGCGAGGCCCTGGTTCACATTGCATCGGATGACGGAATTCTTGATGGATATGTAGACGAGATGCTGCCTTCTGCCATTCATAATTATCAGGTTAATCACTGGATCAAATGGACAGATACCTATCAGGAAAGCGAAAATGTGGAAGAGGATGGGAAATATATCATAAAGGATTATTATCTGGATCTGATCGCAGCCCAGAAAAACTGGATCATGACCCGTGTCAAGTGGATGGATCAGCACATTGACAGTCTGAAGCCTGCTCGCATCACAGTTACCTACATGTCAGAAGATGAGGTCTTCTATCAGACCGAAGAGCCTTATGGCAAGATGTACGATTTTCCGGAGGAGATCCCGGTTTCCAGGGATCCGAATAGGGTATTTACCGGTTGGTTTGCATTGATGGACGATGGAGAAGGTGGAAGTACAGAAACCAGATTAAAAGCCAGTGACATACTATCTGTTTATAAGATCGAGTCGACAGAGGATGGGTACGCCTTAACAGTGACGGCACATTTTGGAGATGCAGATCAGACCGTAATCCCGGATGAAATTACTTTTGATCAGGACGTATACGAGGTGGACTGTAGAGAAGGAAATAAGAAACTGGGATACAGTGTGGAGATTCATTACAGTTATTCCCCGGAAAATGCAACGGAAACATCCTTTGATTGGACAGTAAGTAATAATTCCGGTGTCCTGTTCTTCGATGATGAGGATGCGCATTGTCTGACAGTCTTGTTTAGCAAACCAAGGGATTATCTTGTGACCGGACGAACCTGCGACGGTAAGACCTATACCTGTCAGATTCACGGAGAAAAATGATTCGGAAATAAGCAAACAGCTGATTAATATGAATACTGTTCTCTTTTTTTCGAAGACCATAAAGGAACAAAGCAGGATAAGGAAAAATATCATGATATATGAAGCAGAGATCAATGGCATTCCGGTAAAAGCCATGTATACGGAGGAGAGTGTTCGGACCATTTTCATTCCGTTACTAAGAAGATTAACAAAAATGCAGAAGAGCAGGGGGAGAAGAATCCTGGTTTTACTGGCGGCCCCACCAGGAGCAGGAAAGAGTACGCTGGTCCATTTTCTGAGATACCTTTCGGAAACTACAGAAGATATCATGCCTGTCACTATCATTGGTATGGATGGATTTCATCATTACCAGAAGTATCTGGATCATCATTTCATGATGAGAGACGGAGAGAAACATCTCATGAAGGAGTATAAGGGAGCCCCGGAGACCTTTGATCTGACCATGCTGACCGATAGAATCAAACAGGTAGCGAAAGGAGAGAATTGTGGCTGGCCGGAATATTACCGTATCGCCCACGACCCAATCGACAATGCGATTATAGTAGAAGGTCAGATTGTTCTTCTGGAAGGCAATTATCTGCTTTTAAACAGGGCAGGTTGGAGAGAACTGTCAGATTATGCCGATTACACGATAAAGATTACGGCGGAGGAGTGCTTTCTGAAAGACCGCCTGGTAAAAAGAAAGGCCACAAGCGGCATCTCCCTGGCGGAAGCAGAAGGCTTCGTGGAGAAGAGTGACCTCTATAATGTCAGAACCTGTCTTAGGGAAAGCATGCATGCGGATCTGGAGCTGGAACTGATGGAAGATGATTCTTATCTGGAGAGGAGATAGGTTAAACAAAGTTTCATTTTTGGGGCAAAAGTCGACTAGATATGGATTCACAATCCTCTAAGGAATCCGTCAGACTTCCGTAAGAATTCCTTAATCAGGTAATCACATGCTGTTCACAGAATCCTACTATACTCTAAAACATAGAAAGCAAGTGCAAGGCACAAAGCAAGTACATAAAATTTTTTTCATACTTTTCTCTCTTTTTAGAAATCCGGCATCGAAAAGATGCCGGATTTTTGTTGCCTGAGAACAAAATGATAAAATGAAAATGTTAATAATGAATTTAAAATCAAGAGATAGCAAACTTCAAAAGGCAATGAATTCATGTTATAATACTACAGATAATGTGCTTTTCATGAGTATATTGTAAATACTAATATAAAAATTTGATCAATCCACTAGAAAACGGAATAGAAGTAGGTGTTGTTATGTATATCGAAAGAGTTAATATAAAGAATTTTCGTGGAATCGAAAAGTTAGATATCAAGTTTAATTCCGGAGTAAATATCCTTATTGGTGATAACGGCACCGGAAAGACTACAATTCTTGAAGCACTGACTGTTGCTTTGGGTGGGTATTTACAGGGAATTCAGAATTTAAAAGCAGGTGGTATCCTGCAGGATGATTTTCGATGGAGTATGGTAAAGCTGGGAGGAGCTTCCAATCAGATTCAGTACCATTCTCCGGAAATTGAATTTGATTTAAATATTGAAGGCAAGTCTTTTCGTGGTAATCGTAGCCGTAGTAATCGTGATGGAAGTGGCAAGACATCGACACGGTGCTCTGAGATTCAAAAATATGCTCAAAAGATTGCTAATGATCATAAATCTATCATGCCCTTATTGTCTTATATGAGCATTTCTCGTGTAACCATGTCTCGTCGTGCAGATTATGGAAAGACCGTAAAAAACCAGCTGAATGATCGTCGATGTGGTTATATTGGCTGTATGGATAGTATCATCGATAAAACAAATATTCTGGAATGGATTAAGAAAATGTCTTATGAGAAGGTGCTTCATAATAAGGAAGTCCCCGAATTAACTTTCTTTCAGAATGTTGTTTCCGACTTAATGGCCGATGTAGGCGAGCTTCAGAATAAACCTGAGATTTTATATTCTGCTGAATTGGAAAATATCGCATATGTTGAAAATGGAAATATGCAGCCGATAACGATTCTTAGCTCCGGATATCAGTCTTTATTATGGATGGTGATGGACTTCGCATTCCGTATAGCTTTGCTGAATCCGGAATTGGAAGATTCGAAGAAGGCCACCGGAATAGTATTGATTGATGAGGTTGATATGCATCTTCATCCAAAGTGGCAGTGGAACATCCTTAATGCTCTAATTAAGACTTTTCCACAGATCCAGTTTATTGTAGCAACTCATTCCCCGATTATTATTGCTTCTTGTAAAAAAGCTACCCTGATTAATGTGAATTGTTCTCAGGCTGTGACATATCTTGAGGATGCATATGCATATTCTATTAACAAAGTGCTCGAATTAAGACAGAATAGTTTTGGCATATTAAAAGAATTGAGCGAAAAAATCAGTGCATTTGACAGATACCTCAATAAAGACCAGATGGAAGAAGCTCTAAAACTTCTAAAGCTTTTGGAAGAAGAGTATGGATATAACAACACAGAAGTAATCGAAGCCAGAGCAGAATATGAATTGGCAAGTATGATTGCTGAAGAATAGAGGTGCGGCCTAATGTTATATATTGAAAAAGGAGCCCCTTTAAATTCTATTGCGCAAAAGACAGCTGAAATCAAACGACGTGATGACTGGAAAGAGCTCCCACAAAATGCGCCTGAAGATGAGCATGAGGCACATCGTTATACAGATGTGCTCCGTAGCATGTTCGACGAATTCTCAAAAGATGATATTCGTTCTACGATAGTGAAAGAACAGCATCACCTTTGTGTGTATTGTATGCGACGGATAAAAAACGATCCATTGACTACAAAAATAGAACATTGGTATCCTTTAAGCCAGGATAAAGAGAAAGCGATTGATTATACTAATTTCTTTGGAGCATGTACAGGTGTAGATTATCAAAATAGCGAGACCCAACCCTGCTGTGATTCCAGTAAAAGTGGCACTATCATTAAACTGAATCCTTGTGATCGTAGAATGATGAATCAGATTAAATACGAAAGTGATGGTACTATTTATTTCGATACAGCAGATGGATGGACACAGGATGAAGTAAATGATTTCAATGATGAAATCAAGAACGTATTGAGATTAAATGGTGATATTCCGGAATATAGTTATCAATCAGGATCAGAATTAAGAAGTCGAAGGTCTGCTGTTTATGATGCATGTAAAAAAAATATTATTCGAATGATAAAAAAAAATCCCAGACGAAGCATTTCAATCTCTGATATTCAAGCTCTTATTGATAAGATTGAGAGGAAAGAAGAATATCCGGAGTATGCAGGTGTTATGCTCTTTTATTATAAACGATGGATAAGCAATCATAGCAAATAGGAATACTTTTCTCTCTTTTTAGAAGTATGTAGTTGCTTAGATATGGCAGAGGAGGAATATGAGATGAGATATAGAGAGCTTGGTAACACCGGAATCAAAGTCAGTGAGATTGGTATGGGCTGTGAAGGATTCCTTGATAAAACACCGGACGAATGTATGGCCTACATTGATCGGATGGAAGAGTACGGAATAAACTGCATTGATATGTATACACCGAATCCCGACTTCCGCAGCCATCTGGGCATGGCCCTGGAAGGCAGAAGAGAGAAATTCGTGCTTCAGGCCCATATAGGTTCTGTGTGGGAAAATGGTCAGTATCTGAGAACAAGGGATGTTAAGAAAGCGGAGGAAGCCTTCCTGGATCAGCTGGATCGTCTCAGGACAGATTATTTCGATATCGGGATGATCCATTATTCCGATGCCATGGACGACTGGAATGAGATCAAAGATGGTGGCCTTCTGTCCTATTGTCGTGATTTGAAAGAGAGAGGAATCATTAAAGCCATCGGACTGTCAAGCCATAATCCGCAGATCGCACTGGATGCGGTGAATGGTGCTTATATCGATGTTCTTATGTTTAGTATCAATCCATGCTATGATCTTCTTCCGGCCAATGAGGATGTGGAAGAGCTCTGGAATGAAGCCAACTATGCAGGTCAGCTGGTGAATCTGGATCCGGAGCGCCAGAGACTCTATGAATGCTGCCAGGAGAAGGGGGTTGGGATTACCGTAATGAAGGCATTCGGCGGCGGCGATCTGCTCGACGATTCCCTGTCTCCTGCAGGGGTTGCCCTGACCTCAAGCCAATGCATACACTATGCTCTTACAAGACCCGGAGTAGCTTCTGTAATGTGCGGCGGAAGAAGTCTGGAAGATATCGACCGGGCTGCTGCTTATGAAAGAGCAAGCGAGGAGGAGAAGGACTATGCACCTGTCTTTGCTTCCATGCCGAAGATCAGCTGGAAGGGCCACTGCATGTACTGCAGCCATTGTGCACCTTGTCCAAAAGCGATTTCTGTAGCTGATGTCACCAAGTTTCTTAATCTCACACATGCGCAGGGCTTCGTACCGGAAACCGTAAGGGAGCATTATAAGGTTCTGGGAGCCCATGCAAGTGACTGCATATCCTGCGGTGCCTGCGAGAAAAGATGTCCATTTGAGGTGGAGATCATAGCAAATATGAAAAAAGCACAGGAAGTATTCGGATATTAAAAAATATGAGCAAAGCAGAAAACTACTATTATCATCTTCTGCATAAGGAAGAGCAGGCGGTATATCACGCCCTGGAGACAGGACTTCGCTCGAACTCTCCGTCCATCATGGTCCCCAAAAGCGATGTGAGAAAATTAGCAGAGATCTACTTTATGATCCGGCTGGATCATCCGGAGATATTCTATACGGTTAGCTATAAGGCCAGGACCTGGCAGGGAGCGGATTCCATCGAAGTGATGCCGGAATATCTCTATCCAAAGAAACAGATCAAGGCCCATCAGCAGGCCATGGACTCCAGGATAGAGAAACTGATCCGCCCGGCCATGAAGCTAAAGGAAGAGGAAAAAGAACAATATATTCATGATTTCATCTGTGAGCATGTCCATTATGACAAGTTAAAGAAGCCCTATTCCCATGAAATCATCGGTCCCCTGGGACACGGCATCGGTGTCTGTGAAGGAATCGCCAAGACCGTTAAGATCCTCTGCGATCATCTGGGAATCTGGTGCATCATTCCGATCTCTGATAATAATCCGGACAAACAGATCCGATACCGACATACCTGGAATATCCTCAAGCTTGGCGGACAATATTATCACATGGATGCTACCTTTGATCTGTCCCTGAGCAAGGAGTCCCTGATCCGTTATGATTATTATAATCTGGATGATAAGAATATCTTCCGTGATCATGAGCCGGTCATGTATCCCATGCCAGCATGTCAGGATGGAAAGAAGAGATATTACATTCAAAAGAAATTATCTTTTACCACCTATGATGAGGTAAGAAAACGCTGTGCACAGTCGGTAAAGAAGGGCAAGGACTTCCTATTCCATTGGCGAGGAGGCTATCTGACCAAGGAGGTCTTCCTCGATCTGCTTAAGATCATGAAGGAGGAAGCAGAGAAGAAGGAGAAGCATCTCTGCTTATCCCTGAACTGGGCCCAGGCTGTCATAAAAGCGGATTTCAAGGATGAAATCGAGGAATCCATCATCATGGAGCAGGCCAATGAAGGCGAACAATAAATTTTATAGCGAATCTCACATTACCATTTACCAATCATATCCCGGGATGTTCTCTTATCATAGGTAAACTCAAATAGTCATTTACCGATCAGATCCCGGGATATTCTTTTTTCATAGGTAATCATCACCCGTCATTTACCAATCAAATCACTGATATTCTCATATAATAGGTATTTATCAGTTTCTATTTACCGATCAAAATCCCTGATTCTCTCACATTATACGTAAACTCACGTATAGTTACTTTCCAGGAATCGATTTTTCTTGCCACGCGCATTTTATATTCTCCCATGAACATGGAATACAGGCATCTGTCAGAGTATTCGAGTCCTCTGCCGTGCCCGACAGCTCCGAAAAATAGGCACTATGCACAATGCAAGAGACCATGATTTCGGACACTATGGCTTATACAAAGCCGGCGGAATTTCTATATACTCATAAGCAGAGAAATCCTTTACCGGGCTTTCTTATCAACTGTTATTAAGAAAAGATTCTTAATCCGCAAGCTTATGCTTTAAGAGGAGGTTTGATATGAAGAACGTTATTACGATAAGCAGACAGTTTGGCAGTCTGGGTCGGCATATTGGTATGCATGTCGCAGAGATCATGGGCTACGAATATATTGACCGTGATATCTTAGAGGACACAGCAAAGGAGATGGACGTCAGTCTGGAGAGACTACTCCTGTTGGAGGATAAACATATCCGCGGCTATCAGAGGATGGCCTATCCATTCGGATATGGAGACGGAGTCATGCAGAGGAAGATGTTTATGGTGCAGAGTGAACTGATCAGAAAATACGCAGAAGAGGAAAACTGCGTTATCATCGGACGATGTGCTGACTACATTCTGAGAGAGGAAGAAAGTGTTCTCAGCATATTTATCTATGCACCTTATCTGGATCGCATCGCCAATAGCGTAGATAAGCTCAAGCTCAAGGCAGAGGAAGCCAAGATTATCGTCGATGAGGTGGATTATGCCAGAGAGAAATGTTATGAGAGGTTCACGAAAACCAAGTATAATACCACAAATTACCGAGATCTCCTGATCAATTCCTCCATCCTGGGCAGACATAAGACAGCAGAACTCATCGCCCATATGGCAAAGGAACATTTTGCAAAATTCGACACGAGAAAGTAACAAAAAAATTAAGAAAGAGTAAAGGGAAAGATTATGAATAAGAAAAGAATAGGAATTATCGGTGGGGGCATATCCGGCACTGCCCTGGGCTATCATCTGAGCCTGTATGAAGACGCACAGGTGACCCTCTTTGAGAAAGATCGGATCGGATGCGGTACCACCGCCAAATCCGCCGGAACCGTCTGCCTCTTTGACGACTCCCTGAATCACAGATATTGGGATGTTCGTCTCTATGGCTTCGAGACCTACCGGAAGATGGAGGCCGAGGAGAAAGGCTCTGCCGGCTTTGATCAGACAGGCACCTTAGTTGTCGCCACGTCCGAGGAGGTAGAGAAGAACATAAAGACAGGAATCGCCCTGGCTCAGGCTGCCGGCTACAAAGGTGAGTACATTACCGATAAGGAACGGATCAAGGAGATCCTCCCATCCATCAATGCCGAGGCTATCCTGGGCGCCGGATACACGGAGGACGACGGATATTTTGACGGAACCATGATCTCCAATACATTTGCCAGAAAGATGAAGGAGCATGGAGCACAGCTGCTGACCGGTGTGCAGGTCGTAGAATTACTCAAAGATCAGGACACAGTTACCGGTCTGAAGACTTCGGAAGGGATAAGCTATGATTTTGACGTGATCGTCGACTGCACCGGTCCCTGGAGTCGATTTACCGGTGAGATGGCCGGCCTGGATATACCGATCTGGCATACCAAGGCAGAAGCCTTCTTTCTCACCCCTCCGGTAAAAAGAGAAGGCTATGTCTTCCCAATCATCAAATATCCTGCCTTCTACGGATTGCGCGCCGGAGAGAATGTCTTTATCTGCAAGTCCCATCTGTCCATGAATCTTGACGATCCTATGCATGCCGGTCAGTGGGACCCTGATCTGTTACCGCCTACCGGTGGAACCGATGAGTATTTTATCGACTTTTTATTTGATCAGATGGATAGCTATCTGCCGGAGCTGGCGGATGGCGGACTGTCCTCCTCCTGGTTAAGCTATCGCGCGGAGACCAGAGACTTCCTGCCGATCATCGGGGAGACCCCACTAAAGAATTATCTTCTGGCTACCGGTTACGGTGGCAATGGCGTCATAGAGGCCCCGGCCGTAAGCCGAGATCTGGCCAAATATATCATGCGTGGTGAATCCACCTTACTCCTGGAAGAGTGGGCTTACAGCAGACTGATAGAGAAATAGAGGATGAATTCATGAAGATAGCAGTTTGTATCAAGCAGGTTCCGGTGTCGGACAAAGTGAAAATGGATCCGATCACCCATAATCTGCTGAGAGAAAATACGGAGATGGATATGAATGTGGCAGATATGAATGCCTTGACTGAGGCGATTCATATCAAAGAGAAGACCTCCTGCACCATCGATGTCTATACGATGGGAGCGGACCAGGCCAGATCTGTACTCCATAAAGCCCTGGCCATGGGAGCGGACCAGGCCTATTTAGTAAGCGACAGGGCATATGCCGGTGGGGATTCCCTGGCAACAGCCAAGGTCCTGGCAGCGGCTCTCAGGCAATGCGGCCCCTATGATCTGATCCTCTGTGGAGCGATCGCTTCTGACGGAGCGACCGGACAGGTGGGTCCTATGTTGGCTCAGCTCATGGAGATTCCTTCCGTGACAGAAGGAAAGAAGATTGCTGTGACAGGAGAAGGCAGGATGGAGATCTGTAAGTCCCGGAAAGGCAGACTGAATCATATGGAAGTCACTCTGCCGGCATTATTCACAGTGGCCCTGGGATCCAATACGCCTATCCTGCCGACACTTCGTAATCAAATGAAGGCTAAGAAGAGAGAGATCCATATCCTGACCAATCAGGAGCTGAATCTGCAGCCTGCAGAGATCGGTCTGGCAGGAGCTCTTTCTCTGGTTACAGATACCAGGGAAGCAGCCAGGTCCGGCAAACAGAGTATCATGCTGCAGGGCTCCCTGGAAGATCTGGCGGAGCAGACCCTGCGATTACTGAGGGAGGCAAGAGTATAAGATGGCAGAAGGAATCTATATTTTTACAGAGATCGATGACGATAGGACGGCCTCCTATACCGGTGAGCTTGTGAGGATGGCAGAAGAGCTATCCACAGAAGAAGCGATCCATGTATTTGGCATGAAAGCACCGGATCTCTTTTATGAAGAGGAGGCCGCAGAGGCTGTCGCAGCTTATCTGAAGGCGGCAGAGGCCAGATATGTTCTGGTCCCGGCTGTGGGAACAGCGAAGGCGATCTTTGCCAGAGCAGCTGTTCTCCTGCAGGTGGGTATGACAGCAGACTGCATGGATATCTATATGGAGGATGGTATCTTCCGCCAGTCCAAACCCGCCTTCGGCAATGAGTTTGTCGTCGTGACGGAAGAGAAGGCTTCTCCTGCCATCGTGACCATCGTGACCGGACGGGAGAAAGAACCGGAGACCTATCCTTTATCGGAGGTTACCTTACTGCAAGCTGATCTCAGCGCCAGCGGCATCTGCATGATTGATACGACGGAACAGGATATGGCAGGAATCGTGGATGCAGAATCCATCCTCTCCATCGGACGCGGCCTTCTGGAAGGAAATGGCTATGAGCTGGCACTTGCTCTGGCAGAAAAAACCGGAGCAGCCATAGGTGGCACCCGTCCCCTCGTGGATCAGGGACTGATTCCCTTTGAATCTCAGATCGGACAGACCGGATCTACCATTCATCCCAAGAGCTGCTTATTCCTGGGTGTGTCCGGTGCAATCCAGCATACCGAAGGAATCAGGGATAGCAAGGTGACGATTGCCGTCAATACGGATCCCCATGCGGCCATCTTCTCCTTCGCAGATTATGGCATCCTGGCGGATGGTGTCGAGTTTGTGAAAGCCCTGCTTGATAAGCTGGGAGAATGAAAATCAGGCCCCTGGTCTGCAGGGGTAGAAAAGAAAGAGGCTAAGTATGAAGGATCAGCTGGATTTTATCGCAGGTCGAATAGAAAAATATATAGAAGATACCAGGAAGATTACAGCGACACCCGGCGAGGGAGTGACCAGACTGCCCTTTACCCTGGAATCCAAGCGAGCAGTTCACTATCTGGAGGCGGAGATGAAGAAGCTGGGCCTGCGGGTGACAGAGGACCCATCAGGTGCCATCATCGGTGTCCTGGATGGTAAGTCTCCGGACAGGATCATGATCGGATCCCACTATGATTCCGTGGAGCACGGCGGTGCCTATGATGGGATGGCCGGCATATTATGCGGTCTGGAGATCGCGGCATATTATATACGTAATAATATCATCCCACCCTACACCCTGGAGATCGCCGGTCTGAATGATGAGGAAGGGGATCGCTTCGGAGGAGGATACCTGTCCAGCAAGGCATTTTTAGGCAAATGGTCCACCAATGATCTGAAGGAATATGTCGATAAGCAGGGCATATCCTATTATGATGCGATGATTCTCTACGGCTATGATCCCAACCACCTGATTCGTGCAGAGAGACCGAGGAAGGGATGGAAGGGCTATCTGGAGATTCACATCGAGCAGGGCCCCATCATGGAAGACAATAACGTGGAGATCGGTATCGTGGAGAGGATCGTGGCCATACAGAGATACTATATCACCCTGGTCGGTAAGGCAGACCATGCAGGCACCCAGCCCATGAAATCCCGCAGCGATGCAGTTATGGCAGCCATAGATATTATCAATCAGATGCATGGATATGTTCTGGAACATGAAGGAATGGTAGGTACTGTCGGCGAGATTCACGTATATCCTAATGAGATCAATATCGTTCCGGAGAAGATTACCTTCTCCATCGATGTCAGAAGTGCCCATCAGGAGTGGCTGGATGAATGCATCAAGCAGATCAATGAGGGGCTGAAGATCAAGGAAGAAGCCGGTTTTACCTACAATATCAAGCCTACCCTGATCAATACCGTAACGCAGATGAAGCCGGAGTGGATCCGGGGTCTGGAAGAGAGCGCGGAGAGACTGGGATTCTCCAGGATGCGGATCAACAGCGGAGCCGGCCACGATGCCGCCATTATCGGCAAAGAAGTGAATACAGCCATGCTCTTTGTATCCAGTGTCGGTGGCCGCAGCCACATTCCGGAAGAATACAGCGATGAGCATGATCTGGCCAAAGCGGTGCTGGTCGCCATAGATTTTATAGATCATATCAATGAATAGAAAGAAAGGAAAGGGAAACATATGGGTTATCGTAAGGATTTATTAGCAACAAGAGCAGAGATACATCCGGGCTTATGGGCAGTCATCCCACCGGACGGATTAGTCAATAATATCATCCCCTATATCAAGGGATGTAAGGTCAGCATCGTGGCTTCACCCAAGATGGGAGCCAGCTTTGTGCAGTATGTGGTGGAAGCCGGACCGGAGGGAAAGACGACAGATCTCTTCGGCAGACAGGCTCACGAAGAGAGCTTTATCTACATTGTGGAAGGCCAGGTTCAGGTTACAGTGGATGGAAAGGAGTATGATATGACAGCTGGTGGCTATGCTTATGCACCGGCAGGCGTCGGCATCGGCTTCGTCAATCAGGGCAGCTCTGCCAGAATCCTCTTATACAAGCAGAGATATGTGCCACTGGAAGGTTATGAGACCCATGTCGTGACCGGAAATGTGAATGAGATCGAATACCTTATCTATGATGAGATGGAAAATGTCTTCATCAAGGATCTGCTGCCTACAGAAGCAGGCTATGACATGAATATGCACATCCTTTCCTTCCTGCCGGGTGCCAGCCATCCCATCGTGGAGACCCATGTGCAGGAGCATGGTATGTATATCCTGGAAGGAGAAGGCATGTATCTTCTGGATAAGACCTGGATGGGGATCAAGAAGGAAGACTTCGTCTGGTTCGGCCCTTACTGTCCACAGTGTGCCTATGGCGTAGGAAGAGAAGCATTTACCTATATCTATTCAAAGGATTGTAATCGAGATGTGGAAATATGACCAGTTAAGGATAAAGGAACTCATCGAAGAGATCGACAGCTATAAAACAGACGGACCGGGTACGACCCGTCTGCCCTTCTCGGAGGAAGAGATGCAGGCCAGAGCCTATGTCATGGACTATATGCGCTCTCTGGGCCTGGAGGTTACCGTGGATGCCATCGGTAATATCTGCGGCAGGTTAGCGGGAAGAGATCCCCAGCTGGCTGCAGTCTGGACAGGCTCCCATATCGATACGGTAAGGGAGGCAGGTAAGTTTGACGGCGTGGTCGGTGTGGTCGCCGGTCTGGAGGCAGTCCGTCTGATTCAGGAGAATCATATCCCTCATCAGAGAGATATCTGTGTCTGGGTATACACCTCCGAGGAATCCACTCGTTTCGGCATGGGCTGTGTGGGAAGCCGGGCCATGGCCGGTCATCTGCGTCGGGAAGAGCTGGCTTCGGTCAAGGGAGAGGATGGCATCTCCCTGGAGCAGCTGCTGATCGATCGCGGCTTTGATCTGACGAAATATGATGAGGTAGAGAAGCACAGAGGCCAGGTCCACGCAGCGGTGGAAGTTCATATCGAACAGAGCCCCAATCTGGAGAAGCAGAAGAAACAGATCGGCATCGTGGATGCCATATGTGCTCCCTCCAACCTCATGCTGACTCTGCAGGGAGTACAGTCCCATGCCGGAGGAAGCTCCATGGAGGATCGACAGGATGCCTTCATGGCTGCAGCCGGCATCAGTCTGGCTCTGGAGAAGTGGGCCGGACAAGGACAGAGCGATTATACGACGGGTACAGTGGGCTATCTGGAGCTTACGCCCAATGCAGTCAATGTGATCCCAGGCATGGTAAAGATGTCCGTCGATGTCAGAGACTGTGATTATGATTCCAAGAAATATGTCGTCGAACGATTCCTGAAGGAGGCCAGGGTGATCGCAGCATCCAGGAGGATTCGTCTCTCCATCAAAGAAAAATGTGATGATCATCCTATGACCTGTGATCCACATATCATATCTGTCATGAAAGACATCTGTGAAGAGGAAGGGATCCCCTGGATGCATACCTTCAGCGGGGCTTATCATGATTCCCTCTTTCTCGGAGAATTTGCACCGGTGGCCATGATCTTTGTACCCAGCAGAGACGGTATCAGCCATAGCCCCCTGGAATGGACGGATCGGAAGGATATCGAAGCAGCGGCCAGGCTGCTGACAGAAAGTCTGATCAGACTATCAAATGAAGTTTAAAAATAGAAATCTTGCAAAAATATGATTGTATAGAGTGCACATTTCCAAGGAAAATGGAATGTGCTACTTGCCCATAAATCAATAAAATCAGTAAAAATACGTTGACTCAGAAGATAAAGCAGTGTATATTTACCCCTGTACAAAGACGTGCGATGAAGGAAGCAATTTAAAATCCTTCATTACACGTCTTTTTTTAATTTATTTTATTCTAATTTTAGTACAGACAGAAAAGGAGAATGAAACATGAGAAAATTTATAAGTGCATTATTGATCGCCAGCATGACCATGGGAACCTTAGCCGGATGCGGAAGCAGCTCCACCGATAGTTCCGAAGCCACAGAGGCAGCTACTTCTGCCGATATGACATCCGTCGTAGCTCTGGGAGAGTTCGACCCACAGATCTCCGGACAGCAGATCATCGCTGCCGAGATGGGATATTTCCAGGAAGAAGGTCTGGACGTGGACCTGCAGCTTCTGACGGATCCTTCCGTATCCACAACAATGATCGCTTCCAATGAAGCACAGTTCTACTCCGTATCCAATTATCAGGCCATCAACCTGGTAGATAAAGGAACCGATGTATGTCTCTTAGCCCCAACCGTAAATGCCGGTAATACACAGGTAGTGGTTGCAGGTAAGGATTCCGGCATCGTAAATGCCAAAGATATGGAAGGCAAGAAGATGGGTTATACCGATGGTGCCGGTGTCATCGTCGCAGTCAAAAATATGTGTGACGATCTGGGTGTAGACTTCGATGCCATCGAGCTGGTCAACCTTCAGGCATCGGATATGCTTGCTTCCCTGGAAAGCGGAGAGATCGATTGCTTTGCAGCCTGGGAACCATGGGGCATCAAAGCAGAAGAGGAAGGCGCCTATGTCTTATTTACCGGTACCAAGTCCTATTTCCCGGAAAATGAAGGAGATGTCAATTACCTTGATTTCATGGTAGCCATCAATGCCAATAGAGAATATGTCGAAGAGAATCCGGAGATCGCACAGGCTTATGTGCGCGCCATCATGAAAGCAACCGATTATATCAATGAAAATAAGGAAGACGCAGCAGAAATCATCGCCGAAGAGATTAATCTCGATACGGACACCTGCTTAAGCATCATGGAGAAAAATGATTATAAAGTAGCATATGACCAGACCTTCAAGGATTCCTGTGATACTTTATCTGCCTATATGACAGAGTCTGGTCTCAATACTTCTACCGTTACCTTTGATCAGTTCGCTTACACAGATACCTTATCAGCGATCGATGCAAGCCTGGTATCTTATAAATAATCACACAAAGGTGTGATCAATCAGATATGGAGGAAGATCATGGCAGTTATCATAGATCATTTATACAAGGCATATGAAGAGAAAAACGGGGAGATGCAGTATGTATTGAACAATCTCTGCCTTACCATGGAGAAGGGTGAATTTGTCTGTGTTTTAGGCAAATCAGGCTGTGGCAAATCCACCCTGCTCAATTGCCTGGCCGGATATTTAAAGCCCGATAAAGGCAGTATACGACTGGATGGTGAGGAGATTCATGGCCCCGGACCGGAGAGAGGCGTGGTATTTCAGCAGCATGCTTTATTTCCATGGAGGACCGTCCTGAAAAATGTACAGTTTGGCCTCGAGATCAAAGGCGAGAAAAATGCACGGGAAACTGCGATGAAATATATCGATATGGTCGGTCTGAACGGATATGAGAATAAATATCCCTCCGGTTTATCCGGCGGTATGGCCCAGCGTGTCGGCATCGCCAGAGCCCTGGCTAATGATCCGGAGGTTCTGCTGATGGATGAGCCACTGGGAGCTCTGGATGCTCTGACCAGAGATTCCATGAGACGAGAGATCGAGAGAATATGGAAGCTGACAGAGAAAACGGTCCTCTTTATCACCCACAGTGTTCCCGAAGCAGTATTTCTGGCAGATCGTGTGATCATTTTAAATAAAGGAAAGATCCAGATGGATCAGCGGATCGATCTCCCCAGATCAAGAGACATCAGTGATCCCAGATTTAATCAATACGTACAGCAATTCGAGAGTGCGATCACCGGTATCTCTTCGGATAGCGTGATCACGGAATAGGAGGCGGAAGCGATGAATAAGAAGAATAAGAAGGTTTCCTACCAGACAGCGGCATTAATGAGAGCCAGGCAGGATAAATATTTTAAGGTGATTGCTCTGATCGGATTTCTCCTGCTATGGGAATTATTCGGCAGGATCAATCTGACAACCCTGTGGATCGAACCCAAATTCCTTCCTATGCCGTCCGAGATCATCCTGGCTGTTGTCACTTACATACAGGATGGCACTTTCTGGGGACATATCGGAATCAGCCTCTACAGAGTATTGGTTGGCTTCCTTATCGGCGTGATCATCGCCGTGGTTCTGGGAGGAGCGATTGCCTCCTTCCGGGCAGTCGATAATGTGGTATCTCCCATCCTGAATCTCTTCGGACCGATCCCGATCATGGCCTTCCTGCCCATGTTTGTACTCTGGTTCGGTATCGGCGAATCCTCCAAGATCATTCTCGTGACCTATGCGACAGTGATCTACATGGTATCCTATGTATCCAATGGAATCAAGGATACGGATCCGGTATTGATCCGCTCCGCCAGCTCCCTGGGAGCCTCCTCCATGCAGATCTTTATAAAGGTAAAATTTCAGTCCGCCCTGCCCCATATCTTTGAGGGCATGAAGGGAGCCCTGGGTGCTGCCTTCGGTGCCATGGTTGTGGCAGAGATGATGGGAGCCTCCACCGGACTGGGCTATATCATCGTATTTTCCAAGAACTGGTTTAAGATGTCTGATATGTTTATGGCAGCCATCGTGATCGGACTCTTATACTCCCTCATTCATGCCATCATGACCACCATTGAGAACCTCTTATTCAAATGGCGCAACAATGGTATGAGCAGCGCAGTAGAGAGCTAAAGAAAGTCAGGTGAATCCAGATGTATGATCTGTTGATAAAGCATGGAAATATCGTCAGTTCGGAGGCTGTCTATACGGCAGATATCGGTGTGCAGGATGGCAAGATCAAAGCCATCGGAACTGACTTACAGGAAGAAGCCGGAAGGATCATAGACGCCAGTCATCGTCTGATCTTCCCGGGAGCGATCGATGCACATTTTCACATCGGGGAATACGAGGCTGATTTTGAAGACATGAGAACCTCCACCAGGGCAGCGGCGGCCGGTGGAGTGACCACAGGAATCGACATGCCCTTAAACCTCTACTCCCCCTCCGTTCTTAACCGCCAGGCACTGGAGCTGAAGGATCGACAGTTAGCGGAGGAATCCTATATCGATTATGTCATGTGGGGCGGGCTTACTCCGGCCAGCATCCCACATCTCAGGGATATGCACCAGGCAGGTGCCGTCTCCTTTAAATGTTTCATGTCCGGCGGAGGAAATGACTTCGCAGCCCCCACCGTGGGACAGATCCGGGAAGCCATGAAGATCATCGCCTCCTTTGATGGATTGGCAGGCTTTCATTGTGAAGATTTCTCTATCATTGATTATGAGAGGGAGAGAGTAAGAAGAGAGAAGATCGACGGCAGACAGGCCTTCTTAGACTCCAGGCCCCTGGTCGCCGAGCTGATCGCAACCCAGACGATTATCAATCTGTCCCGGGAGACCGGATGCAGAGTCCATATCTGTCATGTGAGTGATCCTCAGGTGGCCCGCCTGATCGAGCAGGCTCAGATGGAAGGCATCGATATCACCGCAGAAACCTGCCCCCACTATCTTACCTTCTCGGAGGAGGATTATCTGACAAAGGGCTGTGAGTATGGTTGTGCCCCACCCATGAAGAGTCGTGACAGTCGGGAAGGCCTGTGGCATTATATAGAGAAAGGTGTCCTCTCCTGTATCGCCTCGGATCATTCCCCGGGTATGCCGGAAAACCGCTCCGATGTCGGCAGAGCCACCTATGAGACCGGGTTCGGTATCAGTGGGGTACAGACCATGTTTCAGGTCATCTATGATCAGGGAGTAAATAAACGTGGGATAGCCCCCCAGCTCTTAGCTGCAGCCCTTAGCAGCAATCCGGCCAGAAGGTGGGGACTCTATGGAAGAAAAGGAGATATCAAGCCCGGATTTGATGCAGATCTGGTCATTTTTGATCCGGAACAAGCCTGGACCATCGATCAGAATCAGCTCTATTATAAGGTAAAGCTCACTGCCTTCCACGGTCTCTCCGGAAGAGGCCAGGTAGAGAGAACCTTTATCCGGGGAGAGGAAGTATATCACCAGGATATCCTGGTAGAGCATGGCTTCGGTCAGAGAGTACGATAAGTACTATAGAAGCTTCCTGGCATAGAATGCCGTCTGAATCAGATAACGATGATCCACATTTTTAAGATCAAGAGATAAGAGCTCTTTAATCTGCTCCATACGATATATCATGGTATTGCGGTGGATAAAGAGCTTTTTTGACGTCTGAGAGAGATTCTGTCCGCACTGCAGATAAGTATAGAGGGTATCGACCAGAGAGGTGTGATTCTTCTCGTCATATTCATCCAGCCTCCGCAATGCCATATCATAATAATCATATAGCTGGGCAGAAGTCATGTTGGAGCTCAGCATATGGTAGATCAGATCCTTATGATAATAGAAGAGACTCTGTTCCGGATGAAGATGCCGGCCCAGGTCGATGGATCGTCCTGCCTCGATATAAGAAGGATGAATCGTGGCAGCTCCACCGGACAGGCGGCTGAAGCCTATCATCCAATCCTCTTCGATCGACTGCAGTCTGCTCTCCAGTTCGGTCCCCACTTCCTCCAGCCAGTCATAGGCATAGGGCAGCTGAGACATCTTCGGGAAGAGGAAAGCCACAAAATCCCCATTATATAAAGTATAATGAAAGGAGAAGGACATCCTGGCCGACAGAGACTGACAGACCTCGACCAGTTTATTCACGACGGCCCGCCGCATGCTCATGGTATGCTTGCGATAGCTGTCAGACTGCAGCAGAAGACATACCCTGTCCCCGGCATAGTCAAATCCATACTGCCGACATTCCAACTCGATCTCCGTCGTATTTTTCAGGCTGCCTGATAATAGCTTCTGGTAAAAGGTATCATAGTAATCCTGGTTGTGGTCATAGATCAGCTGACTCCGTGCAAAGATGATCTCGATGACAGATCTCATATTCATGATCATATCATTTTGCTTTCTGCGAAGCTGCTTATTGTAGGTGATTGCCATAAAATAACCGGAACGCTGCGACTTGTTCTCAATCGGATAGATATAGATATGGCAGACATGCTCCTCCTCCTGGATGACGTGTTCGAGAACCGGCTTTTTACTATCCTGCAGCAGCTGCAGTAAGTTCTCCTGCTCACTCTCATGAAAGAGATAATGATTCTCCCCCATAGACAAGAAACGATCGGAATCCTCGGAGGTGGCCGGGGCATACTCGATCAATTGCAGAGAAGGTGTCGTGATGCAGATTGGAAGCTTGAGGATCTCCGAGATCTTCTGAAGGGCCGGGAGAGGCTTATGATGCTCCAGAGCCGTCTCCATCAGACTGCGATAATTGATCACCCAACGCTCGCTCTCCGAGATCTCATTGCGAAACCTCTCATAGTAGACCATATTGACGATCTCCTCCATAGTCATGGAAAAAGGAATCGAAAAGATCGGAAAGTCCAGCTGATTGGCCTGTTCGATCATCTCCTCCGGAATCGAATCCATATATCGGTGCATCTTGATGCCCAGACCACTGCAGCCCTGCTGATAGAGATCCCGGATAATATTTTTATAGATATTGGTTGCTGTGAAGATATACCCTGTCGACAGCACTAATTCATCCTTTTTCAACCAGGGCACCGTATCCGGATTATCCATGATATTGATCCCATGGATCCCGTGATCCAGCCCCTTCTCACCGGCCAGACAGACAAAGGCCTGCTCTCCAAGCTGCCTCTCCATCAGCCATCTTATCGTTAAAGCCATACTTATCACCTGCTTTTTGTCCTATGCTGCGGCCTGAGCCGCATGCTATTCTTTTATGTGTTTTATGATTTTAGTATCATAGCATAAAAGCCGGAAGAACCAAAAGGCAAATCTTAAAAACGAAAAATGGCAGGTTTGACCGGAAAAATATGCTTTAACTTAAGAAAAAACTTATTTTAAATGAATAAAAAAAGAAAGGGGTAAGAACTGTCAGGCATAAGCCCTGGCCGGTAAACCCCATTTCTTATATGCTATGTCTATTCGGTTCTCTCATCGCCCCAGAAGAAGAGTGCTACTGTGCCGGGACCGGTATGGCTGCCGATGACCGTGCCGATGGGATTGATGATGATCTCCCCCTCCATCTCCGGATATGCCTCTCTCACAAGGGCTGCCACTGCCTCCGCCTCCGCCTGGCTGGCCGAATGGCTCATGTAGACCTTGCCATGATAATGCGCACCATCCTGGGCATGGTCCTGCATCCTGGAGAAGATCGTGCGGATGACCTTCTTCTTGCCACGACATTTCTCCCGAGGAATCAGTTTCCCCTCACAGTTCACGTTGAGGAGAGGACAGATATTCAGCATCTGCCCGAAGAAACCGGATACCTTGCTGACACGGCCGCCACGAATGTAGCTGGTCAGATCTGTCGAGAAGAACCAGTGGTGCAGCTGATTGCGATGGTCCATGATCCAGGCCAGATTATCTGATAAAGACATGCCGGCCAATTGATTCTCCCGCGCGCTTACGACCAGCATACCGTAGCCTGAGGAAGCGGCAAGGGAGTCCACGACCTCAATCTGTCTGTCCGGATACTCCTCCAGGATCAGATTCTTCGCCAGATTCGCGGATCCAAAGGTGCCGGAGATGCCGCTGGAGAGTGTGATATGCAGGATATCCCTGCCCTCCTCCAGATAAGGACGCCAGAACTCCATATATTCCTCCGGACTCAGCTGGCTCGTCACCGGCTGTGCTCCCTCCTCGATCATGCGGAAGAAGGCCTCCGGCGTAGTGCTCTGGTAGAGGTCGTCCAGATAATCCTTATCATCCATATAGTAGTGGAAGCTGACATATGGAATGCCCAGCTCTTCCATCTGCTGCCGACTTAAGTCAACGGTTGAACAACAGGTAACGATGTAGGATCTCATAAAAATTCCTTCCTTCTATAATATGATATAAGATAAAATATAAGATAAACCAATAAGATATAAGATAAAGATACAAGTTTCTACGGTGGGATGTCAAGTAAAGATGTGTGAGAAATGTGTGATTTTTCGTTAGTGGAATTGTGGTAACAGCATTCGCTGTGGAGCAATTCCTTAATGTTTCTGTGATGTGGAGAGGCTATGGACCTCATGAAAGTTTTTTCTCTGCATATTTGTCAATATATGGTATGATAATGTTAATAAGAGATGGAATGACATCATTTATATAGAGACAAAGGATGCAGAAGAAGCAGCAGCAGAGGATATCCTCACCTGGCTGCAGACAGAAAGGCAGGAATTATGACATTTGATTTACTGACAGATTTATTTAAAAGTATTATATTGCTTGGAGCCTTTTTACTCCTGGGAAGCTATCTTCGTGCCAGGATAGGACTCTTTCAAAAGCTTTTTCTCACGGCAAGCGTGATCGGAGGATTTCTTCTCTTAATCCTGGGGCCGCAGGTTTTGGATGTGTTCGGCAGACTGGGATTGGGTGAGGATTGGTTCTCCTATTACAGAAGGATCCCTGCTGTCCTAATCGTTCCAATCGTGGCAGCAGTACCCCTGGGTCAGCATGTGAGAGTTAAGAATGAGGACAGGCAGACAGATTCTTTAAAAAATGTATTCCCTTTATTTTTTCTTATGCTGGCTGCGGCTATGATACAGTTTGCCATCGGCTATTTTGTGCAGCTTATTCTGAGAGGAAGCTTTGATCTGTATGATGTGTTCGGTGCGGAGCTGGCCATCGGATTTGTCGGAGGACATGGTACGGCGGGAACTCTGAGCAATCTTCTCACGGAGATGAATCTGGATTATGCATCGGTAAGCCAGGGCGTGGCGGTCACAACTGCAAGCTTCGGTATGGTGGGTGGAATTGTGATCGGTATCCTCATGATCAATCTGGCAGCCAGGAAGGGATATGCGGCCATGCTTTCTGATCCATCCCAGATTCCTGAAAATATGAGAATCGGTTATGAAAGGGATGTAGAGAAGCAGGATAGCTGCGGCCGCGAGACCATGATGTCATCCTCTGTGGATACCTTTACCTTCCATATGAGCTTGATCCTGCTCGCCTGCGGCGGGGCATATATATTAACAAATTATGTAAAAAATATTCCGATACTGGCAAGCCTGTCTGTCTGGGCTTATGCCATGCTTCTCATGATGGTGATCTGGAAGATACTGTGCCTTTGTAAGCTTGATTTTCTGGTAGATGAAAATGTAAAGAGTCATATCACAGGCCCGCTGACGGACTTTGCAGTAATCAGTGCCATCGCAAGCCTTCCGATCAAATCCGTGGCAAACTATATCATTCCCATTCTCCTTATGGTTATCATCGGATTTGCAGGAACAATCGCAGTATTCATGCTCTGCAGCAAGCTGTTACAGGGAAACTGGTTTGAACCCATGATCGCATCCTTCGGCATGGCAACCGGCGTCTTTATTACAGGAATTTTGCTGCTTCATATCGTGGATCCCAGGGGAGAGACAAGTGCTATGAATCTCTATTCCTTAAGCTATACGGCTATGACACTTGTATATTTTGCTACCCTGGGATTACTGATAGGCCTGCCGCTCTCTCTGGGAATCCTGCCTGCTTTTATCGTAACATCACTCCTTACCATCGGCTGTCTTATGGCAGCCTGGCTCTCAAGTAGGATCTGTTTTAAAAAGAGCAGATAAAAAGAACGCAGAATGCAGAACAGCTCCCTGTCAGGCAGACAGAGAGCTGTTCAGAATCATTCTGTGTTTTTTTGTTTTAATTCTTCCGTATTTTTGTAATAATAAAAGGAACAAACAGCATGATATACATCAGTCGGATAAAACGATCCAGGAATGCTCCGAAGAAATCCGATGGCAGCAAAGGTGCCAGAACATACACGATGACAATATAACCTAAGATGCCTGCAACGCAGGATGCGGCACGCCAGGAAGCAGTTCCTGCCGGTTCATATTTCAACCATCTTCTGTCGATAAACCAGGAGATCATAACCGCCAGAGAGAAACCGCAGCCCTTATAGGTATCAACCGCCATCTTGGCAGGATCCACGATCAACTTCCCTGCTGCATCATAATCCATGGGATAACTCTTAAATGTAGTATAGATAATCACCAGAATATTCAGCGCGATTCCCACAAGCAGGATCACCAGATCCAGACTCGGCTTGCGGTCGACTACTTCTAAGAGCCATCTGACGAAGAATAAGAGGATCACAGTAGATCCGCAACCCACCAGAACATCCTGGGGAGTATGAACACCGACATAGTTTCTGCTGAAGCCTACCAGAACAACCATGAGGATCATAAGTCCTCTCAGAACCTTTCCCAGCTTTTTATTCATGGCAATACTGCCATAAACAGCAGTAGCGTTGGTGGTATGACCACTCGGAAAAGAATATCCCGTAGCCTTGGCTATGGTACTTTCTATAGGTTTGATCCGTGCATCCCGGATCCATGGTCTGTACACGCAGGCCGTAACCTTGAGAAAACCATTGACTAATCTTCCGCTTCCCCAGGTAAGAAACGTATAGACCCCCTGGCGCTTGTTGACAGCCCAATAGATCGTTGCCACAAGTATCATCGGTAGTAATTCTTCCCCATAGGTCGTAATATAAGTCATAAATGAATCAAATACACCACCGGTCGCGTTTCTGAGATTCTGTAAAAACAGCAAATAAGAAATATCCATTCTCTTTCCTCCAATATGCTAAAAGCTTTCCTGAGGTCTTCGACCTCTCCGCAGGGCATGAAGCACCACGGAACTCCATACTATCATTAAACTTCATTCCGCGTCAAGGACAGAAAATATATCTTTTCATTTATTCTATAGATATAGATTCTATAGCCGGAGACTAGGTCAGGCTTGTCATGAAAGAAGCTACCGCATCCTGCACCTGGTCCAGATGGAAGTCATAGCAATGATCATCCCCTTCGATGATGCATAATTGACATTGGCGGAATTTCTCTGCAGCATCCACCGACACCTCATAAGGCACAGATGCATCGGCATTCCCATGGATCAGGAGTACCGGACCGGGATAGCGCCGGATCGATGGACCGACATAGAGACACTGAGCCGTGACGATATAATCCCTATGAAGGCGCCAATCCTCCGAATAGAGATACTCCGGTATATTTTCCGGATCGTAATTCTCTCCCAGCAATGTCCCCCGTCTGGCTTCCTCCGGGATCATAAGAGCAGGAGATAAAGGGATGATCGCCTTAAGATCCTGCGGACACATACCCGCCGCCAGTACAGTCAACAGGCCACCCTGTGAATGCCCGCACAGATAGAGATCCGATACAAAATCCAGCGATTTGGCATAATCAATCACCGTCAGGATATTGGAGATCCATTTGAAAAGCGTATGATCCTCGAACAGCCCCTCACTCTGACCGTGCCCATACATTTCCGGCCGCAATGTGGCATAGCCACAGGACAAAAAGGTGTCGTTAATTCCAAGAATATGAGGCTCCTCCATATGTCCGGTGAAACCATGGACAAAAATGACCAGAGGGTACTTTGCCCTTTCCGCTTGCGGAAAATTGATTTTTATGTGCAGACGAATTCCGTCATCTCTGATATATAATTCCTGATTCTTCATAAATGTCTCCTAATACTTATTCTGAGCCTGTCAAATGTGTTATAATACATAGCATAAAACAGATCTGACTACCTCTATCTATTATACACGAATAAGGATCATTTGCATATGATATAGAAATATCGCCGGCACGACTTAATTGAACATGAAAAGTCCTTATCAACGATAACATATATGAAAGGAGGATTTATGAGAGAAGATAAGAATAAGTACAGTAAGCGTCTGCGTGCAGCTTTATCAGTAATTCCGCTAATCGCCATGCTGACTCTTGCCAGCGTGAGTGATGCAGAAGCGGTAGGTTCCGGAGTGCTATCCTCTCCCGGAATTGTATCCGATTCCACTATGAAAGCAGGACAGAAAGTGACCTGGGACTGCGTGTGGTTCGGAAGCTATCCGCAGAGAGAGGTCGTAGCATCGGCAGAAAGCTGCGGAACTTACGGAAGAGATTATTACAGCACGGACGATTACATCCTGGACAGCAGTCTCTACAGCAAGCTCCAGTCCGCAAGCTGGGACAGCAAGGATGAGACTACGATTGATGGCAATAAGTACAGAAGGATGACCGTTAGTGATGCGCTTTGTGAAAGTTCCGCTTTCTCTGAGTCTTACAACTGGTCCAATAGTTCTGAAAGCTATCATTATTTTAAATATGAGGCGATCAAATGGCGAGTTCTTTCCGTCGATGGAAGCACAGCCCTCCTTCTGGCAGATGAGGCATTGGACGATGTACCGTTTAATTCCAACAGATCTTATGGTAACTGCTGGAGTGAGAGTGAGATTCGCAGCTGGTTAAATGGCTATTCCGGTTCAGAAAATGCAGCCGGCAGGAATTACAGCGGAGATAACTTCCTGGACGATGCCTTCACATCGACTGAGCAGGGCGCCATCCTGGATGTGACCGTGTCCGGTGATTCCCTGTATACAAAGGATTCCGGGGATGTCTCAGTGACTGATAAAATCTTCTATCTGGCAGACGGAGATGTGTATGGAACCGATACGGCAGTCTCTTATGGTTTTGCAGCAGATTCTGCTGTTTACGATGAGGCGAGAAGATGCAAGTCATCCACATATGCTAAGGCACTCGGTATATCGAGCGATTCCGGCTACGGTCAGGGGTACGATGGTAACTGCAGCTGGTGGCTCCGGTCTCCGGGCTATCCCTCTTCTTATGTTATGTACATCTTCCGTGACGGAGACGGAGTTGAAGCCGGGGACGTGGACTGCTACGGCACCTTCGTCTATGACGACGGTCTGGGAGTCCGGCCAGCCTTGAAGCTTGATCTTTCATCAAGTCTATATTCCTACGCAGGAACTGTGTGCAGCTATGAGGCGATGAGCCAGCCGGAAGAGGATGCTGTGACAGATACTTCCCACACCCACACCTGGTCCGCCTGCAAGACCAGCACTGCAGCAAGCATAAAGAAGGCTGGTGTTCAGACCAGAATCTGTACGGAATGCGGAGAAAAACAGACCAGATCCATCGCAAAGCTTACACCAAGCATTAAGCTGTCAAAGACCAAGCTGACACTGAAGAAGAAGAGATCCAGGACCATTACGGTCACCTTCAGGAAAGGAGATTCCATCAAGAAGGTAAGGAGCAGTAAGAAGTCTGTAGCCAGCGTAAAGAAAATCTCATCGACCAAGGTGAAGATTACGACCAGGAAGAAGGGCAAGACAACGATCACGATCAAGCTTTCATCCGGGAAGAAGGCGACCTGTAAGGTGACAGTAAAATAAGCTGCTTATACCAGCGCTCGGGACCTAATAGTCCCGGGCGCTTTTCTATGGTCGAGCAGCCGGGCAAGGGTAAACGAGGCTGACTATAAAGCAGTATGTGGGAGATGTCTATACAATCGATGATAGCAACGATATCATTTATATAGGTGCAGATATGCCGGATGAATATACTCATTCTAACTACACAAGGATTCTGAAAGGTGCTAATGCAAAGGCAAAGGCTAATGCAGCCCAAGGGTTACCTGAAATTATCGAAATCGCTGTTGGGAAAAAATTTACCGAGAATTATAAAAGTAAACATAACACAGACGCTATGTATGGTTGGTATCGATATGAATCAAGATTTGCACTCCCTGTATTTTCTGAAAATGGGGAAATCGAGAGATATAATGTTTTTAATGTCATAATGGTTATCAGACATGCGCGTGATGGTAAATTATATCTTTATGATATTATGAATATAAAAAAAGAAACGAGCAACCTTTTCCAGCCCGAAGACCTTACTCACTAAAAAACCCATTTCTTGATTGGTATGCTATCATTGATCCGGAGAAAAATCAAGGATAAAAATTAGATATGGCTCAGATGACAAGCCACCCACTTGTTATCTGCAAAAACCAAAAGACAGGTTCAGATACACGGTATATCCGTGCGTCCGAACCTGTTTTTTTCGCCTTAGTTTACAGCAAACATGCCAGTGATCTGTTTTTTTTAACGCTCATTTTAACGCGCACTGGAAAATTCTAACACTCACTGCGCGTTAGATGAGTGTTGGCGCGCGTTAGAATTACTTCTTCTTCCTCCCTTGCCGCGTTTACTGCCAGGGCCTTTCAGATAATCTACTTGCGCAGAATCTTCATCAGAAAGGACTTAGTGTCTTGAAATATAAAGGTAAGGTGTTGAAGGACGAAAATGTGAAGCACGATTTATTGGACATAAAGCATGGTAATTTTTCTGTGAGCAGAGAAAATTTTCAATTTTCGATTATCAAGCTGATACCGGTCAATCAATTAACCATATCATAAGGAGGACCAATATGAGAAAAAACTTAGCTATCACCATCATCACCTGTCTGATCGCTGCCATGCTCCTGTCCGGATGCGCCGCATCGAAGAGTATCACAGACATCCTGACCGAGAAAACGGATGAATTATTCCAGTCACTGCAGAAGTTCGACACCGAGAATATGACCAATCTGACCCAGGAGGCAGAGAGTAACAGCCAGACCGACCAGAGCGCAGAGGCCACCACAGAAAGCGAGGACGATCTCATGACGAAGTCTCTGGAAGGCTACTTCACCGACTGTGCTTCTAAGATGACCTATGAGATCCGGTCAGTGGACGAAGAGAATCTGACCGTGGACCTGACATGCACCTACGTAGATTCCCAGGAATTCGTCCAGAACTTCTATATGGCGGCATTCGCAGCAGCCTTCAACCACCTCGATGGCTCCGATATCACCGACGAAGAGATGCAGAAGATCGTCGATGATTCCATCGCAGCCGTGACAGAGGAGAAGACAGTAACCAAGGATATCCACCTGGTTTATGAAGAGAAAGACGGCGACTACGTCCTGACAGAAGTCCCGGACGAAGTCATCGACGCCGGAACCGCCGGCTTCTACGGCTACATGAATCAGATCGACCAGGCAATGAACGAAGACGAAGAGAGCAGTGCGGAATAGGCAATCGGAAGAGGATCATAACGCAGGCAAATGTGACATAATATTACTTTAGAAAGAAATGGAGAAAGAATATGAGAAAAATTAAATGTCCACGATGCGGAACGGAATTTTCCAGTAAGTTTTGTCCGGAATGCGGTTTTAATTCAGCAGATTATATCCCGACAGAGATGGAAAATGCGTCTGCAGATACTATCTCAGAGGAGGAGGTAGAAAATGCGTCTGCAGATACTATCTCAGAAGAGGAGGTAGAAAATGCGTCTGCAGATACTATCTCAGAAGAGGCAGGAAATGCCTCTATAGATACTATAACAGATAAAGAGGAAGAGCCATACGAAGTTCCACAGACGACAGATGTCGCAGTAAGCTTCGACTCATATTATCATCAGAAGAAAGACTACTCAAAGGTGAAGAAGATAGGCATCGGCGCTGGCATTGTCATATTATGTATAGCTGTGGTATGCATGGTCTCATCCTTTATCAACACTTCAAAGAAATCAAAATATGTCTTAGAAGCATATGATACGAAATCATACACGGTTTCTTATGTGGATGGCTTAGAAGTCTCTACCCCACCCAGCTGGCAGGAAGAGGATGATGGCAGCTCTGACGTGAAAGAGTTTTACGGTTACATTGACGAAGGAAATTATAATGCGGCTTATCTCGCAGTGTGTTCTTTCCTGTCAGAAGGATATGATGCAGATTTTGATACCATTTATGAGGCATGCAAGTTTGATGAGAAGGATTATGAGGACCATAATATAAACAGCGTCGTGGAAGAAGGAGAATACACCGGCGGAGATAATTACTCGGGAAAATATATTGTGTATGATTGTTCTTGCACTGACGATGAGAAAAAAACTGATAATTATAAGATGTATCGCTATTGCGTCAAAGCGGATCACACGATATTCGTGGTAGTTATCGAATTATCAGATGGTTACTATACGGATGATGATATCGACCTTATCCTTAGCCATATCGATTTTGCTGGTTTTAAGACACCGATTGTGGAGAGCATCACAGCAAGCTATACAGGAGAGACCAAGGCAGAAACTTCTATGACAGGCTCAGAAATCAGTGGCCTGCAAGTAATTGCTACTTATGATAACGGAGATCAGGCGGACGTTACAAACAGCTGCACCATCACCGGTGCAGAGAAGTTGTTGCCTAACAAGACAGAAGATTATACCATAACATATACTTCTGACAGCGGTGATACCTTTACCGACACATTTACGGTAGAGTGCTCCACTAAGATCAAGAAAATTACAGCCAAATATGACGGCAATACCGAGGAGGGAACAAAGCTCAACGACAGTAACAGCGGCATTAAAGTGACGGTCTGCTACGAAGACGGCTCTAAGGAAACGATAAAGTCGGGATATTCCGTGAAAGAAGCTAAGACGCTCAAAGCAGGTAAAAGCTCAGAGATTACCATCAACTACTATGATTTCAGCTGTAAGCTCTCTGTAAAATGTACCACCCTCACAGCCAAGGAGAAGAAAGCCAAATACAAAGCAGACTGTAAGTCTCGCTCCTATGATGATCTGGCAAGATATCCATCGAAATACATAGATAAGAAAATAAAATTCTCCGGAAAAGTATTACAGGTTATGTCCGGAGCACTGCGTGTCGCCAAGGACGATGATTACGATCACGTAATCTACGTTATCACCACCTATGCAGATGAGCTCCCGGACGGAAATATCCTGGAAGACGACCATATCACAGTTTACGGAGAAGGCGGTGGCGAAGAAACCTATGAAACCGTATTAGGCGCGAGTGTAACCATCCCTAAAATCTATGCGGCATACGTAGAGAGATAGGATGGAAAGGATTTTGAGTAGGTTGAGTTTGTAAGATAAAAGCCGTATAGGTACATGAGACAGGAAAGAGACCGATTAGGTAGGATGTTAAATTAAAGGAATAAAAATCAAAAAACAGGTTCAGATGCATGATATCACTCGTGTGATTGGACCTGTTTTTGTCATAGGCATGGCTGCATCTATCTGAAAAAATATGGATGATCATAAAATCAAAATGCAACAAATCAGATGGTCAATGTAGATTTATATATGATATACTTAAAGAAAATTCTTCCTTTGCCATAGCGAAGAGTAGGCCTGTGACATTCCATATTCATCTTTTGACCAAAATATATCGCTGCTGTAGATAGGGAAGGATATTTCGTCTTACTAGAAAGCACATCAACCTGTATAATACAAGACTCAGTCCGCGGAAATCATTGTCTGCTGGTCTGACTTTGATGATGCAGCCGGATAGGAGTATAACATATGAATCATACAAATTATAGAATAAATCAACTGCAGAAGGGATTAGAGACTGCTTTTGTAGATTATACTACAGCTTCGAATCTGGCATATAAACCTTCCTTTGTGTCAAACGATTACAAAGAAGGCCGTAAGGTACTTTCTTCGATAGAAGATGAATTGCTGGCATGTGAAGAATTCTCGATTAGTGTTGCATTCATTACCATGAGTGGTATCACGCCTTTATTACAGACTTTAAAGGAGTTGGAGAAAAGGGGGATTCCCGGTAGAATCCTGACGACAGATTATCTGTCTTTTAGCGAACCAACCGCCTTAGATAAACTGGCCCAATTAAAAAATATTACACTGCGTATGTTTGATACGGAAACTGCAGAAGAAGGATTCCATACAAAGGGGTATATTTTCAGAGAAAAGGAAATCTATCGTATTATTGTAGGCAGTTCTAATATGACCTTGAGCGCCCTTACCAAAAATAAAGAATGGAATACAAGACTGGTATCTACCAATCAGGGAGAATATACAAAAGAGATTTTATCTGAATATGAAAACCTATGGAATAGCCCATTTTCAAAGGATTATGATCATTTTATTGCTTACTATCGGACAAAGTATGAACTGATCAAAGAGCAGAAGCGTATCGCCAATCAAGGGCAGACAGTTTCTTTTGCACAATACAAATTAGAACCAAATAAGATGCAGGTTGCCTTTGTGGAAAACATTAAAAAGCTGAGAGCAGAGGAGCAATCGCGAGGCTTACTGATTTCAGCAACAGGAACAGGAAAAACATATGCTTCTGCATTTGCAGTACGGGATGTCAAACCGAAGAAGATGCTATTTCTTGTGCATAGAGAACAGATTGCAAAACAGGCAATGGTCAGTTTTAAAAGAGTAATCGGCAGCAAGAAAAGTGATGGTAGCCCTCTAAAGTATGGCCTACTTTCAGGCAACCATCACGATTATGATAGTGACTATCTGTTTTCAACCATGCAGATGATGTCAAAACCAGAGATTATAGAAAGGTTTGATCCGACAGAATTCCAATTTATATGCATTGATGAAACGCACAGGGCAGGATCAGAAAGCTATCAAAGGATCATTCAATATTTCAAACCGGAGTTCTTGCTGGGTATGACGGCCAGTCCGGAGCGAACCGACAATTATGATATTTTCGAATTGTATCATCACAATATTATCTATGAGATTCGTCTCCAACAGGCCTTGGAAGAGAATCTGCTCTGTCCTTTTCATTATTTTGGGATTACTGATCTTGAGATTGACGGAGAAGTCTTTGATGATGAAACAGGAGTTAAGAAATTTGCTAATCTTGTCTGTGACGCGCGCGTAGATTATGTCATTGAGCAGGCGAACTATTATTCTCATTGTGGTGACAGAGTGAAGGGACTAATCTTTTGCAGTAGAAAAGATGAAGCAGAAGAATTATCACGGAAGTTTAACCAAAGGGGTTTCAAGGCGATACACCTTTCTGGTGCAGATTCGCAGGAACAACGTGAGGATGCGATAGACCGATTGGTCTCTGATACAAGAGAAGATTATCTGGATTATATATTCACGATTGACATATTTAATGAAGGTGTTGACATCCCTGAAATCAATCAGGTGATCATGCTGCGTCCTACCCAATCTCCCATCGTATTTGTACAGCAGCTTGGACGTGGCTTAAGAAAAGCGAATGAAAAAGAATATGTGGTTATTTTGGACTTTATAGGTAATTACATGAATAACTTCATGATTCCGATCGCTCTATCTGGAGATCGTTCCTATAATAAAGACACGATTCGTCGATATGTACGCGAGGGAGCACGTGTGATCCCAGGTAGTTCGACCATTCATTTTGATGAGATTACAAAGACTCGCATCTATTCGTCCATAGATGCGGCTAATTTTAATGATATCAGACTGATTCGGGAGTGCTATAAGCAGTTACGCTATCAATTAGGTCGTATTCCGACCTTGATGGATTTTGAAACATATGGTTCCATTGATCCACTGCGCATCTTCGATAATAAATCATTGGGCAGCTATCATGTCTTCCTGAAGAAATATGAGAAAGAATATAAGGTTACTTTTACGAAAGAACAGGAGAAAGTCCTCGAGTTTCTGTCCAGAAAGTTCGCTTCAGGTAAACGACCACATGAGCTTATTCTTTTAAAAAGGATGCTGACCTTTCAGAATGGCATATTGCAGGGGATGCGTCAGGAGCTTTTGGTGGATTATCATATTAACATAAGTCAGAAGACTGAAACGAATGTTGTTAATATCATGACCAATAATTTTCCGACAGGAGTAGCGAAGAAAACCTATCAGGAATGTATTCTGATTGAATCTGACCATGTTGGCGATTACAGAATCTCACATAAATTTAAGAGCTTACTGCAAGATTCGGATTTTCATAAAGCGGTGCAGGAAATCATTGATTTCGGCTTGTACAGGAACAGGCGAGATTATGGCTCACCTTATAGAGACAGGCCATTTCAGTTGTATGCAAAATATACTTATGAGGATGTCTGCCGTTTACTGGAATGGGAAAAAGGTGAAGTGGCCCTGAATATAGGCGGCTATAAATATGACAAGAAGACCCAGACTTACCCCGTATTCATCAATTATGATAAAGAGGAAGATATATCTGATACAACAAAATATGAAGACAGACTGACATCACCGGATTCTCTGATCGCTATATCCAAATCGGGAAGGACCGTGCAATCGGAAGATGTTATGACTGCTTTGAAGGCCAGAGAACTTGGCGTTGAGATGGAATTATTTGTCCGGAAGAATAAGGATGACAAGATCAGCAAAGAATTCTATTATCTGGGTAGAATCTATGCGACAGGTGAGGCTCGAGAGTTCACTATGCCAAATACGAAGAAGACTGCTGTAGAGATCAGCTATCACCTGGAGACGCCTGTTCGGGAAGATCTGTATGACTATATTACGAGGTAGAAGAAAATGAAAACGATCAAAGTGGTTGCAGCCGTAATCCGTAATGAAGATGCTATTTTTGCGACAGCACGCGGTTATGGGGAATTTGCAGGGGGATGGGAATTCCCAGGGGGCAAGGTAGAGCCTGGAGAGACATCCCAGGAGGCCCTCGTCCGCGAGATTCGAGAAGAATTGGCGACAGAAATCACAGTAGGTGATCTCATCGACACGGTAGAATACGATTATCCGAAGTTTCACCTATCTATGGATTGCTTCTGGGCGACAGTGAAGAGTGGGCACTTGACTCTGTTGGAACATGAGGCAGCGAAATGGTTGACGAAAGAGAACATCAACAGTGTAAAATGGCTGCCAGCAGACCAAGTCTTATTGGATCAGATTGTAGAGCAGTTGTAGCTGTAATATTTCTTGAGAAACACTAAGCTGAGATTCACAAGAATTATATGGATGAGAGACAATGTCAATCTTAATCTACTGTCCGTGATGGTAGGTACAGAGGAATGTGACGATAGAGAAGGATACCTAAGGAGGTCATTGCTATGTTAACAAACGAAACTCTTAATAATTTAGAAACTCGTCGTAGCTGCAGATCATTTCTTCCGGATATGATCAAGGAAGAAGAGCTGCAGGCTGTTCTGCGTGCCGGAACCTATGCCCCGACCGGTATGGGTACTCAGTCTCCGGTCATCATCGCCGTAACGAATAAGGAGCTGCGTGATCAGATATCGGAGGAGAATCGCAAGATCGCCGGAGCACCGGAGGGCTTTGATCCATTTTATGGGGCACCGGTCATCCTGATCGTATTGGCAGATCCGGAGGCCAGACCTACTTATCAGTATGATGGCAGTCTTGTGATTGGAAATATCCTGAATGCTGCCCACAGTATCGGCCTGGGAAGCTGTTGGATTCACAGAGCCAAGGAAGAATTTGAATCCGATTTCGGAAAAGATATTCTTAAGAAGCTTGGAATCAAGGACAGCTTTGTCGGTATCGGTCATTGTGCTCTGGGATATGCCAAAGAGCCTGCGACAAAGCCGGCCGAGAGGAAGGCAGATTATATCCATTACATCAGATAGTGATTTTGGCATATCCACTATATCAGATGATGAGATTCTTCTGACGAGAATAAAGAGGATGACGAATGACGGAAGAGAAGATTAGAAAGAAATTAGTATTTCATGGTTATGTTCAGGGGGTCGGATTCCGCTATGTGTCAGCGAGAAAGGCCAGGGAACTGGGACTGACTGGCTGGGTCAGAAATGAATATGATGGTTCTGTTATGATGGAAGTACAAGGCCCCGAGACTAAGATTGATATGCTGCTTATGTATTTGATGAATGACAGATATATTGATATATCTCATATGGAAGCCAGGACCCTGGAAGTTTATGAAAAAGAGGGCGGATTCGGTATCTTACGATAAAATATCAATTAAGAAAGAGGAAGCCGACCGTCATGATGAAAGAATTTATTCAAAGAAGAGCACAGAAAGGTGCGGAAGGATAAATGAACATATGGAGAAGAAAAAAGTCATACTCAATAGTGTAAATGGATACCATATATCTTGTTATGACCAGATGTTTGTCGGGCAGCAGGCAGTCATAGTCTGCCTGCATGGTTTTGCCGGGGATAAAAATAGCTCTGTGATTGCAAGGCTAACAGACTATATCCGTTCATATGGGATCGGAACCTTTGTCTTTGACTGGCCGGCTCATGGGGAGAGTGATGCCACTTATCAGGAGCTCAGGGTGGATCATTGTCTGACGGATCTGGATACGGTCATTAGATATATCAGAGATCGTTTTGATGGTCCGCTCTATTGCTTTGCCACCAGCTTCGGGGGCTATCTTGCTGCTGCCTATCATATGGCGCATCCGGATACATTTGATAAGATGATACTGAGATCTCCGGCGCTCAATATGGGGGAGGTCTTTCTCTCTTTGAAGCCGGCTGAGATCAGGCAGGCGCTGGAAGAGGGGCAGATTCTTGATTTCGGTTTTGAGCAGCCCTTGCTTGTGAGCATGGATCTCTATCATGATTTTAAAAAGCATGACATTTTTAAGGAGAAGGTCAGATCTCCGGAACATATTCTGGTCATCCACGGGGATCTCGATGAAGATGTGCCTTTAAGTGATTCGGAAGAATTCTGCGGCAGGAACGGTATTGCCCTGCATGTGATCGCGGGCTGTGACCATCGTTATAAGAATCCGGGAGAGGTGGAGGAGGTCCTGCAGCTTACGGGGGACTTCATCTGCCACAGCTGAAATCATTGGACTATTTATGCACTCAGATATAAAGGATAGGATTTATGGACAAGATGCTATTGGCCGGAAACTGTATTTCATTTCTGGCGGCATGCTTTACGGCGGCCGCTTCCTGGTCTAAGGAGAAGAAACATATATATTTATATCAGTCAGTGCAGTGCTTTCTTCTGGCCATAGCCAATATCTTCTTTGCTTCATTGAGTGGGAGCCTTACCTTGTTTTTGTGTGGTGTCCGCAATCTGCTGACAGCATATGACAGGTTTACGGCAAGACTTTGCGGCATATTTCTGATTCTGATTATTGTGCCGGGATTCTTATCTAATAACAGGGGGATCATAGGGATTCTTCCTGTTTTTACAACGGTGATCTATACCGTCGGATGTCTCTATCTTAAAAGCGAGAATAAGATTAAGGGAAATATTATTGTAAATCTGCTCCTGTGGTCGGTCTATGATATTCTTATCCTGGATCTGGTATCTTTTGGTGTAGATATGGTGTCTGCCTTTATCGCTGTAATCTCTTTATTCCGGAAGAAAATATCATCGTAATCACTTTTACTTATGACATGATTGTATATTACGATTATAGATAGTATGGTTATAAAGTGATTCTTATGATAATATAGTGTCATGTTTGAAAGCTATGGTCTTGATCGCGGATCAGGCTATAGGATAATATGTGGTGTCGTGATTAAGGCGACATGGACATTTTAAAGATTATCATGACAGATAAAGGAGACGACCAATGAAAAAGAAAGTATTATGTACACTATTGACGGGCATGTTAACTGTTTCTTTGCTTACCGCCTGCGGAAGCTCTTCCACATCGGATTCTTCCTCGGATGCAGAGACTACGACATATAAAGTAGGAATTGTTAATTATGTTGACGATGCCTCCCTCAACCAGATCGTAGAGAATATCGAAGCAGAGCTGGATGCCAAGGGAGAGGAATTAAATGTAGTATTTGACTATGCAGATTATTATGAAAATGCGCAGGCAGATTCTTCTGTGCTGAATCAGATTGCCTCTGATCTGGTCACAGACGAAGTGGATCTCATCGTGGCGATCGCTACACCGGTTGCTATGACCATGCAGACTGCCACAGAAGGCACGGATATCCCTGTGATCTTTTCTGCAGTTTCTGATCCTGTAGGTGCAGGTCTGGTTGCATCTATGGATGCGCCGGGCAGCAATCTGACCGGAACCTCTGATTATCTGGATACAGAGTCCATCCTGAATCTGATCCTGGCGCAGGATCCGGATATGAAGAAGCTGGGCCTTCTCTATGATACTGCCCAGGATTCCTCCGAGGCACCGATTGCCGATGCTAAGGCATGGTGTGAGGCGAATGGCATCGAGGTAGTGGAGAAGACCGGTGATACCACAGATAATGTATCTCTGGCTGCAGATTCTCTGGTACAGGAACAGGTGGATGCAATCTTCACTCCGACGGACAATACCATCATGACAGCAGAGCTCTCCATCTATGAGAAATTTGCAGAAGCCGGTATCCCTCATTACTGTGGCGCAGATTCCTTTGCTTTAAACGGCGCTTTCTGCGGATATGGTGTGGATTATGCCCAGCTGGGTGTGACGACCGGTGATATGGTCGTGGACGTACTGGTGAATGGTGCAGATCCGGCCAGCACAGCTGTGGAGACCTTTGATAATGGTACTGCTACCATCAATACGGATGTCTGCACTGCCTTAGGCTATGATCTGGATACCGTTAAGGCCACATTTGAACCTTTGTGTATGGAGATTAAGACTCTTACGACAGCAGAGTCCTTTGAATAAATATACCCCACGGAGGAAGTTATTTTGGGAACATTTATATCCTGGGCCATCATCCAAAGTGCCTTGGAACTGGGTCTGATTTACTCTTTGGTGGCCCTGGCCTTGTTTTTAAGTTATTCTATGCTCAATGTGTGTGATCTGTCCACTGACGGATGCTATACATTGGGGTGTGCGACCGGTGCTGTGGTTGCGATAGCAGGGCACCCGATCCTGGCTCTCTTTGCAGCCATGGGTGTCGGTGTGATCTCCGGACTGGTCAATGCATTTTTACAAACCAAGATGAAGGTGGAGAGTATGCTTGCCGGTATCATAGTCAATACCGGACTATACACCGTCAATATTACGATTATGGGTAAATCCGTTCTTAACATGAATACCACGGACACCTTATTCAGCCGCCTCGGCGATAAGCTGCAGGGATCTGCCCTGGAGGATTATTCCAAGTTGATCCTGGCATTTTTGGTATCGCTTATCGTTTTGCTGATCTTATTGTGGTTCCTTGATACCCGGCTCGGTTTATCCATCCGAGCTACCGGCAATAACAGCGACATGGTGAAATCATCCTCCATCAATCCTACCTTTACTACGACGATAGGATTATGTATCGGAGGCGCCATGACAGCCCTGGCAGGCTGCCTGATCGGTGAGTATCAGAAATCCTGCGATATCAATATGGGAACCGGTATGGTTACGATCGCTCTGGCTTCCCTGATCATAGGCGAGACGATCTTTGGCAAATATTCCATCAAGATTCGTGCGGTTGGTGTAGTATTTGGTTCTTGTCTCTATCGTATCATTATCGCCATTGCCCTGCGTTTCAATCTGCCTGCCAGCGCATTAAAGCTGGTATCTGCTGTCATCGTTGCCATTGCTATCTCCATGCCGGCGATCAAGGAGATGATTGCATTGCAGAAGACGAAGAGAGCATTTATCAAAAAACGTAAAGAGATGATGGCAAAGGGAGGAAATGAACATGCTTAGACTTTATGACATTTCCAAGACCTTTAACAAGGGTACCATGAATGAAAAGGTGGCGTTAAAAAAGATCAATCTGACCGTGGAAGATGGTGATTTCATCACCATCATCGGTTCCAACGGTGCCGGAAAGTCCACCATGTTTAATGCTATATGCGGTGTGTTCTATCCGGATGAGGGTGCGGTAGTACTCGATGATATGGACATCACCTTTGAGAAGGATTACAACCGAAGCAAATACATCGGACATCTCTTCCAGGATCCGATGAAGGGCACTGCCCCCAATATGACCATAGAGGAGAATCTCGCTCTGGCATATCTAAGGGCTTCCACCGCCAGGAATCAGATATTCAGCCGTATCTCCAGAAAGGAGAAGGAGATCTTTCGTGAGAGACTGGCGCTCCTGGACATGGGCCTGGAGGATCGCATGAAGCATCCGGTTGGTCTTCTGTCCGGCGGACAGAGACAGGCGCTTACCTTACTGATGGCTACGGTAGTGACACCAAAGATCCTGCTGCTTGATGAGCATACGGCAGCCCTGGATCCCGCGACGGCAGATAAGGTTCTGGATCTGACCAGGCGTATCGTTTCGGAACATAACATTGCCTGCCTGATGATCACCCACAATATGCAGTCCGCCCTGGATCTTGGTAATCGTACGATCATGATGGATGCCGGCAGGATTGTTCTGGATGTCAGAGATGAAGAGAGAGCCGGTCTTACTGTACCGGATCTGTTACAGAAATTTAAAGAAAATGCAGGAGAAGCTCTGGACAATGATCGGATCCTGCTGAGTAAATAATAAAAATGATGGGACTTATGCATCGAAAGATGTATGGGTCCTTTTTTTCTTGTTAACCGGTGGTTTGTGGGAGACTTCCTTAGGATAGCGTAATATAAGTTCATCTTAAGTGAGAGGAGAATTCAACCCAAAAACACTTGATTATATTAGGAGAAAAGACCATGGCTAATTATCAGATTATCGAAGAATTAAACAAAAGTGCCCATCCCGATGGCATCATTAATCTTAGATGGATGCTCAAGGCAAATGGATCAAGAGACTATAAGAATTGTCAGCTTTGTTCAAATGACGGAAATTATCAGACACCATGGCTGCTTGAAAAATTGCGTTGCCTGGCTGAATACGATAATAAAATCTACTGTCAGGTGGATAAGGCCCTGGAGCCCATCGCACACACCATCGCCAGTAAGTGTAAGGAGCTTGAGCTTCTGAAAAAGCCTTACCTGGTGCCCGGTAATATGGACCTTGAAAACAAACAGCGTCTTCAGGCAAAACTGGCAGAAGATGAGAAACGGCAAGAAGAGATCATGATTGAGCTTGCTGAGATTATGATGGATATCGATACCATTAATGCAGCCTTACAACATCATTTACAGCGTGCTGAAAATGTGATCATGAAGCATGTATCTTCTTACTGGTCAGGTATCCTTAAGGCAGATGCCAGCTGTAAACTTCCTCCCGAGCCGGACTTTCGTATTCCGGATATTCCCGGAAAAGTCATTTATGACAAGCATTTTACCGGAATAAGGACTCGTTTGGAGGATGTACTCTCAGATAAGGAATATACAGAGGAGGTGTAAATATATGGGCTTATTCGGAAGAAAAGAGAAGGATAAAGATCGTCGTATCAATCAGGACCATACCAGTGTGAATATCCCGGTGTATGGTCCCCATGACACTCTTTGTCCGCAGGACTATAAACTCTCTTCCCTGATCAGTAGCTTTGAAGCGAACTTCGAAGAGAGATGTAAGACATGGCTGCAGCAGGCCAATCCGGATATGTATAACCGCGGTTATATGGATCTGCTGATTGATCAGCTGCAAGCTGAGGCAATATCTGTCCTTGATATTCAGGAAGTAGATCACCAGGGTGCTATTTATGAACTTGGTAAGATCTGGACAGGTGATAAAGTAAAGGCCGATAAGAAGCTGGAAGACACCTTGCAGGAAGAGGCGGATGTGGCAAGAGAACTCAGCCACCTGGAGAAAATATACCATAATAAGACATCATTTGAAGCATTTGACATTGATTTAGAAGAGGATGAAAAAAATGAGTAAAAAGGTGAAAACAAAAACAAGCGGAATTGCAATCATGCAGGATGAGGGTTATCGTCTTCCGATTGAAAATGAAAAAAGCTTACAGCAAACAGAATTTACATGGTGGTCCAGCCCGGTATTTATTATCTTCCTCACAATCTCCATGTCAACTCTGGATGGATTCGTTTTATACGATATCCTGGACCAGGCGATGACACAGAGTGAGATCATGGGTAAGATTGTCAGCTTTGGTATTGCATTGATATTGAATATGATGCCACTGATCATAGCCAAATTTACCCACCAGGCCATGTACCGAATCAAAAGATGGGCAGCCCTGTGGGCGGTGACGATTACGGTAGCCTTTTTCCTTCTTTTTGCAAGTACTGTCTGGCTTAGATTTGCTTATCAGGATCAATACGGAGAAACAAGCTCCGGACACATCACAAATGAGTTACAGGTCGAGGAAACTCCGGACTATGATACAGATCGTGATGCAGAGACCAATCCCAAAGGCTTTGCAGTAGTACTGCTTCTGTCTATAGAGCCTCTGGTAACTTCTCTTGTAAACTTTGCTCTTGCTTATATCAGCGATGATGAGCTTCGTGCCCGGATCAACCATTTACGGATCCGTAAGATCGAGCTATCCGAATCCGAGAGTGATCTTAAGGCTTACCTGGCTACCATCGAGACGAAAGAAGAACGATTGAAGCAGCTTCTCGAACTGGATAAAAAGCGTAAGGAAGCTGCCCAATATGAGATCCGGAAGCGTTGTGATCTGTTAAAAGCCAGAGCAAGAGTCTATCTGGCAGAGTATCTGAAAGATCCCAAAGGTGCCAGCTATGTTACTTCCTCTTTGGATGAAACAGAAGATCAGGCACCTCAGGAATCAGAGATACATGAGTACAAGCAGGCGCCAAAGAAGATAAGATCTGTAACGGTAGCATAATGCTCAGGGAGGAATAGGATGATGAAGAAGACAACTTTGTGCAGAATATTAATCATGTTTATGATGGCTTTCCTTCTGACCGGCTGTGGTGAACAGGAAGGGGTGAAAAGCGATGATAAGGCTGGCAATAACATTTCAGAGGATTGTCTTTCTGTAAGTGTCGTGGTCGGCGCTCATTCCAATGCAAATGTAATCTCCGTAAATGCAGAAGCGATTGCTGAGGAGGTCTATCAATGTGCATATAGCTACGGGACGGTCAGCTTGATACGAGCCGATGGTAAGCCGGAAGAATTCTTTAAGGCAAATATTCCGGAGCCTTCCACAGACGGATTGTCCAAGCGAAAATTAGAATCGATTGCTGAAGAGTATAAAGATGAGATTCTGGCAGTGTTTAATACTGATGGTGCAGCCATATATCCTGAAGTAGATACCTTAGATGCCATAAGACTTGCAGCGAATACATTGCAGGAGGTCGATGGAGATAAGTATCTCGTGATTGCAGATACCGGTCTTAGCACGACAGGCTATCTGAACTTCTGTGAGAATGATCTCTTTCATACACCTACGGAAGACATTATCGATGCTCTGAATGATCAGAAAGCGATTCCTGATCTGCAAGGTGTGAAGGTGAGATGGCTCTATGCCGGCCAGACAGCAGAGCCACAGGAGCGACTTAGCGAAGTACAGAAAGCCAAGCTTACAGAAATCTGGACTGCCCTTCTTGAGGAGGCCGGTGTGGCATACGAGGATATAGATTTCTGTTCGGATTCTGCTTCCAACACAGCCTATAGTGGTCTTCCGGAGGTGTCCGTCGTAGCTGGGGAGGACAGAAAAGCAGATATCACACCCTTAGAAAGACTTGTTCTTGATTCAGAGAGTCTGTCATTTGTCGGTGATGAAGCAGTATTTGCAGATAGAAGAAAAGCGGAGAAGGTGATTTCAGGCCTTGCAGACATATTGCTCTCACATCCGGATAACAAGGTTTACGTGGTAGGATCTACGGCATCTTCGACTGGCAGAGAGGACTTCTGCCAGTCTCTGTCAGAAGACAGGGCTCAGGCAGTTGTAGATGTTTTGGAAGAGTATGGAGTCCCTGCAAGCCAGATGATCGCTCTCGGCCTGGGGGAAGATGCCCCCTGGCATATAGAAGATCTTGATGAATCGGGAGAGCAGATTGAGAAGTATGCTGAGAAAAACCGCTGTGTCGTTATATTAGATACCGCGGATCCTCAATATGCAGATGCGATCGAAGAAATCATCGCATCCTCTGATTGATGATTAATGAGAAGGTCCTATGCCAGCTATTACAGGAAGGAGAATACTATGAATTCTGATAAACATAGTTCCGTAGATGAACATACAGGCAGCATCACATGGAGAGGGGATCTCTCTATCGAAAAAGGAAATCATTCTCATATGCCTGCTCGAACAGATGTATAGGGAAAAATTAGGTTGGAATATCGTGAATTCTATATATAAGGCAGGTAAGATTCTTTTTATTTTAGATAATACACAGGAGAAAAAGAATCTTACAGATTTTGGAAGATACAAGATTGTAAATCCTTTAAATACCGGAGTGAAATTATGTGATAATCTCTTTGAAGTATCCTCAGCCAGAGAAATCAGTCGGCTCCGTAGCCTGCTTACAGAATTAGGATTTGAAGCAAGTAAGGTGATGAAAGTCGTGCAATATCTTTCCATTGTGAAGGAAACGGAAAAATGCTTAGGCAACCAGGGTCCGCTTTGTATGGAAACCCTGGAAGAATATAGCGGATCGGAGTTGGTTAAGTGGAAGATGGGTCAGCTGGTGAATCTGGGAAAGCTGACCACTGAGAGCTACACCTATCTGCTTACTCGATATGCAGAGGTTCGTGCAGCTGCTGCTGATTTTGAGATGTTTCTGGTCATGCTGGCCCCATTTATTGAGGGAGATCCGCCCTGCCCGGAAACTGCGATCCATCTTACGATCGGAGAGTTTGCTAGTGACCGTCCTATGCAGCAGGTAATGTGCAGAATTATCTTATCTTTTATCAAAAAAAATCCGGAGGTCTCTTCTGTATTGATTCTGGATGACGGCAAAGGGAATCGTGACTGTATCATAGATCTGCTGAAGAATTTGCCTGTGGCAACGGAAGCTCATATGTTGACCGGCGATGCTTTTTCATTAAGCGATAGTGATCGGGATGTCTTGATGAGCACCTTTCCGGTACGTATCTATTCCCGCCATGAATCTATGGAGTCCTGTTCTAAGATTGAGGCATGTTGTGGACAGATTGATGTGGTGAAACATTCCTATACGACAACGGTAGATAAGCGTATTCGTGCTTCCACTGCTCTTGATATGCTTTTTGGGACGAATCGAACCGAAGCCGAGATTCGGAATGCTCCCGTGAGAGAAGCACGTTATCGTAAGGAAATGATTCATTCTTTGTGCTTAGGCACGGCGATCATAGACTGTGGAGGAACGCAGGTTCTCTTCCGATTCTGACCCAGGAGGTGTTCTTATGATTCGAATTCCAGGTATCTTTAAAGTATCCCTTGTTCTTACCGTTGATTTTATTAATATATATGCTCTGACACATAATGTCACAGTTGGTGTGCTTCTTCTCTTTTTCATTGCACTTTATGTTTGGCTTGGAGGATATCTCACACTCTTTAAAGAAGGAGCCGTTCGTATAGATAAAATCCCTGCCTGTGAGCGCTCTCGTCTCGAAAAGGCAAAATCCCAGCTTATTCAAGATGTGAAATATTCAAGTTCTGTCGATATATCCCGATTGAAGCTCTATCTGATCGCCGGGGATTATGATATGCAGGCCACTGCTTATGGTGCAAACTGCGTTTCCGTTTCAAGAGGAACATTGAATCAGACAGATTCTTTAACACTGAATGGTGTTCTCGGACATGAGATTTCGCATATTTTGAATCTGGACCCGGAGTTTAATCGGGCGATTCTTGCCAGCATTCTTCTTATTTGCGGAGTGCTCAGTCTTGTATCATGGGCATTTATGTTGTTGATCTTTCTGATCTTTCTTTTTTGCAGCTTCTTCCAATCCTGGACTGGTATTATGGCTTACAGAGGGACCACGAAAGCAGTTGCCGGTATTTTCAGTCTGCTTCAAAAAGGGATTGTAGTTATATATAGTATATTTTCAGGCCTTCTGAACCGCAGAGCAGAATTCCGTGCGGACCGCTATTCTGCCCAGCTTGGGTATGGAGTACAGCTGGCACATTTCCTGACTTACGGATCTTCTGAAAGCCATCGTCAGCTGAGTCTTGTCGAAGCACTTTATCGTTCCCATCCTTCCACTCCCAGGCGTGTAGCACGACTGGAGGCTTTTAGCAGTCGTAAGATTTAAAAAAACTTTCTTTATTATTCTCATATATGTAGAATGCGGAGAAGGATTTAAAAGGACTGCTTCGATGCGAATATTGTTAATTGATAGAGAAGGAGTAATATCATTATGATTACCTTGGCATTAGATGAATATGGCGATTTTGAAGGCAGGACCGATCGCAGGGAACCGGTCTTCATAGCAGGAGTCTTATACGATGATCAGGAAGATGAAAAGGAATCACTGACAGAAAGGAACAGAATCCGTTCCTATTATAAAAAGCTGATAGCACAAGTGTCAGACGGCAGTGATTTATTTTCATACCCTTCTGCTTTGCACTCTGACGGAGATCGCAGGAGAGATACTCAGGTGGTTAAGCCTGTAAAGGAAGAAGTGAAGAAGAGCCTGCCTGAATTTCTTCAGTATGGGACTTATTGTGGGGAAGCCTTAACTTATATTAACAGTAATCATGATGAGAAACATTTTCCACCGAGAAAAGGCGCTTATCATGTCTTTGTCATACTGAAGAGTGATAAGGGTATGGAACATCTTCTGGGAGATAATGTCAATCATTTAGCCAGGGATGATTTTGCCAGTAATCTTTACTTCCATATGGCAGATCTGCTGGTTTCAAGACTAATCTTCCATAATCCATTGCTACCCAATATTAAAAAAATATTCTTAGATATCGCAACCAGGTCCAGTGCGAATCTGGATAGCAGAGATGCTCTTGCACAGGAGTATAATCAATTATCCTATACCAGGAAAGAATCCGGCAGATCATCCCATAGCAAACAATATTATTATTCTGTCACAAATGCAGATATCTATCGTTCTGCTTTGGCAAAAGAGATTATATCTTCCAATAAATCCCATGTCAGCATCGAACAATTTAACGTAAAATCTATTAACTACAGATGCAGAGGCAGAGAAATGGAATTCCTGTATCTGGCCGATAGTATATGTTCCGTGTTAAGCTACAGATTGTCCGGAGAAGATGCGGAAAGTTGGTTGCAAAATATAAAGGATAAAACGAGGAATCTGACCGGAAGGGATGAAAATCTAATCTTCGCTTACGATGAAATGGATGTTATCTATAGTAAAGCATGGTCCTCCTATGAAAATGGAGATTATTATGCATGTCTGGATCTGATCTATGATGCTCAGAAAAAGTCAGGTTCCTTTGCGGAGCATTATCAGGAATTATGGTTTAAGATATTAGAGGAGAAGTTGATTCAGGATCGAAATCTGTCGGATTTCAGTTATGCTGTTAAGAAATTAGTGGATTCTCTCCATAGAAATGACCTGGATCAGGAGAAATGTCTCTATATTTTTAAGATATTGGAAAGGATGGTTCCTGGATTGGAATCCGTATTTCATAATCCGGAGTCAAGAGATATCATCTATTCTCTCTATGATGCCGGGGTATCTGCCCATTCTCATATCGGTGATAGTGCTCATGCAGAGAAATACTTCAGGCTGTGTTCTGAAAGGGCTCATATGGTAAATATGGAGGATTATCTCAGTACACGTAATCGTATGGCAGTATTTTATTGTGATTATTTTAATTTTACGGCGGCACTGGAGATCGCGGAGGAAAATGTACTTTATCAGCAGCTGATCTCTGATATGAAGTCCGAGCTTAAGATCGAAGGCATGGAGACTGTGGCTTCTGTAGAATTAGGAAAAGCACTTAGTCAGAGAGGACAGGTATATGCATTTTTAAGAGATGAGCATGCGGAGGAATCCTTTCTTTCTTCCATGAATCATTTTATGAAGAATTCCGCGAATTATAAGATTACACAGTCTTATCTCCTGCATTATTACCTGGATGCAGGAAAGAAGGAAGAATATCTGAAGGAATCCTGCCAATACTTTAATGGCAATAGCGGCCTTGCAAAGCAGTTAAAATATATCCTTGAGGAAGGATCTCGGACAGATTCTCTGATCAACATGAAGTTTGCTTTATATCTATTTGTTCGAGGCATCTATCTTTTCCGCAGAGATGATCTGACAGAAGGTGTGTGGCAGGGGCTTAAGGCGCTGGAAAGGTCATTTGCAGAGAAGATTCATAGGAAGGAATGGATTCTTACCGGTCATCCTGCGGAATTGATCTTTAAATATATGGCTCTTATCGCCTTATCAAGAGATGAGGAGGAATCCTATCGGATCTACAGAACACGTATGCAGACTTGCCTGACATACCATGGTGTTACGGAAGATGCGATTCAGCTATATAGTGAGATTCAGTGCGAGCAGGCAGAAGGAAAAGATCCCTTTTCCTCCGATCTGCCGGGTAAGTTAGTTGACATGATGAGAGAGAATTTTGATTCTTTCTCCGGGCAGAGCTTACCGGAGAATCAAAATGAGATTATGGCATGGCTGGATGCGACCATTACTTTTATGTATCGTTAAGATGCTGCTATCCATACTTAAGAAGGAGTATATCACGAATATGAAGATATCTAAAGTGTCCCATACAAAGGCTGCTGTTGGTATAAATTCAGAGAATAATGAAATGTTGGGGATCTTATATCAGGACCCTGGTAAAGAAATACCTTTTGACGAAAGATTTAAAACTTTAAATAAGAACGCGAAGAATCTATATAATATTTTTAATCAGGTTTTATTACCGGTACAGAAGAAGAATCAAAAGGATGAGGAATATCAGGAAGAATTAAAACTTGCCAGGATCCACAAGAAGTATATTGATTCCCTGAACACATCTCTATCCGGACTCATTTTCTATAAAACAGAAGAAAATGTTAAGGAGATCAGGCAATTTAAAGACATTATTACCCGATTAAAAAATGTTGACAGGGTCGATGAAGATGATCTGGACAAGTATATGTCCCTTTACCTTCGAAAAAGTCTGCAGAAGAAGAAGGAAGAGTTAAAAGTATTGATTCACCATTTTGGCGGGCAAAAGGGTGATATCAGTGAAAAAGACCGAGCTGGTATGAAGGAATTTACAGATTTTTTATGTGAGGATTTTCATAAGTCGAAACAGGCAGAAAATATCAGGAAATCCATTGAGAACCAAAATATGCTTTTCCAGCCCGCATATAAAGATGGTAAAACATGCATTGCCTTGTCTCAGTCGAAAGGAAAAGAAAGAAAGGTGAAAGAGAAGGAAGGTTTTTCGACCTTCTTCAGGGCTTATTCTTCTTTGAAGGAGGAGATTCGTCTGGATCTTCTGCGAAGATTACGAAGACTGATTGATTTTTATTTTTACAGAGAGAGAAAGGAGGAAGCAGATTTTGATGTCTGGGATTGCCATGCTCAGGCCAGGGAGAATAAAGCATATTTTGTGGATTTGCCGGATTACCTGATTCATAAGAAAAAATGTGATACAGATAAAGAGAAGAAAGAAGCAAAGGAAGAATACAAAAAAGCGATTCTCCAGGCAAAGGAAGATGCCCGCAGACAGAATATTCAGAATTATCGTGCTGCTATGGAAGAAGTATCTAAGGATAATGGCAGCTTATATTTCTCAGAGGATGGCATGAATGAATTCTGGATTCATCATATTGAGAATGTAGTAGTAAAGATATATCAAAAGGCAGACCCTTATAAGATCTATCGCTTTGAAAAAGGATATATCAGTGAGAAGGTATGGAAGGACTGCCTGAATTATATCAGCATAAAGTATGTTGCTCTGGGTAAAGCCGTCTATCATTTTTCTATGGAAGAGCTCTTATCTGATAAAGATACGATCGATATGGGCATCGTTTCCCAACAGATAGAAGATGGTATCAGCTCCTTTGACTACGAGATGATCAAAGCGGATGAAACCTTACAGAGAGAGGTCAGTCTTGCCATCGCATATGCTGCGAATAATCTGGCGAGAGCTACCGTAGATATGGAAGAAGCGGCAACTAATTCCGATGGTATGGAAGATTTTCTCTTATGGAAAGAGGAGGATATACAGAAGTATCGGAAGAATTCTGAGGATGGAGCTACGTTAAAGGCTATTCTGCAGTTCTTCGGTGGAGCTTCCCATTGGGATACTGACATATTTGCAGGGAAAGAGACAGAACTCTTATCTTCCCTACAGCAGATGATATACTCCCTCCGAAATGAAAACTTTCATTTCCGGACTGAGAATACCTGGTCTCAGCAATGGGATCATGAACTGATTGCAGAGATATTCCGAAAAGATATGGAGACATGCGTCGGAATCGAGAAAACACGCTTTTACTCTAATAATCTGCCGGAGTTCTATGCAGAGAAAGATTTAAAAAAGATATTGAATAAATTATATTCTTCTTATGTTCCGAGAGCCTCCCAGGTTCCATCCTTTCATTCTGTTTACCTGCGAAAGGATTTCGTCGGAGTCATCAATGACCTATACGGAATCAAAGTGGATTATTCAAGCAAGGATAAGGAGAGATGGCTGTCAGCTCTTTATTATCTGTTTAAGGAAATATATTATAATGGTTTCCTTGCAACGAATTCTTCATCATACTTTAGAAAAGCTTTATATGATATAGAGAAGCAAGCCAGTGCAAAGGAAAAGTATGCAGTAAGTGATTTTAAGAAGAGATGCATGGAGTTGATAAGACTTGGAAAATCTCTTTCCGAAATCTGTCAGTATATTATGACAGAATATAATGCACAGAATTCCAAAGAGAGAAAGGTAAAGAGCACTTATTCTTCCAAAAGGCATCCGGAGATATTCCAGCATTATAAGATTCTGCTACAGAAAACCTTAGTCCTGGCATTAAAGAAATATATAGAAGAGCAGGACCTCTATAAATGTATCTTTCAGCCCAGGACATCTCCGGGAAAAATGGAATATGAAAACTTTCTGCCTGGCTGGAAGTCAAAGATCTATCACAGACTTTCTTCCGAGCTTGAAAATAATCCGGAGTTACAGAGATGGTATGTGACAGGAAGATTTCTCAATGGAAGATCTCTATCTTTACTGGTGGGAAGTCTGAGATCTTATATTCAGTATAAGGAGGATGTTGCAAGAAGAGCAGATCAAACGGGGAATAAGTTATTCGAGAGTGAGACACTTCGGAAGGATAAAATATACAGGATACATAAGATTGCTGAAATCATAGATCTGTGTATTAAACTAAACGCAGTATATTCAAATAATTATTCAGATTATTTTAATAGTGATGAAGAATATGCGGATTATCTATCTCATTTTCTTGCTTTTAAGGAGGATTCCCTATCGACCTCTTCTTTTGCACAGCTTGATACATTTTGTAATGGAGAAAAGAAGCTGGATATCTATATGGATGGAAGAAATCCGATCATGAACCGAAATATCATCATGTCCAAGCTTTTTGCCCCGACAAAGTTGATGGAAGCCATCATCGACAAGGCTGGCGCGAAAGTTACCAAAGAGGAAGTCGTGAGGTATTATGAGTCTCAGGACGAGATCTCAAAATATAAGGTAAAAGGTATCTGTGAAGATGCAGAAGAACAGAAAAAGCTTCTGGCTTTCCAACGACTCAAGAATCATGTGGAGTTCCGTGACTTAGTAGAATATGCTGAATTGCTGAATGACTTACAGGGGCAGCTGATCAACTGGTCTTATCTGCGGGAAAGAGATCTCCTTTATTTCCAGTTGGGCTTCCATTATTCCTGTCTGCAGGACCCCGGTCTTCAATTGGCAGGATACCGACAGATTACAGGCAAGGATAATAAGACGATATATAATGCGATTCTTTATCAGATTATGGCATTATATATCAATGGTATCAGTATATATTCCGGTAAGAAAAAAGCTTGCTTTGATAAGAAATCTCCCATGATGTTAACCGGTGGAAGAATAGGAGCATTTCTTAGTTACACCCAGCAGTTAATCAAAGACTCCGCAGAATATAATGACAGATCTAAGGATTTTATATTCTTTGCAGGTCTGGAGGTATTTGAAAATGTAAAAGAGCATGATGATATCACGGATCTTCGAAACTATATTGATCATTTTAAGTACTATTCCGCTAATAATGACAGAAGTATGCTTGATCTCTATGGTGAGGTATTCGACCGATTCTTCACCTATGATATGAAGTACCAAAAGAGTGTTATCACACAGCTTGAAAATATCCTGATGAGACATTTTGTGATACTGAATGTACATATGGGAACAGGAGAAAAAATGATTGATCGCAGGAGCAGAAAGGAATGTGCCCGAATCGATATCAGAAAACGTGGTTTGTCTTCGGATCGATTTACCTACAAATATAAAGATGGAGAATTAAAGATTGATGCGAAATCACCGGAATATCTGAATATGATCGCTGCCTTATTATACTTTCCGGCGGATTGTCCGGATGAAGTATGTACAGAAGAAAGCAGAGTGAAAGAGATTAACCTTAAAGAGGAAGCGGAAGAGCCTTCTCATGGAAATAATTCTGCCAGATCAAAAAACAAAGAAAAGTCCTCCGGTAATAAGAAAAACAAAAATAAGAGGAAGAATGAATCTGTGAATCATAATAATAGTGGTATGTATACTATGGGAGATCTGCTGAAAAATATCAGATTAGATTAAAAATGCATCAGGCGCAAAAAATTTTGCTCAAACGGATAAATATGTGATATTATAGTAAAAAGGAAGAGATAGAGCGCAAAGACGAAATTGTCTTAATTTTTTGATGAAAATTTAAATTGTCAGATAATTACCTGCAAAAATGATCTCTCAGAGCCTTTATTTATGCGGTTTTTGAGAACCCAGGGTAGAAATGAAAGAAAGCCGACACAGAGGCTAATCACATTCCGAATACCTCCTTTCAAAACAATATTTACCGTAGAAATGAAAGAAAGCCGACACAGAGGCTAATCACATCTATCCCTATATACTCTTAATCCCTTGTTGGTAGTAGAAATGAAAGAAAGCCGACACAGAGGCTAATCACTTTTTATTTTTGTTAAAGAGCTACTTATTATCTGCAGTAGAAATGAAAGAAAGCCGACACAGGGTAAGTACTTATTATTCGAAGAGACAAAAAAATAGGGGAGAAGCATATCGACAAGATCCGTTTGCTTCTCCCCTATATTCATGTTAGACTATTCTTACATGAATGGTATGGGGCATTTCGATGAATGGCTGGACATTGTTCCGGATACTCTTTATGAATTGGAACAAGCAGTTGAGAGAATAGCTTAATTAGCAGGCGATGTTTTCTGGCATCGCCTATCGTATTATAATGAGTGTGAAGAGGAAGGCGGATTCGGTATCATGCCTTGATATCATCACAGTAGAATCGCATGGAGGGATTACATTATGGGTAGAGTAAAGGAGATCAGAAACTATATTAATGCAGAGATTATGCAGATAGATCGTAAGGATAAGATCCCTGCGGCCCTTGAGCATCTGTATGGTGTATCTCTGGCAGCAACACTTCTTGCGAAGAAAAGGGGGCTGGATCAGGAACTGGCTGCCATTGCAGGGATGCTCCATGATATTTCTGCCTACAAGACAGGTTCCTATGACGATCATGCACATAAAGGTGCCGATATGGCAAGACAGATATTAGAAGAGATCGGACTTACAAGCCCGGAAGAAAATGATCTGATCTGTTCTGCTATCTATCATCATGACGATAAACTGATTCATGATGATCCCTTCGATGAACTCCTGAAGGATGCAGACGTTATCGATCATTCATTCAACGATCCGGCTAAGGAAGTAAAGGCAAAGGAGAAGGACAGATATGTCTCTCTTTGTGAGGAAATGTTATGATGGACAAATGAGGGTCTCGTGGTTCGCCACGGGACCTATTCTGTTTTCTCTCTATCTTTATGGTGAATGTGGGAAAATGATGGTATAATACCTTGTGAAGCGACGAAAGTCGCATGTGTGTTTTTTTATCATACGCAAGGATATTTTAACTAAAGATAGCAAGAATTCCCCCTCTTCCAGGAATGGACTCGAATGTGTAAACCAGGGGACAAACTTAGCGTGAATGAGTAAGTGGGGGATGAATTGCAAAAAAAGAAAAAAAGAACACTTGTTCCTATAACGCTGGCGTGATATAATATAATCAGTCGAAAATAAAAAGGAGACTGATTATGGATAAGATTGACAGAAATCAGCATTCAGTATACTTATTATATTACCATCTGATTATGGTTGTAAAATATCGTAGACGTGTAATCAATGACGAGATATCCTTACAGGCGAAGGATTTGTTTGTAAAGATAGGAAATAATTATGGTTTGGTACTGGAGGAATGGAATCATGATATCGATCATGTCCATGTTATGTTCCGTGCTAAGCCTCAGACGGAATTGGCTAAATTCATCAATGCATACAAAAGCGCAAGTAGCCGTCTGATAAAAAAAGAGCACCCTGAGATTAAAGAAAAACTTTGGAAGGAGGCCTTCTGGAGTCAGAGCTATTGCCTTCTGACAACAGGAGGAGCAACTACAGAGATTATTCGAAAGTATATCGAAACTCAGGGGGAAGAAGATGGCAGAAGAAAGGAGAATCGTCTCAAAAAATACGGTGAGAAGATTCAGAATATATCCCAATAAAGTGCAGGAAGTATTTTTTGCCAGATGTTTTGGCTGTGTCCGTTTCGTCTATAATCAGATGCTGGCTGAAAAGATTGCTCATTATGAGAGCACAGGAAAGAACATAAGAGTCACACCTGCGAAATATAAGAAGGACTATCCGTGGCTGAAGGAAGTGGATTCGCTGGCTCTGGCCAATGCGCAGCTCCACCTGGAAACAGCTTATCGAAACTTTTTCAGAGACCGAAAGATTGGCTTTCCTAAATTCAAATCCAAACACAGTTCGAAGGCTTCTTATACGACCAATGTGGTGAACGGAAATATTCGTATTTGGGAGAATCGAATCCGTCTGCCTAAAGCCGGATGGGTAAGAGTAAAGATTCACAGAGAGATCCCGGAAGAGTGGAAACTAAAATCTGTCACGATCAGTCGGGAAGCAAGCGGGAGATATTATGCAGCTCTTCTGTATGAGCAGGAATGCTTCGAAAACCAAGAGCATAACAGCAATACAGAAAAGGCAGTCGGAATTGATTTTGCCATGCAGGGAATGGCGGTATTCTCCGACGGAACAAGGGCAGAGTATCCCATGTATTACCGAAATTCAGAGCAGAAACTTGCCAGAGAGCAGCGAAAACTCAGCAATTGCCGGAAAGGAAGCCGAAATTATAAAAAGCAGAAAAGAAGACTGGCGAAGGTACATGAAAAAATCCGTAATCAGCGGAAAGACTTCCAGCATAAACTTAGTTTCAAGTTGGTACAGGAATATGATGTGATTGCGGTGGAGAGTCTGAACATGAAGGCCATGAGCCAGTATCCTAATTTTGGAAAAAGTACAATGGATAACGGATATGGCAGTTTCCTGACAAAGCTGGAGTACAAGGCGGAGAGGGAACATAAAATATTTGTCATGATTGACCGTTTTTTTCCATCCAGCAAAAAGTGCAGCTGTTGTGGAAAAATGAAAGAGGAACTAAGTTTATCGGAACGAATTTATATCTGTAACTGTGGAAATCAAATGGACCGGGACATAAATGCAGCAATCAATATCCGAGAAGAAGGGAGGCGAATGCTGAATAAAATAATATCCGTTTCCGGATAAATACAACATAAAAATATGCCCGTATCCGGGCAGACGATAAGAACCGCGGGACACGCGGGGATAGCTTATTGATACTTGCCGCATTGGCGGCATTGAGTAAGAAGCCCCCACTTCAAACTTGAAAAGGTAAGTGGTGGGAGTATGTCACTAGGCTTACAATGAAGGATAAAATATGTGTACCAGGTTTTACATTAATGACAACTTAAAGGTTGATCTGAGTTCATGGATAGACATTCCATTTCCTGTCAGGTCCGGCGAGGTATGTCCTACCGATCTGGCTCTGACCATCTCCATGGGTTCGCATGGAAGCGGCTTTCCGTCTATGATGCGCTTTGGTTATGCGCCGTCTGGCAGGAGGAGAGAGCTTCTGCTGAATGCCAGGGTGGAGTCGGTCAGCAGCAGGCCGACCTTTGCCACGGGCATAGACTATCATAGGTGCGTCATCCCTGCTTCAGCATATTTCGAGTGGAATACGCAGAAAGAGAAGGTTAAGTTCGAGAGAGAGGATGGTTCGCCGCTCTACCTGGCAGGAATCTATGATCTGATTGAGAATCAGCGGTCCTTTACTATTCTTACAACCCAGGCCAATGCTTCGGTGAGGGAGGTTCATGACCGCATGCCGTTGATTCTGGAGAGGGATATGCTGGGAGACTGGCTGTCCGACCGTAAGGGCAGGGACATAGATGAACTGCTGCATACTGTGCCGGGTCCCCTCTTGAGTAGTCAGGAATATAAGCAGTTAAGTTTTCATTTTTGAGAAGAGTAGTCATTTAGCGGTGGCTATAGGCCATGGCTTTGATGAAGCGCTTGAAGTTATATCATAGAGAAGATAGAGGAAGATTGGGATGAGTGAAGAATATTCGAACAAGGTAGATACCGGGATAAATCCCGGAATCAATACGGAGATAAATAACGAGATGAACATGGAGACGGAGGATCAGATGATCGATAAGAGTATCTCCCTCTTTCGCTATATCATGGAGTTAAATAAGATCAAACAGAAGACGATCACGAATGTATCGGATTATGATTATTATTTACCGATCGATAAGATACCACTTGATCCGGACTATGTCACGATCCATGATCGGAATCGGGAGATGGAGGAGGAGAGCCCTGCAGAGGACAGCTATCTTCTGTCTGTACGTAAGCCGGATTTCGACAAATGTCCTGCCTTACCGGAGATCCTGATCGAGTGGATGGAAGCCGGCTGGGATGATTTCAGGCAGGAAGCCTCCCACAAGGCATTTATGGTGAGAGATTATATCGTTCATCCGATCGAGCAGGCAGAAAATATTTCGGAGCCTTCCCAGGTCGAAGAGACAGAAAATGTATCGGAGACTCCGTCCACAGAGGCGGAAGAGAAGAATCCCTATTATGAATATTTTGAGGATGACGCGGCCAGACTGCATATCTATCAGGCCTGGCTTGAGACCAGAGCAGACTGGGTGCTGAGACAGCAGGAATTAGACCGGATTCGTAATCTCTTTACCGATTTATACCAGATCTATGTGGATCTGCAGAGGGATTCGGAGACGATGGAGCTGGTAGTGGCTGATGGCTTTCTCAGAGTCAGGGACCAGGAGCAGATGAATCATCCCCTGATCACCAGACGTATCGGAATCGACTACGATCCTGATCGTAATCAGATGAATCTCAAGGATGTGGATGTTAGCACGGAGCTTTACTCTGCCATTCTGCAGGAGATCCCGGATATCAATTACTCTGCCATCAGTGAGCTTAGTGACCGGCTGCGGGAGGAGGATTATCATCCGCTGGATCGTACGGTCATGCCGGACTTTCTGAAAGCGCTGGTTTATCAGCTGTCCTCGGAGAGTCTCTTTGCCCCGACGGGGGATGTGGCTAACTGGCAGCAGGAGAATCGGATCCTATTATATCTGAATCCTTGCTATATCCTGCGTAAGAGGCTGGATGGAACCATTAAGACCATCGAGCATATCATGGAGCATATCCAAGATACCGGCGAGATACCGGATCCCATCCGGGATATCATCTCCGGCGGCCTGATCGAGGTGCCGGAGGATCTGGGCCAGGAATCTCTGGAGGAGCAGCTGGCTTCGGTTGGAGGAGAGAGTGTGGACATCCTCTTATCTAAGGAAGCCAATAAGGAGCAGCTGGAGATCGCCCGCAGGATCGAGCGCTATAATGCGGTTCTGGTGCAGGGCCCTCCGGGAACCGGTAAGACCCACACCATCGCCAATCTGATGGGTCATCTTCTGGCCCAGGGCAAGTCCGTCCTGGTTACCAGTCATACGACCAAGGCCTTAAATGTATTAAAAGATAAGCTGACGCCGGATCTGAGGGATCTGTGTGTATCGGTTCTGGATGATTCCAATGTCGATATGGAGAAGTCGATCGATGGTATCACCAATTATATGTCTCAGACGACCTCCTTTGAGCTGAAGAAAGAGATTTCAGATCTGGAGGTAGAGAGAAATGATGTCATAAAGCAGCTGGCGGATGTTCGTAAGAAGATCTATGCCTTGATTAAGCAGGAGTGTGAAAGCATCGTCTATGATGGAGAGGATTATTCTCCCTCTCAGATGGCGTCCTATCTTCTGGAGCATGCCCGGGATCTGTCCTATATTCCCGGCAATGTGAAGCTATATCAGACTCTGCCTTTGTCCCTGGAGCAGCTCAGTGATCTCTATCAGAGTAATCGTTATATTTCCTCGGAGGAAGAACAGGAATTATCCTATGCCATCCCGGATCCTGCCCAGCTCTTCTCTGTCAGTGATTTCCAGGAGCTCTGTGATACATTTTCCCGTCATGAGGACACGATCCGGAAGATCAGTGGCCGTCATGGCTGGGAAGTAAAGGGTTCCATCCATGCCAGCAAGCTTACCTTCCTCAGGAATTCCGATCAGCATGCCTATGAGCTCTCCTTAGATTCCTTTGAGCAGCTGCGTGATTTGCGGGATTACTGTTCCGACATGGAGAAAACGCAGAGCTGGATGCTCTCTGTGGCAGCGGATGGCATGAGTGGAGCGGCCTATAAAGAGAAATGGACCATACTCATCGATAAGGTGAGGGAGACCCATACCTATGCACAGAGTGTTATGACGGAATTATTTGGCAAATGTATCGAGAGCTCTCTGTCTATGCCGACGGACCGCCTGATCTCAACCCTGTCGGATCTCAAGCTTATGTATGGTCAGAATGGTAAGATTTCCAGGCTGAACCTACTATTTAATAAGGCGGCCGGAGAGGTCCTGGATGGCATACAGATCAATCATCGGGCCATCTCCTCGGCAGAGGACTGCGATATGGTCATACATTTCCTGCAGCTTAAAGAGAAGAGAGAGGATTGTCAGCATTATTGGGATAGCTTATTTGCTTCCTATCAGGTGCCTGATTTTTATAAATTGGATGAGGCGGAGCCGGAGAGAGTGGCGGTAAATATGCTGCCGGATATCGAACATTATCTTAACTGGTATGATTCGGATTATCGTCCGCTGATCCGCAGGCTGGAAGGACTGGGTATGACGGAGGAGATGATCTTCGAGTCCTCCACTCTCGATTCTGCCATCCGGAAAACGGATAAGATCTTCCAGGCGATTCAGAAGGTCCTGCCGGATCTCTGCACCATAGCTATGGAGATGCTTGCCATGAAGGCACTCGACTCTTCCCTGGAGGAGAAGATTACCATCCTGGCAGCGGATAAGAGGCAGGCCTCTCAGATCTGTTCGGATCTGATCCGGGCCATGCGGCAGAGGAATAGGGAGGATTATGCTGCTTACTATAGCAGGCTGAGCGCTCACTATGTCAAATATGATCTGCAGAGCAAGCGGGAGCAGGCGCTGGAGCAGCTGTCTGTCTATGCGCCGCAATGGGCGGAGTCCATCCGACAGCGTAAGGGGATCCACGGGGAGTCCATCCTGCCGGAGCATATCGAGGAGGCCTGGAGATGGAAGCAGTTCCATGGCATCCTGGAGGAGCTTACCCGGGAGCCTTTTGACAAGTATCAGGAGGAGAGTCTGAGTCTCAGTAAGGACTATCGTAAGGTGACGGCAGACTATGCCTCCAAGCTGGCCTGGTATCATCTGCTGAAAGCCACGGAGGCGGATATTGATATGAAACAGGCTCTGATCGGATGGAAGCAGACGGTCAAGAGGATCGGGAAGGGCACCGGCAAGAATGCCGCCCTCTATAAGGCTAAGGCCAGGGAGCTGATGAAACGTTGTCAGAAGGCTGTTCCTGCCTGGATTATGCCTATCGGCAAAGCCCTGGAGAGTCTGGATCCACGATCCAATCGTTTTGATGTCATCATCATCGATGAGGCCAGCCAGTCAGACCTCTCGGCACTGGCCCTTCTCTATATGGGGAAGAAGCTGATTATCGTCGGAGATGATAAGCAGGTGAGTCCGATGGGCATCGGTAATGAGATCGAGCAGATGAATCATCTCAAGGAAATGTACATTGAACATAAGATACCGAACGATCATCTCTATGATGCCAAAACCTCGGTCTATGACATCGCGGCAACCACCTTCCAGCCTCTGATGCTGAAAGAACATTTCCGCTGTGTTCCGGAGATCATCGGCTTCAGTAATATGCTGTCCTATGACTATAAGATCAAGCCTCTTCGGGAGGCAGGCAGCTCCAATCTCTCCCCGGCAGTGGTCAATTATCGTGTCACTGACGGTGCCAGAGATGATGCACGTAAAACCAATGAGCAGGAAGCGAGAACCATCGTGGCTCTTCTTAAGGCTTGTATAGAAGAGGAGGAATATGCGGACAAGACCTTTGGTATCATTTCCCTTCTCGGAGACCAGCAGGTTAAGCTGATTCAGAGCATCCTTTTTGAAGAAATCGATCCCAAGGATATCACACAGAGGAAGATCCTCTGTGGTAATTCCTCCAACTTCCAGGGGGATGAGAGAGATGTCGTCTTCCTGAGTCTGGTGGACAGCGGCAAGGAAGAGGGACCTCTGCGTATGCAGAACTTCGGCGCCGACGATGCCATGCGCAAGCGTTATAATGTGGCGGCCAGCCGCGCCAGGGATCAGCTCTGGGTGGTACACTCCTTAGATGCGGCCAATGATCTTAAGCCGGGGGATCTGAGGAAGACCCTGATCGATTATGCCTCCAATCCTCAGGCCTATGCCATAAAGCACGATCAGATCGTCGAGAAGTCGGAATCTCCATTTGAGGAGAGGGTGGCTTCTGCCCTCACCGGCCTGGGCTACCATGTGGAGCAACAGTGGGAGGTAGGCGCCTATCGTCTGGATATGGTCGTCTTATATGGCAAGAATGCCATCGCCATCGAATGTGACGGCGAGAGATATCACAGCGGAGAGGCACAGATCCGTGAGGATATGGAGAGACAGACCATCCTGGAGAGATTGGGCTGGCGCTTTATCCGCATACGAGGCAGCGAGTTCTTCCGGGATCCGGAAGCCGCCATCCGGCGAGTGGTGGCCAATCTCTCCCAGTACGGTATCCTGCCGGAAGAGGTGGATCAAGAGATCTCTGTAAGCAGAGAGACAGAGCTCCTATCCGGAATCAGACGGAGAGCTGCTGAGATATTGGAAGGATCGGAAGAAGGTTCCTCTGCGGTAGATCTGGAGACCATAGCCTATGCCCTGGACGGCAAGGAAGCTGTTTCTGACAGTGATGGCAGTGCAGTGGAGGATAGTGAGGTAGACAGCATGGCAGATAGACCGGAAAATACTAGGGCAGATAGCCCTGGAGAGAGTCCGGAAAATGATTCAGTAGATGCCCCGGAAGAGGGCATACCGGATCAAAGTGTATGCTTTGCAAGGGTGGAGACTCCTCTTACGGAAGCTGAGGACAGGGATAAGGATACTGGTGAAGACCGATTATCCCAGGGAGTATCCGGGGAACATGATCAGCCATTTACATTGGATGATGTCATATCCTGGCTCGACACTCAGAATATCATGTATATTGATGAGAGAGAGGAGGAAGGAGACTTCTGGGTCATCGGAGGGAAAGAACTGCTCAAAGATATGAATCGCTTCTGGAAGAAGGGATTCCGCTTCGAATATAAGAAAAAAGGCTGGGGTGATGAAGAATCCTGGAGATTGAAGGTATGAGAGGGAGGCCGGAATGGCCTCCCTCTTTATTGAAAACTTTATTTTATTAAGTATTTTTTTATAGAGTAGTTTTATACTTTAAAGTGTGATATATTAGATTGAGATGTCTTTTGGAAAATTCTATATACTAATATCATAGAATGATATACAGATCCATAAGACACTTATCAATATAAAGGAGGAATGAATATGGCGTATCCTTATAAGAGGATGACGGAGGATGATTTTCAGAAGATCCGTCAGCTGACATCTCCGGAACGGGTTCATACCGGAGATGAGATCAATGAGGATTACTACCACGATGAGATGCCGGAGTATGGTATTTATCCACCGGAGCTTGTGGTAGATGTCCTGAACACGCAGGAAGTATCACAGATTATGGCATATGCTTATCAGGAGAACATCCCTGTCGTATGCAGAGGTGCCGGAACAGGACTTGCGGGAGGTGCTGTTTGTAAATATGGTGGCATCATGCTGAATATGATGCGGATGAATAAGATCTATCCGATAGATCATAAGAATATGACTGTGACCACAGAACCGGGAGCTCTTCTGATCGAGATTCAGGAGGCTGCGAAGAAGGAAGGCTTGTTCTATCCGCCGGATCCGGGAGAGAAGCATGCTTCCATCGGTGGAAATGTCGTGACCAATGCCGGTGGTATGAAGGCAGTTCGTTACGGACTGACCAAGGATTTTGTCCGCTGTTTCGAGGCAGTCCTTCCGGACGGTTCCATCGAATATTTTTCATCCAATGTAGTGAAGAATACCACAGGTTATAATCTGAAGGATCTGATCATCGGTTCAGAAGGTACTCTTGCAATCATCACCCAGATTACCTTAAAGCTTCTTCCGGCACCGGTAGAGACCTGTACCCTTCTGATTCCTTTCCAGTCGCTGGAGGAATGTGCCGATATGGTGCCGAGATTGATCGCCCTTCCTACGACACCGACCGCAATCGAATTCCTGGAGCAGGAGCTGATCGAGATCGTGGAGCGTACGTTGGATAAGAGGCTGCCGGTACAGGAAGGAAATGCGGTATTGATCGTCATGTATGATACCACCACCAAGGATGAGATGAATCTTGCAGTGGAAGCTGCAGCGGAGGAAGCTCTGAAATATGGTGCCATCGATGTATTTGTTGCAGATACGCCGAAGTCTCAGGCCCAGGTCTGGGGAGTACGTGGTGCCATCTTAGAAGGGATGAAGGCAGATTCTGTATCTCAGGAGGAGTGTGACATCGTGGTTCCTCGTGATAAGATTGCCTTATATGTCAGAGAAGCCAGAAAGATCACGGATCGTCTGGGCTTAAGGGTAGAGCCTTGCGGACACTGTGGCGACGGTAATATTCACACGGAGATTCTGCGTGGACCGGAGATCAGTGATGAGGAGTGGAAGAAGCTGACGCAGACAGCCATTAAGGAGCTTTATGCCCTGGCTAAGGAATTAAAGGGTCAGATGTCCGGAGAACATGGTATCGGTAATGGTCGTATCGAGTATCTGGAGGAATTCTTAGGACCGCGTATGATCAAGCTGTATAAGGCAGTCAAGCTTGCATTTGATGATAAATTAATTCTCAATCCCGGGAAGATTGTGGAATTTAATCAATAATCCATACTATTGGATGATAGGAATATAAGAGACAGAAATATAAGATTATAAACGGGAGAAATAAAATGGGAACAAAAAAATCTTACCTGGTCGATAAAAATAAGATGCCCCTTGCTATGGGTATCGCTTTTGTCGCATTTACCACGCAGTTCGGAGGCGGTTTTGCTTCCGGTGCTCAGATCAAACAGTACTTTATCAATTACGGAATCTGGTGTCTGATCCTTCCAATCGTCAGCCAGGGATTGTATTCGATCTTCTTCTGGTATGGCATGAGATATGCTTATAAACATCAGACCTATGATTATCGCTCCTTCTCAGATAGCATCTATGGTAAGACCAGACCGATCATGTCCAATGCTTTCGAGATCTGTTACCTGATCATGATCGGAACGGCATCTGCAGCAGCCTTTGCGACAGGTGGTTCTACTCTGAATACCCTGACCAATATTCCTTACTGGCTGTGTACTCTGGTGATCGCCATCTTTATCTTTGTGATTGCTATGTACGGCACGAATGTTGTTCGAGCAGCAGCATCCACCTTATCTGTGCTGATCATCATCGGTTTACTTCTGGTTTTGGTGCCGAATATTATCGCGCAGTCCCCTTCAATCGCGGAATCAATCGCCAGTATGAGTGCTGGTAAGATGGTGGCAGCTTCCACGGAGACAGGAGCCTTCCTGCCGGCTCTGTGGATGGCTTTCTTATACTTCTTATTCCAGTTATCCTCCGTATCCGTTATGTATCAGCATATGGAGCCGGTTACAGATAAGAAGCAGATTGATAAAGCTGCCATCTATATGTTTGTGGTGAATTTCCTGTCCATGGAACTGGCTATCATCGGCATGCTTGCTGTAATGTATGTTCCATCTATGGCAGAGGCAACGGTTCCTATGCTGGTATTGGTACAGAATGGTGTCGGAGCCAGTGTATTAACTCCGATCATATCGATTCTGATTATCCTCGGTTCCATATCCACGGGTGTAAATATGATCGCCGGTATCGTTGCTCGATGCGTCAATGCAGTAGAAAGAAGAAAGAAGACAGAAGAAGAGAAGAAGCAGGGTCATATGCTTCGTATGGCAATCGCTACTCTGATCTTTGTAGCCATCGCATGGGGCATCGCCCAGTTCGGATTGATGGCAGTTGTAAAGCAGGGATATGCATATCTGGGTTATGCTTCCTTAATTACTGTATTTATTCCATTTGTGATTCATGCGATCATCACACAGATGAAAGAAATCTAATCGTGAAATCGAATTTCTATCATACAAGAGGGAGACCATGCAGGTCTCCCTCTTCTTCTCAAGTGCTATGATATTATCGATATTCTATCGGTGATTGTATCGATGATCTTATCGATATTCTATCAATGATTGTATCGATGAAGTTATCGATATTCTATCAATTACTGTATCGATGATGTCATCAATTATTCCATGAATTATTTTACGCGTATTTTTATGATCTTCGTGGCCTTTTTGTATTTGCCATTAGCTGTAGCCTGTGCAATGACCTTAATCTTATAGACGCCTTTCTTCGCTTTCTTTCTTATCGTGACCTTGCCCGACTTGCTGACAGAGATATATTTCTTCTTGCCGGATATCACTTTATAGGTGATCTTACCCTTTGCCCTGGCAGAGATCTTAAAGGATACAGATCTCTTGCGGAGCTTCTTAGACTTGATGGTAACAGTCTTGGAGGCCTTTTTCGATACCTTGATCTGCTGTTTTTTGGCTTTCAGTTTGGCGATGGTATGACCCTTTGCGATCAGCTTACCGCAGACTGCGCAGTAGGTGTCACCACTGTAACCGGCAGCTTTATAAGTCGCGGCCTTTTTATTCTTAATGACGGTCTGACTATGCTGATCTCCGCGGAGATTATCTCTCAGAGCTACGATCTCTGCATCGGATAAACCGGTCTTCTTAATGTATGCTAAGGCAGCTTTCTGTAAATCTGCAGTATAGAAATCGTCGATGCCGAAGACGGTAGACAGTGTTTTTACGATGTTATTATTGGCGATGAGATCATACTTTTCATCGGTTTTCGTTATGCCATAGTAATTATAGAAGGTTGTCATATAATCGGATACGACTTCCTCCGCCGTGGCTCCCATAAAGCACTCCAGAACGGCAATCACGAATCCGGTACGATCCTTTCCTTCCAGACAATGTACTTCATAGATACCTGGGTTCTGTGCGAAGAAGCGCAGGCCGTCGCCCAGCTTCTCCCGGAAGGTATCGGAGGTGTAATCCAGATTCATATCCAGATAGATCTGTTTGGTACCGGCATAGTAGGTGTCCGCGAATCCTTCAAATGCTTCTGCAGTCTCCTGGGAGTCGGACAGATTCATAACAACACTTACGCCCGCCTGCTTCAGGAGATTATCATTATAAGTATTACGCTTATGCTTGGGATCGATTGGGGTAGCACTACGATAGAGGATATTTTCTCCCATACCTGTAGTGGTTACACAACGGAAATTCGCAAATTCCGCATCGCTGAGTCCGGCATAATCCTCTCTGGCATCGGTATATTCCAGATGGCGTAATACATATTCGCTGTAATAGCCTCCCTTTTCATTCATGGTGATGGTTACATCCAGTGGCAGAGACGCTTCTGTAATCTCATGAGTGCCGATGAAGCTTCCGGAATTGATGGACAGACATATCCTGGTTGTTGCCTTATTTCTCGCAACCAGGCATTCCGATCCGGAATCTACATCAGTATAGATGGATACCAGCGGAACCACGATCGTCTGACCGGCGAAGCTTACATTGACCACATCGCCGTACTCGTATCCCTGGGCCAGAATCTCCTCTGTGGTCACATCCATATACAGACTGTCTCGATAGAAATGGTCCGAAGACTCAACCGTGGTCTGTATAGTGCTGGCTTCCTGGCTGACGACGGCAGTTTCCGCCATGACCGGCAGTTGGAATGGCAGAGAAAATGCTAAGGTCAAGGCCAGGAATAATGATAGTAATCTGGACTTCATATATTTCTTATTCATATGAAAATCCTCCTTCCTAGGTAAATTTGCTTCAATTATAACATTTTTCTTCTCATTTACCAAGAGTTTCTAATGGATGTATTTCTAACCCCTGAGATTCCAAGTCTTGACAAATCAAAAGAAATATTGTAATATAATGTTCTATTTTGAACAAAAATAGAAGGAGGGCGATATGGAAGTATGGGAAGAATTGAAACCGATCAAGTTATTGTATGAAACCTATACCAGACCGATTCGTGAGAAGTATGAGCTGACGCAGATGGAGTTTAATATCCTTTTATTTTTACATAATAATAAGGGACATGATACGGCGGCTGAGATCGTGAAGATGAGGAAGCTATCCAAGTCTCAGGTGTCCTCTGCGGTTAAGTTTCTGCTGGAGAGAGGCTTCCTGGAGTGTACTTATACGGAAGATAATCATAAGAAGATTCATCTGATCCTAAGTGAGCGATCGAGTGCCGTGATCACAGAGGGCTTAGCTGCCCAGCTCCATCACAGGGATGCAATCTTAAGAGATTTCTCCGAGGAGGAGAAGAGGGTCTTTACGGATATGTTTCATAGGATATCTGAGAATGCGAAGCAGGAGCTAAACACTCCTGTCCGTCTGAACATTTCATAAGAGAAAGGGTGGTAGAGTGGAGAGGATTTTCAACACAAATGATTACAATCAGTTAATTACACAGTTTTATTTTAGCATCAGGGATGGACTGAGCAGTGCATTTCCGAAGATTGATATGGGGGATTATGTCATGCTTCATGTCATTGCTCATCTTGCGGGACAGCAGGAGGCGGAGACAGACAGGGTCTATGTAAAACAGCTGTCAGAGTATCTGGAGATGACGGTGGCAGAGGGGGCAGCTCTGGCCAGGGCTCTCAGTGAGAGAGGATTGGTGGAGTGGACCCATGATCCGGAGAATCTCTCGGCAGGCGCTTATGTGAAGATCAGTGAATATGGGCAGGAATTACTGCAGGATCAGTCCGACTCGCTCAAAGAGACCATTCAATATGTCAGAGATCAGATCGGGATGGAGAAGCTGATGATGCTGCTTCAGACTAGCATGGAGATCCGGAATCTGCTGAAGCTTAAGAATGTATCGGCTGCAGATGCGTAGATAGTAAATGCATAGATAGTAAATGTATTATATTTCGCGGAAGCATGTGTATTCTTTATAGAGATAGAAATATGCGGAAAGGAATCGATATGACTTATATAGTAAAGATTCTGGTGAGCCTGCTGGCCGGCGCCGGTGCCGGGATCGGGACGGGCTTCGCCGGAATGAGCGCAGCGGCCATCATCGGCCCTATGCTGGCGACATTTATCGGTATGCCTGCCTATCAGGCCCTGGGTATCGGCCTGGCCAGTGATGTACTGGCCAGTGGTATCAGTGCCTGGGTCTACCATAAGCATGGGAATCTGGATATCAGGAACAGTCTGCCCTTGCTGATCTCCGTTCTCTGTATGACGGTGGTCGGAAGTATTATCGGTAAGTTTGTACCCAATAGCTCCATGGGCTGTATGCAGCAGATCGGTCTGATCTGTGTCGGGCTTAAGTTTCTCCTCAAGCCGGGCAGAGCGACCAGGGAAGCGATGGCGGAGGCAGATCCGAGGACACGATTCTATAAGGCTGTAGCAGGAGGAATTATCGTCGGTTTTATCTGTGGCTTTATCGGTGCCGGCGGAGGTATGATGCTGCTTCTGGTACTGTCTGCTTTTCTGGGATATGAGATGCATATGGCAGTGGGGACCAGTGTATTTATCATGATGTTTACGGCATTTACCGGGTCGGTGAGTCATATGATCATCGGTGGTCTGCCGGATCAGGTCTGTCTGATCAGCTGCATCATATTTACCTTTGTCTGGGCCAGAATCGCAGCCAGGATCGCGAATCAGGTGGATTCCATCACCCTGAGTCGTGCCGCCGGCTGCGTCATGATTGGCTTCAGTATCGTGATTCTGGCAGTGAATTATCTGTTATAAAGCATCGATCGACGGAGAAAGTCCGTGGTGCTTCATATACTGTGTGCGATAAAGTCGCAGGTGTGTTTTTATGTTATATCCGGCATGCTAGGCTTCTGTGAGGACGACGATGGCCTCATAGGGCTGAAGCATGCCTGTTTTATGCTCTTTATAGTTGGAGATCAGTTCCTGGCCCTGCAGATGATCAAAGAGGTCACAGGCTGCTTCCTGGTCTGTATAGTTGCAGGCGACGATCAGTCGCTGCTGATCTAAACATCTCTCATAGGCATAGATCTGAGGATCATCTTCCAATAATCCGTGGAAGATACCATAGACGATGATCGGATAACTGTGACGCAGAGAGATCAGCTTCTGATAATAGTAGAAGATGGAGTCCGGATCTGCCAGGGCTGCTTGGGCATTGATAGAGCGATAGTTGGGATTAACCTTGAGCCATGGCTGTCCTGTGGTGAAGCCAGCCTGCTCGCTATCGTCCCATTGCATCGGTGTTCTGGCATTATCCCGACTGATCTCCTTCAGGTAGCGCATCATCTCCTCGGAGCTGAGGATCCCATGATCTACATACTGATGGTAGGCATTGATACTCTCGATATCCCGGTAATCGGCCAGATCGTCGAAGCGGATATTGGTCATGCCCAGTTCTTCCCCCTGGTAGATATAAGGGGTTCCCTTCATCATATGAAGGAGAGTGCCTAGCATCTTGGCACTGACGACACGATATTCCTCACTGTCATTACCGAAGCGGGATACCACGCGTGGCTGGTCATGATTATCGAAGTAGAGGCTGTTCCAGGCGATACCCTCCAGTTGTCTCTGCCATTTATTCAGACAGCGTCTTAAGTCCGCCAGCTGTGGCTTCTGATCGGTCCATTTTCCTACCTTGCCGGGAACCAGCTCCACATGCTCGAACTGGAAGATCATATTTAATTCCGAACCATCGATATTGGCGAACTTCTTCGCCTCAGCTACCGAGATATTGCCGGTCTCACCGACGGTGATCAGATCATAGCGGGACAGGACTTCTCGGTTCATCTCCCGGATGAATTCATGGATCCTCGGACCGCAGCTGACATATGGATTAAAGTCACCATAGAGTCCGTCATTCACCGGGCCGTCCGGCAGTCCGGGTACTTTGGAAAGCATGCTGATCACGTCCATGCGGAAGCCGTCGATACCCTTCTCACACCACCAGTTCATCATCTGATAGATCTCCTGTCTTACTTTAGGATTCTCCCAGTTTAGATCCGGCTGCTTCTTAGAGAAGCAATGCAGATAATACATATCCGTCCTATTATCGTATTCCCAGGCGGAGCCTCCGAAACAGGAGCCCCAGTTATTTGGTGGGATTCTGTGACCATCGGCATCGGTCTTACCTTCCTTCCATATATAGTAGTCACGGTAAGGATTCTCGATGGAAGAACGGCTCTCGACAAACCAGGCATGTTCGTCGGAGGAGTGATTGACAACCAGGTCCATGACGATCTTCAGACCGAGAGAGTGCGCTTTCTCCAGCATACGGTCAAAGTCCTCCATGCTGCCGAAGTCATCCATGATATTCTGATAATCGGAGATATCATAGCCATTATCATCATTGGGAGACTGGTAGATCGGAGAGAGCCAGATAACATCGACGCCCAGCCTGGCCAGATAATCCAGATGGGCGGTAATACCATTCAGATCGCCGATACCGTCGCCGTTACTGTCGGCGAAGCTCCTCGGATAGATCTGGTATACCACGGCTTCTTTCCACCAGGTTTGTTTTTCTTCTATCATAATATATACCCCCTATAAGTCATTTTAATTTTAAATGTAACACGGACTTTTCTTTTTGTAACTGTAAAAAAGTGCTTAATCTCAGAAGAACTTTTTGTATGAAGTGGATAAATGGAAAGCTGGGATAAAAGCCGGGATGGTGGTTGAACATTTTTGCAAATCGTTTTATAATCATATGCGTGATACAGATAGTAAAGAGATATCAATGATTAAGCTTGTGATAGAAAAAGAAAGGAATCGATATGGAATATTGGGATATCTATGATAAGGATAAAAAGTTAACCGGTCGTACCATGAAGAGGAATGACTGGTGTCTCAAGGATGATGAATATCATCTGACGGTACTGGGTGTTGTGGCCAGAAAGGATGGGAAGTTTCTGATCACCAAGCGCGTGATGACCAAGCATTGGGCTCCCGGCTGGTGGGAAGTATCCGGTGGTGCATGTATGGCTGGTGAGAAGTCGGAGGAAGCAGTGCTTCGTGAAGTGAGAGAAGAGACCGGTCTCGATGTCAGCGATTGGGATGGTGGTTACATGTTTACCTATCATCGGGAGAATCCGGGAGAGGGCGATAATTATTTCGTGGATGTCTATCGTTTTGTCGGGGATTTTACAGAAGAGGATGTCAAGCCTCAGGCTGAGGAGACGGATGGCTTTATGATCGCCAGCACAGAGGAGATCAAGGCCTTCCATGAGCAGGGAATCTTCCTGCATTATGATAGTATCCGACAGGTTTTTGAGTGGTAGTCTTCCTGCCCTGTGGAGAGGCCGAAGGACGTAGAAATTCCGTGGTGCTTCATATACTGTGGCACGACGAAAGTTGCATGGGTGTTTTTTATGATATGCGTGAGTCCATGGTCTGAAAAATGGGCGCAGTAAACCCGTAAAGTGTAGCGTACCTTGTGGTATGACTAAGCCGCATAGATGTTCTGTAGTAATCGTGAAGATGATGGATGTTCTATAGTTGATCGGGAAGATGCAGAAAGGATTTGGAGGATGGAGAGGAAGAGATTAAGCTATATCGATAGTATCCGGGGTATCACCATCGTAAGTATGATTGCTTATCATTTTACCTGGGATCTGGTCTATCTGGCCGGATGGAAGCTGGACTGGATGAAATCTTTTGGAGCCTATTGCTGGCAGCAGAGTATCTGCTGGACCTTTATCATATTATCCGGCTTCTGCTGGTCCATGGGACATCATCCGATCCGGCATGGTCTGCAGATCTTTGCCTGCGGAGCCTTGATTACTGTGGTGACTCTTCTTTTTCTGCCGGAGGACCGTATCATTTTCGGAATCCTGACCTTCCTGGGAAGTGCCATGATACTGATGTATCTGATGCAGCCTTTATTGAAGCGCTGTCATCCATTATGGGGGATGCTCTTGTCCTTCTTCATCTTTGTCATGACCAAGGGGGTGAGCAGGCATCATCTGGGCTGGGGTATCTTATCCATCGCCCTGCCGGATGCACTTTATCGGAATTATCTCACGGCTTATCTGGGATTCTTCTTTAAGGGCTTCTATTCCACGGATTACTTTGCTATCATACCATGGATCTTCCTGTACATATTCGGTTATTATCTCTATTGGTCTTATGACAGATATTTAAGAGACAGGGATCATATTGCATGGAAGGAACCGGTATTCTCCTTCCTGGGCAGACATTCCATCTGGATCTATATGATGCATCAGCCACTGCTTTATCTGCTTGTGATGTTGCTTACAAGATGTTAATCCGAGGATTACCTATCAGAAGAAGGAATCGGAGTTTTGATAGGTAAGAATCATCCGATAATTACCTATATGAAGAGAGCATGGGTTTGATTCGTAGGTGGGTATGGATTACGAATAAGAAAACAAGGGCAGGGTTCCATGTGACATGGAATCCTGCCGTTTGGTGAGGGCTGTTTTGCGACAGCCCCTTTTCTTTTCGCAAGGGAACATTTCCCCTGAAGCCTATCATAGTCTCAGGCTTCGTTATCCCCGTGTTCTTTCAGCCATTTGCGATTCTTGTAATAACCGACCGTAAGGAGTGGAATCACTGCCACGATCAGGCCGAGATAACCACAGTAGCTGTAACCATACTTAATGATCCTGGTCAGTCCCACAAAGGAGATACTCATGGAAATGACCATGATGAAGATCGCGATGGCAGATCGGCGTGCCTGAACATTTTTGATACTCTGCAAAGGTGCCCAGTTCTCAAAACGGTTAATGAAGCCGAATACGACGGCAACACCGGAGGAGATCAGGCAGAGGAAGAGGATTACGACGTAGACAAATACCAGCCAGCCCATGTTCAGGTTCTGGAGAACAGTCAGGGTAGGAATCGTGGTACCACCTTCTACAGCAGTGTAGTAATCGTTCCAGGAGAAGAGCATCAGGACAGACAGGCCCAGACCCAGGATATTAAATACCATCATACAGATCATACCCTTGGTGCAATCCTTACGACTCTTGAGGATCGTACCGCAGGCCAGTACTGCAGGAAGAGTAACCCACTGGAAACCAGCATAAGTGCAGGCATTCAGGATGCCTTTGCCAAGGTTGGAGAATCCGAGGTCTGCGAAGCTCAGTCCCATATGAGTAAATAATCCGTCTGACTTGATGATGCCGATGAGGTATACCGTGATAGACAGCACCAGAATTACGGTACCCATATAGGTGCTGGCCTTACGAATCAGCTCTGCGCCGAAGATGGACAGCAAGAGGATCACGATACCAACGCATACAGCGCAAATATTGTAATTAAAGCCGATGTACTGCTGCAGGGCACCTGCCGCACCTGCGATACAGGAAGCGACAACCATCAGGATCATGATGTCGTAAAAGATATCGAACAGGTAAGCAATCTTATCATATGGATGGAAGAGGCAGCTGAATAACTCTTTATAGGAATTCAGCTTTCTGGTGTTCCACATGATCTGACCCTCTCTTAAGGAGAAGGCCAGAAGTACCATGGCCAGGATCGCACTGAAGATGGAGATCCAGCCAAGACTTACGAAGAAGGTATTGGCCTGGTTACCGGTTGCGAATCCGCCACCGGCATGTGCTGCAAATGCAGTGGCTCCGATGGTGAAGGCAAGCCCCCAGGAGTTGTATTTTTTATTATTCATTGTTTCTATTCCTTAAGTTTGTGTTGAATTTCTTTTTCTATCCCTTGAATTTATGTTGAATTTCTTTTTTATATCCCTTGAATTTGTGTTGAGTTTCTTTTTATATCCCTTGAATTTGTGTTGAATTCTCTTTATGGCCTTTCGGCTTATCCGCTAATTATTTACCGGCTTTAAATGCACGACCGGCAGCATTCTGATCCTTCATACACTGGATGAATTTCTCACGGGTTACATCCTTCGGACGGAATTCCCACTCGGTGGTGGTCTCAGCCTTATCGGTCATGGCTTCAAACTCGTCCTCTGTGATCTCAACATCATCGAAGCATACCGGCAGTCCCATGGCAGCATTGAATGCCATCAGGCGATCTCTTTCTTCAAAATTCTTCTCATAAGTAAGAAGGCAGAGTACACCAAGAGATACTACCTCACCATGCAGATGCTGATGTCCCTTTTTGGTAACAGTGGAACCATAGTATACACAGTGAGCCAGGGAGGAGTTATAGTAGTAGTCCGGAGTATGAGTGGTCATATTGGATACGATACCTGTGGAGATGATGATATCCAGAGTAACCTCTTTTAATGCATCATTACTTTTCTTGGCCTTAATGGCCTCCATGGATTCCACACCGAAGTCTACCAGAGGAGCTGTGCAGACTCTGGACAGCTGTACACCCATCAGAGCAGTGTGAGCCAGGGTATCATCCTTACTGGAAAATACTGCTTCGAATTCTTTGGAGAGTGCATCACCGATACCGGCCCAGAGCAGTGTCTCAGGAGAATCTGCGATGATAGCAGTGTTGATAAAGGTATAGTCTGCAAGCTTCGGATAGTAATACTCTCTGAAGGAACCATCCGGATAATACATAACGCAGATGGAGGTTACGGATGCGCAGTTAGATGCAACCGTAGGGAAGGTAAAGAGCGGTTTATCCAGCTTATCTGCAACATATTTGCAGGTATCGCAGGCGCGTCCGCCGCCTACACCAAATATGATATCGGCATTCTTTACAGTATCCATGGCGATCAGTGCATCACCATTTTCATAGGTAGAGTCTCCACCATACCAGATGTAGTCCACGATCTCGATGTCGGATCCGGCGATGCCGTCTTCGATCGCATCCTTAGACTTAGCCATAGCAGTCTTGCCACCGATAACAACTGCTTTTTTTCCGTAATTTCTGGCTACGTAAGGGATCTCCTTGTAGCAATCGGATCCGATGGAATAATTCGGAAGGTAAACGTTATAATGTCCCATAATTTTCTTACATGATCAAGTCGAAGCTCTTTGATCACTCCCATCCTTTCTTTAAATATTTAAGATTTTGCTTCATAATACATTTCATTTTAAATTATCATTTTATGAAATATTTGTCAACTAAACTTTCATTTTGTGCGTTCGCAAGTATTCTAATACTAGATTTATATCGTAAATAATTTACTTATTAAAAGAAAAAATGAAGTTAAAATATTTAAAAACTTCATTTTATTAAGTGGATTATGAAATAGAAGCATTGTATAGGATCAGATAGATTAATAAATCAAGAAATTCTCAGGCTGACGATGTTAATGGCTCACTCCTAAGTCCCGGCAGCGGATTCCGGTCAGCTATGTTAAGATCTTTTGATTGGAAGAAGAGCTTAAATTTTTATACTTGACACATTATTCAAATTAGTTTATACTAACTTTTGTAAATGATAGAAAACTTCATTTATTTTTTTATACTCAGGGTTAGAAAAATCTAATAAGCATTAGTGATATATAATTTGAATTCATATCATTTGAATTCCTCTCTATTTATATAGAAAGGAGGCAAGTATCTATGGCACAGACCCTGGAAGAAGAGCAGAAGTATCAGAGAAGCAAGATGCAGAAGGACATGATCATACGCAAGCTTCGTGAGAATGGTTGCAGGATCACCAGACAGCGTCTGATCATCCTCGATATTATCCTGGAGGAAGAATGTACCTGTTGTAAAGAAATCTATTACAAGGCCTTACAATATGACGAAAGCATCGGTTCTGCGACAGTTTACCGTATGGTGAATGTACTGGAGGAGATTGGTGCGATCAATCGTAAGAATATGTATCGGATCCGCTCTGAGGAGACGGAGATCAGCGATAAGGAGTGTACCATCACTTATGATGATGAACAGACTTGTCTGTTGGCCGGTGAGAAATGGATGCAGGTTCTGATGGAGGGACTGAAGGCTTGTGGTTATCTGAAGAATCAGCATATCAGCCGGATTGAGATCTCTTAGAAGCTGAGATAGCATAGACCTGGGATATTATGGGCCAAGAGATGGCATGTATTTTAAGTGCAGCAAGAGTGATTGCTGCACTTTTTTTGTCATAACTTTGGTACTGATTGGGATTGCTTCTGATATTCATATTCTACCTGGCATATTCTATCCGGATTTGCCATATTTCATGAGATATGTTAGATTAACTAGGATAAATTATAATACATCAGACGGATAAGAGGATAGAATATTATGAGATATCAGATAGACAAATGCAGTGTCTCTCTGTCAGGCCGGACGATTCTGGATCGTGTCAGTATGGAGATACGTGGCAGGGAGAAGATTGGCCTGGTTGGAGCGAATGGTTCAGGCAAGACGACTCTGCTGCGTCTGATCGATGGTCAGCTGTCGCCGGACCGGGATGATAAAGCATATCAGGCGGGGATAAGGATTGCCAGGAATACGACGATTGGTATGCTGGAGCAGAATCCATTTTTTGAGAAGGATCAGACGGTGGAGGAACTGATCTGGCAGATATGTCCGGAGACGGATCCCTATGCCAGAGAACGATATGAATTTGAGACAGAATATCATAAGATCTATACTATGTTTGGCTTTCGTATGGAGGATCGAAAGAAGTCGATTCGTCAGTTCTCAGGAGGAGAGCAGACCAGGATCGCTCTCATTCGTCTGCTTCTGATGAAGCCGGATATCCTGCTTTTAGACGAACCGACCAATCACCTGGATCTGGATATGCTGCTCTGGCTGGAGGGTTATCTGAGATCCTATGAGAAGGCGGTCGTCATTGTGAGTCATGACAGATATTTTCTTGACCGGGTCACCGATGTCATCTATGAGTTGGATCGGGGTAGTTTGAAACGTTATGGTGGGAATTACACTGCCTATCGCAGACAGAGAGAGACGGAATTGCGTAGTCTGAGAAAACGTTATAAGGAACAGCAGGAGGAGATCGAGCAGCTGAATCAACTGATTGAGCGCTTTAAGCATAAGCCTCGCAAGGCTGCTTTGGCCAGAAACAGGAAGAAGCTGCTGGATAAGATGGAACGGATCGAATCACCGGATTCCTATGATTCTTATCTCTATCCGGGCCCCATCACTCCTCTGCGTCAGACCAGCCGCTGGGTATATGATTGTCAGAAGTTAGCGATTGGTTATGACCATCCTCTCCATCAGATGAATCTGCGTATCCGCCGGGGACAGAAGATCGGTATCATCGGTGCAAATGGCATGGGAAAGTCCACCTTTCTCAAAACCATAGCCGGTCAGCTTGCGCCTCTTCATGGTCAGATCGTCGAGGGCAATCATCTGGATGTCGCCTATTATGATCAGATGACCTCAGAGATCAGCGGACAGCTACGACTGCTGGAGGATTATCAGAAGGCGCATCCTTCCTATACGATGGGAGATTGCCGGAAGATTCTGGCCAGATTTCATTTCCGCAAGGAGGATGTGGCTAAGACCATCGACATGCTGTCGGGCGGAGAGAAGAGTCGCTATGTCTTCGCCGGTTTACTGGAAGCCAGACCTAATGTTCTGCTGCTGGATGAACCGACCAATCACCTGGATATCCCTTCCAGAGAGATCCTGGAGAGCGCCTTCTCTCAATATGAAGGTACCATACTCTTTATCACTCATGACAGATATTTTTTAAGTCAGCTGGCAGACAGTCTGCTGATCTTTGAGAAGGATCGGGTGACCTATTATCCTTATGACTATGCACACTATATAGAGGCACAACAGAAGGAAGAGACCAGAAAGCTGCAGGAGATACATAGCATGGAGGAGGAGAGTCTGGCACTTCAGAAGAGCCTGGAGGCCGTGCCCAGGAAGACCCGGATGCAGTCTGCCCGTTTCAGCACAGAGCAATCCTATGTGGACTGGCAGCTGAGTCTGATTGGGCAGGAGCTGGAGGCCAGGAAATGTCAGCTGGAAGAAGCATGGCATAGATTCACAGCTTCTGTATATGAGAGATCTTCCTGTAATCCGTCATCCTGTTCTGTAAAAAAGGATGCTCAGGCTTCCGTCGATACCGTGCAGATGGATATGGATTGGTATGAACTTCTGATCTATCATGAAGAGTATGGGATATCGGATGAAGAATGGGAGAAGATTTACAGGGAGTATAAACAGGCTCAGGAGCTATATGAAGACTGCTGTATGAGATGGTTTGCCATCTATGAGGAGTATGAAGAGGAATTTGCCAATTACCATGATATGTAAATAGAATGTATATGTGTCCAATAAGCTCATACATAACAGTAAGCTCATACATATTAAAAAGGACTGCCACATTTATGTGACAGTCCTTAAACTTCTTATCATAATCACAGGATCAATAATCGCAGCTGTTCGAACATGGCAGCAATCATAGCTGCTTCTTCCATCTGCTCTTCTTCCTCTTCGACCAACTCACTCTCATCGGTCTCGATACCACGCAGGAGATTACGGGCACGGATACGACCGTTAAGCATACGGATATATTCGCGATAATTATCCAGAGTGATATGCTCGATCTCTTCGTCTGACAGAATCTCTTCATCATAGTAACGACGGAAGGATACCCGGATGTAAGTCAGGACGACATCATCGGCGATGGACTTATAGATCGGTACGACCCGATCATGATCCTCATTCTTCATCACCTGATAGAGCTCCGTTACACGCGGATCACTGATCTGAATGACCTTCAGGGTCTGCTCAACCAACATCATGTCATTCTGGAAGAGGGAAATGTAACCAAACAGATACATAAGCTGTCGGAAAGCATTAATAAAGTCCTCTACCTTATAAGTGATATAGTAGATACCCATATAATATCTTACACGGTAGAGCCCCTCCTCTAAGAGAGTGCGGATGGAAATCTCACGATATGGGCCGGGAACCTGAATCTTATCCACATCCGTCAGCTTGAGCTGATACTGATGGATGACACGATAGAGGGTTACACGACAGGCATGAAACTCCGAGTAAGCATTCATAAAGTAGAGCTTATCATTCTTATCCTCGAAGGAACAATGGAAGAAATCGTAGAAATGGGTAAACTCGTGGAATAAGATAAACTTCACATAGTTCTCATTATAGAGATGAACCTTAGGATTCAGATGAAGGATATAGTGGTTATCCATCAGCTCCAGCAGATTAAAGCATCCCTCGACGAACTCCTCGGTGTCATACCGGACTTCTTCGATCATACGATCACTTTTGATACCATATTTATTTTTGTACTCTGTCCATAGATCGTTAATCTGTTTTAAATTCATAGTTACCCCTACCCATAATTTCTTATCTTTATTATATCCTTCCGGTTATATAATGACAAGGAAAATAAGAGACAATTAGGAGAAATTTTTGACTTTGTCGGAAGAGTATTATATAATTTGGACAGAAAGTTTCCTATCCTGAGTCAGACGGCAAGCGGACGGAGCGAAAGGAAAGAATATTATAAGGGAGGATTGATTATGGTAAGAAAAGCAATTATTGCAGAAGTAGAAGGATTAGGCAAGGGTGTCGGCCAGGCAGTGGTTCATCACATTGTGAAGAAGGACGAGCTCTATGGTCATGGCAGAATGTATGCTAAGGTTGTGCTGAAACCAGGCTCCACCGTAGGCTGGCATCAGCATATCGATGAGACAGAACCATATTATATCTTATCCGGACAGGGTATCTTCGTGGATAATGATGGCAGTCGTAATCCGGTAGGTCCTGGTGACGTGTGCACGATTCTTCCGGGACAGTATCACTCTCTGGAAAATGCTTCTCAGACAGAGGATCTGGAGTTTATGGCACTCATCCATAAGGCATAGTCTGCGGAGAGTCTGCAGCATGGAGAATCCGCTCATTATGCATGAGAGATTCCCATCTGTCGAAGCGGGATTGATATGGTAATGTAATATTGAAATGCAATATTGAAGTGTAATATTAATGTAATATTGATTTTGTAATATTGATATTGGAATATTGATATTGGAATAAAGAAGGAGCTGTTATTGATCTGTTTCCATCTCATCGGATGGAAGTGATTAGTAACAGCTCCTTTTTATCATTTCTTTCCATATCTATCCTTACGCAGCAGAAAGGTCGGACATGTTCTGAGTATTATTGCTCCTTCGGAGTCTCCGCTTCGTAGAAGAAGAATTCATAGGCCATGAGATTACCACTCTCCAGATCGGACCGGGAGATCCAGTCTCCGTAAGCGAAGGTGGCTCTCTTAGGTAGATAGTGCGGATCCAGGAGAAGATACTTATCCTCCTTCTCATCATAATCTACGATACAGGTATAATGCCCCGGAACATGGGTGATAGCCACATCGCCCTTCTTCAGCTTCTCCTGCAGATCGTAGATCGAACCACTGGAACCATCATAGCTGAAACCGTATTTGTCCCCGTAATTATAGGCAACGGCCTTAAAGATACCATTATCGGTACCGTTATCCAGGATACGGTAGCCATTATTGACGGCAAAGCGGGCCAGTTCATAAGGGCTGGCATACATACCGGTCAGGGAGTAGATGGCATTTACCGTGGAGAAGATACCACAGGCCGATGTGGTAAATACATTGGTCGATGGATTATCATTCTTGCCGGGACCGTAATAATAATCGGCCCATTCAGCATCAAACTGGGCGAAGTTACGTATGGATTCATCCGTGATGGCCTTGCCGTAACGACGAATCTTCCAGCAAGCCAGATGATTTGTGTCATAGAAGATCAGACCATTACTGTTGCGGATCAGATAGCGGCCGGACACGCTGTCCTGTATGCTGAAATAAGATCCGTCTCTCTTCAGATAAAATGCTCCGGCAGTCTCTTCGGATCCCCAGAAATCTCCGCCGGATTGATCGAAGAGGGGGTCGGGCTGCATATATTCCTTGGTCTCCGTATTCATAATCTTATAGAGATCGTCGCCGAGATAGATAAATTTACAATCAAAGTGATCCTTCAGGGTCAGATTCAGATCGAAGCGTGGGGGGTAGCTGCGCTCCTCCTGAGCATCGATGGCAGTAATCTGATACTTACCATCTGCGATCAGCTGCTTCTCACGACCATCATAGATCAGACAGTCCGCATGCAGATCATCATTGGTGATATAGCCGGACTGCTTCCTGCCATCCTTACGGAACTCAATATATAGCCAGTTGGAAGTTTCTTCCCAGGCCTTGATACCTTTATATTCCGACAGATAGCAGACCAGACCGCCACCCACATCGTCATATACGGCCAGGGAGTAGCGAACGGTAGCGTAAATCGCCTCTGTTTTACGTTGATAAGCCTGTTCAAAGGCAAGACTCTGTATAGGTGTCAGAGCCAGTAGAAGAAATAATAATGCATAAAAATGAATTCTCTTCATGGGAGTAACTCCTTTATCCTGTGTATCGTAATGTATATATATCGAGCTTTTTGCTTTATTGGTACAAAGACGTGAGAGATTATACCATATCTTCTTTTCATTTTAAAGAACTTTTACAATTTTTTTAGAAAAATGTTAAAAAACAGAATCTATCGTAAAATGTTGACCAGGCAAGTCCTGAAATGATATGATACATAAATAAAAACATACATGCGACCGTCGGACGCACTAGATGGTATGAAGCAAAAGGATATGTATACACATGAGAAGAGAGATAGATTTACAGGAATATACAGATGGCAGACTCTATCAGGCAAATGATATGGTTAAGATCGGCTGTGATGATTGTTCCGGCTGCAGTGCCTGTTGTCGGGACATGGAGGCGCTCCTTCTGGATCCCTATGATATTCATCAGTTAAAAAAGGGACTGGGAACAGATTTTCAGACGCTTCTGGATCAGAGCATATCGATCCGTCAGATGGAGGGACTTCTTCTGCCGGTGATGGATACTGCGAGGAGCCAGGGCCACTGTTATTATCTGAATGAGCAGGGACGTTGCAGTATCCATGCCTTTCGACCGGGGATCTGCAGGCTATTTCCTCTTGGCAGATATTATCATGATGGTACATTTTCTTATATCTTACAGATTCATGAATGTAAGAAGGCACTTCAGAGCAAATGTAAGATCAGACGTTGGCTTGGTATACCCGATCTTAGAAGCTATGAGAGATATATTCTCAGCTGGCATGATCTCCTGGTGGAGATAAGAGAACAGCTGCCTTATCTGGAGGAAGGCCAGAGCAGGATATTGAATCTCTATCTGTTAAGAAGCTTCTTTCAGGCAGACTACGGAGAGGATTTTTATACTGATTTTGATCGTAGACTGCTGGCTGCCAGGAGAGACCTGGCTTTATAGGTCCTCTCGTGTATTGCACAGAAAGAAAAGGAAAATGATTGAGAATCCTATGCAATAATATCGATATCGATATGCATAATCTCAGAGAACATAGATGGAACCAGGAAGGAGATCCATTTTATGGGTATAAAGAAAGAAGGTAAGCGTGTCCGGATACCGGAGGAATTATTTCCACGGATCGCCGGAGGGGATGACAGGGCGCTGGAGGAGTTATACTACCTGTCCTATCGTCCGATCTATGCTTTTATTCTGTCCATGACATTAAATAAAGAAGATGCAGATGATCTGCTGCAGGATACTTATATCCGGATCAGGGCGGCAGCTCATCTTTATAAAAATCAAGGCAATCCCATGGCCTGGATGATGAAGATCGCCAGGAATCTCTTCCTTATGAAGAAGCGGAAGGATAAGGGCAGGGAGTTCCTGCCGGAGGAGGGAGTAATCGATATGATCGAGTCCACCTTCTCAGAGATTGAAGATGCGGAGAATCGTATCTTCTTAGAAGAATTATTCCTGCATATATCGGAGGAAGAGAGAGAGATTATCATCATGAATGCTTTATCCGGGATGACCTTTAAGGAGATTTCTAACTATATGGAGAAACCACTGGGTACGATCTTATCGAAATATCATCGTGCCATGAAGAAGCTGAAACATGCCTATCATACCATGGAAGAAAGGAGTTGAGGAGATGTATCAGGAAGTAGAGAGACAGCTGCATCGTAATTTTGATGAGCTTGCCCCGGATCTGCTGGGACATATTCTGGCGGCAGAGCCGGAAGAGATCCTGTCCGAAGAAGAGTTATTCTCGGAGACAGACAGAATATCTGAGAAGAATCGTGAGACATCTTCTTTCGCTTATCGAAGATATACCAGGCTTGCAGTGGCAGCAGTATTGGTTTGTATGCTTACCCTGGGTTATCATATCTGGAATCGATCATGCACAGGCAGCGTGACCATCGAGGCAGACAGTTCTGTTCGCTTATCACTGAATCGTGCCAATCAGATCGTCAGTGTGGAGCTGGAGGATCCGAGCCTGCTGAATGCGGATGAGTTAGAAGGACAGTCTCTGGAGGATGGTCTGGACATGGTTCTGGATAAGTTAACAGAGGATGCCGGATCGGCGGATGATTCTGCCATATCGATCAGATATGAGGGGGCTTCCGGGATCAAGTCTGTCAATCAGACCATACAGAAGTCGGCGGATCGTTACAGCAGTAAGAAGAAGATAGACATAGAGGCCAGCTCCCAGTCCGTATCGGATTCTGCGAAGAATAGTGCCCGGGAAGAAAAGGTATCTCAGGATAAGGTGAGCAGCAGAGTGGAAGAGCCGGAATCTCCCGCAGAGCAAGCCAGCGAGGACAAAGCATCTGCAAGGGAAGCAGTTGCTGACGAGAACGCTATAGAGGAGATAAGAGAGGAGGAAGCGTCCACGGAGGAAGCAGTTGCTGACGAGAACGCTACAGAGGAGATAAGAGAGGATCAAGCGTCCACGGAGGAAGCAGTTGCTGACGAGAACGCTGCAGAGGAGATAGGAGAGGACGAAGTGTCCACAGAAGCAGCAGTAGCTGACGAGTGCTCCGGAGAGGAAGTAAGCGAGGATAAAGCGTCCGCAGAGGCAGCAGCAGACAAGGATTCTTCAGAGTCTGCTGAGACAGTGTCCGCCCAAGCTGAGAAAAATAAGGTATCTGCCGCGGAGACAGCGGAATAATATTTTCATCCTTGGAAAACAGTTTTCATAAAGTGCTTTCTCTGATATAATAGAGAAAAGAAAGAGAAGAGGTCAGATACTATTTGGCCTCTTTCATAATATATTTATGGGAGAGCAGTGGGTTATGTTATACATTTTGATCAATCCGTCTTCACATCGTCGCAGGAGCAGGCAGATCTGGAGACAGATCGAGAAGGAACTGAAGAATGAGAAGATTCCATACCAATGTATCGTATCCAGGAATCATGAAGACATCGATCATGCGGCAGCCAGCTTATCTTCTGATGGTTCGGAGAAGACGGTTGTAATACTGGGTGGAGATGGCACGCTGAATGAGTTTCTGAATGGATTGACAGATACCAGTCATATTCGGATCGGTTATATCCCGATCGGCAGTGGGAATGATTTTGCCAGGGGTATGGGTATCACCATGAATTATAAGGAGGAGCTGGATCTGATATTACATGATAAGCAGACCAGACAGATTCATTATGGCATCGTGTCTTACTCTTCCGGCCGGGAGAAGAAGTTCTTTGTAAGTGCCGGCATCGGCTACGATGCCAGGGTATGCTATGAGGTTGACCACTCTCGATTAAAGTCCCTCTTAGGTATGCTGGGACTGGGAAGATTGGTCTATCTCTTTATCGGAGTGCAGCATCTTCTTCGTGCCAGAACCTACACAGCCAGCTTATCCGTAGATGGCGAGACTGCTCTGGAAGGGGAGGGATTTCTCTTTGCTTCCTTCCACATGCTGCCTTATGAAGGTGGCGGCTTTAAGTTTTGTCCGGATCAGAGACCGGAGGAGGATATGTTGCATATCTGTGTAGCCAAGGGAATCGCAAAGAAGAAGATACCTTTTATCATCCCACAGGCTTTGCTCGGTACTCATATCTACAGGGAGGGTGTGTATCAATACCGATGCAGCGAGGCCAGGATTCAGGCATCCCAGCCGGAGTATGTGCATACGGATGGAGAGACCGACCATCAATATACATCGATCCGTCTGTCGGTATCACCGGACTGCATTACTTTTCTGAATTGATCCATAAGAATTCATTTCTCTAAGTGGATTTGAGATGAAAGAAAATGAGTCCTTTTCAGAGAATTAGCACTCAATGCTTGACAGTGCTAACAAAACATGCCATAATATTATAAATATAACTGACCTATCGGATTTTTGATTATTTATGAGCGTAGCAAGCAGGATATGCTCCGGACGGAATAAGGATTTCATTACGCATATTAAACCTTGTGGAGCAATCGAAGGTCGCATGCTTCATACCCTATGATGCGACGAAGGCCGCATGTGTGTTTTTATCTAAGAAGGTGATTTTATGGTATACTGGAAGTTGGATGACGAGACGATTCGTTGTCTGATTAATAAAGATGAGATTCGTCAGATGGGCTTTGATCTGACGGACTTAACACAGGATGCATCGGTGATGACAGATTTTCTGGAGATGATCATTGATGAATCTCATAAATATATTGAGTGGAATACGGAGAATGGTATACAGAACTATATCGCAAAGGCGCTTCCTGCAGATCAGTTTCTGATTACCATCAGCTGTACTTTTAAGGACGAGGCGATCAATCAGGATCTGGAGCAGATTCTGAGAGTTTATAATGCGATGAATAAGAAGGTGACGGCGGAGAGGATTCAGAAGATTGCCGAGCTGACCGGAGAGGAGAAGGAAGAAGCCTTTGCCGCATTGTCGAGAGATCTGCAGAATGTATGTCTGGGTAAGGTGACAGATGAGGAGACATCCGGACAGTCAGATCGTCAGGATCAGAAGACTTCGGATGCAGCAGCTTCTTCGATGACAGCTTCTTCCACAGCAGGTGTGACTTCAAGAGCAGATGATAAGCAGAAGAAGGATGATCATTTACCGCCACAGAAGATTACATTTCACAGTATGGAAGCTCTGATGGAGTTTGCCGGTCTCCTGCCGGCGAATTATAATTTTGCCTCTTCCCTCTATCGTCTGCAGGGTGAGTATGTCCTACTGATAGATTTTGAGGATGCTCAGAATAATGTGGATGTCATTACATTTCTTATCACGGCGGAAGAGTATGATGCGGATTGTAAACCACAGGGCTTATCCCGTTATTATATCCAGGAGCACGGCCAGCTCCTGATTGCGGAGCAGGCGATTGCAGTGCTTCGCTCCATGAGCTGAAGCGGAACAGCTTCTGTTTCAGAATCTGTCATCGATTTATATGGCAGAGTTACAGCTTCTATGACAGCTTCTATGATTATGACCCGGAGAGAGGATCCTATCTTCTCTTCGGGTTTTTCTTGCCATGCATTCGGTGGAAGGTCCTGGCCGAGGGGATGCAGAGCAGGTGGACCTTTATCCGGTTCTGTCTGGAGTTTTCTCCGGCTTTGTTATATAATGAGGAGGAAGATTTCGAGGATTGGGAGTTCGCGAAGATCAGGATTAAAAAATCCGAGATTGAGAGTTCGTGAAGATCAGGATTAAAAAATCCGGGATTGGGAGTTCGCGAAGATCAGAATTGAAAATTATAATGATTAAAAAGATAGAGAGGGATATGAAAATGAATTTATCAGATATCAGAGTGGAGATCGACCGGGTGGATCAGGAGATCCGTAAGCTATTTCTGGAGCGTATGAGCCTGGCAGAACAGGTAGTTTCCGTAAAAGCAGAGACAGGAGATAAGATCTATAAGCCGGATAGAGAGCAGGATATCATTCTTCGTAATTCCAAAGAGGTGGATCGGAAGCTGGAGCAGGAGTATCAGAGTCTGATCAAGGGGATTATGGAGGTCAGTCGTATGTATCAGTACGGCCGCATGCTGGAGCTTAGAGATTGCTTTCCTTATTCGTATGAGAAGGAGAAGCTGGCCTATCAGAAGCTTCTTGTCCTGCGTGATCAGATGGAGTATGCACAGAATTATCAGGCAGGGGAGATCCTGCCGGCGGATTCTTATGATGAGATGAGAGAGCGGATTCTCCGTGGGGAGGCAGATGCAGGCATTGCCATGATGGAGGAGATTGGTGCAGGTATCAATGAGGAATTCCATCATATGCTGACCCAGGGACAGATTTACATTAATGAATGTATCGTTACCAAGGGGGATCATCCTGGAAAATGTGTTCTCTTCTCTGATCATCTGATCAGTCTTGCGGACCACAATCGATGCAAGATCATGTTTACCTGTAAGAATCAGGCAGGCAGCTATGCCAGTCTTTTATCCATTATTGCAGATTATGGGATTAATTTTACCGAGATGCATTCCAGTCCTTTTAAGTGTGGAGACAGCTGGGATTATCTCTTTTTCCTGGAACTGGAGGGCTGTCTGGATCAACGGGAGATGCAGAGTCTGATCTTCCAGTTATCCGAGGAAACCAGGACATTTGCCATCTTAGGCAGCTATCATTGTGAAGGAGATTTCGTATGAGAGAGCTTGCAGATCAGTTCGGTCCTCAGGACACAGCGCTTGCAGATCAGTTCAGTCCTCAGGACAGAGAGCTGTATGAATCCCATCTGAGGCGCCTGCGCTATGATGACAGAGATTGTGTTATGTATCAGAATATGCTGGATTTCCTCTGGCCCTATGTGACGGGTAAGGTAATTATCGAGGAGCAGGATCTGATCTACGAGGAGTATACCCTCTGGAATATGCAGATGATCCGTAAGGTACTCTATCACGATCATGATCTTCCCTATGCCAACATTCGTCGCTGTTATCAGTCCATCCTGGAGCTGATTCGTCACAAGCCGGAGGATGGCCTGGAGCAGCTGAAGGCAATCGGCAGAGAGAGCTTCTCCTATGACGGGAAGGCTGCCAAGCTGCGTATGGATGCCAGGGGTCGGGTTTACCGTCCTATGTCCAAGCTTTTCGTTATCTATAATTATGCCAAATATTATCAGAAGCATGGTATGGAGGAGGAACTTGCCGGTCTGAAGGAGAGCTATCCTTATGCTTTTATCAGCTTCGGGGACCAAGAGCATGCAGAGCACGATCGTTATCTGATCGAGCAGATGGAGATTCTGGCGGATAAGATCATCTATCCGGTGGAAGAACGATGCTATAAGATCCCCTGGGGACCCAAGGATTTTTATCTCTATTATGACGAGCACAGTTATATCGATCTTTAGATAGGTTCACAGAGAAGTCATTTCCTGGATATATTCGGGAATGGATGCTCACAGTTACATTTGTTTTTTGAACATACTTCGGATTAATAGGGTGAGGCTATATCCGGTTATAAATTATAAAAATGAATTACCCTCACTTATATTTTTGCACTATAGGGATGACTATGATATAATCCATATTGTGATGTTCGGACCAGCGAGCATACAGGGATAATATTAATGCGTGGGAATCTTAAAGACTGTCTCATGAGTGAGAGCATGGAGATTCTACGACAGATTATATAGAAGGAGTATCATTATGAGTAATTATTCTATCGAAACAAAATGTGTACAGGGTGGTTATACCCCAGGTAACGGAGAACCAAGACAGGTTCCGATCATTCAGTCCACCACTTTCAAATATGCAACCAGTGAGGACATGGGTAAGTTATTTGATCTTGAGGCAGACGGATATTTTTACACTAGATTACAGAATCCTACCAATGATATCGTAGCGAAGAAGATCTGTGAATTAGAGGGTGGTTCCGCAGCTATGCTGACATCCTCCGGCCAGGCAGCATCCTTCTATGCTGTATTTAATATTGCTTCCTGTGGCGATCATGTCGTATCTTCTTCCTCCATCTATGGTGGTACCTTTAACCTCTTCTCCGTAACCATGAAGCGCATGGGTATCGACTTTACATTTGTCAGTCCGGACTGTAGCGAGGAAGAGTTAAATGCAGCCTTCCGTCCGAATACCAAGGCTGTCTTCGGTGAGACCATCGCCAATCCGGCTCTGACCGTACTGGATATCGAGAAATTTGCTAATGCTGCCCATGCACATGGGGTACCATTGATCGTGGATAATACTTTCGCTACCCCAATCAACTGCCGTCCGTTTGAGTGGGGAGCAGATATCGTAACACACTCCACCACCAAGTACATGGATGGTCATGGTGCAGGTCTGGGTGGATGTATCGTAGATAGCGGTAAGTTTGACTGGACCGCACATGCGGACAAGTTCCCGGGACTCTGTACACCGGACGAGAGTTACCATGGTGTAACCTATACAGAGCGCTTCGGTCTGGGTGGTGCCTTTATTACCAAATGTACCGCACAGCTTATGAGAGACTTCGGTTCCATGCAGTCTCCGCAGAATGCCTTCTTACTGAATATGGGTCTGGAGAGTCTTCATGTTCGTATGAAGAGACATTGTGAGAATGGTATGGCAGTTGCCAGGTTCCTGGAGTCCCATGATCTGGTAACCTATGTGAATTACTGTGGTCTGGAGAGTGATCCTTACCATGCAGTTGCTGAGAAATACCTTCCGAATGGTTCCTGTGGTGTCGTAAGCTTCGGTGTCAAGGGTGGCAGAAAGGCAGCGGAAGCCTTCATGAAGGCCATGAAGCTCGGTGCTATCGAGACTCATGTTGCAGATGCCAGAACCTGCTGTCTCCATCCGGCCAGTGCAACCCATCGCCAGATGAGTGATGCAGAGATGGAAGCCTGTGGCGTAAAACCGGATCTGATCCGTTACTCCTGCGGTCTGGAGAACGCAGAGGATCTGATCGCTGATATCGCTCAGGCCCTTGAGAGCATCCGTGATTTTCAGGCATAAGTGAGACTGAGTAATAAGAGATATCGGCAGGCATAAGTGAGGTTCGCTAATGTGAGATATGGATTGGCATAAGTGAAGTTCGCTAATGTGAGATATGGATTGAGTATAAGTGATATTCATTAATGTGAGATATTGATTGAGAGGAGACCATCACGGTATGATGGTCTCTTTTGTCTTGTAATCTGTGAAGTAGAATATCTGTATTTTGACTGATTGCAGGATATTGGAAACAGAATTGCTCTAAAGAGCGGAAATGAGGCGGGATAGAGCAAGTGGTTGGTTGAGGAAATTGCTCTAAAGAGTCGAAATAAGGCGGGATAGAGCAAGTGATGCTATGAAGAAATTGCTATAAATAGCCGAAATAAGTCTGGATAGAGCAAGTGATTGAATGAAGAAAATTCAAAAAATA